>Ga0181568_10002011_pt1 | contig 18492 bp, 17 predicted proteins | sample 101ome_20_FD_133758 | JGI IMG/M metagenome (GOLD analysis project Ga0181568, IMG submission 133758) | Coastal salt marsh microbial communities from the Groves Creek Marsh, Skidaway Island, Georgia - 101404AT metaG (megahit assembly) | ecosystem: Environmental > Aquatic > Marine > Intertidal...
CCATATTTTTTAGCCATATCTCTATTAAATACTGCATCTGCTCCAGAGTTTTGGTAATTCTTAACAATCCACTCTCCTGTATTTACAACAACATCAGATGACTGCCCTGGCTTCATTTTAATTTTTGTTCCCACTGCCTTGTCCGTTTTTCTTGCTCCTCCTACACCCATTCTAATATCCATACTCTCCTTTGCAAATGCTGGTAAAAACCCTTGAGCTAATCCTAGTGTGTTTCTTCCAACCCTTCTAGATCTTCTGTTTCCTGCCGGAACAAAACCCTTTTCAGATGCCCCAATACCAACTAATGCGGATGATGCTGCTATTCTTTTAATTAAAGCTTCTTGCTTTATTCTTTCTGCTGTTTCTTGTTTTATTGTATTTAAAACTATCTGCTCTTGTTTAGCTGTATTGTTTCCTGCTGCTAGAATTTTTTGATAAAGAGTAGAATTATTTGCCAGTGCTACGCCTATCGCCATTTGCAAACTTTCTTGTCTTTTCGCCTCTAGATTTATTCCTAATAAATCTTTGAATGCATCTTTTGCAAATTTTCCTACTAAGGCTATTATTTTTATGAATGCTGCACCAAGCAAAACCAATCCTGGCCCCGTTAAAAAGTTACTTATGCCCTTAACTAAGTTTTTAGCAAACTCACTGCCTTCTTCTTCCGAAAATAAATCGTTTATTGTTTTTGCGAAAGATCCTAATGTTGTCAATATTTCTTTAAAGTTTCCAGATAACGCCAGATTGCCCAATGATGCCCCCAGCTCCTTAACACTTAATGCTGTGTCTTTAAAAATGGCATCAAGGGTTTTATTTAACTCTTGATTTCTTTTGGTTGCTTCGTCTGTAGTTCTGTTTGCTACTCCTAATGCATTATTATATACAGAATACTCACTATTCAAATCTTGAATTAAAGCTTGTAGATTTTGTATTTGGAAAACTCCGGCTATTTGTTCTGCCGTATATGCTTTTTGAGCATCTGTTAAAGTATTGTATGTTTTTGCATAATCTAACAATATCGATATAGAAGATCTAAATGATCCGTCTATGTTTTGTGTTGCGACTCCTATTTCCTCAAGCACTTCCCTGACCCTACTTCTTTTTATCCTTGTGAAAATACTTTTAAATCCGTTTCCAATTACAGATCCACCCCTAGCAGTTCTTTGCTGTACTGCTGTTACAATGGCGGCCAATTCATTAAATTGAACACCTGATGCTTGAGCTACGGCACCAGCTCTAGATATGGCTTCCGCTAAGTCTGCTGATGAAACAGCGAATGCAGCATCAACATTAGCCATTCTATTAACTATTTGTTCGTGTGTAATACCTTCCTTATTAAAAGAGTTGATTGCGGCAGTTAAGCTTTCTGTTGACTTAACTGTATCTAGCCCAGACAACCTACTTAATATCAATGCTGAATTCACTCTAGCCAATGTTTCTTCAGCACTCAAACCCTGTCTTGCTAGTTCTATTGCAGAGTCAGCTACCAAATTAAAACTCGTCGCCGTATTTCTCGCTACATCAAATAGTCCTTCTCCAAATTTTTGCATAACAGAGTCTGTAGCCTCCATCACTACCTGAACATCTTTTAAGGATTTTTCCACCTCTGCAGCTGACTGAACTAATCCCGTAAACGCATCTGAAACTGCATTGATAATTCCAACAGCAGCTCCGAAAGCAAATACACGAGCGGCTGACGCATCCATAGATTTTTGGAATTCACTTGCAGCTCCAGTAACTTTTCCCAATGGTTGAACAAATCCTTGAGGGTTTAATTTTGGAGACATCTGCATTTTATTAACTACCCTTTGGGCCTGTCTAGCCTGGGTTACTATATTTTCATAGTAACCAGAAGCAGATGTTGGTATATTTACTACTGTCATTTCCTTAAACCTTTATTTTAAATACACTATTTTCCGTGAATTTCCATAAAGTCTTCCATTGTTAATTCTCCTTTTTTGCCCTTTTTTTCTGCTACGGCATGTATATCTAATGCTCCCTCTGTGTTAATTCCGGCTTTTTTTAAATCTTCTCTTGTTGCGCCTTTGTAAGAAAAACCTCCTCCGCTTGATGCTTTTTTCTGTGCTCTTTCAGCGGTGGTTTTAGCTTCTTCAGTTTGATCAATATGTTCTAATATTTTTTTTGCATTATTTTTTATATTATTTGGTATTTCTTTATTCTCAAAAATATTTCTAAACATCTTCGCATTATTTAATAAATTAACTTTATAAATACTCCAATCCAAATGAAATTCATTAAAAAATCTTGATAAGTCAGATCCAAACAAATTAAATATATTATAAAATATAGGCTCTATAGATAATTGCAATATATTATCTGAAGAAAATTTATCTGAATACTCTCTGTATATTTTATGAATTTTATTCAAATCACTAATCTCCATATAATTTAGTTGCTCTTCGCTATATTTTTTATTTACTAAATTACTATCTTCATATATACAAGAAAACACAAACATTTCATTGGATTTTCTGGATGCATAATCTTCTACAGTGTTTTTTACAAACTTATTTCTTTCTTTTTGTAAATCTTTTAATTGTTTATTCCTTGTTTTTATATTGTCATCAAAAGCATCTTTTTCTTTTTTAACTATTAGTTTGTTCTTTGTCTTAATTAAATTCTTAACTTCTATTTCTAATTCGTTAATTTGTTTTTCTTTGTCTTTTGTCCACACTCCCTGTTCATCCAAAAATTCCAATAACTTTTCTTCAGTTAATGCTCCTCTCTTTTCGCTTTTACTATAATAAAAATCATAGTTTTCATTAAGTTTTTCAAACTCTTTTGAGGTTGGATGTTTAATAAAAAAAGAGGTTTCTTCGTTCTTAACTTCCGAAACCCCCTCTTTTATCTCTTTAAAAATTTTTTCGTAAAAATTTTTTTCTTTCACTTTATATCCTGAGTTTATTCTGCCACAGCCGCCTCCTCAGTTTTTTCAGATTCTTGATCCTCTTCGACTTTCATTTCTTCCATCATTTTTTCAAGCTCTTCTCTTTGATTGCTTCCGCTTACATACCTAATAGTTATGATCGTAGATATTCTATCAATTGTTTTTTTGTACAACACATCTTCGCTCTCTTCTTTGTTTTCGTAAGCTTCATATTTTTCTTCAAAATCTTCACCCTCGAACATATCTTCCAGAACAGCATCATCAGAATCTCCCTCGATAAATGATGCCAAATGTAATATGTACCACATTATAGCTCTATTTCTCGCCTTAACATCTGCAGTATGATCAAACAAAGAGTTTTGGATCATTTCGTATTCCGTTAATTCTTTTTTGATTTGAGACATTTCAAGCATAGCTGCATTCAATTTTTCCTTTTGCCTTTCAGATATTTTACTTTGATTTATCATTGACAACTGCTGGACTTCCAGTTCTTTTTGGTACATTTTGTATATTAATTCAGAATATATTTTTTGCTCTTTTTCTGTCCACACTCCTCCATTTGTGCCGTATTGTTTTGCTAGCATTGCTTTTGTCAATAAACCCATTTTTATGAATTTATTTAATTCCACACTATAAAACATATCTCCGTCTTCAAGCTCCATTCTTGTGGGCTTTCTGATTATCATTTTATATGGAGTCTCTTCTGTTGTAGTTTGATTTTCTTTAGAAACTATAACTTCCATTTTTCCAGTTTCTTTATTCTTTTGTTTTTTCTTTTTTTCTACAACAACCTCTACCTTCTTGTCGATGCTTACATCGAAAGAATACAATATATTTTTATCTTCTATTTTCATTTTCCTTTTACCTTGGTTATATATTATTATAAAATTAAAAACTACTTTTTAAAATTTATTTCAAAATTTTGCATATATGTTAAAAGTTCTCTTCTTAACTCATTGCCAGAATCTAATACCTTTTTTCTTAGATAATTTAATTGAGCTTCATCCAAATATTCCGCTTGTGACAATAACTCAGATTTATCTGGCATCGCTTTTTTTAGTTTTTCAAATTGATTTTTATGCTCTTCGCTCAAACCCTCTAAAAGCACTAAAAATGATTTATATAAATTAGTGGTTCCACGCTGTATCTGGAACTCTAAAAGCTCTCTTTCTTTATTCATAACTGTACCTTATACCTATTTGTATATACACAAAAAAACCCCGGACGTGAATCCGGGGTTTAGTTGCTAATTAATAATTAAATTAATTAGGGGGTGGGGGTTATAGCGGTTGACTGGTAAAGTGTTGGTGTATTTGTTGGTTCAGAGAACAGGAATATTCCGTTTTCCGAATCGTTTGCACCTCCAATTTGAGCACTAAATGTAAGATCAACTGTTTTGTTGTCTCCAATCGAAGCAGAGAATGCTTGAGTGTCAAGAATAGCATTCCTCATAACATATGTAACGGCTCTGTTAGTGCCACATCTGTCATTCATTGTGATTGCTATATCTCTCTTTGATTCTCCTGAACACAATAAAGCATCAAGAGATCCATCAGCAAAATCTGTCATAAGAGCAGAAGCTGTAAGTGTCATATTCACTGGGAAATCAACTTTTCTAGCGAAAGGATAGTGATTTCCTAAACGTGTCAAAGCACTTCTTCCAACAGGAATATCAAGAGATACATTTTGAATGTTTACTGCTGTTTTAGTTGGTGATGTTGCTCCTTCTCCTGGAAGAATTGCTCCTCCAGTTTGTAGGTTTCCTTGAGCTTCATAATTGGTGAAATAACCGTCTGCATCAAAATCAAGAGTAATGTCTCCAGGTCTGATTGCAAACAATTCGCTTCCTCCTACAGTAATATCTCCATCACTGGATGTTACCGAAGACCAATTAACTGTGTTAGTCAATTTAGCTCCAACTGTTGAATCAATATCAATTGCCGGATTTGAGTGAGCACTGGTTAGGTCATTTTTAAATAAAATGTTAGAAGCTTCTACAGAAACAGTAGCTGTTGCAAGTTCTCCTACAGCAGCAGTAATTCCATAACTTGTTATGAATCCATTTCCAATTCCGATACATCCATTGTTTGCACCAGCAATAGTAGAACCATGAACATCTGTTCCTTCTGCCGTTGTAATTATATAATAATTCAACTCATCAAAGTCGTTAGTTCCATCAAGCAATTGCTTTGTCATTGGAGTTGCACTTGAAACAGGGAATGTGCTGGTATCATTTTTATTGAATCCTAGCGCTACTTCCTGTGTTCCATCTGTTAAATAATAAGAAAAGTCTAGTGTTACTGTGGGAGGCTCTGTTACTTCTCGTGATAGAGCCGCAAGCTGCCCAAACTCATTGATGTCCGTACGTGTTACTTCAAGATTGTAACTCATGTCTTGGACTCTGTTAATTTCTTTTATATCAGCACTAACGATCTGATTAGATGCACCAGAACCTTGTAATTTACTGACGAAAAGCGATTCACTTTGATAAATAATTCTATCTGCCATAATAAAAAATTGTTGTTATAAATAATAATACACCAAAAAATGAAAAAAAATTATCTTTTATACAAAATTCTTGGGTTTCTTACCTTTGATACAGAAAAATCAATAAACCCTACCTTGAAATCTTTTGATGATGTAATCCTTTCTGTTGCCCTATCATTTATCTTTGATACCCTTACATTATCTATAAAACCAAAGCTTGTTGAGTTAGAAATAGTGTCTGAGTAATTATATGGATGTGTTTTTACATGAGAAAACTCTCCATATGGAAAATCTTCAAAATCTATCAAAGGCACTGAAACTCTAGCTGAATCTCTAAATAAAGATAATACTCCATCTAGTATATAATTACTTTCAGATATAACTATAGCCCTTATGTTAACCTTTGTTTCATCTAATCCCCCAAATGCAAATGGATAATTTTCAGAATTTGCTAGAGTTAAAAATACTGCAGGTATTGTATATGTTTTTTCTTCTATAGCACTTCTAGATTGTAAATATGTTTCATTAGAAGGAGATATTAAAAAATCACTATTTAAAATTATATTTTCTTCTGTTTCATCAGTAGTATATACATTTACTGTTTTATATGCAAAATCTCCAGTAATTGAAAGTGTAGTGCTATCACCATGTGTATCTTTATCCACTAATACCCTGCCCTGACCATAATCAATATATATTCCATCTTTATCAAATACTTGATTTCCTTCTATGTTTACATAGTTATTAACACTGATTTTATCAGATGCTGAAACTAATTGCCTATAAGGGCAATAGAATGCATTATAATTTGAAGGTATATCCACAGAGTCGTAATATGTGAAAACTTGCGATATGGGGCCTTCATAAGCCTCAGAAAAGTAATTTAACCTATCTTCAGACCAGAGATAAAAGCTTGAAAGTAATTGATGGTCAAAACCTACATTCATTTTGTTAAACTCCTTATGTTTTTTTCTAGCCCTCTAAGTATCATTGATAGATATTTTGTGTTTGAAAAAGATCCAGATCTCACTGCTTTTTTTGCTTGTACGCCATATCCCGACCTACTTGAAAAGCTTTCTTTATTTAAATAGTTATTCAGGCCAGATATTCCTTGTTCTATTCCTATTATCCAACTTCTTCCATTTTGCCAAGGCATTGGACTTTTTTGAGCTATTTCTTCTTTCGAGGGTAATTCAACCAAGAAATTAATCATTAATTTTCTTGAGCTTGTTGGCAATCTTTTTATTTTTATCGCTTTACTTAATAAATGTCTAACGGGTGCTATTGGATCCATTCCTTCCTCAAAACCTATATATGAATAAAGATTTCCATAGCCGCCTAAAGTTCCGCTAACATTATATCCCTCTGGCCCCATTTCTATTTCCTTTGTAACTGGATGCGATTCAAACTCTTTTAGCATTTTTTGCTGAGACTCCTCAACCACTTTTTCTACCATTTTCCTAGCGACTGGCTCAACCATTTTATTTATTGTTTTATTTGCCAACTTATCTAGCTTGCTTCTATTTATAGATATTTTAGCCATTATCCCTTCCTCCTCAAAAATAATTGATAATATTTAGGAGAAAACATTCCAATTTTTGATTCGTCAGATATTAAATCATATAAAACCCCATCCACTTCAATATCTTTACAACTTGATATTAAATTATATCCTTCTTGATTAACTTTTATTCTTACTGAATCTTTATTTACATCTATACCAGTTATATCATTTGAGGCAGTTTCGTTTTGCCGACCGTTCATATAAGATATTCTAGCTTTAATTGTAAATTCTTCTACTATTTTCTCTGAAGTTTTTTGATTTTTTATCCTTGAGTACAATGCATTATATGTGCTATTCGTAGAAACAAAAATCTTTTTTTTAGCCTTGAATACTTTGATATCTCTTCCAAAAGTATCATGAAGATCATCAAAAACATCTTCGTATGCTTGCTTATCTGAAGATGATATTAAATCACTCATATCTTAATTATGGCGTTGGTGTCGGGGTTTGATAACTACTACAATCATTTGCGGCTGCATCATACCCAGCTACTTGCCGTGGACTAGCCCTGTACATATTATACGAGTGAACCATTTCAGATATTTTAATATCCGCTTCAACTGCTAAATTTTTATATGTTTGAGATATTGATATTTTCTGTTGTGGAGATGCTATTTGAGCTATTCTTTTTATGGTAGAGTCACCTTCTGTTAACTCGGTCCACTCTGATGTTGAACTTGACTGAGAACTACCACTGGAAGCCTGCCTTAATATTGATTGAGCTTGTCTTGTATAATAATATTTTAGATATAGCTGTATAAAAATAGCTATTTCCTCATCTTTTATAACTGGGCAAACATCATTACTTTCAGATATTCTGAAAGCCTGATTAATCAAAATGTTTAACTGTCCAATATTTGTTTCTAGCCAAGCAGAAATTCGAGTTTTCTCAGCAGATGCCTGTTCTACAGTATCTGAATCCTGAAAAAGCTCGGTGTCGTATATTTTTTCCGCAATAGCATCTAAATTCACAATATTAGTCTATATTAAATAATTTTTTTTGTTCTGCAGACATAGCCTTTGGATTAGCAATCGACTTTGTGGTCTGTAGAACTTTTCCTTTGCCTAAGAACACTCTATTCTTAAACTCTTTTTTTAGCTTATTTTTTAATGTTGTTCTGTTTCCAGATGGGAAAACTCCAACCTCCACTGCCAACGATTGAAGTTCTGGCATTGACATGTCAGTTATTTTTGCCTCTAGCTCGCTCTCGCAACTCGTTTTAAATGGATTGTATACCCCGGCTGGATTGAGTAATGTTTCTAAATCTGTTTTTTGTTCATCGACATCAGACTTGCCATCAATGTATTGTAACCCACTTCTCTCTTTAGCGGCTTTATTTTTCCGTTGCTCTATATTTTGCTTTGTTTTAATTTTTTTTGTCATGACTAAATTAGTTTTTATTACACTTTTATTATAAATCTGGGAATAAAAAAATCCACCAAAAGGTGGATTTTTTTAAACTCAATATATGTGGAATATATAAATTAAACCACAATTCCTGTAAGTGCGCGGGTGTCAAGAACCATTCTGCCTTCTTCAAGTTGGCCGTAGTAGCCGATCTTGTTTTGGCGAATAGTGTACTGATCATCAGCAACCAAACGAAGCTCAGATCCGGTTTCGGAGTCTGTTGCAACAGCACGCATAAGAGAATCTCTTCCGCGATCAATACCAATAAGAATTTGGTCGTGGTCAGATCCGCTCCATTTGTTGCTTTCGTGACCGACATTGCCCTTCATTGATTGGCTTGAATCTCCGGTAGTGCTATTGGTTTGGCCAACTAATGCACCATAAACCTTATTGAACCGTTGACCATCACCAAGTTCATTGATCTCTGTGATGGAGATTCCATAAAGTTCAGAAGCGCCAGCATTGCGATAAATTTCATCGCGCATGCCTTCTGTTGCTGCGATTCCGTTCTCAGATCCGTTTCCGGCAGTTTCAACAGATGGCGAACCCTTTGTATTAATTGGGTTGTATGCCATTGCGCGAATTTCTCCCATGATTTCAGGGGAAACCAAGAGATCTGTTACACCGCGTGTTCCTGTTACTGGAGTTCCTCCATTCCAAGCTGTATTCAGACGTTTTGCACGTGTGATAAGCTTGTTGAGGTCGTCAAGCAAGAACTGGTTTTCTGTAGCAGATGAGATAACGTGACCAAGGCCATTGGTTTCAGCATTTGCCAATACTCCCAGCAATAGATTTGCTGATGTTTGCTCTTGCTTAATTAAAAGCTCTTGAGCAATCCGGGTAAAGGTTTTGCTGACTACGTCAAGCCTTGAACGAGCTGCATAGCGACGATCAAAGTCAACAGCAGTTTCCAACCGGTAGGTTGTAAATTTCAACTCGCTGTGAGTTGGAATTACAGTGTTGGAAGGAAGTCCACCTGGGGCAGACTGGCTGTAAACCTCAAGGTAATCAGTATCTGTTACATCGTGATACAAATCCAAAGGAATTGATGGATTATCATCCTCATTAAAAGAAAAGCTTGTGAACATGTTGCTCAATGCAGGTGCATTGTTCATGATCTCTGCAAGTACAGGACCGATGAACTCAGCCGCAGCAGCTTGAGCTTCATGAGCTACATTACGATTCTTTGAAGCCATGGCTTTAATAAGCTCGACTTGTTCTTCTGTTCGTTTTAAAGTAATATTCATGATTTTATTTCTTTCTCAAAATTATCCTGCTAACACTTGAATGAAAAATGTGTCATTCGTGCCATTTCCTGATCTGTCTCCAGCTGCAAGAACTCTTCCGAAGGTTGCTCCTGCTGGCGTAGCAGAACTTGTAAGTTCTCCGTTTGCCGCAGTTTCAAGCAATTCGCCTACTGCTAATCCAGAAGTTTGAATTGTGAAAAATCCACCTGTTGCAACCGGAACGGTTTCACCTGGGATAGAACACTGCAACTCATCTTTCTTGCGGGAGTAGTAAAGCAATTTCTCATCATTTTCATCGTAAGCCAAAGTTGGTTTTAGTGCCAACCCTAAAGCTGCAGCATCTGCAACTCCAGCGGCAACCAACTTCATTGGTGCTTCAGGATAAAAAGATCCAAACTTAGAAGCAAATGGTCCCTGATCTCCAGATCCAATTGCTCCAAGGTAAGATTCTGCATTGTGAGTAGCGCTATGTAATCCGCCTGGCTCATCAGCCGTCCAATTGGCTGCCGATGAATCAACTTTCAATACTGCACCACTCCAGTTCACTTTATTAGCGCTGTCATCACCAGGCTTAAGCGTGGTAAGTGTCAAATCGCTATGCTTTAATGCGAAAAGGTTTACGACATCCTTTTCGTCATATTGTCTAAATGGTAATAGTTTATGCATTTTTTAATTTGTTAAAGTTTAATTTGAATGTTTTCTTTGCTAAAAGCTTTAGAAAACTTCTCTCTCAAAGAAGGTTCTTTAATTGCTGTAGAACTATTGTTGTTAGCAACAATTTCTTGTTCTTCTTGAATGTTTTCAAGAACATCTTCCTCTTGTTCTTCAGAAGCCTCTGCTTGTTCAACTTCTGTATTTTCAGCTACTGAAGCTGTTGAAGTTTGAGTCATTCTCTTTTCAACTTCTTCAGCTAGGCGAGCTTCAAATGCTTTTTCTTGCTCAGCGAGGTATTCTTTGTTTTTGTGAGCCCAAACTACAGCGACCTTTGTTTTATACTCTTCAAAAGAGTTTTCTTCAAGGTCAAGCGACTGAACTTCACTAGCCAGTACTTCTCTGTCTTGTTCGGACAAGTCATAAATAGAATCAATTTCCGCCATTCTAGCATTAAATGACTCATCACTCTTAATCTGTTCAAGCTCTTTCTGCACAGAATCAAATTTTTCTTGAGCAGCTTGAAGTTCGGATTTAAGAGAATCTAATTCCTCCTTCATCTTTTGCTCGCTGTCTTCGAATTTTTTCTTTTGTTCTTCGAGAGCTAGAAGTTCTGCTTCATATTGTTCGCTTTTGGATTTGATAGCATCACCAATAACACGACCAACATTAGCCACAATCTCTTGAGAGAATTGATGCTCAGGCATTTTTTCATCAAGAATGGCTTTAAAATCTTCTAATAATTGTTGTTTTTCCATAGTAGAAATATTGTTTATAGATGTATTTACATTTAAATTTTCATTTTGTGAAATATTTTTTTCATTTTTTTTAAAAAAATGTTTTTTTAGGGCTATATTTGTTGTTGCTTGGCCGCCTTCTTCATCAAGCTCTCTATCTTTTTTTTTATCGTCGTGTACGTATAATCCTTTAACATCTGCTGCAGGATTTGCAGTAAATCCTATGCCCAATGGGAATACCTCTCCAACAACCAATCTATATAGAGGAGTTCCGTCTTTCATCTTGCCCTCTCCATCAAAAGCTCTAAGATGTTGCGATAATTCTCCAACATGTTTTGGGTTGGTTATAATTTCAGCTTCTCTTAATTTTTTACTTCCAGCGGCTATTACATATTCATTAAAACCCAATTCCCAACTCGCTGAAACGGATTGATATAATTCATCTCCTTCATCTACAGATCTTAAAACAAGGTCTGCAAACTCTTTGTTTGCCGCAGCATAAACAACAGACCCAAGAGATAAATTAAAAGGGTCTGTTATTTCTGGGCTAATTGAAGATAATAGCTCATCATTATACATTCTAGAAAACCCTGCAGAAACTATATGCCCCACAATCTTTTTTTTGTTGTGCTCTATGTTTGTAGGTTTATGTATGAAAAAATCTTTTATATCTAAAGCCGTCGCAGTAGAAATTCCGTCGTCATTTTTATTAAAAACATTTATAACTGCTGCATTAAATGCAACCCCTATTAAATCTATGTTTTTTTCAAAATCTATTTCTTCAGGAACTAAATCCTTCAACATATCTAGAGATGCCTGAGAAACTAATTGAGATTTATTATCTTTTTCAATTTGCTCAGCAAATATTTGATTTTCGAATTTGGTTGTATATTTAAAATTCATTGGTAAGATAGTAATACACTATTTCTTTCCCTCTTTTTTGTTTTTATTGTTTTTGTTCTTTTTTTCTAAAATCTTTTTCTGCAAAGCTGGCGGTAATGTTTTTTGCTCTTCAGTTAATTCGCCCTTTGATTCTTTTTTCTTTTTCGAAGATTCTTGGGCTTTTTTTAGAGCTTTTGGATCTGGATAATCTTTATCTCCAGGTTTAGCTGGTTTATAATTTTCCCCCATTCTTTGTTTCTTTCTTCGAATATTTTCCCAAAGACCAGGCTTACTTTTAGCTTCTGATTCGTCTAATTCATCTAGGATTATATCTTCTATATCTTGATCTGACAACTCAAACTCAGAGCCTTCAACCTTTGTTCCAGCTCTCCATTGCTTGCATGACCAGTACCTTGCTTTCGTCTTTGGGCCTGGGTTATCGCAATTATGTCTGGCTCTAAAAGATTTCCTTCTTTGTGGGTCGTCTCTTTTAATTTCCATGTTTGGATCGCCAAAATTAACTTTGACTACATTACCCTTTTCGTTTCTTACATAAACTGAAAATTTCTTTGGGCCACCAGGAGTTCTAAATGGTTTGTTTAGTTTTTTCCCTTTTGTTTTTTCTTCAGCCCAAACTTCATCTTGTATAGATTCTTCACTGCCTTCACAATCACAAAATAAATGATGAGCACTAATTTTATCAGACAAATCAATAATATACTTTTTCATATGTATGTAAATACACACATTTTTTTTAAAAAATATAAAAATTAATTATTTTTTTTGCTGTGATATAAAATAGCTGCAGGATATTCTGGCAATTGATGATTTGAGCTTATTTCAGATATTGATTCTATAACTTTTAGCTGATCTATAATTTCTGGATCTTTTACACAGGCTTTGATTTTATCAACCCAATCATTTTGCTCAGAAGATATAATTACAGACTCTATCAACTTATCTAAAATATTGTTTTGATTTTCATTCAATCTTTTTACTTTATATTCCTTTTTTAGTATTTCGGAACCATCTTTCCGGGCTTTTTCTATTTTTGCTATAATAGATTGTAAGTCCTTTCTGGAATAATTTTCATTAGCAGTTGCCCCAGTAGGTCTTCCATTTTGTTTTGCAGGAGTTTTAGTAGGAGCTTCGTTTGGTACATCAGATCCAGGCGGCTCAATTAATGGTACACCACCAATCAATGGATTATACATACCTTTTTCTCTATCTTCTACATAACCTTCTTGAGCTACTTTTAAAGTAGATGAATGAGGAAATATACCTGTTCGAATCGAATCCATTCCTTGCTCTGGCGAGATTACTCCTATTTCTAATAATCTCGTAATAACTCTTTGGAATTGAATTTCATCTTTAATGTCAACCTCTTGAAATTTTACAGTCGGATATTTTCTAAAGCCCAGAGCCTTGCATACCAATTTTACTTGAGGCATTAGAAAGTCATTCAAGAATGCATTTCTGGCCTCTTTTAATCTTTCTAAGAATATTTGAGCTTTTATTTGAGTGCTAGAATAATTTTCTTTTCCAACAATTATGTTTTGCAATCCTTCTCTGATATCTTGATTCACTATTTCGTATTTTTGAGGTCCCAATATTTTATTTATATCTGGGATTATAAAGTCTGCTTTTGTTGTATAGTCGCTTACTAAAACCCTTCCAACACTCTCGTTTTGGAAAAGGCATTGCATTGCATTCAAGTTTTGTGGATTGATTCCGCCTTTGTCTGGCTCTGCACCCATGGTTATTAGTAGTACTACGTTTTCTATTGTTCTACTGATCGCTTGATCGATTTTCTTCAATTCTATCTTCCAGTTTATGTCATCAAGCACTGGGAATCCAAATGGAACCGCAAAAGGTTCATAGTCTTGTTTTTTATAAAAGGAATAAAGCAGTCTATCGGGGTCTAGATCTACATTTAAACCATCCATTGCAAACCCACCCTTTTCAATGTTTTCTCTAACTTCTGGTGGTAAAGATTCAAGAATTTGTTTATCTTCTTCATTTTTTGGATTTCTTAATCTTTCCAATTCATACTCTGATAGTATTTTTTTATATACTCCATCAGCAAAAGATGTACTTCTTGTGGATATAATATCATATGGATTTAATAAAATGTATCTTACTGGTATTTTCCCTGGGTTAAGATATTCACTTCCATAAATTTTATTTAATTTATTAAAATCATCTTTATTGAATGTTCCATCAATTCTATATAAAAATATATTACCAGATCTATAATATTCTCTAAAATATTGATCTTTTAGTTTCCATAAATTAATTTTCTCAAACCATTTGTAAATAAACTTATTGGTATTTTCACTGCCGCCTTCAAGATATATTTCAGAGTTAGAAAATTCTGACATTACATCTATAGCATTCCTAAATATTGGAACATTTGCATATGCTTTTTGGCACAGCTCGATAGCTTCTCTTGAGTCTACTCCATCTGCAGTTATTGTGTAGGGAAGCATCCCCTCCGCTATATTTTTGTACTTTGCTGATGTTCCTGATACGGCAGCCCTATTTATCCTTCTTCCTGTGGATGATGAATTGCCCGACCTCAGTGCATCACTTACAGAGCAAGATGCTTTTATTTCTGATCCTGATACATAATAATTTTCTCCACATAAAGCTGGCTCTATGTTGATTTCTGTTGAAGCTGTTGCGGCTTTACCTTTGGATAGATTATTCCAATAGGAAGACTTTTTCACGTATTTTCTTTTTTTCTTGCTCATGTTATATTTTTATACACCAAAAAGATGAAAAGTAACTTTAAAAGTGACTTTTGTTGAGTTTTTTAAATCATTTTATAAACATCGGAGTGAATCCCTGTGTACTTTGAGCTTTGCTGGTTTTTACATCATAATAAGTCTTTATCATCCAGCTACCTAATACCAGCGCTGAGTAGCAGTCTTTTCTAGCTTTATTCGGTCCAGTTGTTCGCTTTAAACTTAAGGGAAGATCGAATGTTTGTGTTCCTTGAGGGGAAGACTTTACTTCTATTAATGCACATTGACCTTTCGTGTATTCGATCATATCAAAAAGATGCTCAACGAAATCTAACATTTTTGCTCCATCACTTTGATTTTCTTCTATTTCGGTATTCACAAACTTTAAATTTTTTATTGGTATCTTATGTCTTCTCTGTTCCTGAAATGAGTCATCTATAGCTCTTGATGCAAACCATATTCTCTTGTGGTCAAAATTCGCTTGCAGTAACTCGTTTGCTCTCCTGATCCAACTGGATGTAGGCTTCCTTAAACAGCATGGTATACCATCTTTCTCGAATTCAAGCTTACCAAGCCTTAATGTTCTTTGATAATCTTCTATATCATCAAATTCTGTCTTGAGCATATTAATCTTTTTATTGATTCTTTTAAAGTGAGAACTTTCTATTAATGCATTCAAAAACTGTACACCGCCATTATAGTCTCCAACGATACATACAATATTAAAATTACTTAATAAATAACAAAAATAATTAATATGATCTTTTAAGCTTGCTCCAGCTAGTCCATAACCATGAACCATTGTGCCTTGCTGAGTTTCATCATTTAATTTGAATACTTGTATAGCGAAATCATCAGAGCCCTCATTTTCAGCCCAACTTGGGTCAAATGAAAGTAAATATTTTGACTTTGGATCCCCTTTTGTTTCAACGCATGGATTTAAGCCCTCTTCAATGGTGCATAGTTGCATTTTAGATATTTTAAAGTATCCAGAACTATCATCTGTGAATATTGCACCAAACTCTCGGTCGTATTGACTTTGACTCATTGATGACTTTGCTTGCTTAATCAAATTTTCATCAAAAAGTTGTTTAGGCGCACAATCATAAGAAAATTGCATAATTGATCTTGTAGATTGTCTTTCAGATTCTTCGCCATCCAATATTAAATTTTCAAAATTTTCATAAACCTTGTAAAGGTATTCAAATTTGTAGCTAGCAGAAGACAGCATAATTAACTTATTGTTTGGCCATATATATCTGTCCTTTTCTTCCATTTTGCCCATCTCTATAAGCTGCGATTCCATATTGTATAGATTTTCTCTTTCTTTTGGGTTTGGTACAACAGACAAGAAAGGTACTATAACCTCATTGTATACTCTTTCAGGCATCAAAAGCATTTCGTCAATTATTATCCTGTGAAATCTAAAACCTCTCAATTTAGATCCATCTCCTAGTGGTAAGGCCCTAATGTTACTATCACCTATTTGCATTACCCACTCATCGTTTGCCTTAGATGTCTTTGTTATACATTGAGATAGAAATGCAGCCTCAGGTTTCGATGCTATGTCTTCAATTTTCTTAAATATCATTTTTGCCTGCCTGAATGATTTAGACAAAATACCAATTTCTACCCCTTGATTAATAATTGCATCCATAAATGCAAAAATTCCCGTAGTCCAAGATTTAGACATGCCTCGAGACCATATACCTAAGAAATAATCACTCTCAAACATAGCCTTAATTGCCATATGTTGAAAAGGAAACAACTCTACTCCAGATATTAAATTAGTGCCAAATGTTACATTTTCTTTAATGAATTCATACAGCAATAGCTTGGCTTCAGCTTCATCCAAGTAACCCTCCTTTTCTTTTAAGAAGGTGTTTATATCTCTTCTAGGATTTCTTTTTTGTTGTCCTGTTTCCCAGCTCATAGTATTAATATCCTGTTGTCAATATAGTATTGAATATCACTATTCCACATTTCTTCTCCTGCATACAATAATAAAGGTATTAATTTTTCAGATCTGTTTCTTCCTCCAGAAAATATAAATTGACATTTTCTTGGAAACTCATGAGATAGTATTCTCATCTGATGCCATACATAGGCCATATTTGACCTGTGAGGGCCATAATCGTTGTTTTTAATGATTCTTTCGACAGAACTCTCTATCACCACATACAAGAAGGAATTAAAGGCTCCTGCTCGCTCTAATTCTCTTTTGAATCTTTCGAAGCCAACTGTCATGGTTGACTTAAAGTCAGTTTCGCTCTTCCTATCTATGTATGTATTTGAGTAAAATTCCCCCGAAGCTGTATAATCCCCGAAGTCTAATTTTTGTGATTTCGATTTTTCAAATTTTAGAGGTTGTTGCTCTCTAGTATCTATCAAAATTTCAATATTTTTTAAATTTTTATTTTCTTTTAAAAATTTAGCATTTATACCTTGGTTGAGTAATGGTTCAACTTGAAGCCTTTTACAGGCTTCATTATATGAACTGAAATATTTTCTAAATGTTTCAATTTTAGGCAAATCATGCAACCTTAACTCTAAGTGTGTTGGTGCATATTTTAACCCTTTAGTTTTTATACGGTTCTCTAACGATGAAAGAATAACCTCTTGAGCCTTTTCTTGTGGGGCATCCCTTAACCATTCTTCCATTTCATCCGCATTACTAAAGTAGGTAGAAAAATATTGGTTTTTATCCTTGAATGGTATTTGCTGTCCAGTTAGTAGATTTTTTCGCGGATAGAATGTTACATAATATTCAGGAAGAAATATTTTGTGTTTTTTTATGTGAGCATGCAAAGACTTCTCTGTCGAGAAAGTTTCATCACATATTTTACATACATGATCTAACTTCTGAACCATATCGACTGCTTTGTGTCCAACAAGCATATAAACCCCATTTCTTTTAATTCTCTTTTCACTAAACAAGTTTGAGCTCCCCCAGGAAAGTCGTTGCCTTCCAGTACTACAGTGCTTTTTTTACTTAAATTATCCCTAAAAAGCCTAAACTCAAACAGAGTTCTCTCTTGAGATGGCATTATTATCTTTGAGAATTTATACATAAAATCTTCATCGCTATATTGACTCAATATGTTCTGAGTCTCGATATAATTTTCATCACCTCTCTTTGTTAGTGATATCAACTCTTGTATAGGAAAATGTATATCATTTAATATTAAAACATCTATTTTATCATCATTGTATATGTTATGATCATTTATATTTTTAATTTTTATATCATTTGATAAATGACTATAATGCTTATATAAGTATGAATTAATTTTTTGTTCTCTTGTTTGTACTGTAGATTCATCAGAGTTGTGGAATATCTTGTATGAAGCTCCTCTATTACTCTCTACTAATTTAAAAAATATATCTAATAAGGTATATTCATCATATTCAGTTCTCGGTGGTTCAGAGCCAATTTGAACGATGCTATTTTGCCTGGTTTGCTGAAATATATTCAACATCAAAGATAATGTATAATACCTTTGCCCCAGCGAGCTTGCTAATTTTTCTATATTTAGTTTCATAGTACGTCAGTTTTAGAAATTCCCAATACTCTAGCTTTCCAGGAAGACATTTCTTCGATTCGGTCAGCTTCATCCTTAACTATCTCTTTTTGTCTTTCTGCCATCATTATCATTCTGTTTCTTTCTTCTTCAATTTGAAAAAGTTTTACTAATGATAGGATTGATGCCGTATCTTTATGTTTATTTTTAATTCTTTCTTTTCGGTCTCCATTTAACCTAGCAATCAAAGCTTCTTGTCTTTTTTCGCACTGATTATACTCTTCGCTCTTTGTTTTCAGCAATTCTGCTAACCTTACTGTCATGTCTTGCTGATCTTCAC
>Ga0181568_10002018_pt1 | contig 18473 bp, 25 predicted proteins | sample 101ome_20_FD_133758 | JGI IMG/M metagenome (GOLD analysis project Ga0181568, IMG submission 133758) | Coastal salt marsh microbial communities from the Groves Creek Marsh, Skidaway Island, Georgia - 101404AT metaG (megahit assembly) | ecosystem: Environmental > Aquatic > Marine > Intertidal...
AAAAGCGAAGCAGGCGATGATAACATAGTTTTAGAATTAGAAACAGGTAATATATTAGCTGAAGGAGATATTACAACTGAGTATACCTCAGATGAAAGATTAAAAAATATAATTTCTCCTTTAGGTAATGTGTTAGACTCTATAGATAGCTTGAGTGCTGTGAAGTTTAAGTGGAATCAGATTGCAGTAGAAAAATTTAATTACAAGGACGGTAAAGCTGAACTAGGATTTATTGCCCAAGAAATGCAAAAATTTTATCCAGAATTAGTTACGAACAGAGGAAATACTGACTATCTAAAGATAGATTATCAAAAATTCACTGTGGTGTTATTAGCTGCCCTACAGGAGTTGAATCAGAAGGTTAAAGATTTAGAACGGAGATTAGGTTAATGCGTCAATATTTTAGGTTTTCAGATGATTTAATGGATAAACTTTTTCTACAATTAGAAATAGATGATAACCTAGTAACAGTAAAGGCATTCTATCAAATTGTGCTTAACGAAAATTACACTCTCATTACTGACAGGAACGAAAGTAATATACTTCAACCGCATAATATAGATATTTTAGATGAAGAAATACAACACATAATTAGTGGTGTTGTGTTTGGAGATAAAGTTGCTGATTTATATTTTAAATTTACTGGCGGATCACAAATTATAAGAACTTTTGATTCTGTAGGTCAACCTGCAATTTTTACATCAACAACTGCTTATGATAAAGGTAGAGAAAAAAACGTAGCCTTTAAACAACATTCCTTCAATGAATGGGGTGATTGTGCATTATGGAGTTTTGATTTTAATTTCGATGGATTGAATTGGTTTTATCCAAGGAATATACTTTATGATAGTTATCTTAACAAAGCGCCTTTTGCACGACAAGAGCATATGGATACCTTTGTTACAGCACCTAAATTAATCAGTATGAATGAAAGTGGTTCACTCTTTAGTTCAGGGGACACACGGAAACGGTTGCTTTCTATGTTTTTATTAGATAAAGACGATTATTTTACCAATGCAAGCTTTTATGCAAAAATAAATTATAATTTAGGATTAACCACTTATACTAATAATGTCAGGCATGAAAGAAACTGGAAGTTTTGCATTCCGCTCTTACGCAACTATCAAGAATTACCTATTCCTAAATTAGACATCCTTGGACCTAAAGAATTAGCTCCTGATGAACTAGGAAGATATAAAATTGTATTGTATGACGATGAAGTGAAAATACTTTCAGAAGACGGAAACTATTTCGTGTACGAAGACGATGATTCGATGCTATTGATGGAACAAGAAAGCATAGATGATTTCAGATCAAATGATCCTGAACATGGCTTTGATAGAATAGAAAAAGGGATGATATCAGACCATTATATAGTAAAAAAAGATATGACTGTTTATTTACAAACCAATGGAGGATATTTGAGTAAAACAAAGATTGATCTAGTACAAGGGATAGGTTATTTTAATTTTCGAGCCCTTGATTTGTATATCAACGAAGAGGTTAAGATCAAAGTAGGTTTCAAATCATTTTCTAACATAGGAAGAATAAAAATTAGGATAGAAAATTAATGGCATTTAAAATTCAAGGAAATTTAATCAATTTAAATTTTGTCCTTACACCTTGGTCAGCTGTGTTATTAGATTTTATGGATACTATTTATCCTTATGGAATAGGGATGTGCGATACATTATCTCCAACAGATTCACAAGCATTTTTACGCAGAGAAAAAGTCATTCCAGTCCTTGATTCTAGTTTTACTACAAAAGGTAGCGCAATTAGTCATTGCGGATTAACTCTAAGAGGTTACTGTGTAGGCAAATTATGTTATTGTTCTAATATGCATGCTTATTGTTCAACTAGATGTGGTAGCACAATGACTTATTATTCAAGATGTATCTTTGACTCATATATGTGTGACACAAATGGTGTAAGAACGTATTTTTTACGATATTTTGGTTATTCTAGTGATGGGTGTTTATTTAAGATTTGTGTAGGATAATTAGATGACTTTCAGGATACAAGATACTGTTATTATTGTAGAAGGTGGTATAACACAGCAAGAAAGAGACATCATTGCGCCAGGAAAACAGTGTACATTTGGACAAGTTTTTGTTTGTAATCCTTTGATAGCAGAGGAACAACGGAGTAATGGGTTAGATCCTGGACGAGATACTACCTTCTTCTCTAATCCAACCGGTGGTCCATATAGGATTAGTGATATATTTTCTTATGACATACAATTTGTTTGTGATATTTGTACTGAGCAATGTTTTTGTATTGGAGAAGGATCAAAATTTAGTTTCTGCCAAACTGCCAGTCAGTATGGTGATTTTGTTGCACCTACCAATAACAATTCAATCGTTGACGGGCAAGGAAATGAATTTACATTGAACAGCACAAATCTACATTATTGCTTAGTTGCAAATCTTGTAAGTATCTCTGGTGAGGACGGAAAACGCTTAAATTTAGATCATGGATCAGGCTGCTATCATCAGATAGGGCCGCCTAGGAGTTGTTCATCGGCGGCAGGTTCTAGAGAACCTATTTATCTCTGTGAATATCCGTTTACATATATAGGTGAGTGCTGTACATGTTATCCATACAACCAAGCTAAGATGATAATCGTTTGATAAATATGTTTTAAAATGGAGTATAAATGGCTTTAAAAATAGGATCTACTACCGTGGCAGATTTGGCCACCGCAAAAATAAGTATTTCTCAACTGGATCCTGCAACAGTACCTTCATCCTTTGTTTCAAAAGATTGGGTAATCAATGGTGTAGTTTTAATACCTGATGACGCAAACGGACCTTATGCAGGTGCATCAGTGACTAAAGTCTATTCTGTATCTACCAATGATCCTGTTGGCGCAGGTGATGATCCTAATAAATTAACCATAAGATATACTACTAACTGCAATTGTAAATGTAAATGTCAGTGTAAATGTAAATGCAAGTGTAAATGTAAGTGTAAATGTCTGTGTGCTTGTAAGTGCCAATGTAAATGTAAATGCGCTTGTAAGTGCCAATGTAAATGTAAATGTGCATGCCTGTGCCAATGTAAATGTAATTGTAAATGTTGGTCTGATGGTAAGCTAAAGAATGATGTAGAAACTGCACAAGATACAACGCTGGAAAAGATCAAACAATTACAAGTAATAACCTACAAATATAACGAGCAAGGATTAGATCTCCAAAGCTTGATGGAAGAAAAACCGATTGATAATATGAATACAGAACAATTAGGTCTGTTAGCACAAGAATTAGAGCAAGCTTTTCCTGAAATCGTTGACAAAGTTGATATAGACAATGAAGAATATAGAGCTGTTGCATACATGAAATTAATTCCTGTTTTAATACAATCCATAAAAGAATTAGATAAAAAAATAGACGATATAAATAACGATAGTCAAAATAAGGACAAAGATGAACATAATGGAAATTAATGAAGCAGGAAAACAAAAATCCTGTTTCACCCTTTATCAAAATATCTTTACAGAAGATGAATCTCGTGCAATTGCTGAACTTCAAATTAAAAAAGACATAATGTTGGCATCAGGCCCAGACATTGTCCCTGATGGTTCGCTTAATCACGACTACATTTATCGTTATGAAGAATGTATTATTGACGATAATCCCGAGTTAGAAGAGAAATTGATAGCTTATATATTTGATTGTAATGCAAAGATTTATGGTTATGATATCTGGGGTTTTGAAAAAGATCCTTCAATATTGTCCTTAAAGCCGGGATGCTACATTGCAATGCATGATAAAGTAAGTTGGTATACATCCGAACCTAATGATAGGAAATTATCTGCCATGCTTTTCTTAAATTCTCCGCAAGATTATAAAGGTGGAGATGTGAAAGCTGATACAATGATCACTACTAATCCCAGTCCTGGTTACAATCAGCAAGGAAATTTGCTTATTTTTCCATCTTTTGTAGGTACAGCAATCCAACCAGTATTAGAAGGAGTAATGCAGGTATTGACATTTAACATTATAGGATCAAAATTAAGGTAATTTATGCGTTATAGTCATATTGTTATTCCCGGAGTGTTTGCCGAAATGCTAGAAGGAATAGAATCAACCATTGAAAATTTGCCAAGTAAAAGTGACCAAGCAAGTGGCAAGAGCTCTAATGTTAATACAACTTGGTACGGAGGTGGGTATGTATCACACATAGAAGATTCAACTTTTTATTATTTTAATAGAGCAAATAATAAAAATTTTGGTTACAATATATCATCTATTGAGGCGTTACGTTTAGAAGTTTTTACTAGGCATGGTTACTATGATAATCGTAAAGAATGCGATCATTTTTGGCAAGATTCCTCAGACAAAAAATTAATCGGTATAATTAACATGAATGATCCTTATGATCCGCAAAAAGATGGAGGCGAAATTATACTAAGTGATACCAGAGGCCATAAAATGCAAGTTGACAATGTTTTTTATAAAAAGAAAGGATCCTTCTTAATATTTAATCCATTTACCGCCTACAAAATCACAAGTGTAAATTTAGAAAGTTTAAGATTTCTATATTCATTTTGCGTAGGTCCAAAATGGCAATAACTACTGTTGCGATACTAGGGAACACATTTACAGCTAGGATACTTGCGCTAATTATAAAAGGTAATAATCCTCTTGTTGATGTTAAAATACTAACAAATGGAGAAAGTTATAATAAGCAGATTATTTCTCCTATCCATACTTTAACAACTGCAGATGATCTTGGATTTTTACCTTTTTTTTCTACCCAATTAGATATTTCATCAAACTCTATCTTTTCACAAACTAACAGCACACTAGGGTTGGCAAATTTATATCATGGTATAACTGATCAGGAAATAATCTTGCCATTCAATTTTTCAGAAGTATGCCCAGATATGCTGCATTATTATTCCCATGTAAAAGATTATAAAAAATATGAAGCCACATCTGAAAGCTTGTTTTATGAATTTATAGAATGGGCTGTGCAAAAAGAAGAAAATCTTGTAGATGTATTGTCCCTATTCCCGTTAGAATTATATAAAAATGACAAAAATCATCCTTTGTTTTTTAATCCTAACCTGCATAAGCAAGGGCCGATGTTTACTAAACAAATTTGGGAAAGTATGCTAGGCTGTTTTGATTTAGACAATATTTTACATTTATTAGATGAAAAAATTACACAAGAAAATATAATTGTAAATGACAGTATAATAACTAATATTGCCACAGATATCACAGAAACTATTGGAAAAAATAGAAAAGATATAAAAACTATCGTATTAGAAAACGAAATAATCAATACCGATATAGTAATTAACACAGGTATTAACAACAATTATTTTGATAATTTTATAGAGTCAAATGAAGAGTTGTATGAAACAAATCATTGCATAAATTTTTCTTCTTACACGATTACCGAAAATGAGCAAAGCTTTGGTGCAGTATACGAAAATTTTATTGATAACGGGTCTTTTACTAAAAAATTAAATTATACTGATAGAACTTTGAGTATTTTATTTAGCAATGATGGAGAACATCAGCTATCAAATAAAGCAGCAAAATATTTAATTAATCAAAACTTTGATTCGAACTATATATTTTTTGATATCAGCAAATTAGGATTAAATCCAATGTTAGATGAAGAAATAAAAACTGTTCTAATTTATTCTAATCTCATAGGTTTAACTCTTAACAGCAGCATAATTGATCCTCTTAATTTATATAACTATATACAAAATATTCAGCATAGATGGAATGATTGGCGACATGAACTAAGAACATATAACTATTATCTGTTGACTGATATTGAAAAGCAAAATTATGAAATTTTTAACTATATTCCACAACAATATAAAACAAATTTCCAAAATAGAATACCGGTCCATAATAAAATTAGATTGTCTGATGAAACTACAAGCATGAATGCATTTGTTCCTATTGGAAAAAAATTAGCAAGTCAAAGTGTACCTGAACGAACACCGACTTCCTTGTATAACTATATTTTCATTGCAGCACAAAAAGGTAAAATTATAAATTTTGACTATCTTTACAATGAAGATGAACCAATGTTTAAAGATGTTCTTTATGTAGGCAAGGAGTTAATTAAAAGACAATTATATTTCTTAGGATTTTACACTTTTGAAGATTTTAAAAACATAGTTATTTTAAAAAATCCAGATTATGACGGATCTGACTCATTTATTTCAGACGATGGCATTGAAATAGTAGGTAGAACAGAAACAATTAAGATAAAAATTTACAAACGAGTAGGGTACGATGATTTCTTTTGACAACGTAATTTCTAATAAAGAAGTTAATCGTATAAAAAATTATTTTCACACAGTTTTTAATGTCTATCATTATAACAAAGCTTATATGCCTACATCTGGAAGTTTAGTAAATAAATTAGATGGTTTTAAAACTATACAAAGAAATAAAACCCATGACGCTTACTCCATTTTAACATGCCATCATCCAATCCAAGACATTTTAAAAAAAATTCATAGTAAAGTAAATGAAATACATCCTTTTGCAAAAGGAACTAATATCTTTTTAAAATTTTTTGCAGTTGAAAATGATTATTATAATACAGGTAATGCTCCTCAATATCATTATCAGCACGTAATAAGTAATAATTTTGCGTTTGAAGATATTTATATCATAGCCCCTGTCATCTCATGTTTTGCCAGGGTAAAAACAAAAAATGATAACCATATTACAAATTATTGTTTAAAAAAAGGAAATCTTTATGTGTTTAAGGATGAAATTATTCACATAATTGATAGCGTAAGCATAGGTCTAATTATTACGTATACCGAAAAACCAATACCTATCCTCCAACAAAAAGTAAAAATGAACTCAGAGAACATTGATAATCAGTTTTCTACGTTCAATCATACGACGCAATCAACTCATGGAATAATTGAAGTTGATGTAAATTCTATCTTTTTAAACTTAGAGAATATATGAAATTTCAAAATCTAATAATTGTGGGAAACACTGTAGAATCTTACATTTCTGCCTTATATGTCCATGCAACTTTCCCTAGTACGCAAATTACTATAATAAAAACAGAAAAAAATACAACAGAATCAGTTCTTACATTTAAATATGATAAGAAATTTTTTGATCATTGTGATATCTCATTAAAAGATCTATTTAAATTTTGTTGTGCAAATATTACCTACGGTAATAAATTCAATAATTGGAAAAAAGGTAAAGATTTTTACCACCCAATATTTTACAATAAAATTAATATAGACAAAATAGTATGGCCAGAAAAAACAGAAGAAGAAATCGAACTAGAAGACATGGATACTGAAACTGAAAAAGTGAATTTTTCTAAAAATTTATCTAGATCTTTTTATAATAAATTATTTAATGAAGACAACTTTGCAGAATTTTGTAATATCTATCCTACTGATGCTAATGTAATATATGACATTAACATCAAAGAATTTGTAGACTTAGGATTAGGATTAAATGTAGATTATCAATATTTATTAGAATTTTTATTAGAAAAATGTGTAAAAAATCAAAGTATTAATATAGTAGAGGATAATGATTTTCGTGTAGAGTTTGATGGATTAACAAATATAACGAAAATTTTTTGTAACGATATAGCGTTTGATTGTGACTTTGTTTTTGATTGTAGTGGTGCAGAAAAACGTGTTGTAAAATTGACGCCAGATTATGAATTTTGGCATTTTAGTTTTTTAAATGAAAACAAAATTATTGAAACGGTTTCAACAACAGAGTGTTTAACCTGGAATACATTGACACCAATGTTATATGGATATAGTATTGATCGTTCTTTACAGTCAAAAACTATAAATTCATATATTATATCGGATTTCGGAGATAAAGACGCTATAACTGCAGAATTAGAAAAAATAGGGAAAAAATATGATTCCTATAAAGAAATACCTATTGAAAATGGTTATATAGATAAACCATGGAATAGAAATCTAGTTTGTTTTGGCGAATCACAATTTTGCTTACAACCATTGAACCATTTTAATTTAAATTTTACCTTTAATCAAATTGCACTATTTACATCTCTATGTGAAGAATCAATTGATGACGTTACTGACTATGTTTCATTAGATGATGAAAGCTTGTTACTGAAAGAAATTCAATTCAATGATCAAGGCTGTAATGGAATAAGAGAACTTGCAGATTTTACGTTTTTACATTTTTTGGTAGACAACGATATTAGTTTATACTGGGATTTACACAAAGAAAATTTTAACAGAAATTTGGCATTGGATGAACTTGCAGGTCAAATTGGTTCCGGGGGCGAAACCATGACAATAAAAACTTTATTATGGTCACAGCAACCTATAACTTATAACACAGAAAATTTATTAATACCTTTGAATGAGATAGATTTTTTGTTTTTGTTTGAAGGGCTGGAACTTCTTAATAAAGCCGTAAGAACAGAGACCCTTGGAAATAATAATGTAATGAATTTTTGTTCCAATGAAAATTTTAATACAATCAAACAATTTTTATATAATAAAAAACACAATTTAAGTAAATTTATTTTAAATAAGGATTACATAATAAAAAATGAGCTATCTATGGACTTATAAAAAAATTAAAACAAAAAAAATTTATCAAGCGAATTATGCAGATTGGAAAACACAATTAAAACTTGTATCACCTGACACAGCAAAAAAAATATTGTGTCATAAAGCATACTCATTTGATAAAAGAATATCTTATCAATTAACTCTACTAGGACAAAAATGATAGATAAAACTCTAGAATATACATTGGTTTGCGAAAATAATGAAAAATTATTTTACAATCCTTTTATTAGTACTTTAAAAGACGAAATGGGACAAAGTTTATATGAAAAAAATCCCATAGCTATTGAAAAATCTAACGATTTTTACATTTATACTCCAAAAGATATGGCACCTCATTATCATACCATAAATCCTATTCATCCAATATGGAACCCTGGGCGTAAAGTGAAGGACCCAGCAAGATTGAAAATACAATTAGGATTAAAGTGCAATTATAAATGTGAATATTGTAGTCAATCTTCTTTTGTGCCTGCTGCATCAATAACAGATGAAGACGATCTAGAAGATTTTATACACCTATTAGATAAAAGATTAGATTTAGAATCATGTAGCACTGTTGAATTTTGGGGCGGAGAGCCATTATTATACTGGAAAAAAATAAAAAAATTAACGCCAATATTGCAGCAAAAATGTCGCGAAGACGTTGAATTTACCATGGTAACAAACGGAAGCTTGTTGACGCAGGAAAAAATAGATTTTTTTAAAGAGTATAAATTTGCAATAACAATGAGTCATGACGGTCCAGGTTATCATCTGAGAGGACCTGATCCTCTAGATAATCCGAGAAAATTTGCATTAGTACAACAATTAATTGAAGCTAACGAAAAACAAGAATTAGGTTTTTCATTCAGTGTGGTTTGGACAAAAGAAAACACAGATTTTGAAAAAACAATCGCATGGTTTAGAGAAAAATTTAACAGAAAAAATGTACCAATTAATGCAGAAGGTGTGGTAGAAGCTTATGATTTAAAAACTGCTACAAATGAAAGGACTGGTAAATTTGATAGTGCATTTGCCAAAGAATTTGAAGACAAAGTTTATGAAGGAATAGTAAGTGGAACAAAACCTTTATTAGCAGTTTTTGCTGTGGCAGATAAAATTAATGAATTTTTTGCAACATTATTGTATAAAAAAGATGCAGATTATCTAGGACAAAAATGTGGAATGGATCAAGATGATGATTTAGCCGTCGACCTTAAAGGTAATATTATGACCTGCCAAAATGTTGGTTTAGAGAATAACCATCATGTAGGGCATCTAGACAATATTGAGGATGCTACTGTAAAAAGTAGCCAGCACTGGTCATGGCGAAACGAGTGTAGTCATTGTCCTGTGATTCAACTTTGCCAAGGGTCTTGCATGTTTTTAACAGGGCAAGAATTTGCACAGACCTGTTGGAACGAATATGCCTACAATATGGGTATACTCAGAGGAGCAATTTATCTTCTAACCGGAAAGAAAGTTGTTAGTGTAGAAGGAGATGTAAGGAGACCAGCATTATGACGGAGATAGAAGCAACCGATGCATCTATAAAAAAAGAGTCTCATAACCTAGCAATGTTTGGAGCAGAAAGAGATTTCCATATTATAGATTATAATAAATCACCCTTTGTTATTTATGAAAATTTTTTTCATCCATCTGTTTGTGAAAAAATCATGTCTTTGAGTACAGCCAACAAATGGCAAAATAAAAACACTTATAAAATACAACAACTAGAAAACGACAACAGAGGGCATAAAATAAAATGGCTGAAAGATGCATTGGAAAATTTAATACAAGACGCTAATGAATCAAATTTTATGCTTGATATAATGACTGTAAAATTTTTTGCTTTATATAAACTAGAGAAAAATGATTTTATTCCATTACATCACGATTGTGACTTTTGGAATAATAATATGCCGTATGATAAGAAAATATCCTGTATGGTCCTCTTAAATGATGATTATGAAGGTGGCCGATATTTACATTTTATGAGTAATATACCATTACCAATAAAATATTACACACAAGGAACTGTGATAATATTTCCTACCTATAATTTTTATGGGATAGACAAAGTTTTGAAAGGTACCAAAGAATTTTTATTAGCAACCAGCATAGGACCAAAATTTAAATGATAAATGATCCAGCACAAATAACCGGGCAAGTTATAAGTCATTCTCCCGGTATACGCAATCCATATTATTTTGCAAGAAATATATTAAGCACCTATGAGTGTCAAAGTTTATGGCAAACCTATTGGGAATCTGATCATATTTTTAGAGAAAATGTAAATGACGAAGGTAGTCCATGGTATAAATATTTTCGCGAAAAACGGGCAAGACAACACATGTTTTTAGATGAAAAAATTCCGTGGATAGACGATGTTATAGATTGCCATACGAAAAGAGCAAATGCTGAAAATTTTTATTTAGATATTTCTTTTGGCTTAATGTCAAAACAATTAGTGCGATATAGTGTTGATGATTGGTTTGATAAACATGACGACACGAATCATTGGGATAATCATTATTATGATAGAAAATTAACGATAATTATCCAATTATCACATGAAAAAGATTACGAAGGCGGAGAAACGTTGGTTGAAAAACATTTAAATGTAAAGCAACCTAGCAATCAAAAAGAGATAGGAAGTATATTTATATTTCCAACTTTTGCCATCCATGAAGTAAATAGGATTATTTCTGGAGAACGTAAAGCTCTTGTATGTTGGTATGGAGGACCAAAGTTTAGATGAATATCGACTTTATTAAACCTGTAGAAAAAACAGACTTATATGTTGTGCAAAATGGAATAGGAAAAGTCATTTTATTTTCTAACATGCTCCGAGAATTAGAAAATAAAAATAATAAAAAGATTTCTATTGCATCGCCATATCCAGAATTATTTACCTTACATCCTTCTGTAGAATCGTCTATGTTTTTAGAATACATTTTTGTTAAAAAAGATCTTTTAGAAAATTATTTCAATGATATAATTTATTTCGAACCTTATATATCAAATTATATGAAAGGCTCCATGCATATGTTAGATGTTTGGAGGAAATTTTACGGCTTATCATTAGACTATGAAGATGATGTAGAAATTTTTACCGATGAACCAGCAAATAATTATTATAATGAGGTTATGAAAAATATTAAAATGCCTTATATAATTATCCAATTAAAAGGCGGTACAAATAGATATAATAAAGAACCACGTAATGATGAAATGGTGCAAAGAAATTATATTAATGAATACGAACTTATTAAAGAAATTCATGATGCTTATCCAAAATATTTTATAATGATTGTTAAAACCAAAAGTGATATTTATGATGAAAGGTGCAATACCCTACAACGAATTTGCACAGTAGAGGACGAATCGTTACAGGTTATCCAAGAACTTGTTAATAATTGTGCAAGTTTTGTAGGAATAGACAGTTGTATCCAGCATATGGCTTGTAACAAAAATAAGCAAAAGCCAGGCATTGTTTTGTGGAACAATATAACTACTCCAAAACAAATTGGTCATTCAATCCATAAGAATATTTTATCTAATACTGTTGATTTTGTACAGGTAGACCCATCTTTTATTGTTGCTGAATTACAAAGTTTATTGTAAAAACAAATGTCTATAAAAAATACGCCAACAGAATTACAATCTTTCAAATACTCAAAATTTATAAAAAAATATTCCAATTTATATTCTTTTAATTTAAAAAATTTTTTAACTGTAGAAGACCTATTGGTTATCTGGAAAGAAAAAGATGCAGCAATACCAATGTCTGATATTAGAGGACGCCCGCCAACATTATTTGGAGTTGAAACATTTATTATTAAAAAACTGCTACTAGATAACATGAAAAAAAAGTTTAAAAAAATATTTGAAGATGAGGATTTAAATGTTTGTAATATTTCTTTATGCTATTTAGAGCGACCAACTTTACCTCATATAGATGGCCATTATCCATTTTATATTCTTGATAAAAAAAATTATTGTATGATAAAAATTTGTATTGTACCAATTGCTTTTGATACAACTGAAGAAGATACTTCTACTTTAACAACGAGCGTTGCGACTTTCAAGCAACACTATCATAAGTATATCCAAGGTGGCTACGAATTTGATCATCTATTTAAAAAAAATAAAAAATATAATAATTTTTCGTTTGAATCTAGCAACGGAGATAAAATCTTACACCACCAAAAATCTTTTATTAATGCTAGTAATAAAAATTTATTTAATCATATGCTGACAGAACCTAATTTACCTTTAACTTATGGTTTAGATATAGATAAAATAGATACGCTTAGGTTAGGTGATATGACGTCTATGAATCCATTTCAAATCCATTGCACTACAGACTATGATAAATTCAACCATAAATGGATTTTAAGATTTTTGATAACAAAAAAAATGTAACAATGGAAATATAAATGAGTGCTCTTTGGAAGTGTAAAAAAATAAAAACTAAAAATATTGCCTACATTTCCCGTATGCCTAATAAGAAATATTGCCCTATTCCATTTTTTAGCGCAGAAATTTTTTCTAATAACATTACAAAATTATGCTGTGTGAGTGACACAAAAATAGAAACAACTGGTGCAAAATTTAAGGATTTTTGGATGTCTAAAACAATGACAGACATTCGAAAGAACATGTTAAACGGAAAAGGATCAGAACATTGTCGAAGTTGTTATGCAAAAGAGGAATCAGGTACGAAAAGTATGCGTCAATTTTCTTTTGAAGACATGGGATATGTTAATTCGCCTTACAGTTTCCCAACGCATTTACAATTAAAGGCAAGTAACATTTGCAATTTAAAATGTATTATGTGCAGTTCTACATATTCAACTAAATGGAATGAGGATATAGATTGGATTTCAGGCATGCATTATATGGAGAAAAATAAAACCTATCAGCTAGAAAAAAATAAATTAAAAGCTCTGATAGATGATTTTTTATTGCACAATCCTTTACAAAACAAAATTTTAGAATTGTATGGCGGCGAATCAATGTTAGCAAAAAATTTTTGGAATGTTCTAGAACAATATCCAAAAAAACAACTTCAACAAATTATTTTCACTACTCATACCAATGCTACTATATTAGATCGTAAACACTTGCAAAATATAGTTAAATTTAAAGAATCTATAATCCAATTAAGCATAGATGGAATAGATGATGTATTTGAATATGTAAGGTTTCCGGGTAAATGGGCCCTAACGCACAAGATTATCCAAAAATATCTAAACTATCAAAAAAATTTTTCGAATATCAAAATTAACATTACATTTACCCTTACTAGCTTTAGTGCAATTGGATTAACAAATTTCATTGCTTACTGTAGATATCATAAAATCTTATATCATATCAATGTAGCAGATATTGCTTTTGATCAGCAGGCAGCAGAAATCAGTAGAGATGCTTATACACACCCTGCCGCATTGCCAGTGATCTTAAAAAATAAAATACTAGCAGATTTAGAGCAATTAAAAGATAAAAATACCTTAAAAATAGTTCGATTGGCATTTTCACAAACATTGAACGACAATACTTATAAAAATTTTCCTAAATTTTGTGCTTTAATTAAAAAACATAGGAAAGTAGATTTTGAATCCCTATGTAGTAAATATTATGGAGTTAAATTTGAGCAGATTTATACATAAAGTCTTTATCGAAGAATTTCCAAAATTAGATTTATATAAAATAAAAAAATTTTTTATCATTAATAGTCCTACTGATCTAAAAAATATTACTCGCAGTAAATATGAAAAATTTAATTTTTCTCAGGTGCAGGACAAAGATGATAATAAGCAAACATTCAAATATCAAATAATACAGAATAAATTTGAACAAAATTATTCTAAAGTTTTCCAAATGATATTGAAAAATCTTGATATGCCATATAAAAACCTTAAAATAGATTGTTCTCTAAAAGAATGCTCTCCTTGTGCCCATACAGTTCATACAGACAGTGATAACAATGTAAATGGAGTTCCAATTTGTAGATTTTTAATACCATTAAGCGCAGGTGCACCAACTTATTATTTTGATAAAGTAATGGATGATAATAAATTTTACCTTAGAGCAGGAAAAAATAAATTTTTTGTTGAAGATAAAAAAGGTATAAGAGAAATTATTTTATCCCATTTACAAGACATGGAGACAGGAGAAAAAAAACTAATATCAGATGACTTACCGTGTACTGATAATTTATCACATGTAATGCAGGAAACACTTTTAGGATTAAATATATATAAAATTGTAGAATGGAAAGTAGGATCAATCCATCTTTTTCCTATAAATAATCTACACTCAGGTTCAGATAGTACCGATGTTCCTTTGAAGTCAATGATAAATGGTGTTTTATATTTAGGTAAATAACATATGAATAAAAAAATACAAAAAAAGAAAAAAAGAGAAAAAAAATTAAAAAAGATAGCAAATATTCGGAATAATAATCGTAAAAAATTTGTCTGTGAATTATGCGAGGCTGGAATTGATCACGGACATGAAGTAAGCTCTAAAGATTATATACAAAACTTATAGGAATTATTATGGCAGATAAGAAAATTTCAGAATTACCTGAACATGGAAGAAATATTGGGCCAGAAGATATGTTGTTGCTCGTAACAGAGGGCGAAATATATGGCAATGTAAGATTAAGACTTAAAAACCTTTATAATCGCGTTACAAGTTGGTTAGCATTAGATGACGGTGTTGATGTTGTAAATGCAGAGGAAAATAATACGGTTGGAATATTAAGTAACATTTCACATCTAATAGGCGGCACCTCTGAAATTCAAATTACACTACCAGAAGCTGTTGGACACGGACAACTTAAAATCCTTGTGATGACTTCGCATAGTGGTAATGATGTTATTGTAACTGGTTCTTTTAATAATTTTTCTACATTAAGATTTACAGCAGCAGGACAAAGTGCAACATTATTATATACAGCAAATAAATGGAATATATTGTCTCATTACAATGTATCGGTGGGGTAATGTTTCTTTTGTATGCTAAATTAAAAGATGATGTGCTTTTAATAAAAGATGCATGTAGAGGATGTCTATCAAGGAAATTCCTCAGTACACTTTTTATTCTTTTTTTTATACAAATATTTTTTGCAATTCTACTAGATATCTATTTGAAAATTTAAAAAGATTAACCCCTAACAACCGTTAAACAGTGCCTCGCTCAAGCGAGCTATTTGATTCAATTGCTAGGGGCTTTCTAAACTAAATTCATATTCCCGAGCTATGCTCTTGTTTCCTATTTAGGGTCTTTGTGTTACAAGTTATTTATTATTACCAGTGACGAATGCATACATTTTTTCCGCTGCTGATAAAACTGACTCTACACCAGGAACTTCGGGCATCTTTACTTCGGTAACTATTTCGTCTCCGTCTTTAGAGATCTTAGTTTCCCAAGCTCCCCATTTTGCATGATAGTCCTGCCACATTTGGTTTTGTGCCATTTCCAGCACTTTAGTCCGGATTTCATATCCATTCTTATTGGGCTTTACCACGGGCATGAAGTTCTTCATCATATCATTCATTTGGTCAAAGGTTTGGTTGGTATAATTATTTTTTGTCATGTTGTTTCTCCAGTGTGTGTGTAAAATAATAATTTAAAACAATATTTATCAAATGTCAACCTAAATAATCTACATTAGAATTAAATATCCTAAAGTAATATATGAAAGTTTTAATTTTAGGTGGTGATGGATATTTAGGATGGCCAACAGCTATGTATTTTTCCCATCGCAATGACACAGTTATGGTTGTGGACAATTTTATAAAACGTAAATGGGAATCACAAACCGGAGTTCATCCGTTGGTTCCTATTATCACATTACACCAACGAATACAACTTTGGCGTTCAATCACTAATAAATCTATAGAAATAGCAATTGGTGACTTGCTGGATCATAATTTTATTTACAAGGTCCTTGAAGATTTTGGGCCTGATACCATTGTTCATTACGGTGAACAACCCTCTGCTCCGTATTCGATGGCAACGAGAGAATCGGCGGTTTTTACACAAACTAACAATGTCATTGGAACTTTAAATTTATTGTTTGGCATAAGGAAATTTTGTCCTGATGCCCACCTTGTTAAACTAGGAACAATGGGGGAATATGGAACACCGAACATAGATATTGAAGAAGGTTGGCTTGACATAGAGCATAAAGGTCGCACAGATAGGATGCTGTATCCAAAAAAACCTGGAAGTTTTTATCATTTATCAAAAGTACATGATTCTAACAATATTGAATTCTGCTGCCGTTCCTGGGGGCTTAGAGCAACTGATTTGAATCAAGGTATTGTGTATGGTATAGATACTGCTCAGACAATACTGCATCCAGAGTTAAATACATCTTTCCATTACGACAGTATATTTGGAACTGTGCTTAATAGATTCTTAGTACAAGCTGCAGTAGGTGCGCCATTAACTGTTTATGGAAATGGTGAGCAGATCCGCAGTTTTTTGAATTTACGTGATACTTTATCTTGTGTTGCTCTAGCAACTGATAATCCGGCTAAATTTGGAGAATTCCGTGTGTTTAACCAATTTACTCAACAATTTTCAATCCAAGAATTAGCTAACTTGGTAGTTGCAACAGCAAAACGAGCAGGAATCACAGTAGATATTCATAAAATAGATAACCCGAGAGTTGAGCAAGAAAAACATTATTTTAATGCAACACAGACACAATTGCTGTCTCTAGGATTAAAACCTACTATTTTAGATAATTCTATCCTTGACAATATGTTTAAGACAGTTTATAAATTTAAATGTAATGTAAGGCAAAACTTAAATAAACCTAATATTAAATGGTAATCAATATCGTCTGTCTGCATTTATTAGTTCTACATAATCCGCAGCATCATTCCAACAGCTAAATCTTTTAATAATTTTTGTTTTACGTGGAGTGATTGTTTTAATAATGATATCGTCTCTTGAGAAGATTGCAATTGTATATACATAGCCCCAACTGTTTCGATTGGGGCCAAGTATGTTATGACCAATTTCTTTAAAAGTAAACTGATCTAGCTCCATCCGCCTTGCTCCATCTCACGACGAGCTCTACGTATTTGCGAACGTTCAATAGCTGCAAGCAACCGTTTTCCGAATGCTCGTAGCTTATCTAACATTCCATCTATCCTCTAAATGAGGTAGCTGTCGGCTTTCTTTTAGGGTATTAAAAGCGTATTCCCAATCATGTTTATATTCTGATTTTACGAAAGATTTGAGTTCGCGATCTCGCTCACTGGCGCTGCCATTCAACCAATCAAAAATTGATGTTACAATGTTCATTTGTGTCTCCTTCTATGTGTGTAAATGTTTGTGTGTAACTGTGCAAATGCACAAAACTATTTATCATTATAAATTATCTATAATAAAAAATCAACATAAATATTTTGTTATGGAAGATAATGATATTGACCGTACGATATGGAACAGAGAAAATCCTGCTACATTATACTGCGGTAGACCAATAGTAATAACAGTTAGTCTAGGGTGTGCAGAAGAACAGCTTGCTGAATTTTGCGAACTTAAACTACCTGCTAGAGCGACTTGTGTCGTGCTTGCCCATTCCGCACTTAACGACCTACCTGATACAATCTTTGTAAGTTATCAAACTGATCAAGAACTTGCAAGATGGTTTAAGGCCTGTGATTTTTTTGTAAGTATATGTAACAACAATGAACATAAATTGCTTGCAAAAGAAGCCGAAGCTTGCGGCACCAAGATCGCAGATATATCTAATCAAAACATCCTTGATATATTATTAGGTTGACGTAAATAACTTTTTACAGTAACATAATATTTTAACCTTAATCTAAAGAATAATGAAACTAATCGCAGGAAATTCAAATCAGCCTCT
>Ga0181568_10002031_pt1 | contig 18396 bp, 17 predicted proteins | sample 101ome_20_FD_133758 | JGI IMG/M metagenome (GOLD analysis project Ga0181568, IMG submission 133758) | Coastal salt marsh microbial communities from the Groves Creek Marsh, Skidaway Island, Georgia - 101404AT metaG (megahit assembly) | ecosystem: Environmental > Aquatic > Marine > Intertidal...
AAAAATTATAGGTTTTTCTGAAGTGTTCATTAACTAATTCCATATTCTTCAAGAAAATTTTGATTTGAATATCTCTTGTGGTTAACATTCTTTATTCTATCGTTAGCTATTAAGTCATATATTTCATTAATTCCTGTTTTTAAATCGATTAATGCTTCAAATCCTGTTGCTTTAAATAACTTTTCACTACTAACTTGATAATTTCTAGAATCCTGGAATTTCATAGGGGTTGTTTCAATTTTTGCAGAAGGAATTTTTTCGACTATTGCCTCTGCAATATCGATAATTTTATAATTTTTATGATGCAAGTTATATACCCCTTTAATATCTTTCTCTAATACGTTTTCTATTGCATTAGCAACATCATTAACATGCAAAAGTGGTCTCCATTGTTCGCCCCCAAATACAGTTAACTTTTCATCAGTGAGAGCTTTGGTGACCAATATATTAACAACCAAATCTAGCCTTATTCTTGAAAATTCGTCACTAATTCCAAAAAGAGTACCCAGTCTAAATATGACTGAATTTGTATCTTTAAGATACTCTTCAGCCTGAATTTTTGATGATGCATATTCTGATAGTGGATTTATAGATGATTCTTCATCTAATAATCCATCTTGAGCACCATAAACAGAGCATGTTGACAAGAAGATAATTCTCTTTTTAAAATTTTGTGCAAGAAACTTTACTGATTCTGAATTTATTTCAAATGTTAAATCTGGATTTATAGAACATGCACCGTCTCCAACAAGTGCTGCTAACCAAATAACAGCATCATTTTGATCAAATAAAGGAAGTAATTTGTCTTTTTCCCTTATATCTCCATAAATAAAATTAACATCTTTCCTATAAGATTCTTCGTAAATTAATGAGTCGTAAACTGTTACATTATGTTTATTTTTAAGGTTATCAACTATTCCACCGCCAACATAACCGGCTCCGCCAACTATTAAAATATTCACAATTCAATACTATATGCTAACTAAACATTATTCGTATTTATATAAAATTTTTCAAAAGATTTAGCAGTATTTTCAATTGAAAAGTTTTGGGCTATAAAATCTTTTTGCCTACTTTGGACTTGATCTAGCTTTTCCTGTTCGTTATCAAAATAACCTTTTACTATATTTGCAATTTCTTGAGTTTTTTCTCTTTCTACCAAACAGTTTTCGGTATCAATTACAAATTCATTTAGTGGACTAATATTTGAACAAACAACTGCTACATTATTTTCAATAGCTTCCAAAACGACTAATCCAAATCCTTCAGATTCAGTTAAAAAAAGAAATAAATCTATTTGGTCAAAAAAATCATCTATATTCGAATAATGATCAAATATTTCAATATAGTCTTCTAGTTGATATTTCTGGATCATAGTCCTAATATTTTCAAGATAACCTTCATCATCAGAACCCGCTAGTTTAAGTTTAAAATTAACATTCATTTTTTTTAAATAAAAAGCAGTTTCCAATACTTTGTCCCACCCTTTCCATGGAAGAATTCTTGCTGCCATACCAATCGTGTTGCCGTGTTTATTTTTAAACAGTCGATCATTAATTTTGACCCCATAATGAATCGTACTTATAAGGTCTTGTTTTATTCCTCTTTCACTAATAAGCCATTGGTTTATTTTGTTTGAAATTGCTATCACTCCATTTGAATTGTTTAATATTTTTTTCCAAAATATATTTGCCATTAAATACTTAAACTTATTTTCACCCTTTCTAGTTCCGTATTGGGCATGAACAGAAACTACATGCTTTATTCTTTTATTAAAAAGCTTTAAAAACCCAATAATTAGGTCTGACTTTGGTAAATGAGAATGAATAATGTCGTAATCATTATTATTAATAATATTATTAAGGAAAAAAATACTTCTAATTGAGCTTTCGCTGTAAATATTTATATTTTCTAAGTTATTAGAAATTGAATCACCATTTTCGTACAAATCAAATGTGAACAATTCAATTTGAACATTGTCAATCTCTTTAAATAATTCAGCTAGCTGTACCTCAGCACCGTCTTTTTTTAAGGTAGGTAAAACATGAAGAATTTTTAATTTATTGCTCATGAAATTTTTCCGATTTAAGTTTAAAAAATACAAGAAAAAATAAAACTGAAATTGAATGATTTTGAATAAAATCACCTGAAAATGAGAGCGCAACAAAGCTTCCAAGAAATAAAAAATTAGATTTAATTATATTTTCCTTAAATAAATTTAAAAAAATAATGAATTCTTTGAGAAAAATATTAAAAAACAACAAAAGTCCTACTATGCCATAATTTAAAACAACAAATAGGAAAGAGTTGTGGGGACTTGTTGGCCTTAGATCATCCGAGAATTCACTGATTGATTTTAATTCATCTCTTACAATTCCAACATTACCGAATCCATAACCAAAAATATTATCTTGTATAGACCTTGAATTTATATCTTTAAAAGTAGCTTGTTGCATTTGTATTCTGTCTTCTACTCCTTCGGTCTCTACCTCAGATGTAAATCTCTCAATTAATCCAAAATTTATAGTTACTAATAAAGCAAGTAATATTGTTAAGTTTCTCATATATTCTTTTTTAAATAATAGATATACAACAGTAAATAATAAAAAAACAATAAGTGCCGCTCTACTGTATGTAAAGAAACAACCTAAAATGCTCAAGAAAATTATTAAGTCTTTTTTTAAACCAGTAAGCTTTGGAATACAATACAAAGCAAGACATGTAATGATGCCTCCAAAAGCGTTTGGACCTCCAGCTTGAAATCCATTAATTCTTCCATCAGTAAATATCCAACTATTACTGTTAAAACCAATTTTCCAATAATTATAAGAATCAACACCAAGATCTATTTTGAAAAAGTATGAAAATATTGAAAAAAGAGTCATGAAAATTAGTAAGAAATAAAAATATTTATTGAGAAATTTTAAGTTTTTAATATTTAATACAGTGACAAATAGTGACCAATAAAAAAAATAACGATATCCATCACTAAAAAATAGATTATTGTTTATGAAGTAATTTTGAATAACAATATAAAAAAAATAAATGATTAAGGGTATAGATTCTTTTAAATAAAAATTTTGAATATTTTTTTGAAAAATATTATATGCAAATAATGCAAAAAAAATAAGAACTGGAATATCGTCCAATTGTAAATTTTTAGAAAGCTCAATATGAGGTATTACTGGAATCAAAAATACAAAAGCTAGCTGTAATTTGACTAAATAATCTTTAGATTTAACCATCTTTTTATTCCATTATTAATTAAAAAAACCAAAGCTTCAAGAATTATTTTTTTTGACATTTTTGAATTACCAACTCTTCTTTCATTAAAAATTATTGGAACTTCTCGTATTGATAATTTTTTTACAACACACCTTAAAGTCATTTCTATTTGGAATGCATATCCGTCAGATTTTGTAAGTTCATATTGAATTTCGATAAGGCTTTTTTTAGAATAGCATCTAAATCCACTCGTCATATCTTTAATTTTAGATTTTAAAAGAATCCTTGATGTAGTGTTTGCAAGACTCGATAACATCTTTCGTTTAAAATCCCAACCCTCACTGCCTCCATCACTGACATATCTGCTTCCAATAACTAAATCGTAATTTACCGAAACTTGTAAGATTTTTTCTAAATCTTCAAAACTGTGTGAAAAATCCGCGTCCATTTCAATAAAATAATCATATCCATTATTGATACCCCATTCGAATCCTTCTCTATAAGCTGAACCCAAGCCTTTTTTTGAGGACCTTTGCAATAAGTTTATTTGATTATTCGTTTCTGACAATTGAGCAATAAGTTCTCCAGTACCATCAGGTGAATTATCATCTACAAACAAAACCGAAAATTCAAATTTTTTAAACTCTGCAATTAAATTATGGATATTTTCGATCTCGTTATATGTAGGAATTACAACTAAATATGAATTTGAATGTTCAATCAATTTTCGTAATGTCCACAAATAATTTGAAAAGGAAGACTTACAATCTTAAAATCAATTTTTTTTAAGTCTTTAAAATTGAACATACAATAGATATTAATAGAAATGAAAAATATCATTAAGTAAACTTTAAAAGAGTTAGAATTTGATAGTGAAAAAAATAATTGTCACTGGTTCATGTGGATTTATTGGTTTTAATTTTATAAATAACTTAAATTCTGAAGTAGAAATTATTGGTATCGACTCATTGAATAATGCTTATGACAAAAAATTTAAAGATATAAGATTACAAAATTTAAATAAATTAAACAACTTTACATTTAAACATATAAATTTATCTGACATCAAATCACTAAATAGTAATACAGAAATTTTTGAAAATTGTGATTCTGTAATTCACTTAGGAGCCAGGGCTGGTGTAAGGCAAAGTTTTCTTGATCCTGAACAGTATATTCTGGACAATACCCTAGGAACTTCTAATTTAAGTTTAAAAGTTAAAGAATACAATATACCACACATACTAATTGCCTCAACATCTTCGATATATGGTGATACTGGAAGCAAGTTAGCAGTTGAAAATGAAGATGAACTCTTTAATCCTCCTTCAGTGTATGCTTCTACAAAATCATTTGGTGAGACACTTGCAAAAAATATTCTCTCAGATTCTAATACAATAATTCAAATATCTAGATTTTTTACTGTTTATGGTCCATATGGAAGACCAGACATGTCAATATTAAGATTTATTCATTGGATCGCTTCTGGAGAAGAAGTAATTATCTATGGAGATGGTAATCAAAGAAGATCATTTACTTATATAGGTGACATAGTGAAAGGAATAGAGAAATTGGTTAATAATAAAAGTAATGGCACCTTTAATTTTGGATCCAATCAAACTTGGTCGCTAAACGAAGTGATTTCTATTATTGAGAAAAAATTAAATAAAAAAGGAAAAATAATTAACAAAGATAGAGCCTACAAGGACGTTGATGTTGTACTACCAAGCTTACAAAAATCAAAAGAAATATTAAATTGGGAACCTACAACAAATATAGAAAAAGGAATTGAAAAAACTGTAGAGTGGTATAAAGAATATGAAAATTCTCTAATGAATCTAAATTATAAATATGAATATGAGTAATAAATTAAAAAAAGTAGTTATAACTGGTGGTGCTGGGTTCATCGGTTCTAATTTAATCAAAAAATTAATTGAAAATAAAACAGAAACAATTCTTGTAATAGATGATATGTCGACAGGAAAAATTGAAAACATAAAATCGTTTCTTGATAATGAAAGTATCCTTCTAGTAAATAAAAGAGTAGAAGACTGCGAAGATTTAGACGATTTATTAAAAGGATATGACTTTTGTTTTCATTTAGCTGCAGGTGTAGGTGTTCAATACATAATGGATAATGTTAGTAAGGCTTTGTTAACGAATATTGAAGGCACCCATAAAATTATTCAATCTTGCAAAAAAAATAATGTTCCATTGTTACTTACTTCTACATCTGAGGTATATGGAGTATCAAATGACAAAGTGTGGACAGAAGAATCTAAAAGTTTGATTGGCCCCCCAACTAAATTGAGATGGTCATACGCTGCTTCGAAACTTATTGATGAATTCTTAGCATTGTCAGAATATAATGATGGTAACCTTAATCCAATAATTGTGAGACTTTTTAATATCATAGGTCCAAATCAATTGTCAGAATTTGGGATGGTCGTGCCAAAGTTTATAGAGGCAGCCTTAAGAAATGATCCAATTATCATTCATGGAAAAGGAAGCCAAACAAGATCATTTACATGGGTAGGTGATGTCGTTAATTATTTCTATCTGCTAGCAAAAGAAGAGTTATATGGTGAAATCTTCAATATTGGTCAAACTGAGGAGATTTCAATTAAAGAACTTGCTGAAATGGTAATTATGGAAACAAATTCTAAATCTGAAATAATTTTTAAATCTCATGAAGAAATTTATGGAAACAAATTCGAAGACCCAATGAGAAGAACTCCGTCAATAGACAAAATAGTGAAAGCTACTGGTTACCTGCCTTCAATGACAATTCCAGATATGATTAAAGAAATTGTAAAGTATAAAAAATTAAATAATTGAAAATATTAATAACTGTTGGAATTTATCCCCCAGATATTGGAGGTCCAGCTAGTTTTGTTCCTAAAATTGCTAAATTATTAAATAAAAATAACCATAATGTAAAAGTTGTTTGCTTAACAGATGAAAAAAAGATTGATAGTGAGTCATATTTTGTTAGAAGAATACTTCGAAATCAAAATTTGGTTATTAGGTGGATAAAAACAGTCCTCACCATAATTAGGCATGGATATAATGCTGATGTTATTTTTGTCAATGGACTTCCTATGGAATCTTATGTTGCAAATATATTCCTAAGAAAAAAAATTGTACGAAAAATTGTAGGTGATTGGGCTTGGGAAAGAGGCAGAAACAAAGGGCTTACTGAAGATTCATTTGATGAATTTCAAATAAATTCTCATAAAATTCAATTAGAAGTTGCTAAATTTGCAAGAGGATGGACTGCAACAAAAGCTGACATAGTTATTACTCCGTCTATTCACCTAAGTAATGTAGTAAATAATTGGGGCGTAGACAGAGAAAAAATAAGAATTTTATACAACGGTACAAAAATTTCAAATGAACCAATTTTAAGAAAAGATATTCAAAACAAATTCAAATTTATTACTGTAGGTAGGCTTGCTCCATTTAAAAATATTGATTCAATTATTGAAGCTATAGCTGAATTGAAGCAAGTAAACATGGATATTTTTTTATATATTGTTGGAAGCGGACCAATGGAAAAGAGCCTTAAAAAATTATCAAAAGATTTAAATTTAGAAAATAATATTCTTTTTACCGGTCAAAAGACACCTGAAGAACTAAAAAAATATTATTTAGATTCAAACATTTATATTCAAGCTTCAGGATATGAAGGACTACCCCACGTTTTGCTAGAAGCTATAAATTATGAATTAGCTCTAATATCTACTCCTATAGGTGGTTCAAATGAAGTTCTTGAAGGAGGAAAAAATGGATGGTTGATTGATTTAGTTGAAGGAAAAAGACCAGACCCTATTCAGTTAAGTGAGGTTATGCTTGAGGTTATGAAATCAAAACAATCTAGAGATATTAAAATCAAAAGTGCCAAAAATATTCTAAAAGAAAAATTTGATGAAGAAAATAATTTTAATGAATATATCCGGTTACTATTTTGAAGAAAAATATTTTACTCTATGGTACTACGAACTATGGTTCAAAATTAAGTACCTCTGATACATTAAAATTTAAAGAACTTAGTCAAAACTTTAATATATTTGTTATGACCTACAATAATGTTGATAAATTTATTGATCATAACTATGTAGGTATTCAATATTTACGTAAACCTAGATTTTTATTTTTACAATATTCAAAGTTTTACTTTTTAAATCTTTTTAGAGTTAAAAATTTTTGTGAAAAAAATGAAATAGATATTGTTTCCGCAAAAGATCCCATATCAGCACTTATGCCTATTCTTATAAAATTATTTTTTTTAAAAAACTTAAAGATTGTTATTGAGCATCATGGTGATTTTTTAAAATTACTTTTAAATCAAAGAAGTTTTAAGTTTAATTTTTTAATTATGTACTTTTCAAAAATTATTTCAAATTTTACTTACAAAAATTGTGATTTAATTAGAGGTGTAGAGACTAATTATACTGAGTCTATAGCGAAGAAATATAACAAAAGTTATGTATCTTTTCCGGCTTGGGTTGATTATAAAAACTATAAAATTCGAAATTTTCAAAGAGAAAATCTTGTTTTTGTTGGCAATATAATTCCTAGAAAAGGAGTATATTTTCTAATTAAAGCATTCAATCTGTATACAAAAGAAAATAATTTTAGCGAAAAATTCTTAATTATTGGCGATGATCAAAATGCTAAATATTCTAAAAAATGTAAATTGTATGTCAAAAATAATAATATCAAAAATATTGAATTTTTAGGAAAAAAGACTCCTGAAGAACTTGCACAAATTTACTCCTCTACGAGATTGGTGCTGATGGCAAGTAATTTTGAAGGCCTTCCAAGAGTTTTAATTGAAAGTGGTCTGTGTGCAACTCCAAGCTTAGCTTCTAATATTCAAGGAATTAGTGATCCCTTTGGCAAATATGGTGGTACTACCCTATATGAACTAAACAATATGAGAGATTTTCAAGAAAAACTTGCGGGGATACTTGCAAGTGAACAAATACAAACCGAGCTTCAGCAAAAAAGCTTAGAATTAAGTTTGAAACTCTCAGGTAAGAATGTTTTTTTAAATAACTGGATTGAAATAGTGGAAAAACTTTATGAAAAATAAATTACTTTATTTTAATCTTGCTATTGATGATAACGATACATCTCTGGGGTTCGCTATTAAATGGATAGAAACCATTGCTCAAAATTATTATCAAGTAGATGTTGTAACATTAAGAAAATCTTCTGATGTAAATTTTTCACAAAATATCAATATTTACTCTGCTAATGAATCAAAAAAAAGAATCAGTAAATATGTCCATTTATTTAAAATAGTGAAGCAACTAACTAGTGAAAATCAATATGATAGATGCTTCTCTCATATGTCTCCAATTTCAGTAGTAATTGCATCCTATTATTTAAAAAAATACAATATTAAAACCACACTATGGTTCACACATCCAGGACCAAAATTTGGAATAAAAAAAATTATTTTGTATATTAGTTTACTTTTGTCAGAATATATAGTTACAGCATCAAAATCATCATTTCCATTTAAATCCAAAAAAGTTAACGTAATTGGTCATGCTATTGATCTAGAAAGATTCAAAAATAATAAAAAGGTTTTTAAATTAAATAAATTTGTAATACTTTCTAGGATTTCTAGTTCAAAAGATTTAGAATTGTCGATTGATTCTTTTTTAAAATCTAATTTTAGTGAACAAACTCTTGATATTATTGGAGGGCCATTAAATGAAAGTGATGAAAAGTACCTAAAAGAATTGACTAAAAAATATGACCATCCAAATATAAATTTCTTAGGTAAAATAAAATATATTGATTTGCCAAAGAAGCTTGAAGAATATGATGTTCACATAAACAGTGCAAAAAGTGGATTTTTTGATAAGTCTGTTTTAGAAACTTTATCCGTTGAAATTTTAAATTTGTATAAAAATAGTGATTTTAATATCTTATTTGATGGTAATGAATTATTTAATTTCAATAACTCCATTGAACTAATTAATAAATTAAATAATCTTAGTAGTTTATCTGAAGATAATCTACAAATAATTTTTAACAATTTACAAACTAAACTTGAGCAAAATTCTATTTCAACTTTAAACAAAAGGCTTAAAAATTATTTGTAATTTTTTGATACCCAATCGATTGTAATCATAAGGCCTTCTTCAAGATTAAATCGCGGATTGTAATTAAGAACTTTTCTTGCTTTTGTTAAGTCTGGTTTTCTCCGTTTTGGATCGTTTTCAGGCAATTCTTTAAAAATTAATTTGGAATTTGAATTGATAAGTTTGATTATTCGTTCTGCTAGATCTTTAATTGTAATTTCATGATCACTTCCTATATTAAATACATCTGACTTATCATGATTTATAACCCTAAATAAGCCATCTACTGTGTCTTCGATGTAAGAAAATGATCTCGTTTGCTCCCCATTCCCATAAATTGTTATATCGTGATCATTTAATGCTTGATAAATAAAATTTGTAATTACCCTTCCATCATCTACCTGCATATTAGGTCCATAAGTATTAAAAATTCTAGCTATATTTGCATGTAAGCCGTGTGTTGTAATGTAGGCTTGTGTAGCTGACTCCGCAAATCTTTTTGACTCATCATACATACTCCTTGGTCCTAAAGTATTAACATTACCCCAGTAATTTTCGTCTTGAGGAGAAACTGCTGGATCTCCATAAATTTCTGAGGTTGATGCCAGAAAAAATTTTGCTTTGTGCTTTTTGGCAATTCCTAAAGCATTTATAGTACCGATGCTTCCAGATTTCAATGTATTAATAGGATACTTTGCATAAGCTTTTGGACTAGCGCAGCTAGCTAGATGAATGACAAAGTCAATATTTTCCTCAAAGAAAATCTCTTTCTGGATATCGTGTTCTATAAACTTAAAATTATTATGTTCAAAATATTTTTTCAAATTTTGTAAATTGCCTGTTATCAAATTATCAACAGCTACTACACTGTCCTGATCTTTAAGGATTCTTCCAATGATGTGTGAACCAATAAACCCAGCGCCACCAGTAACTAAATAATTAATACTCTACTCCCAAAATCTTAAGTAATAAAAATTGTTAAATTTGTCCAATTTATTTTTGATGGTTGAATCCGTTTCTTGATCAATTGGAAACATTTCAACAATCAAAGAATCCTCTTTGAATTCATGTTCAATACTAATATCGTTGTAATTTTCAAAACTTAAATCAAATATATTTACTTTTTCATTTTGAGCTTTTAAATTATCGAATATAACTATTGTTGGAGAATGTCTTGTATCATCAGTATTTTCTTTAAAAGATAAACCTAGTAGAAATATGTTCTTTAAATTTTGCTCTTTTCTCAAATTGATAAGATAGTTTGTAAACCAAGCTTGATGTTCATTATTAGATTCGTTAATGCTTCCAATCAAAGGAGTTTTCAAATGTTGAGACTTTGATATTGAGTTAATTTCTGTGACGTCTTTTGGAAAACAAGATCCACCCCATCCAGGAGAAGGTCTAAAATATTGGGTCCCAATTCTCTGATCAAGGCCTACACCTAATAATGTTTCTTTTAAATTAGCTCCCAATTCATTAATTATTTGCGAAGCTTCATTAACAAAAGATAATCTAAGAGGTAAGTAAGCATTAGATAGATATTTAATTAATTGTGAGCTAATTGGATCAGTAAATATAAATTCTGTATCAATCTTTTCATAAATAGATGCAATTTTTTTTCTATTAATTTCATGATTAGATCCTATAACAATTCGGTCAGGATTGTAAAAATCATTGAAAGCTGTACCTTCTCTTAAAAACTCTGGATTGAATACTAATTCATCTCTTGAAAATTTTGATGAGTCTATAACTCTTTGTAGTGCTTGAGGATGTATTGTTGATTTAATACAAATAATTGAATTTTCGTTTACAAAATCACTAATTGTATCAAACACATCAAATAAATAACTTAAATCAACTTCATTATTTTCAGAATTAGGCGTTTGAACACAAATCATAACTACATCAATGTTTTCCCAATCAATGTTTTTGTATTCACTAAAAAATTCTGTTTTTGCAATAATTTCCTCATCGTTTAAATACTTTTCTAAATTAGGTTCAAAAAACGGAGGTTTTCTATCTTTTAATTTGTTTATCTTTTTGCTATCTATGTCTAAAAATGAAATATTGTGATGAAATTTTGCTAACCCTATTCCGGTAACAAGTCCAACATAACCTACACCAATAATGACTATATTCATTATTTATGATGTTAACGTAGTTTTTGTTTTTATAATAAGTATTAATGATTTATTACATAGCCCATTGGGACTGGATCTTATTTCAATCAAGAGCTTCTGTTGTAGAGCAATTAAGCAATGATTTTACATTCACTGGTATAGCGCCCCTTGAAGAAGATTCAATAAAATTGAATAGCTCATACAATTTTTTGATGCATTGGGATATAGATAGAAAAAAATTGATAGATCTGAAAGGAATTTTTAAATTAAGAAAAATCATTAAAAATATAAAAAAGAATGAAATAGTTCATGTATTTACTCTCAAGTCATTAATATTATTTCTTTTAAGTTCTTTGGGGCTTCAAAAACAATTTACTACTATTGCTTCAATTACAGGTTTAGGGTTTTTGTTTTCAGATTCTAGGCTTTCATCTGTACTTAGGAAAATTCTTAAACCATTCATTAGAAATAGAATAAACCTTTATGTAGATCTGCTTATATTCCAAAATAAAGCTAACAAAGATATTTTTGTTAATTATTCAGATTTTAGAAATGATATTGAGATAGTTGAAGGAAGTGGATTAAACATCAGTAATTTTCAAATAAAAGAAAATTTCAATCATAAAATTAAGATAATATTTGTTGGGAGATTGTTAAAAGACAAAGGAATTATTGAATACCTAAAGTTAACTGAAATATTTTCTAAAAATGATAATTTAGAATTTTTTGTTGCTGGAGATATTGATCCTGGTAATAAAAGTTCAATGACTGAAAGTGAATTGAATAAACTAAGAGATAAAGTCACTTATCTGGGAAATATTAATGTATTTAAAGAATTGAAAAACTATGACTTATTAATTAGTCCAACTTACCATGAAGGATTTTCAAGAGTACTATTGGAAGCAGCGTATGTTGGACTTTATAGTATTGTAAATGACACTCCTGGTACAAGAGAAATTATTAACCGCTTAAACTGTGGGAAATTGATCTCTAACAATAACCTTGATGAATATGTAAAAGCTATAAAAAATATTGATCAAGCAATTCCTAACTTAGAAACTAAAATTATTAGAGATAAAATTATTAAGAATTATTCTACTAATGCTATTTCTTCAAAATTCAGAGACATTTATATTAAGTATGTTTAACAATATTCAACTACCAGTTATTAATGCTTCATTAATTTCTTTAGTAATCTCATTTACAATTTGCTTTATTTTTATAAAAATTTATTCAAATTATCAGGTCACAAAAAATGATCAAAAAAGATTAAATACACTCAATATTGTTCCACTAGGCGGTATTGCCATGGCTTCCAGTTTTTTTATTTCGGTAAGGCTCCTAGGAGAGGCTGGTTCAGATTTTGTTTATATATCTATTTTTGCTCTAGCTATTGCAGTAGTTGGGATTGCCGATGATTTTCTTAATCTTAATTGGAAAATAAAAATTATATTTCAATTTATATTTGTGATTGTACCCATTTTCTTTTTAAAATTATTTATAAATTTCGAAAATATTTTGGGTATAGATTTAAATAATAATTTAAATATTATATTTACAACTTTTTGGATAATTCTATTAATGAACTCTATTAATTTTACAGATAATATGGATGGCTTTGCTTCGTTAAATTCTGCTTTCATATGTTTAGCCTTAAGCTTTCTATCGTTTATTTATAATCAGAACTATCTTGCCGACATAAGTTTTATTCTTATGTTTTCAATACTTGGTTTTTTCATACTAAATTTTCCTCCGGCCAAAATTTATATGGGAGATTCTGGAAGTTTATTCATTGGATTTGTTTTGGGTTTTATAAGCATTCTTTTTGACTGGAATCCTGACGGTACTCAAGTTTTATATAGCTCATTTGCTCCTGTATTTTTATTTTTTACTATCCCTGTACTGGATTTTTTTATAGTATTTAATTACAGAATAAAAAATAAAATATCACCTACTACAGGTGGAACAGACCATATTTCACATAGGTTGCTCGCAAGTGGAATTAGTAACCAGAAAGTTTTATTAGTATTTGTCTTTGTTAATTTAGTTATATTCTCATTAATTGCTTCATCAATAATTTTTAAAAGTATTTCAGACCTTATAATCGTCTTTTATTTAATTTTTGTCATTTTTATGTATAATAAATTTTCTAAAATGGAAATTATAGAATAATCTTTTTTAATTCTTCTATTCTCTCTTCTGTTCCAGCATCAATCCACCATGAGTTAAGAATCTTATAATTAACTAAGTTGCTTTTAATTAATTCACTATTCAAATCAGATATTTCTAACTCACCTCTTTCTGAAAAATTAAGATTTTTAATAAATTCAAAGCAATCGGTATCGTATAAATAAATACCGATTACAGCTAGATTGGAACTTGGATTACTGGGCTTTTCTTCAATTTCAACTATCTGGTTATTTACTATTTTAGCTACTCCAAATTCTTCCGGATTAGGAACTTTTTTTAAGAATAGAAATGTATCAAAATTTTTATTTTCTAAATCAGAAATTGGGTTCTCACCAAAAAAATTATCTCCAAGAACAAAAAGTATTTTTGAAAATTTCTTAACAAGGCTTTCCGTCTGAAGAAGTGCATGTGCAATGCCTAATGGCTTTTCTTGAACTACGAACTCCACATTGATATTTGGATGGTTTTTACGAACATCTTGTTTAATTAATTCATCAAATTCAGGGTTAGTAATTATTACAAAATTATCAATTCCCCATCCATAAATTTGTTCTACTTGGGATGAAATCATTGAACTTTTGCCTATTTCAATGAGTACTTTTGTAGTCAAATTCTTTTTATAATTTTTTAATCGGGTGCCTAGTCCACCCGCAGCTATTACAGCACAAATTTCTTTCATTTTTCCTTTTTAAGCTTATATTTTTATTATAGTTGTGATTTGATTATGAAAATCAATAAAAGAGCAAGTGTATTAATCTTTGTTGTTTTGTTTGCAATTGCCTCATTTGTTATTTTTCCTCAATTTGAAAGAGAAGATTTTAATCCTGAAAATGTAGAAAAGATTTCAAGCGGAGAAATGAAAACAAGTACAACATTAAAATCTGAAACATCTGAAAATAATGGTCTTGAAAATGACCAAACGAATGAATCTGATATTTTTGCAGATAATGTATATGATGCTTTATTAATTAATAATCAATCACAAAGAATCGATAATATTTTTCAAACTTATTTAATTATTGGTAGCGATCAGAGGACTGCTTCTTCTTCAGCCAGCAGAGGTTTTGTCGAAGGAAGTAGAGCCGATGTAATAATGTTAGTATTGATGGATCAGAGTGGTAAGCCATCTTTAATATCTTTGCCTAGGGATCTCTTAATTTTGGATCCTTGCACAGAATCTATACAGAGAATAAATGCATCATATCAAAACAATGACTGTGGTAGTGATACAGAAAACTTATCAGCCGTTATATTAAATCTTACAGGATTAAAAATAAACCATTTTGTAAAATTTAGTTTTGAGGGATTTGAGCAAATTATTAATAGTTTTGGTGGAATTGAAATTTGTGTAAATGAAACACAAAGGGAAGGTTACTCATTTGAGATTCAAAAAGGTTGCAATACTTTAAATGGAGAGATTTCCTTAAATTGGGTAGTTTCTAGAAATACAGAAGTACTTGTAGGAGAAAAAGTTGTTGGTTCAAACGGAGAAGATATGTCAGAGTGGAAACCAATGGCAGGAGTTAGTGACTTAACGAGAGTAAGGAAACAGCAACAAGTTATTATTTCAGTCTTAAAGGAAATGAAGAATTTTAATTCTTTCAATGAATTTTTTAAATTTGTAAACGCTCTTGAAGAAGCTTTCACTATTGATCAAAATATATCTATTCTTAAAGCATCTGAATTGCTTTGGTCATTTAGAAATTCAGATTTTGATAAAATAAAAACATTAACTGTCCCTACTTATAATTATGTGACTGAAAGCAATGCACAAGTTTTAATTCTTGAAAAAGATTTTTATACCTTTTTATCTGAAAATGAACTGGTTAAATAAGCTATTGTCGAAAATATAAAGTTAAACAAGATGAATATGTCGGCAGAATAGAGCATATCATTAGTAAAGTTTTGAATGAAAAAAGAAACTAAACAAAGAAATAAAATCATAGATTGATCATCAATTTTTTGAAATAATAACAGTACAAATCTAAAAATTGTGGCAAAAATTAAAATTGATAAAATTAAACCGTACTCTACTGCAAATGTTAAATATCCATTATGTGCGGTTGTGAGTTGACTTAGAAAAGATGGATCTACAATTGGAGATTCAGCATTGGAAATTTTTCCATTTTTCTGAATGAGAATTCCACTCCTCAAGCTTTTATCGCCTATAACATTATCTTGTACAAATACCCCATTTTCATCTGTCCAAGAAAAAAATATTCTTCCATCATCTATATCTACTTTCCATGATTGAATCTGGTTATTAAAAATTGATGTGTTTGATATTAGAGTATGAGTTTGCCATGGTATTTCTGGAAGTGAAACTTGTAAAATGATTTCAAAATCCTCATTAAAATCAAAATTATTTTCAATTGCTACCCAATATTTATTAGGTCTGTATAGTTTTATACCATCCGACTCATAGGTAATCTTTGACGTGTAAGGATCTGTGGAATTGGGTTTAAATACATAAAATTTGTTATTTTGATTATCTTGATTAAAAATTATTTCCTTGGAAATATTTTTTGAGGTAATAATTAGTGATTTTACTGTTCCGTCTAAAAATGTATTTCCGAAAGATTGACCATCAGAATGTCCACCAATTTCTATGAAGGATTTATTTACATTAAACTTTATAAGATTACCTTTAGTTCTTGAAAAACCAACTGGCTCCCACGAAATTCCATCAGCAGATGTTGAAAAAGTAAACTTACTTCTAGGTAGAATTCCATCTCTTTTATCAAAATCAATTTTGATAAATCCTTCAACATTTCTAAATTCACATTCAACACAAAATTTTTTAAAATTTTCTTCAGAAATAAAACTGTTAGAGTAAACTAATTTTTCGACCAATACAGCAAGCTCACCTATTGCTAGTTGTCTATTTTTGCAAAGATATGTTTTAGTATCTTCGCACTCTACAAATAAATCATCTTGAGAAAATCCAAAATCAATATTCTTGTTTGATTGCTTTGAAATAATTTCTTCTGTTAAGCAGTAAAATTCTCCTCTAGTTTTCAGGGAGTTTGAAGAATTTATGCAGCTTGAGTTGGTTAAAATTTCTTTAGTAACATCTAGTTGCTGATCAAAAATACTTGATAAAAATTTTATTAAAACATTTTCATCAACCCTTACATGCTGACAAGTTATTCTATCTTCTGAACATTGGTCAGCAATATTTGCTTGTTGAAGTAATTCATAACCACCACCAGATGTACCAATAAAAAAATTGACTTCAGTATCTCTGAACTCCTCAGGTGTTATCCCTAGCTCAACTTTATTAAGTTTTATATTTAAATTTTCTTCAAGTATTTCTGGATTTATTGATAAAAAATATCGACCATAAATTTCATTAATATAGTTTCCGCCACCATACCCTTTAACTAAAGCTATATTATTCAAAGCTATATTTGTTAAATATGCTCTATCGCTTTCTTTTAACAACAATTGGGGATTAGTAAGGTTTAGAAACAAGAGAACTGATATGACTGTAAACGAAGTACTGAAAATTATTTGATTTTTGCTTAATTTTTTGTAGAAAACTAAATAACCTATGATTGATAAAGTAAATGCTAAATAGCTACCTCTTGAAGAAGTTATAATTAACAAAAATAAATTTATAAAAGATATTACTAAGTAGAACATTTTTTTTGTTTTTACATACAAATAAAAACTAATAAAAACTAAAAATATAAAAAGTAAGCCTGCAACATTTGGGCCACCACCCTGGTATCCAGATAATCTTCCTCTATTTAAAAAAGTAGGATCTTCGTAAAAAAATGATATCCATCCTAAAGTATTGTTTAAAAATGATAATTCTAAAATAAAAGTTACAAGATTTAAAAAAGTAATGCTCCACAACGGTAACAACAGATATTCAATATTTTGAAAAGACGTAGATTTTAGATATAAATACACAACAAAGCCAAAAAAAGAGTAAAACAAAAATCTTAAAGTTAAATTATTAGTTCCATATATGAAAAAACTTAAACAAAAAAATAAAGTTATATAAAACCAGTACGACAAGATAAAAAAGTCATAAATTTCTTTTAATGTATATGTCTTAAGAACACTCAATAAAATTAAAATAGTTAATAATATAATCGAAAAATCTGAAAGATCAAGAAATGCAATATTTATGAATTGTGGTGGAGAAGATAAAGCTAAAGCTAATAAAGAGCCATAAATTAAATTTGTACTTTTTTCTCTCAAGTGGGCCTGGCAGGACTCGAACCTACGACCGACGGATTATGAGTCCGTTGCTCTAACCAACTGAGCTACAGGCCCGAAATATTTAAGAAATTACAGATTGAACTTTAAGCGCAATACTCATATCACCAGCAACTTTTAACTTACCAGTCATAAAAGCAGCTTGTGGACTTGATGAACCATCCATAATTGATTGCATAGTATCTGCATCTGTTGAAATTGTGCATGTAGCGTCATTATCATCTGATGAAATTTCACCACTATTTCCATCAATCAAGACTACATTTTCATCAACAACAAACTTTACAGATCCACCTAATACACTTAGGTCTTTCCCATCAGCTCTTTCTTTTACTATTGCTACTAAATCCATTTTTCCTCCATTCATTTATAAGTATAGTGAAAATAAAATTGTATAGCTCCGAGGGTGGGACTTGAACCCACAACCAACGGATTAACAGTCCGCTGCTCTGCCAATTGAGCTACCTCGGATAGCAAATTAATAATACTAGGTATTAAATGGTATTCTGATAAATTTCTTTTTTCTTTTTGAT
>Ga0181568_10002032_pt1 | contig 18396 bp, 18 predicted proteins | sample 101ome_20_FD_133758 | JGI IMG/M metagenome (GOLD analysis project Ga0181568, IMG submission 133758) | Coastal salt marsh microbial communities from the Groves Creek Marsh, Skidaway Island, Georgia - 101404AT metaG (megahit assembly) | ecosystem: Environmental > Aquatic > Marine > Intertidal...
TGCGTGTCGACCGCCATGGTCGGCTCCCCGAAGGCCGTGTTGAGCACGACGTTCGCGGTCTTCCGGCCGACCCCGGGCAGCGCCTCCAGCGCCGCGCGGTCGGCGGGCACCTCGCCGCCATGCTCGGCCAGCAGCTTCTCGGAGAGCGCGATGACGTTCTTCGCCTTGTTGCGGAAGAGGCCGATGGTGCGGATGTGGCGGATCAGCTCCGCCTCGCCCAGCGCCACCATCTTCGCCGGCGTGTCGGCGATCTTGAACAGCTCGGCCGTCGCCCGGTTCACCCCCACATCGGTCGCCTGGGCCGACATCACGACGGCGACCAGCAGCGTGTACACATTCGTGTATTCGAGCTCGGTCTCGGGGTTCGGGTTCGCCGCCGAAAGCCGGCGGAAGAACTCCTCGATCTCGTCCTTGGTCATGCGGGCCATGGGCGTGAAGATACCCGGTTTCGCCGCGCCGAACATCCTGTCGCGCGCGCAATCACAGCCCGGCGACTGCGACAATGCGCGGCTTCCCGCGCGGCGACGCGCGCCCTAGACTTCGTCCATGGACCACGCCCAAAGCGAACCGATCTTCGACGCCGTGCTCTATCCGCACCGCAGCCTCGGCCCGCGCGGCGTCCGTGTCCTGCTTCTCGCGATCGCCGGTGCGCTCACCCTCGTGGGCCTCTACTTCGCGCTCCTGGGCGCCTGGCCCGTGTTGCCCTTCTTCGGCTGCGAGATCCTGATCTTCTGGTGGGCCTTCCGCGCGAACGCCCGCGACGGCCGGCGTTCCGAACGCCTGCGCCTCACCCCCGAGGCCATGACCGTCGCCCGTGTCCGCCCGTCGGGACAAACCCACGAGCACCGCTTCGCACCGCCCCACTGGCTCGCGGTCGAACTCACGCCGCGTCCCGGCGGCGACAATGAATTGCGGCTGGCCAGTCACGGCCGGTCGGTGCGGGTCGGCGGTTTCCTCACGCCCGAGGAGCGCGACGACCTCGCGGGTGCATTGCGCGACGCACTGCGGCGTCTGCGCGGAGGCGCCGCCTAGCGGGCGCCCAGCCCGAGCACGTCCGTCATCGCATAGAGGCCCGGCGGCTGGCCCGCGGTCCAGTTGGCGGCCCGCACCGCGCCGCGCGCAAAGATGCCCCGGTCCGTCGCCCGGTGGGTCAGTTCGATGCGCTCGCCCGCCGCGGCGAACACCACGGAATGTTCTCCGACCACGTCCCCGCCGCGCAGGGTCGCGAAGCCGATGTTGCCGCGCTCGCGCGCGCCGGTGATGCCCTCGCGCGAAAGCACCTTCTCCGTATCGAAGTCCACACCGCGGCCGCGCGCGGCCGCCTCGCCCAGGCTGAGTGCCGTGCCCGAGGGCGCGTCCACCTTGTGCTTGTGATGCATCTCGACGATCTCGATGTCGAAGTCGGGATCGAGCGCGCGCGCCACCTGCTCTGTCAGCGCGAACAGGAGGTTCACCCCGCTCGACATGTTCGACGCCCAGACCACCGGGACCGCCTTCGCCGCCGCGTCCAGTGCAGCACGGTGTTCATCCTCGAGACCGGTCGTCCCGGCCACGAGCGCACAGCCCGCCTCCGCGGCCAGCGTCGCGTGGGCGGCGGTCGCCGCCGGCACCGTGAAGTCAATTACGACGTCCACCGCCGCGAACAGCGCGGCGGCATCGTCGGTGATCGTCACGTCGCTTGCGCCCACGCCCGCCAGAACGCCCGGGTCGGCGCCCAGATGGGGTGCGCCCGGCGCCTCGCTCGCGCCCGCGAGCACGCAGCCGTCGGTCTCGGCGACCACGCGCACGAGCATCTGGCCCATGCGTCCGCCGGCCCCGACAATGCCTATCTTCCGTTGATCGACCATTTCGCCTCGCCCTCGCCGGCACCATGCCGGAACGGCGGCGAACATAGCATTTCGCGCGGCCGGGTAAACGGGCCGTGACGCAGGCCGGCTAGTCCTTCAGGTCGTCCCAGAACTCCTTCACCTTGGTGAAGAAGCCCTCCGACTCCGGGCTGTGCTTGGTGGCGCCGCCGCCGGCCGCAACGAACTTCTCGAGCAGGTCGCTCTGTTCCTTCGTCAGGTTCACCGGCGTCTCGATCTGGGCCTGGACATACATGTCGCCGCGCGTGTTGGTGCGCAGCACCGACATGCCCTTGTTGCGCAGCCGGAACTGCTGGCCGGTCTGGGTCCCCGCGGGGATGTTCACCCGCGCCTTGCCGCCGTCGATGGTCGGCACCTCGATCGAGCCGCCCAGCGCCGCCGTCGTCATCGGGATCGGCACCCGGCACTGGATGTCAGCCCCGTCCCTGCGGAAGAAGCGATGCGGGCGGATGGTCACGAAGATATAGAGATCGCCCGGCGGTCCGCCGCGCAGGCCGGCCTCGCCCTCGCCCGCGACGCGGATACGCGTGCCGTCCTCGATCCCCGCCGGCACGTTCACCGACAGGGTCTTTTCCTTGTTCATGCGCCCCGCGCCGCCGCAGGCGTCGCACGGGTTGTCGATCACCCGGCCCGCGCCATGGCAGGTCGGACAGGTGCGCTCGACCGTGAAGAAACCCTGCTGGGCGCGCACCTTGCCGTTGCCCTGGCAGGACGGGCAGGTGACCGGTTCGGAACCGCCCGAAGCGCCGGACCCGTGACAGGAATCGCACGCAGCCGAGGCGTTCACGCGCACCCGCGTCTGCTTGCCGGCGAACGCGTCCTCCAGGTTCACATCGAGGTTGTAGCGCAGGTCCGAGCCGCGGGTGCTGGCCTGGCGACGTCCGCCGCCACGGCCGCCCATGAACTCGCCGAACATCTCGTCGAAGATGTCCGCGAAGCCGCCACCGGAGAAGTCGAAGCCGCCGCCGCCGGGGCCGGCGCCAGCACCCGCCTCGAAGGCCTCGTGGCCGAAGCGGTCGTAGGCGGCGCGCTTCTCGTCATCCTTCAGGACGTCATAGGCCTGGTTGATTTCCTTGAAACGCCGCTCCGCCTCCGCATTGTCGGGGTTGCGGTCGGGGTGCAGCTCCTTGGCGAGCTTGCGATAGGCGCTCTTGATCGCCGCGCCGTCCGCGCCGCGATCGACACCCAGTGTCTGGTAGAAGTCTTTGTCAGCCATGGGCCTTCACCACCTCAGAACCGAATGAAGCGGGAAGAACCGGGCCGGTCAACGTTCGCACACGCCGGCCGACGGTTCATTCCCCCTCGCGCCCCGGTCAGGAGGCGGACGACTGTCCCTTGCGGTCGTCGTCGTCATCGTCGACCTCTTCGAAGTCGGCATCGACGATGGTCTCGTCGGCCTCGTCCCCGGCCTGGCCGGCGTCACCGGCCTCGCCTTCGGACATGGCCTCCTCGGCCGCCGCCTGGTCCGCCTTGTAGATCGCCTCGCCGAGCTTCATCGACGACGTCACGAGCGCTTCCAGCTTCTCCTGGACCGCGTCGCCGTCCTCGCCCTCGAGCGCCTCTTTCAGCGCCGCGAGATCGCTCTCGATCGTGGCCTTGTCCTCGGCCTCGACCTTGTCGCCATGCTCCTCGAGGCTCTTCTCGGTCTGGTGGACCAGCGCCTCGGCCTGGTTGCGGGCCTCCACGGCCTCGCGCCGCTTCTTGTCGTCCGCCGCATGCTCTTCGGCATCCTTGACCATCCGGTCGATGTCGTCGTCGGACAGGCCGCCCGACGCCTGGATGCGGATCTGCTGCTCCTTGCCGGTACCCTTGTCCTTCGCCGACACGTTGACGATGCCGTTGGCGTCGATGTCGAAGGTGACCTCGATCTGCGGAACGCCGCGCGGGGCCGAGGGAATGCTGACCAGGTCGAACTGGCCGAGCACCTTGTTGTCCGCGGCCATCTCACGTTCGCCCTGGAACACGCGGATGGTCACCGCCTGCTGGTTGTCCTCGGCGGTCGAGAAGACCTGGCTCTTCTTGGTCGGGATCGTCGTGTTGCGGTCGATCAGGCGGGTAAACACGCCACCCAGCGTCTCGATGCCCAGCGACAGTGGCGTCACGTCGAGCAGGAGCACGTCCTTGACGTCGCCCGCCAGCACGCCGGCCTGGATGGCGGCGCCGATGGCGACCACCTCGTCCGGGTTCACGCCGCGGTGCGGGTCACGACCGAAGAAGTTCTTCACCGTCTCCTGAATCTTCGGCATGCGGGTCATGCCGCCGACCAGAATCACCTCGTCGATCTCGCTCGGCTTCAGGCCCGCATCCTTGAGGGCCGCCGCGCAGGGCTCGACCGTGCGCTCGACGAGATCCTCGACCAGCGCCTCGAGCTTCGCCCGGGTCAGCTTGATGTTGAGATGCTTCGGCCCGGACTGGTCCGCCGTGATGAACGGCAGGTTGACCTCGGTCTGGGTCGAGGAGGACAGCTCGATCTTCGCCTTCTCCGCGGCCTCCTTGAGGCGCTGCAGCGCGAGCTTGTCCTGGCGCAGGTCGATCGACTGCTCCTTTTTGAACTCGTCGGCCAGATACTCGATGATCCGCGCGTCGAAGTCCTCGCCGCCGAGGAAGGTGTCGCCGTTGGTCGACTTCACCTCGAACACGCCGTCGCCGATCTCGAGGATGGAGATGTCGAAGGTGCCGCCGCCGAGGTCATAGACCGCGATGGTGCCCGCCTCCTTCTTCTCGAGGCCGTAGGCGAGCGCGGCCGCCGTCGGCTCGTTGATGATGCGCAGGACCTCGAGGCCGGCGATCTTGCCCGCGTCCTTGGTCGCCTGGCGCTGGGAATCGTTGAAGTAGGCCGGCACGGTGATGACCGCCTGCTCGACCGTCTCGCCGAGGAAGGATTCGGCCGTCTCCTTCATCTTCTGGAGGATGAAGGCGCTGATCTCGGACGGGCTGTACTTCTCGCCGTTGGCGCCGACCCACGCGTCGCCATTCTCGCCCTCGACGATCTGGTACGGGACCAGGCTCTTGTCCTTGTCCGTCAGCGGATCGTCGAACCGGCGCCCGATCAGGCGCTTGACCGCGAAGATCGTGTTCTCGGGGTTGGTCACCGCCTGGCGCTTCGCGGCCTGGCCGACGAGTCGCTCCGAATCGTCGGAGAAGGCCACCATCGACGGCGTCGTGCGCGCGCCCTCGGAGTTTTCGATCACCTTGCCCGCGCCGCCGTCCATGACGGCCACGCAGGAGTTGGTGGTGCCGAGATCGATACCAATTACTTTCGCCATGACTACCTCACTTTTCAGCAGACCTGCCCGGCCCAAACGGCACCGGTACACGCCCCCGTATTTGAAGTTGATCGGCCCGCACAGGGGACCGGAACTGTTCGTGGGACATATAGGGAGGGCCAAACGGCTCTACAACCGCTAGTCTGAAGCGTTTTTTCACCCGCCGGGCCAGATGAAACGGCCTCAAAACGCCATGACGATCATCTCCGCGAGCTACAAGACCGATATTCCGGCGTTCTTCGGCGACTGGTTCCGCGCCAGGCGCATGGCTGGGTCGTGGGAGGTGCGTAACGCATGGAACGGCATCTCGGCCAAGCGCCGGTCTCGGCGCGCACGAAGAGCATGCGTCCGGGCTGCCGGCGCAGAAATGATCAGCCCATGACCCGCCCCGCACACCCCGTCGATATCCTCGCCTTCCTTGAACAGAACGGCGTCGCGGTCCCGCCCCTCAAGATCGTCGATGTCGGCGCGATGGACGTGGGCGAAGCCGAGCCCTGGTCCGGTCTGGTCGAGACCGGCGCGGCGACCCTGATCGGCTTCGAGCCGAACCCGCCCGAATGCGACAAGCTCAACGCCGCCGCGGGGCCACATACGCGCTATCTCCCCCACGCGATCGGCGACGGCGGCACCCACACGCTGCACATCGGCGCCGCGCCCATGACCTCGTCCCTGCTGCCGCCCGATCCGGCGGTGATGCAGCAGTTCCACGCCCTGTGGGAGCTCTGCGAACCGACCGGGGAAATTCCGCTCGAAACGGCCCGGCTCGACGATCTCGATGAGGTCCGGCCGATGGATTTCCTCAAGCTCGACATCCAGGGCGCGGAACTCATGGCGCTCGAGGCCGGCACCGCCGCGCTCGGCGACACCATGGCCGTGCAGCTCGAAGTCGGGTTCCTGCCGATCTACCGGGACCAGCCCCTGTTCGCCGATGTCGATAGCTTCCTGCGCGCGCACGGCTTCGCGTTCCACACCATGGTCGGCGTCGGCTCGCGTCCGTTTCGGCCGCTGATCAAGGACGGTAACCCCAACCGCGGCTTCGCGCAGGTGATCTGGAGCAACGCTTTGTATTTCCGCGATCCGCTGGGATTCCAGGACCTCGCCGCGGAGAAGCCCGACGCGCTCCTGAAGACCGCGATCCTCGCCCACGAGCTCTACGCGGCGTTCGATCTCGCCGCGGTCGCGCTGCAGCATTACGGGGCGGCGATGAAGCCGGGGCTCGCCACGGCCTACATCCACGCACTTACCGCCGCGGATCCGGCGATCACCGCACGCAAGTAGTCAGACGATCGGCTCGTCCTTGTCGGTCGCCTCGGTCGCGGGCGCTTCCGGTGCGTCCGCTCCGGCCTCGGCCTGCGGCGCCGCCGACTTGGCGACCCCGACCCGGGCCGGGCGCAGCAGCCGGTCATGCAGCCGGTAGCCGGCCTGCATCACATGGGCGACGCTGCCGTTCGGCAGGTCGCTGTCGGGCACCTCGTACATCGCCTCGTGCAGGTTCGGATCGAAGGGCGCACCCATCGGGTCGAGCCGCTCGACCTTGTGGGCGGCCAGCGCCGAGAGGAAATCATTCTGCACCGCGATCACACCCTCGAGCAGGGTCTGGAGAAGCTCGTGCTCGCCACGCCGCTCCTCGGGGATGGCTTCGAGGGCGCGCTCGAGATTGTCGCCGACCGAGAGGATGTCGCGCGCAAACCCGGTGACAGCGTAGCGGTGGGCGTCCTCCACCTGGCGCTCGGCGCGCTTGCGCATGTTCTCGGTCTCCGCCATCGCGCGCAGGAGCTGGTCGCGTATCTGCGTGACCTCGCTCTCGAGCTCGACGATCCGCGCGGCATGTTCGCCGCCGGTCGGCGGCGTGTCCGCCGGCGCATCCTGCGGGCCCGGCTCCGCCGCGCCGCCGTCTGCCGGCTCGGGTGCCTGCGGGGTCTCGTTGTCGTTGTCTTCGCTCATGGGTCCGCTTTCTGCTCGGCCGGGGCCGAAGCTCAAGGATTCGGGTCTCTGCTGTTGTCTGTCAGCCGACCAGGCGGCCGACGATCTGGGCCGTGTAGTCGACCACCGGGATGATCCGGGCGTAGTTGATGCGCGTCGGGCCGATCACGCCGACCGCGCCGACGATCTCCTGCTCGCTGTTGCGATAGGGCGCCACGACGACCGAGCACCCGGCCAGCGAGAACAGCTCGTTCTCCGCGCCGATGAAGATCTGCACGCCCTCGCCGCCTCGCGCCATGTCGAGCAGCTTGATCCAGGATTCCTTGGTCTCGAGCGCATCGTAGAGGCCGCGCACATGCTCGAGATCCTCGACCGCCTGCACGTCGTCGAGCAGCCGCTCGGTGCCGCTGACGATCAGGGCCGCCTCGGCGCCGTCGCCCGTGGCCGTGGCGAGGCCCGCCTCGACCAGCTTCCGCGTCAGCTCGTCCAGGTCGCGCCGGTGCGCCTCGAGCTCGGCCGTGATCTGGCGTTGCGCCTCCTCGATGGTCTTGCCCATCATCCGCGCCGACAGGAAGTTCGAGGCCTCGATCATGGCCGACGCGGGCATCCCGCTCGGCACCTCGACAATCCGGTTCTCGACGCTGCCGTCCTCGGTGACCAGCACGACGAGCGCGCGCCCCGGCGCCAGTGAGACGAACTCGATGTGGCGCAGCGCGGCGTCGCTCTTCGGTGCCACGACCAGTCCCGCGCAGTTGCTGAGCCCGGACAGCACCCGGGTCGCCTCGGACAGGGTTTGCTGCACGCTGCGGCCTTCCGCCGCGCACTGGGCCTCAATGACCTGGCGCTCCTCCTCGGTCAGGTGCCCGACCTCCAGGAGCCCGTCCACGAACAGGCGAAGCCCCGCCTCTGTCGGGATGCGGCCCGCCGAGGTGTGGGGCGAGAACAGGAGGCCGGCGTCCTGCAGGTCCGCCATCACGTTGCGGATCGTCGCCGGCGAGAGCTCCATGCCGAGGTTGCGCGAGAGCGTGCGCGAGCCGACCGGCTCGCCGGTCTCCAGATAGCCGTCGATGATCTGCCGAAGGATCTCGGAGCTGCGCTGGTTGAGTTGTGGAATCGCCCGGCTCATCGGCGTGATTGTCCGTTGTTTGCGCCACGAAAGTCGAGGTGCGACATGCCCGCAAAACTTAGGCACGGCCCGGCGCCTAATCAAGAACGTCCATGGCCGCGCGCCACGGCAATTCCGGTTCTGGACGCAACCCGGGCGCAACGACTAGGTTCGCGGCCATCGACCAGCCCCTGACGCTACGGAACCCGACATGCCCAAATCCTCGATTCGCCCCTCGCGCCGCGCGCCCGACGAAATGCGCAAGGTCCGCCTCAAACCCGGCGCAGCCAAGTATGCCGAGGGCTCCTGCCTCGCCATGTTCGGCAACACCCATGTCCTTTGCGCCGCGAGCATCGAGGACCGGGTGCCACCGTGGATGCGCGGCAGCGGCGAGGGCTGGGTCACGGCCGAGTACGGCATGCTGCCGCGCTCGACCCACACCCGCACGGGACGCGAGGCCGCCCGCGGCAAACAGTCCGGCCGGACTCAGGAGATCCAGCGCCTGATCGGCCGCTCCCTGCGCGCGGTCACCGACATGGAGATGCTCGGCGAGCGGCAGATCCGCCTCGACTGCGACGTCCTACAGGCCGACGGCGGCACCCGCACCGCCGCCATCACCGGTGCCTGCGTCGCGCTGCACATCGCCTGCCAGGGCCTGGTGAAGTCCGGCGAGATTGCGGAGAACCCTGTGCGCGAACTGGTCGCCGCCGTCTCCTGCGGGCTCTACCAGGATACCGCCGTGCTCGACCTGGACTATCCGGAGGACTCGAACGCCCAGGCCGATTCCAACTTCGTGCTGACCGAGCAAGGCCAGATCGTCGAGGTCCAGGGCACCGCCGAGGAGCGCCCCTTCACCCGGGCCCAGTTCATCCGCCTGCTCGACCTCGCACGCGACGGCACCAACGAGCTGTTCGCCCAGCAGCGCAAGGCGCTCGGGATCAAGTAGGTCCGCGATCATGGCCCGCCGCTTCACGGACGACCGGCTGGTGATCGCCAGCCACAACGACGGCAAGGTCCGCGAGATCGCCGACCTGCTGGCGCCCTTCTCGATCGCGGTCGAGAGCGCGGGCGCGCTCGGCCTGCCCGAGCCCGAGGAGACCGGCACCACCTTCGCCGAGAACGCCATCCTCAAGGCGCGCGCCTCGGCCGACGGCAGTGGCCGGGCGGCGCTGGCCGACGATTCCGGCTTTTCCGTCGCCGCGCTCGGCGGCGCGCCGGGCATCCACGCCGCGCGCTTCGCGGAACGTGCCGACGGCGTGCGCGATTTCGACTGGGCGATGGAGCAGATCAACGCGGCGCGCAGCGATGCCGGCGACGATCTCGCCTGGTTCACCTGCGCGCTGGCGCTCGCCTGGCCCGACGGGCATGTAGAGGTGTTCGAGGGCCGGGTCGACGGTACGCTCACCTGGCCCCCGCGCGGCGACCGCGGCTTCGGCTACGACCCGATCTTCATCCCCGCAGGCGGCGCGGCGACCTTCGCGGAGATGGACCCCGACGCGAAGCACGCAATCTCCCATCGCGCCATCGCGTTCCGCGCGCTCATCGACGCCTGCCTGGCGCCCGACGGGTAGTCATGACCGGCACGGCCGACGACGACATCGCGCTCTATGTGCACTGGCCCTTCTGCCTGTCGCTGTGCCCCTACTGCGACTTCAACAGCCATGTCCGCGACGAGATCGACCAGGGTCTCTGGCGCGACGCCCTCGTCCGCGAGCTCGAACATTACGCGACGCAGGTGCCCGGACGTCGGCTCACGAGCATCTTCTTCGGCGGCGGCACCCCGTCCCTGATGGCGCCGGAAACGGCGGGCGCCGTCATCGCCCGGGCGCGCGCGCTTTTCACGACCGACCCCGGCATCGAGATCACGCTGGAGGCCAACCCGACCTCGGCAGAGGGGGCATCCCTGGCCGGCTTTGCGGACGCCGGCATAAATCGCCTGAGTCTCGGCATCCAGGCCCTCGACGACGCGGCGCTGTCGGCGCTCGGACGCACCCACTCGGCCGACGAGGGCCGCGCAACGATATCCGCGGCGGGCGAACTCTTCGAGCGTGTTTCATTCGATCTCATCTACGGTCGGCCCGGCCAGACACCCGAGGCCTGGCGGCGCGAGCTCGACGAGGCGATCGGCCTCGCCCGCGGCCATCTTTCGGTCTATCAACTCACGATCGAGGCCGGGACGCCGTACTTTCTCGCCCAGGCACGCGGCGATCTCGCGCTGCCGGACGAGGCCGACGGCGTGGCCATGTTCGAGGACACCCAGGACACGCTCGCGGCGGCCGGACTGCCCGCCTACGAGGTCTCGAACCACGCCGAACCGGGGCAGGAATCCCGCCACAACCTCACATACTGGTATTACCGCGACTATCTGGGCGTAGGGCCTGGCGCCCATGGACGTATGACCGTCGATGGCGAAATTCGGGCCACGCGGCAGCACAGAGCCCCGGAAATCTGGGCCAAACAGGTGCTCGAGCGCGGTCATGCCACCCGCGAGAATGCGGTATTGCCGCGCGACACCAAAATCGCGGAGATGGTCATGATGGGACTGCGCCTCACCCGCGGCATCTCCCACCCGGAATTCACCCGCCGGATCGGTGCGACGCCCGATGACGTCTTCGCGAGCGATGCGGTCGGACGCCTCGTGGACGCTGGCTACCTCGACTGGGACGGCAGCGGATTCAGGGCCAGCCCCGCGGGCCGCCAGCGCCTGAACGCGGTCGTCGACGCTCTGCTCGGCGCGCAGCGCCCGGTCGGCTGACCTAGTTGGTCGGCGGCGGTGAAAAGCTCGTCGGGGCCGGATCGACCTCGCGCGGCCCGTCCCGGCGCACCTCGAGGACCGCGAGACCCCGCTCGACCACGCCCGTGTCCGTGAGCCGGAAGATTCCGTCCACGCCGGCGAAACCGTCGGGATTTTCCAGCCGCTCGCGAGCATAGGGGTCCGCCGTCTCGCCGCGCGCCAGGACCGCGGCGAGTGCCACCGCGTCGTAGGCAAGGGTCGAGAGCCGGTCGGGCGTGCGGTCGAACACCTCGGTAAAACGTTCTACGAAGCGCGTGCGCGTATCTGGCGGGGGTGCCGCGAACCAGGCGCCGAGCATCGTTGGTTCCGTGCCGAGCGCCGGATCGTCCCACACCCACGTCCCCAGCAGCTTGACCTGCAGCGGGTCCACATCGAAGAAGGCGAGCAGCGGCGCGATCTGAAGCGCCTCCTCGCCGCCCACGGGCAGCATCAGCGCCTCGAAGCCCACCTCGCCCAGCGTGTCGCGGGTCTCGAGACGCTCGAGCGCACGCTTCGAGAACGCGTCCTCGCGCGCGGCCAGCAGTTTCTTTTCCGCCTCGAGCGCCTCGACCCGCTCGTCGTAGCGGGCCAACGTGCGCACTGTCTCGGTCAGCGGATCGACCCCGCCGGGATAAAACGCGTTCGCCGTGACCACCCCGCCGCGCCGCGCAACGGCGTCGGCGAGAATAGCCGACATCCGGCTGCCGAACCCGTCATCGGGCACCAGCGCCGCGTACTGGACGAGCCCGCGCCGGGCGGCGAACGCAACGACCCGGTCGATCTGGGCCTCGGGCGAGAAGCCGGACGCATAGACCCCGTTGCCCGCCACAAGCTGGTCGTTCGAGAAGGCGAAGACCGGAATTCCCGCCGGTCGCGCCACGCTCGCGGTGCCGACGACGGCGTCTGAGAAAAGCGGGCCGAGCACGAGCCGCGCGCCGTCGGCCTGAGCCTGCGCCGCGGCGGCGCCCGCGCCTTGCGCATTCCCGCCGGAATCGTAAACCCGGAGCTCGAACTTCGGGACGGCGAAATCGAACAGCGCCATCTGCGCGGCGTCCGCCAGGTCCCGGCCGATCGCCGCGGCCGGGCCGCTGAGCGGCACGATCAGGGCGGCCCGGGTGATCTCGGGCACCGGCGCGGGCGGCTCGGGGGCGGGCGTGACCGCCTGCGGCAGCGCGGGCACCGCGGCGACGGCCGCCGGGGCCGCCGGGGCCGACGCCTCGGGTTGCGTTTCGGCGGGAGGCGCCGCTACGTTGGATTGCGCACAGCCCGCCAGCAGCAGGGCGGCGAAAATCAGGAATGCGCGTGGGCGCAGAAGGGCAACCGGATTTGGCACGTAAAAGCCTTCCTCAAACATCCCGGGGCCCATCCACCGGACGGCATTCGGGACCGGAAACAAGCGACGCGCGCGAACCTAGCCGCGCCGGCGGACACGAACAAGCACCCGTTGCCGCGGGCCTGCACCTGGTCGCGACACCGATCGGCAACCTGGGCGACATCACGCTGCGGGCCCTCGACACGCTTGCCGGCGCCGGCGCGATCGCGTGCGAGGACACCCGGGTCACCCGCAAGCTCCTGGCGCGATACAACATCCAGACCCCCACCCTCGCCTACAACGACCACAACGCGCGGCGCGTCCTGCCGCAGATCATGGAACGCCTCAATCGTGGCGAATCTCTGGCGCTGGTGACGGATGCCGGAACGCCGCTGGTCTCCGATCCCGGGTACCGGCTGGTCGCGGCGGCCATCGACGCCGGCATCGCGGTGCACACGCTGCCCGGGGCGAGCGCGGCCGTCTCCGCGCTGGTCCTCTCGGGCCTGCCCACCGACAGCTTTTTCTTCGCCGGGTTCCCGCCGCCGCGCACCGCGGCCCGGCGCCGGCGCTTCTCGGAACTGGCCGCGGTGCCTGGCAGTCTCGTTTTCTTCGAGTCCGCCAAGCGGCTCGCCGCCAGCCTCGCCGACCTGCGCGAGACGCTCGGCGACCGCCCGGCGGCGGTCGCCCGCGAGATAACCAAGCTTCATGAGGAGGTCCGCCGGGGCACGCTCGACACTCTCGCCGCGCACTATGCCGAGGCGGGCCCGCCGAAAGGCGAGATCGCGATCGTCGTCGCACCGCCCGCGCCGCCGGAAGCCGACGACGACGCGCTGCGTGACGCGCTCGAGGCGGCCCTCGAAGACCTCAGCCTGCGCGATGCGGTTGCCCGCGTCAGCGCCGAGACCGGCCGGCCCCGGCGTGAGGTCTATCGCCTCGCGCTCGAGATCAGCGGTGACGCGGCGGACGCCTGAGCGCCGCCGGGCCGCCGAACGGCGCGGCCACAGGGCCGAACGCCATGCCGCCTGGCTTCTGCGCCTCAAGGGTTATCGGATTCTCAGCCGTCGACATCGCGGCCCGGTCGGCGAGATCGACCTGGTCGCCCGGCGCGGGCGCCTGCTGGTGGCGGTGGAGGTCAAGGCCCGCGCGGCGCTCGACACGGCGGCCCATGCCATCGATCGCCGTCAGCAGGCGCGCATCGCGCGCGCCCTCGACCATTTTCTCGCCGCAAATCCGGCCTATGCGGAGTTCCGGATTCGGTTCGACGCGGTTCTCGTCGCGCCCGGAAAGCTGCCCCGGCATATCCCCGACGCGTGGCGAATCGAATAATGTTGGAGCGCGGGTGCGGACCCGCGCACAGAAGGGAGTTCGCCATGCCGACCAAAGCCGTTTTCCGAACCGCGCGCCTGGGCGCGGGTCTCGCCGTCGGCCTCCTCGCCCTCGCGGCCTGCACCCCTGCCGGCGTCGTCGTGGGCGGCGCGGCATCCGCCGGGGTAGCCGCGTCCGAGGAGCGCGGCATCAAGGGCGCGGCCGACGACGCGGTCATCCGAGTCAAGATCAACGAAGCCTGGGTGAAAGAGGATTTCGACACCTTCAACCGCCTCAACCTGCAGATCTACGAGGGCCGCGTGCTTGTCTCCGGCCGGGTGCCCGACCAGGCCCAGGCGGACAAGGCCGTGCAGGCCGCCTGGCAACCCGACGGGGTGCGGGAGGTCATCAACGAGATTGAGATTTCCGAGGGCGGCGGCCTCAACGACTTCGCCAACGACACGCTCATCAACGCGCGGCTTGACGCTGACCTGCTGTTCGACGGCGATGTCGATTCGATCAACTACTCGACTCGCGCCGTGGCCGGGACGGTCTATCTGCTCGGCGTGGCCCAGGACCGCGCGGAGCTCGACCGGGTGTTCCGGATCGCCCGCGACGTCCCGAACGTCAAGCGGGTCATCAGCCACGTGATCATGAAGGACGATCCGCGCCGGATCGCCAACCCCGGGAACGGCGGCAACAGCGGCGGCTGATCGCCGTGCAAACGCCTGACCCCGACAGCGCGCTGCGCCGGATCGCCGGGCTCGACGATGCGGACATAGACCTTGCCGGCGCGGCGCTGATGCTCGCGGCGCGCGGGCGCCCGGGCGTCTCGACGGACCGCTACCGCGACCATCTCGACGCCCTCGCCGCGGAGGTCGGCGCGGCCAGCGCGGATGCGGGCGACAGTCTCGCCGCGCGGCACGACGCGCTGGTCCGGGTCCTGTACGAGAGTCATGGTTACACGGGTGACCGGCAGACCTACGACGACCTCCAGAACGCGAACCTCATGCGGGTCATCGACCGGCGCAGGGGCCTGCCGATCGCACTTGGCATCCTTAACATCCATTGCGGGCGCTCGCTGGGCTGGGACATCTGCGGCCTGGACTTTCCCGGCCACTTCCTGATCCGGATCGCGGACGGACCGTCGCGCATGATCATCGACCCCTTCGCGGACGGCCGGGAGGTTGACGCGGCCCGCCTGCGCGAACTGCTCAAGGCGACCCTGGGACCGGACGCGGAGCTCGGCCCCGCCCACTACGCCCCGGCCAGCAATCGGGGGATTCTCATTCGGCTGCAGAACAACCGGAAGGTCAGGCTCATCAAGGCCGAGCAGTACGCCGACGCGCTCGCCGTGGTCGAGGAGATGCTGCTGTTCGCGCCGGGCGAGGCGCCGCTTTGGCACGACGCCGGCCTGCTCAACGCGCGGATCGGCAACCTGCGGGCCGCGCTCATCGCCTTCGGGCAATGCCGCGACCTCGCCACGAACCCCGCGGAGCGCGCCCGCGTCGACCACCTGCTCGCAGAGATTCGCGGTCGCCTGAACTGAGCCGCCCGGCCGCTCGCACCGGCGTTTGCGCGAGCGTTTGCGAACGCGGCGAAAAGACTTAGATTACCCGCCGGTTTTCAAGCCTTCACAACCGCGGCGGAGAAACGCCCCATGAGCCTGGCGGTCGCCATCCAGATGGACCCGATCGACGCCATCGATATCGACGGCGATTCAACCTTTGCCCTCGCGCTGGAAGCCCAGGCGCGCGGCCATGGGCTGTTCCACTACCTGCCGCAGGACCTGTCCCTGCGCGACGGCCGGGTGATCGCCCACGCGCGCCCGCTCGAGGTGCGGCGCGAGGCGGACAATCACTTCACGCTCGGCGCGGCGGAGGACCTCGACCTCGCGGGCGTCGATGTGGTGCTGATGCGCCAGGATCCTCCCTTCGACATGGCCTACATCACGGCCACCCATATCCTGGAGCATGTCCATCCGCAGACGCTGGTGGTGAACGATCCGGTGTCCGTACGCAACGCACCGGAGAAGCTGTTCGTCACTCATTTTGACGGCGTGATGCCGCCCACCCTGATCACCTCGTCACGGGCCGAGATCGAGGCATTCCGCGCGAAGCACAAGGACATCATCGTCAAGCCGCTCTACGGCAACGGCGGCGCCGGGGTGTTTCACATCACCCCGGACGACGAGAACCTGAACTCTCTGATCGAGATGTTCGAGGGGCTCTACCGTGAGCCCTTCATCGTCCAGCGCTACCTGCCCGAGGTCCGCGACGGCGACAAGCGCATCATCCTGGTGGACGGCGAGCCCGTCGGCGCCATCAACCGGGTGCCCGCCGAGGGCGAGGCGCGCTCGAACATGCATGTCGGCGGGCGCGCGGAGAAGATCGGGCTGACGCCGCGCGAGCAGGACATCTGCGCCGCCATCGGTCCCGCGCTCCGCGAACAGGGGCTGATCTTCGTCGGCATCGACGTCATCGGCGACTATCTGACCGAGATCAACGTGACCTCGCCCACGGGCATCCAGGAAATCGACCGTTTCGACCGGGTCAACCTGTCGGCGCTGATCTGGGACGCCATCGAGAAGCGCCGCGTCGACATCGCGGACTGAGGTCATGCCATAAAAAAGGGCGGGTCCGGCCCGCCCTTTGTTGTATTCCTTCGACGCCTTGCGTCAGTTGACCGGGAACTCGGACAAATCCGGCGGCGTTCCGTCCGGGCGCTTGAGCAATGACTCCTCCGGCTCGCCGGCGGCAAGCCGCGCGGTCATCTCGTCGGGATCGAACTTGATGCCGATCGGGTTGTCGGTGAACTCGCCGTTCTCGAAATACTCGGCGAACTTCTCTTCAGGCACGTTATCGACCTGGAGTTCGATCTGGTTCTTGTCCGGGTCGAAGTAATACATCGACGTGGTCGGACCGTGGTTGATGCAGAACTCCGGCTTGATTCCGTGCTCGTCCTTCAGCCGATTGTAGGTATGCATCAGGTCGTGGAGGTTCTCGTAGGTGAAGGCCACGTGATGCAGCCCGCAGGTCATGTCCACATGCGGCTGCACCCCGGGGAGCGCCAGCACGGCCACCCGGTGATGCTCGTCGTCATAGGTGACGAACCCGATCATGGGGTTCTCGTACATGGCCTCGCCCTCGAGCACCTTCTTGTACCAGTCGAGCAGCTTCTCGACATTGCCCTCCTGGGTGCGCAGCACCATGTGGGCGAGCTTCTTCGGCGCGATCTTGCCGCGCTCCTTGGCCGTTTTGGGCATCTTCGCGACAGCATTCATTCTCTTCGTCTCCCCTCGATTGGCGTCTCTTCAGCGTACGCACTTTCGCGGTCATTGTTGCGCTGGCGGGAAAAAGATTCAATCGTGATCGACACGCCGCTGAACCCGGGAAACCGCCGCCGATGACCGAACGCAAGAAATCGCCGCCGCCCCAGCGCGAGACGAAAACGCCGAAGCTCAAGACACCCCCCGGCGCCACCGACACACATTTCCATCTCTACGGGCCGGGAAAGCGGTTTCCGTATCACCCCGACTCCCCCCTGCTGGTCGAGGATTCGACCCTCGACGACATGCTGAAGCTGCACGCGGCCCTCGGGATCGAACGCGGCGTCATCGTGCAATCCATCGTCCAGGGCAACACCTACGAGTATCTGCTCCACGCCCTTTCGCGCGAACCCGAGCGTCTCCGGGGCATCGCCCTGCCCGCGCCCGACATTACGGACCGGGAACTCGAGATATTGACCGCCGCGGGTGTCGTCGGGGCCCGTTTCGCGTTCCGGGCGAGCCCCGAGATCAACACGGAGATCATCCACCGCACCCACGAATTCGGCTGGCACCCGCAATTCTGGTTCCGCGGGCCGGAAGAAGCGGCCGCCTGGCGCGAGACCATGCTCGCCGTACCCGGCAACTTTGTGATCGATCACATGGGCTGGCAGCCGGCTGAACTCGGGATCGACGCGCCCGGCTTCCGGGTCGTCCTCGATTGCCTCGAGACCGGGCGCTGCTGGGTCAAGCTGTCGGGGCCGATGCGATTCAGCCAGGAGCCGCGACCGCCCTATTCGGACACCGTCGCGTTCGCCCAGGCGCTCATCGAACGGAATCCGGACCGGGTGATGTGGGGATCCGACTGGCCTCATCCCGATCATTTCGAGGAGATGCCCAACGACGGGGATCTGCTCGACCTGCTCCTCGACTGGGCGCCCGATGCGGCGTTACGGCAGAAGATCCTGGTCGATAATCCGGCCGAACTTTTCGGCTTCTAGAGCACTGTAATACCGCATATTAGGCAGAAAAATGGCATTGTGCAACGCAATATACTTGGGTTTCAGGATCGCCGCGAAGCACCGCTGGTAGTTCTTTTGGTTATCTCTTATTCACAATAATAACAAAGATTTGTGGAGGTGTATTGCCACACTGGTATACGGTCATACTTTTGAAATCCCGGCACACATGTTCATTATTTGTTCTTTTTTGGGTCCTAAAGCGATATAATCGGGCCTCGGACGACCTCGGGGCGGGCATGACGGCGCACGTGAACACGGTTGCATTCCAGGGCGTGGACGTCGTGCACGTCGATGTCCAGGTGCAGATGGGCGCAGGGCTCCCCGCCTTCACCATCGTCGGTTTGCCCGACAAGGCCGTCGGCGAATCCCGCGAGCGCGTCCGCGCCGCGCTGCAGGCGCTCGGGCTGTCGTTGCCCGCGCGACGGATCACCGTGAACCTGGCGCCGGCGGATCTCGCCAAGGAGGGCAGCCATTACGACCTGCCCATTGCGCTCGGGCTTCTCGCGGCCATGGGGGTCGTTGAGGGCGATCGGCTCGAGGAATACACCGCTCTCGGCGAA
>Ga0181568_10002034_pt1 | contig 18391 bp, 16 predicted proteins | sample 101ome_20_FD_133758 | JGI IMG/M metagenome (GOLD analysis project Ga0181568, IMG submission 133758) | Coastal salt marsh microbial communities from the Groves Creek Marsh, Skidaway Island, Georgia - 101404AT metaG (megahit assembly) | ecosystem: Environmental > Aquatic > Marine > Intertidal...
GAAACTGTTTTAATATCATACTGTCCCAGATTAAAAGGTGTGCCAGAAACTACTGTTCCAGTGGTCGTTGTTTCAACGGGTTTTTTCTCTTTTGGATTGGCGTTAGTTATAGATTTATAACCAGTAATAGTATATGACGCACCAGCGATACTCGTACCAGAGATTGTTACTTGGTCAGCATTAACGTTTAACGTAGCATTAAAAGATACTGAACCTGAATCAGCGCTTGTAATAATCCAACTAGACGTATCAGTGTAATCGTTGTCCGTAGTAGTTACAACGGTTGTTCCACTAGCATCAGCTGTAAAAGTTTGTTGGAAAATATAATCATAGTCTAGTGGGCCCACGTTAGATGGTCTTGACCTTGGTAAAGTAAAGAGAAGGTCTTTATTTCTCTGATTACCTTTGATTAGAGCTCGGGGTGGATTACCTTCCAAAACTAATTGAAAATAATTAGTTGGACCAGTACCAATACTTTTAGCGTTTCTAATACTCTCTGAAATATCACCTGAACTAGAAATATAAATTCTAGTAACTGAGTTAACACTTCCGATAGAACCCGTAGTCCTTTCAATTGAACGTACTTTTACTTTACCTACAACGGTACCTGTACCATTAGTGCCGTCGTAGAGATTTACCGTAGAATTAAGAGTCAGTGTGCCTCTATGAGTTGTGTTGTCCGTAGAATTACCGTTTAAGTATCGGTCATAAATTACAGGTACATTTTCGCCAGCGACTAATTCAGAGGCGGTTGGTTTGGGAATCACTAATTTTTTTAGTGCAGGGTTTTCTGCTCTATAACCATTAATATACGCAACGCCCTTTGATACTTCTAGATACAATCTATCTTCAGCCGCTGCTGAATCAATTTCAACGTAACGAATTTTGTAGGGTTCAGCAATATAATTACCAGATTCTTCATAAGTTCTTTGTGCAAGAACATCGTTAATTTTATTATATTCGTTTAAACCAGTAGTAGCCTGTGCAATTTGACCGTTAGCAATACGTGCTAAGAATATGTAATTCTCAGAAGGTAAAGTATCTTCTCTCTTCACTAACTTTAATCGTATACGATATCGGTCAGCGCCAGGTGATGTTAAATTAGGAGTAGAACCCTGATTATCGTATAGAAGATTACTATCGGATGAAGTAATAATATCTTGATAAACAACAAAACCGATTTCACCCGTGTATCCAGTAAAGTACTTAGATAGAATTAAAGCTTGTTGGGGAACTTCTACAAAATGCCCTAAAACAAAATAGTGACCAGCACCAACACCAACCTTACTACCAGAACCTACTGGCCAAATGCCCGGATTGTTATCACCACCACTCGATTCAACGATGACATCATCACCACCCGTAACAACAAGTGGTTCGCCAGGAGCAAATCTAACAGCGGCCGCACTTGAATTATCTGTTGCGGTAATTGATGTGTCAGTCGTAGGATTAGTATCTTGATATCTTACAAAAATAGTAGGTACATTATCTTTATCACCAACATCATCTGTGCCTGGAACGAACTGAAGAACCTGAGCAGTGATTTGTGAAGTAAAACCTGTTATCGTTTTGCCGACTAGATTTGAACTGGTTGTGTTTGCACTTGAAACTAATCGGACATATTCGTAATTATTATTAACGGTGATACCGCCAGGTTTAACTGCTGCGCCTGCTTTGAAAAGATGACCACCCAGTCTAGACATTTCTTTCTGGATTATTGTTTGTAATTCGTTTAATTCCCTAGCTTGTAGTGCTCTACCAGAATTAAACAATACCTTGTGATAACCACGTTTAGCGTCGTAATCGTCTCTATACGTGGTATACTCAATATTACTATTATAAGTAGTTGGCATTTTTAATAATCCTTAGAATGTTATTACTATCTTTAAATCTTGACGTGATTCATCGTCTCTCGGGATTTCTCCACGATTATCGATATACAAAAGTTCACCAGAGTAATTATCTATGTCTGGTGTAATAAAGGTGGCAATTTGACCATTAGGACCACCTTGGGTTCTTGTAATGTTATCACTCACTATAAATGCACCATAACCTGTCGAATCGTTTTGATGATAATAAACATATCCTGTAGTAGTAACACCATCACTACTATCGTAGTAGTGGTCAACAACCGCAGAGGCACCACTTGTTCCCCCAGTAATAAAATCGTTGGGTCCAAAAGAACCACCACTTGGACTGTTTATAGTAAACCCTCTGAGATTGTTACCTGTTAGGTCGGTGAAATAATCACTATCATTAACCGTAGTCGTAGGATTTTTTAATAGAGAAATCTGTCTAAAATTTGTGGTATATCCAGGCCTAAATGGTACAATCGTATCATCTTCATTACCGTCTAACTGAACATTGAACATTAATTGAGTAGCACGTAAGTCAACAGTTGGGTCAGCACCAATACCGTCTTTAGGAGAAAAAATTGGACGAACAATGCCTTTTTCGCCATCAATCAAAACGTTTGCATAGTCGTAGTCTGTACCAAATTGCCAACCCGTACTAGCACCATTGCTATCAATTTGTACACTAATCAAATAACCGTTGTTATCTATTTGTGCTCGACCCGCTGCACCAGAACCATTACCTGTAATCGTCACTGTAGGTGGTGAAGCGTAATTACCATCACCAGCATCTAAAACCTCAAAACCTACGATTGCCTTTGGATTAGCAATATCCTGTACCGCTTTTTGTTGGATATCCGTTGCGGGATCATCTACACCAGCTGAGTCAACAAACTTTACAGGAATAAATTTTGATGTGACATAATTATCAGTATCGGCAACACTAATGGTATACAAAAACTTCCAGAAATATCCATCAGCAGTCTGAAAAGGAACACCGTTTAATCCACCCGTAGGTTGAACCGTCGAAATTGAAGTATTAGGTAATGTTTTTCCTGTATTGGGGTCAACGAAAACACCACCAGCAACACCAGCCCTTAAACACATGTAAACCTGATTCTGGTCATTCAAAACATAGTATTTTTTTGAATCGTTGTCGTGATCAACATAATTATCATTATAACCCTGATATATTGTTCCTGAAGTCCAGTTGTATCTGGGAATAACATAACTTAATTTGGAAACTAGTTTCGAAGCTTGAAAAGCGTTTCTAGTTAATTTGGACCAAGAAGGTGATTGTAGGTAATCAATTTGAGAAATATCAGGAACCGTGTCAGTTGCATCCCACTGTTCTGTTCTACCGATAACAATATAGTAGTTATCGCCAGAATCATAGTCTCGTCTGAGTTCTTCTGTTAGTTCTCGTTTGAATTGATCAGTTATTGTTGCTGTCATTTCTTTTTAACCTTTATGTTATTGTTACATCACTTTTGTTGATTACATACCAGTTACTACCGTCCCATATAAGATGTGCTACAGTACCAGTGGTTAACGTAAAATTAGTACCCTGTCCAAAATTAGTAGGTACAATTACAAAATTATTAACTCCGCCTACATTTGTTACGTATTTAACTTCACCCTTTTCATCACCGTCTGGTAAGGTCCAATTATCGGTACCGCCGGCATTGATAAAAACCGCAGGTTCGTTGGCATCGACGGTACCACCATTACTGGTTTGTGTTGCATACTGACCGTCACCAAACATAACTTTAGTAGAAAGTTCAACAGCCCCTGAACCTTTTGGCAGAAGTCGTATACTAACATCTGTATCGGTACCATCTGTTGTAATATCTACTGGTTGGTTTGTTAAAGAATTTCTTAATTGCAAATAGTTAACTGGTGAACCAGTTACTTTTGAAAATTCTAATATACCATTATCATTTGTATCTACCCAGACAGTATCGGTAATGATGGCATTACTTATGGTATCTGAATCTAGTGACTTATTCTTTATAGTTTGTGTTGCACGTGCGAAAACAAAATCATCACTATCTGTTAAAACCGGAAGTCTTGTGGTAATATTTCCTGTAAGTTCGGACGGTAATACCTGATATTGATGGTCGGCACTAAGGTCATTGATTAATAATGCACCATAAGAACAAGAATCTAAAGTTTTGTTCGTTAAAGTTTGTGACGCTGAATCAAGAACAACGAAGGCTGAATAATCAGGGAACCTAATTGTTCTGTCTGCCGTAGGACCAACCGCACCAACATTTGTTTTAAACGTTAACGTGGTATCAATAAAATTGATAGTCGCACTATCAAAATCTACCTGTGTTCCAATGATTAATCCATCAGGCCCAAAAGTCTCATAAATTTCTTGGAAATTGGCATTTATTTTAGCAGCGCCGTCACGGAGAGTGTCTCCTGTTCCATCGTTCGCTGTTGTGCCAGTAAAAATAATTTGCCTTGTCATTTTTTAATCCAATTTGCCTTAGTTTTTATTTATATGTTATTTTCTATCGAATGTTCCAAAAGTTCCCATAAAGGTTGTTAGTGATGGGTCTGAATCCATAGAGAAGTCAATTGTACTACCAAGGATTTGATCAGCATCCGCACTACTATCCATATCGAAAGATGAAAGTTTCGGTGTTACATATGAAGAATCATAATCAACACCAATGTTACCGATTAGTGCGTTATTTCCATCAACACCAGCATATGCGTCTCTTTCGCCTGGAACTACAAATCCACCTAAGAGTTTCAACGTAGTTGGTGAGAAAGTTGCTAATGGGTTGAGTGTATATCCTTCAAATTGTTCTATATGATATCTATCCAATGAAACTTTGACCTTACCAAGACCGCCAGTGTATTCGGAGTCGTAAATAGCATAGTGACTGAGTTCTCCTTGATTTGCAACCAAGGGTAAAACTGAAGCAGAATCAGCGATAAGTACGACAGGTGATCTCTTTGGACCAGCACTATCCATAATATCATAACCATCAATTGGTAAACCACCAAATCCAGCTTCACCAACTGCTTGAATTTGTCCAGCAAGATAAAAACCAGCTGGATGTACAAACAGTTTGTATACTTCTCGCCAAACCGTGATAGGGATGCCTATCTTAATCAATATTGCAAAGGTTTGGTATAGTTTATCGTCCGTTAAAAATCTATTACTAAGTGCGCCCATCTCAGAATTATTTAATTTAAAAATCTTTTCACTAGTATACTCAACGTCCGGGTCCTCTCCAAAGAATGAACGAAAGAACTGTTGAATAGATAGTTCAGAACCTTTTGTTTTATATAAATTCCCAGCTATCTGTGCAGCACCCCTCTTATCGGAGAAACCCTGAAAATAACTTTCACCCAAGAGTAATTCATCTTCTAAAAAAGACAAAAGGTCTTCGTCCGTCTCCACAACATCTTTAGTTTCGAAAAGATGATCAACTAACTCAGCTGGAGACTCTTCGCTCTTGGCCCACTCGTAATATTTTTCTAGAAAAGTAATAAACTGAGGGTAGTCTTGTCTAAAATGATCAGGAAGTACTTCTTCAATTTTCCTGTCATATAGGACAAGTTCTCGTCTATTTCTCTCTTTGTTTCCCCGATGCATGTTAGATACTCGACACTTCTACCGGAGTTTCGAATGAAACATCATCATCGAATAATAAAATATTGTTTCTAGCCGGAGAAATTGCACTTTGATTGCCTGGCGTTACTGAAATTTTTATAAAATTGTTTCCACCTAAAATAGATTCTGGCGCAAACCCTATTATTCTAACTCTACCATCTAGAAAATATTCTCCTATGTTATCAACAATGGCGTTACCTGAACCCTGTTCGATGACCTGTATATTTCGACTATTTAATTTGTTCCTCAAGAAACATGTTTTACCGTTAAGTCTAAACAATGTAGAAGTCAGACGATAATCTACGTTATTCGGTTGAGCAATGTTTTGGGGAAAATAGAAATTGTAATTAGAACTTATTCCAAGTAAACTTATACTTTGACCAGCACCGTTAAGACCCGTTGGTACTAATCTTTGTTGCATTTTTACATCAGCTCTACTAGAAAGAATCGAAGGGTCTACTGCGTCTATCTCTGTAAGTAGATTCGATCTACGAAATGATTGTCCAAACTGACCAATACTATTCGTAAAATAGTTGTTCACGGCATCTCCAACAAGGGTCTTAATTGTATTCAGACCCAAAGTTGTGAATCGTGGGTTATACTGATAATAAACCAAGGTTTCTACAAAAGTCGTAATTGGGTCTAAGAATCTAAGTTTCCAAGATACAATAGCTAATTGATTAACATAAGTTTCAATTTCAATTTTCAAATCGTTTTTTTCGTCATCGGTCAGTCCATCATTCCATCTTATACTAAGATAAACTGCACCATATTCTGGTGGGTCATTATCTTCACCACCCCAAGCGTTAATTTCTTCAATGTATTCTCTGAACCTTGCAAATACGAGTGTCGAATAATCATTTGCAACAACCATTCTATTTTGAGTAGTGTATTGAAAAGGAGCGTTTCTTTTAATCGAATTATTAGTTTCCTTTTCAGCACCTCCGATAGAGTTAGAAAACGTCGAAGCAATAATGTCAACATTTACAATGTCATTATTTGTTAAAGTCACTGATAATTGTTCTGCAGCCGTGAAAACTTTACCACCGTTAGCGATGCTTCCACTGCAACTAATATACTCAACCGTTATTTTATTACCAGCCTCTGGAGTTGGACCTAAAGTGTTTCCGTTTCCGAAACTAAGTTCATAGAATCCATTGGGCGATTCTTTAAGAACGTATATTAAAGAATTTTCGTTAATGGTAGTCGCTTCTGGTAACGCAGTGTAAATTTGAAAATCAGTAGATGACGGGGTATCGAAAACTCGAACTGTCACTGTAGACCTATCAAGGTTTTTATCGGGTATTACGTACAATTCATCTGCGTCCGTCGAACCTACGATGAAAGTTTTGGTTTTTAAAGTTCCTTCAGAAATTTGAATTCTGTCTGGATTATCACCTGAAGGTAATTCGAAGGAATAATTTCCCTGATTATTAGAAGCGGTAACCGCCTCAGTAGTAATAAAGGAATAAGACACATCATTAATTGTCGAGTTAAATTTAAACCCCCTTGGTATTGTAATAGTAGGAGGTTCATTGCCTGTGCCAATAGAGGTAGTAAGTTGCACCTTGGCTTTCGAAGTCACTCTAGAACCGGGAATATATCCAATAGCTTCAGATAATGATACGATAGAACTTCGAAGTTGAGCGGTTCCCAAAAAAGACTCGTTAAGAGCGTAGTTTGCAACCAAAGCATTGTAGTGAGTATTGTATGCGAGCACATCAAGTAAATTTGATAATCCAGAGGCCTCAAAATCATAATCAGTAAACTCACTCTGTGCTTCAAAGAAAGTCTTTAGATTATTTTTTATTGCATCAAAATCTAAAGCTGTTGACTTAACTGTGGTTGTCATTTATCTTAACCTCGAAATTGTGGTTTCTAATGTTATAGTTTGGTCCGTATTTCTAATTGAAAAAGTTAAAAGTATATTGATTGCATTGATATCTTCCTGCACACCGACTTTTACAGACCTTACTGACGCTCTGGGTTCATACGTCTCTATAATACTTTTAATTCTTTCTACAATTCTATTCCCAGTTTGGTCATCTGCTAATTCAAAGAAAAACCTTTGAAGGTCAATACCAAAATTAGGGTCGAAAGGTTTATCGAACTTATTACTGTTAAGTAGAGTTTTAACGGCTTGTTTGACAGCCGCACCTTCAGTTTTTTTAAAAACACTTCCAGTGTTGCTCACCAAAAAACTCAGGTCGAGGTCCAGATACGGTCTTGTTCTTGTACTGGTTACGCTGATTTTAGAGATATCAGCATCTTCCTGTGAAAAAATTCTAGTTGCCATTTTTAGTACTCAAAACATTATTTTTATTTATATGGGAACAAACACTTCGACCACTTCATTTAGAGATAAAGTACTACCATTAAAAGTTGTTTTAAGACTTTTACTGAAATTAAGGTCAAAGTTCTCATTCGCAACAGGCATTACGAGTACTATCTGACAACTAAGTTCACCAGAAGGGTCGTATGTATCATAGTCGAGAATTAACTCTTGATACTTTAAAAAATCTTTCCAGTAAACGGCCAACTCAAAAGTGTTTTCAAAATCAATTCTACCATCTTCACCCAACAACTGATATACGACTGCACGTCCAGTTTGTTTGTAATCATTGATAGAATCTTTGGTGGGGGTTTCACTAGGTGCTGGTTTATACAAACCCTCTGACACAATTAATCGGTTCTTTTCAAAAGTTTTGTTTGTAACGACAGTTCGCATCGATTCGGCTTGTAGATAAAGTTGACGTGCGATAAGTCTTTTATCTCCACTTAATTGTTCAAATTGTAAACGAGAACCCTTAGAACCTAGAAATTTAGCGACGGTAATTCCAGGCGCAAGAGGGGTTGCAGAAGTTATGTCTGATTGAAAGTTTGGATTATATACTGGGTCAACAAGATATATCATGACGGAGTGAACCTCTTACTTCTATTTTCAGCTGGGTTATTACCCAATAATGTTCGACCAAATTGTAAACTTGGTTTTTTATTGTATGCTCGACCAATGAAAGGTGGTCTTACATCAGCATACTTACCTGAAAGTCTACCCTCTCCAATCAATGCACCAATCAAAGTTGCGTTCTGAAGATTTGCAGGGTCTCTTAATTTAGAACGTATTTCGTGAATACTTGGTTCTCTGTTGAATAAACCGTCATAATCATCAGTCTTTAGAATTTCTAATTTCAGTTCATCGCCTGGGTCAACATTTACATTTCTTATACCGTAGTTGCCAGATGACAATAAAGGTGTTATAATTGCGGTTGTTGGCATATCCGCCGTAGGTTCAATCTGAACATATGGCATTTCAGTTGGATACGTTTTAGCATTCCTAACCTTAGATGCCCCAGTAGCTGTTCCTACTTCAGCAGGCGCTGATTGAGCGAAGGAAGCTTCTCCTGCCTTATTGGCGAAATCAGATGTGATTGCTTCTGTTGCTTTACCAATAAAGGTACCATAGTGTGTTGTGCCACCTAATCCAGAACCGCCTGGTGGTCCTGAGAAGACTTTACCATAGTGGTCAATTAACTGTCCACCAATTGTTCCTGTCACACCAATGACAGAAACGGTGTCACCCGATATGTTCGCAATCTGAGAGGAAGCAACCCATTCATTGACAGCTGTGGTAATTAGTTTATCACCACTGGTGAATTCAACGTTACCTTCAACAAAATTGTTTTGTTCTCCCTTGACAAATACGTTTCTATCTGATAACATAGTTTCAGTATTAACATCAACTACTCGAAGAGACCTAGAACCTTTTACCACATGGTTTTGATTTTCGTCTACGGTCTTAGTGTGATTGCGATGTATCTTTTCGGTTTTATTACCAGCAGTAGTAACATTAATGTTACCTTCGACTTCTAAATTATAATCCCCAGCAATTTTAACATTAACGTTGCCTTTGTATACGAGGTCTGCTTGACCTTCCACAATCACAACATCATCGCCACCTGTTACAGAAACTTTTTTATTGACGGACGAAAATAAAACACTTCCATCGGCTCTTAATTCTAGTCCAGCACCCGTTCGATGTTTGATTAGAATTCTTTCACCGCCCGGTGTATCATCTACATGAATAGCATGACCAGAAGTAGTTTCTTGTGCCTGATTATACGGAAATGTAGAAGGTTTTTGGTCAGAAAATTCTACAGAAACCCCATAATCACCACCACCTGCAAACAAAGATTCTATGGTCTCTCCCCGAGCCGACTTGTTTATAGATGAACCGAAAAAATAATCTCGTCTAGGAAATTCTCCTGATGCTTCATTAAAACCTTCTCGGGGAACACCCTCAGTGTTTTCTTGACCAGCACCTAGTTCTTTTATTCGGTTTCGAAAATTGTCTAAAATTGTTGTCATAATATTTTACTTTCGTTTATCTGTTGACTGGTGAAAGGAGGTTGGGTTGATGGGTCAGTAAACAACGATTTTTTACCAAACACATCCTCACAAAAATCTCTCACGTCAAAGCCAGGGTCATCTTCTAGGGGGTCTAGGTCGTTGTGTCCTAATATTTGACCGCCTGGGAAAGTTCTATAAAACGCTTTACAAATCTCCTGAAATGATGTAAACTGACTTCGGGTCAGAGAAGAAACTGATTTATATTCCAATGGGTCTGGTGTTCCAGTGGGCGCATTAATACCACCAACGAAAACAACCCCTATACTTCTCTCGTTGTGACCATTAATGTTTGCATGGTCTCCCTGAATATTTACAGGCCTCCCCCTTTGTACAGAACCATCCCTACGAATTACATAGTGATAACCAATACTATTTAAACCCAACCTAATCTGAGTTTTATTTATTTCTTCACTTCCGATGTTGGCATTAGAATACGATTCGGTCCAGTGAACCACGATTTCAGTTACGTCTCTAGTGATTGACCGAAATTCAGCGTCCAATTCTTCTATTGAAGAGATAAAAGTAAATGTGAAATCTTCAGCACCAACACCATTGTTCCAACGTTGTGCATTTCCTATATCAAAGGGGTCATCAAATACGCTGTTAGATGTATCAACAACAACAGAACCAGCAATAGTCGAATCTAGTTCAGCTAACAGGTCAGTCACTTCTTTGGGTGACTTTCCATGTTTTTCCTGCAAGATTCTCCTAGCCTCTGCTTTCTGTACTTCTGTCCCTTGTGATAAACGAATAATTTCACTTCGGTCTTTTTCTTCTAGCCTTATGCCGTTTGCTATAAAAACAGTATCTAAACTTTTAGTGTCCAGTTTCCTAACTAGATTTTGAACAAACCCCAACTGACCGATAGGAAAAGTTCTTTCTAATGATGTTATGAATTTGTTCTTCTCATTCACAACACCCGCTCTAGTGTTTTTATAATTACGGACTTCTTCAATAACATCCTGACCTTTTCTACCAGTCACCGCACCCAACACACTACCAACATTAGGAGATATTGCAGTAACCACAGTATTTGCAACATCGGTAATAGCGTCATTTCCTTCATTTTGAAAAGCAGTTAATCTAGTAGTTGACCCCGTTTTACCATCTGTTACTGCATTAGTTACGACATCGTTAATAATACTTTGAGTTCTTGAAGATAGACTGTTCACAGCACCAATACTAGAAAAAGCACCAACATTTCCAGCGACAGAATTAATTGATGTGTTCAGTCCCTTTGAATTAGCGTTTGAAACCATATTTTGTAGATAACCAGGCGCAACTCCCAGGCCAGTTATCCCACTCAAGATCGAAGATAAGGAACCACTTTCTTTTTTATCATAAGTTATTCCGGTGTTACGTCCACTGTCATTATATGTTATTGAAACACCTACTCCAATCTCAGAAGACAGACTACTAATATCTGTATTAAGTGCTGGATTAATTGAACCACCCAAAGCTCCTGACGTTAAAACCCCTTCAGTTGGAGTAAAATTTTCTGCACCAATAATATCAGTTTTACTTGTGACTGATTTAACACCACCTATAATTTGATTTGTCTCTTTACCTACTTCGGTTACTTTGACTGTATCGAATGTTTCTTTAACATTGGTTGATGCTTCGTCTACACCACCATAAGACAGAGTAGTTTTAGTCGAATTTAATGCTTTGTCTAATTGCTCTTTTGTTATTGTCATTTAACTCACCGTAACTTCATTATAGGCCTTGGTTGCGTTCGTTATTGCTAAATTAACTTTCCTATTGTTTCTCATGTCGAATGATGTTGTGTCGCCTCCAGCAATAAATCGGTCCTTTAAGTATAAACGACTAATAATATCGACTGACCCACCCGTTCCGTCAATCAGTTCCGTTTTTAAAAGTTTCGCATTGACGTTGGCGAATCTTGTTCTAAGTTCCGACAAAACATACTGTAACTGAATCGAAAATAGGTTGATAGACGAACGTTTCTCAATTTGAGTTGCAAATTTAATCAAGTTTTTATACCGTGTTCCGTTCTTGTCCCATTGAGCGATACCGAAAAATTGTAAATTAGGATTATCTGGGTTGAAGGTTACAAACCTAGAAATCGCTTCAAGACATCCAGTGATTCCAGCTGCTTGCCTAGGTGTATATCCATTATCAATGAAAAAACGCATCGACTGACTTCTTCTAGTTGCAACATTAGCATCTGGTATTCTATCATCTAAAATTTCTTGTGAAGCAATATCAATTTTTCTATCTGGGTCATACTCATTCTTAAAACGACTTAACGTCTTGTCCTTAGAAGACCTTGCCTGAACATCAGTTGGAAATTCAGTTTTATTTAATGAACCTAATATCAAGGGTGTTTGTGATGATTTACCGTCCATGAAAAAACCATATACCAATGCGCCCGGAAGAACTTGAGGCACTCTTCCAAAACCAGAACTTCCTCCTTCGGTTAATGGTATTACAGTTGTCGCCCAAGGTAAATCCGATTCTAAAACATTTCCGGTGTACGGGTCATGGATTCCATGAATACGAATACGAACTCTACCTTCTAATCCAGCGGGTGGTGAAGAGTTAATAACGGTAGCGACAAACCATCTAAGTTGGTCACCATAATATTCTGTTTGTATGGATTTAAGCAAAACCGCTTTCTCCTGTATTCACTCGTTCAGGGAACTCTCTGGTTATCTTGGTAGCATTAACAGATACACTGTGAAGTGATTCTTTAAAAGTGTGTCGAATAGCATATATCAAGTAATTACCTGATTTTTGTTTATCTATTAAATCATCTGAATTTAAATTTTTTGGGTCAGCTGAACTAGAATTAAATGTGCATTTCATTATGTCGCCGACACTTGCTTTAGAATACATAAAGGGTACGCCGGGTACAATTAGATTAACCATATTTCGGTATAGAGAGTTTCTCAACGAAATATTTTTAAGTTTCAAAGTATTATCAAGAGAATCAACAACGTCATGATAACCTAAGAAGGTATCGTAAGTGCCAAAGGAACTTATCTGATGATAAATTTTAGACTGGTAGTTATCAATGAAATTATTTTCTATCACTTTACTTTCATCAAAAACACTTTGAATTGAAGTATCGGGTAAAAGTTCTTTACTCTTCATATCCAGTAGAATGTCTCTGATTTTAAAATTGTCACGTGTGGTTATACCGTTTCCAATATCTGTATTAGTGTAAGATGCGCCTAGTGCTCCTTTACTTACCATCATTAAAGAATCTTCAGAAGCTTCTTTCTTATAGTTTTCTATCATAAAATATTTTTTATCTTCTGAGATAGCTTCTGCATTTCCAGAAAAACTCGAAGAATAAACAAAGGGCACTTTCTTATTAAAGGGGGTTTGTATTAAAAATCCCTCAAGACTTGAAATCCGAATATTGTTATCATATAGTGATGAATGAACAAAGTAAGGCGCACCTATCTCAGTAGTCATTCTGTCACGTATCCAATCAATAGCCTCTAGTGGATTCATATACGGTACATTAATTTTTCTAACACCTTGTGCCGACTTTGTTAGATAAGACTGGTCTACATTCTTTTTCAGGTAACCTACGATAATTTCTGTTATCATAGTTTCTAGGTTAGTAGTGAAAGCTTTACTAACCTTTGTTAATTTGCTCAATAGAAAATGTTCTTCCACCAAAGATATTAATAAAACATCTGTTCGGTCATTGGTTCGAACAGTTTTTTCGACCTTAGTCATAATAAAACTTTTTTCTCTACCCCCTGAACCGCCGATAATAGGTTCAGAATCATCACCGACACCTGCAATCTCAAAGGTTATTTTTTCTGTGCCTCTAAAATTTATAGATTCAAAAACCGAATTATCATCGACCAATAACATCTTACCAGTGATGTAAGGATATTCTAAATTTTCATAAAACACTAATTCGGGAATGAGTGAACGAACATCAACGGTTCGGTCTCCCAATTTTTCAGCAGAAATTTCTGCTTTTAGTATCTTATATTGTTGTGAACGATTTTGTGTCATGATGATGCTATTAGGTTTTGGAACTCACCCACCACCTGACTGGCGATGCCTGGTCTTAATACTGAAATTTCTCTCAACGATTGGTTCTTAGCTTGAAAATTATCCTTGAATGTTACTCTTTTTACACCAGTTATATCTTGTGTCAAGGGATTAACGTCTTGATATTCACCATCCGTATTTTCCCAGTGATGTACGCCAAGATATTCTTTTGTGGTTGACCCATTTCCGAAAGCACCAGCCAAAGTGTAAGTCACGTCATTGGTTTCAAATTGCACACCTGTAATTCCGGGAAATGAATTTTCAACTGTTCCAGCATCTACGTCAATGGGAGCGGCCGTAAGGTCTTGTGGATTCTGCCTTTTGAACGTAGGTTCAAAAATGATTTGACCGAACGAAGGGTCCGCTTTAACGACTTTAGCAAAAAATCCAGCAGCACCAACTCCCGTGAGAAGAAGTTCTTGTCCTACCTGTAAAAGTCCTGCGAAAAAATCGGCCGTGATGAAAGACCAGTAAGGGTATCTTTCTTGTATCACTGCAAACTCTCGGTCAACGTCGAGAGGCCATCCAGATTCTCTTAACTTATCATTCATCAAAAAGAAAGTCCAGTAATAATCTGGTGTTTTATAAAGTTTATAAGAAAAGGTATCAGGCCTCTCAAAATCAATAATCTCTTTTGTAGTTACAAACGCAACATCCTGTTTTATGTTATCAAACAAATCAATGGCAGATGACATTCTCTGAAAATATACTTCAGGTTCGTTATCACCGAAAGAATATTTTATGAAAGGAAAATTTCTAAAGTAGTATTGTGTCATTTTTAATATCCGTTGTCAAGAACATCTTTTCTATTGAGTGTTCTAGATTCTGTAAAGTTAAGTGTAATATCAACTTCTTGGAAACTACCGTCTTCATGTATACCCATCGAAGTACCATTATAGACTGTTTGCATACTTTGAAGATAACAAGGTAAAATTTTCGTTGCTATTTGACTTTCGTTATAGAACATTTCAATTAAAAATTTGTTTGGAAATCTATATCCCAAAGGAACCTGACCAGCTTGGTCTTGACCTTCTCCCAGAAGAATGTGTTCAGGATACAATTCGGTTCTGAAAAATTTAACTATTTTTTTAATAGCGAAACTTTCATCAATTGACAGTGGAATCATTTTAAAGGTGAAACTGAAAGAACGTAAATTGACTGATTTGAACAACGAACGTGTGTTGGGGTTTAATGTTACTTTTGTTTCAGCACGAACACCAGCTGAAATTCCGTCTCCAAAAATTTTAGATGTTGTGTTTGCAGCTAAGCGTCCAGCACCTTCCCCAGTGGGACCTTTAAACGAATCAACTAAAGACGTTATAGCACCACCAGTAGAACCTAAGAAACCATCTCCTGCAATAGCCCCTCTAGCGGCTTGTTGTCCTAAACCGCCTAAAGTGCCTAAATCAACATTTTCATATTGTACACCATCTGCAAACGTTATTGCCTGAGGTAAGAACAAGGTTGCACTTTTCTGGGTGGGTGTTGGTTCACTTTGTAAAGCGGATTTATTAACAGTACTTTTTCGATATGACTGGGATTTAGCTTCAGACCGTCTTTTTAACTCTTCAGCATTTTCCTGTGCATTTTTTTTCAGGGGTTCTCCACGTTCATCGAACGCATTACTATTTTCTGACAATGATTCTTGTTTAGTTTTCATTGCCTGTTTTATTTCTTCTATATTCGTTTCTTCTTCTTCGATAACAGAAAAAATAACTTTTCCCAAATAATCTTGCCTATAGGATATTGGAAAAACGAGATTGTCTTTCTCTTCTTCAGAAAAAGTGGTGTCTGCAATAATTTTTCCTGCGACTAAAGAGGTTGAGGTTGTTTCTAATTGTGTTTCAGCCATTATTTGAAACTCTAATAAATAATTTTATTTATAAGTGATACCATGACATATTCGGGTAAATACAAGGTTAAAAATCCAAAGAAATATAAAGGTGACCCTACAAATGTTGTTTATCGAAGTATGTGGGAGAAATACTGCATGATGTATTTTGATACTTCCAAAGAGGTTATCTCTTGGTCGAGTGAAGAAGTTATTATACCTTACTACTATGAGGCTGACAGGAAATACCATCGTTACTATCCTGACTTTACAGTCACGTGGAAAAATGGTTCGACATCATTAGTTGAAGTGAAACCGCATAAGGAAACTGAACCACCCAAAGGTAACAAACGTACCAAACGATATATTACAGAAGCCTATACCTACGTCAAGAATAGGAATAAATGGGAAGCGGCTGAAGAATATTGTAAAGACCATAAATGGAAGTTTGAAATATGGACTGAAGTTGAATTAAGGTTGATGGGAATTCTACCGAAACCACTCAAAAAACTGAAACCGCTTCCAAAATACTCCCGAAAAAAGACTAAATAGTTTCCATGAGTAATCTATTCCAAAGAGTCGAACAAGAAGCCTTTCGAGCAGGTATCACTCCACGTTCTCGTGAATCACGTGAGTGGTTTAGAAAAAAAGTTCAGAATATGCAGGTCAATCGTCGGGCATTAATGAAAGAAGACCCTATTGATAGACAGTCTGCAAGTGCTGGAAGAAATAAAGCGGTGATTGGTAAAATGGCAATGTTCTTCTATGATGCGAAACATAGAGACACATTACCGTATTGGGATGCGTTTCCTCTGGTGATTATTGCGGGCCCCGCACCCAAAGGATTTTACGGACTGAATTTACATTATCTACCAATTGCATTGAGAGCTAAGTTTTTGGATGCGTTGATGAACTATACGACTGATAATAACTATGATGAAGACACACGGTTAGGTATTACGTATAGAATGTTAAAGAATACATCACGGTTAAGATATTTTCAACCGTGTTTTAAACACTACCTTACCAGCCAGGTAGAACAGAACATAGCATTTGTGTCAGCACCAGAATGGGAAATAGCGACATTTTTACCCACAGCTCAATGGAGAGGTGGAGGTCAATCAGTTGCATACAAGAACACAAGGGAAATTATAAGTGGCATATAGTATAGAACAGATAAAAAATGCAGTAGGTTCGGGTGGCGGCGTTGCTTCTGGAAATCTATTTCGTGTGATTTTACCTGCTCAGGAACAGTCGCAAAACATAGACCTTCTCTGTCGTTCAACAAACATGCCTGGTAGACAGATTCTTACGAACGAAAGGTTGATAGGTGTTTCTAAACAAACAGTTGCATACGGTTATGAAAAACCAAATGTTACTATGACGTTTTTAGTTTTGAACGACCCCTATGTTAGATATTTTTTCGAAGAGTGGATGAATTTAATTGTTGATAATACCACATATCAAATCGGTTATTTCAATGATTATACTAGAAATATTAATATTCAACAATTAAAGCCGACCACAACCACAGACAAATTACAAACAAAAAAAACTTCACCGACTGACCGAACATCAACGACATCGGGTAATAAACAAGATGTCGATATACCTTATGAGGTTGTTTACGATTGTCTACTTGAAGATGCATATCCAGTGACGATGACAGGCCCACAATACAATGATGCACCTGACCAGTTAGTAGAAATATCTGTTGACTTTGTATATAAAAACTGGAGAGAAACTAAAAGGTCTAGTGGACAATCTTTTGATTTGCAAAAGAATCAACAGAAAATCTTATTAGAAAACAGTAAACCACCCCAAGTTCCTGGCGGTGCTTAAATATATTTTTATGTCTATATTAAACGGAGAATGATGAAATGGCGTTACCTAAACTTAATTCCGCACCAAAATATGAGTTGACAATTCCGTCAACCCAAAAGACGGTAAGATTTAGACCCTATCTTGTAAAAGAAGAAAAAATACTTTTGATGGCGTTTGAATCCGGTGATGAAAAAGCAACACTAAGAGCTGTACTCGACACCATCGAGTCTTGTGTTGAAGATTCATTCAATCAAAATAAACTAACCACCTTTGACGTAGAATATATGTTTACTCAGATTCGTGCAAAATCTGTTGGTGAGAAAACGAAGGTGGCTGTAAAGTGTTCGCACTGTGATATTCAAAACGATGTTGAGATAGACCTTGAACAGGTGAAGGTTAGTATGCCTGAAAAGATTGATAACATCATCAAACTGAACGACGATATTAGTGTCGAGATGCGTTATCCTTCCTACAAACATCTATCAGAAGGACAGGTAGAACTTGACGATTCGTCCAAGAATGCGTTCATCTTAATCTCAAAATGTATGGAAGCGATTCGCACATCAGAGGAACGAGTCGTATTAGACGATGAACCACAAGAGGCCATTGACGAGTTTTTAGAATCAATGACTTCAGGACAATTTGCAAAGGTTGCTGCATTCCTACAGGATATGCCAAAGACAACTTATCACTTACAATTTACATGTACAGACTGTAACGAGGAAAACGATAGAATTATTGAGGGTATGCAGAATTTTTTCTGATATGCCTCTCTCATGATAACTTAGTTAATCATTACCA
>Ga0181568_10002037_pt1 | contig 18380 bp, 15 predicted proteins | sample 101ome_20_FD_133758 | JGI IMG/M metagenome (GOLD analysis project Ga0181568, IMG submission 133758) | Coastal salt marsh microbial communities from the Groves Creek Marsh, Skidaway Island, Georgia - 101404AT metaG (megahit assembly) | ecosystem: Environmental > Aquatic > Marine > Intertidal...
ACAAGGCTTGAGAGTTTTTTTACAGGGAGACAATTTATTCACCTACCAATCACATAAAGGTATTGACCCCGAGCAAGCGATCTCTGGTATGACCAATTACAGATCACACCAAATGAAAACAATTTCCTTAGGAATTAATGTCCAATTGTAAAACTTTGAAAATGAAAAAACGACACTTCGCACTTTTGGTTTTAAGCCTTGTTTTACTTGTAGGATGTGAAAAGGGGTATTTGGACGATCCTAAGCCCACTGAATCGGTCAACGCATCGGTGGTTTTTGAATCCCGAGACGGAGTAGAAGCTTTTATGTCGGGCATACTCAGGCAAACCCGTGGTCAATTTACAAGAACAGACTCAGGCGGACTGTACTCTATGTATTTCGCCAGAGTTGTAAAAGGAAATGACCTTGTATTAGGGTACCAATGGTACCTTTTTGATTATGAAAACGACAATAGAGAACCCACCTATACTCGCACGACTTTCAGTTGGGAATTTCCTTACTATTTGATCAATCAAATCAATCAACTCATTAAAGGGGTAAAAAACAGCACCAACTTGTCCAATTCAGAGAAAGACGAATTCTTAGGCCAAGCCTATGCCATGCGAGGCTTCTATTATTTTCAATTGGCCATGGAGTTCCAACACACCTACAGTTACGACTTATCACTTCCTGCTCCACCGATTTACAAGGAGCCTGCCATCGAAGGAAAAGCCATGTCCACTTTAGGTGAGCTTTACGATTTTATCGTAGCCGATCTGAATGCCGCTGTCGAAACTGCCCCTACTAGTAGGATCAACAAATCATATATCAACCAAAATGTGGCGTATGCCATTTTAGCTAGGGTTCATCAGGTAATGGGCAATTGGCAAGAGGCAGCCAATGCGGCATCAATTGCCAGACAAGGTTATCCACTCAACCCCGTCCAGTATGGTTTTGGTTTTGACGATATGAATGCCAGCGAGTGGATTTGGGCTATGCCCCAACGGGACGACCAAACCAATTATTTTTACATTGCTCCTCACGCTTTTACTGACAATATCAACGACGGTTATGGTTTGGCTTTCTGGAACAAAGAATTTGTATCCTTGTTCACCCCGACAGATGTCAGAAACACATTTGTCGATCTTTACAATGTAGGTGACAGCGATCTCTATTATGCTAGGGCTTCATCAAAATTCACATTTGATTTTAGTTCAGACATTCCTATAATTAGATCACCGGAAATGTTATTGATCGAAATAGAAGCTAACGCAAGACTTGGAAAAGAAAGTGAAGCAGCAGATATGTTATTGACCCTTCAACAAAATAGAGATCCTGATGCGGTAGCCTCTGGGAATACTGGAGAAGGTTTAATCGAAGAAATATTGGTAGAACGAAGAAAAGAACTATACGGAGAAATGGGTGTAGAATGGTTTGATGCTAAACGACTCAGAAGAGGCATCACCCGAACCGGAAATCACAGAGTTGGAAGTACTGCCAACTTACTTCCTGACGATAAAAAGTTTTTCCTTAAAATACCACAAAAGGAGATCGACGCAAACGATCTCATTGACGATAGTGTAAACACCGATCGTTAATCCGAAAAAACAAGCTGTTTCTTGTCGGTAATTTCTAAATTGCAGTAATGAAAACAGCTCAAGAAATATATGGCATTCGTGCGATCATGGAAGCCATCATTCAGGAAAAAACAATAGATAAAGTATGGTTACTCAAGGGTCAAGAAGGCACGTTATTCAAGCATTTAGAACAAATAATTCATGAAAAGGGAATTTCTCATAGCTATGTTCCCAAAGAACGTTTGAATCGTTTCTCCCATCAAAACCATCAAGGAGCAGTGGCCAGAATTGCCCCCATAAATTTTGTTTCTCTGGAGGATCTGATCACCGAGAACAACTATAAAAAAAAGGTCTATCTTCTTTTGGATGGCATAACCGATGCCCGAAATTTGGGAGCCATTCTAAGAACAGCCGCTTCAGTAGGTGTTGGGGGTATTGTTTTACCTCAAACCGGTTCTGCACCCATTAATTCTGACACGGTCAAGACCTCTGCCGGTGGGATATTTTCTGTCCCTTTGGCAAAAGTAAATCATCTCAAAGATGCACTGTTCTTATTTCAGGCTCATGAAATCAAGACTATCGCAGTAAGTGAAAAAGCCCAAAAAACAGCTTATGAATTCAATTTTGACAGCTCTATCGCTCTCATAATGGGATCAGAGGACAAGGGGATTCAAAAAGGACTGTTAAAAATGGCCGAAGATTCGGTAAAGCTACCTATGAGTGATCAAATGGATTCCCTAAACGTGAGTGTGGCTTGTGGAGTGATGCTTTATGAAATACACCGACAGCAGAATTATACTTAAATACCATATCATGAATACCCCATTGGCCGAAAGAATGCGGCCCAAAAGTCTTGAAGAATTTGTAGGACAAGAACACCTGATCGGGCCGCAAGGGGGGTTGAATCCTATCCTAAAAAGTGGCAAACTACCCTCAATGATCTTGTGGGGTCCGCCAGGCACAGGAAAAACAACCCTTGCAAGGTTATTGGCAGTGCAAATAGAAAGACCCTTCTACCAACTCTCTGCCATCAACTCAGGCGTAAAAGAAATAAGGGATATCCTCATAAAAGCAGAGTATGAGGGTGGTTTATTTTCCAATAAAAGTCCCCTTTTATTTATAGATGAAATACACCGATTCAGTAAATCCCAACAGGATTCGCTTTTGGGTGCAGTTGAGAAAGGAAGCATCACACTGATCGGAGCCACGACAGAAAACCCAAGTTTCGAGGTCATCAACGCTTTACTGTCCAGATGTCAGGTTTATGTTCTAAATCCTTTGGACAAATTCCAATTACAAAAACTAATCTCCAATGCCCTAGATAGAGATATTGAATTGAAAAATAAAAAAATTGAGATCCTCGAAAACGAAGCATTATTAAAAATCTCAGGTGGAGATGCCCGAAAATTACTATCATCCTTGGAGTTGGTCGTTAACAGCTCTCCGGAGCCACTAAAGATCGATAATGCCATGGTCTTGGATAAAGTTCAGACTCATATGGGGATGTTTGACAAAAAAGGTGACCTGCATTATGATATTATCTCTGCCTTTATCAAATCCATTCGTGGGAGTGATCCAAATGGAGCTGTTTATTGGTTGGCGAGAATGATAGAAGGAGGGGAGGATATCAAATTTATAGCCCGCAGAATGTTGATCCTTGCTTCAGAAGACATTGGAAATGCCAATCCCACTGCACTGGTTATGGCCAACAGCACCTTTCAAGCTGTTAATGTATTGGGTTTACCTGAAGCCCGAATTCCCCTAAGTCAATGTGCCATTTATTTGGCAGGTTCAGAAAAAAGCAATGCCTCATATAAAGCTATCAATAGGGCACAACAAAAAGTAAAAGAAACAGGTGACCTTGGAGTACCTCTATCTCTTCGCAATGCTCCTACAGAATTGATGAAACAATTTGATCACGGGAAAAGTTATCAATATGCTCATGATCATGAGAATCATTTCATTAATATGGAGTTTTTACCGAAAGATCTCGAGGGATTCCGTTTTTATGAGCCAGCAGAGAATAGCAAAGAAAATCAAATGCGAAAGTTTTTAAAATCGAGATGGAAAGACAAATACGGCTATTAATTTTTTTTCCAAAAGAAAGGCGTAAATAGAATCAATACCGTAAAGAGCTCTAAGCGACCCATCAACATCAAAAATGAAGACCAATATTTACCCAAAGCCGGTAATTCGCTGAAATTACTTGCGGGTCCAAAATTTCCTATAGCCGGCCCAATATTTCCAAGTGATGAGGCTGCAACCCCTACTGCATTTTTAAAATCTAACCCCATCAAGCCAAAAACCAAACTCCCTATAATAAAGGAAATCATATATAGTATGAAAAAGCCTAAAATATTACCTATAATTTCTTTGCTTACCACCTTACCATTGTAACGGGATGGAATAATGGCATTGGGGTGCAAAGCCCGCTTAAATTCCAAAAAACCACTTTTGATCATCAATAAATGTCTCACCACCTTGATTCCACCCGAAGTGCTTCCTGCGGAACCGCCCAAAAACATCAAACCAAAAAAGAAAATGGTCATGAAAGGAGTCCAAACTGTATAATCAGCAGTTACAAATCCTGTTGTGGTAACAATGGCCAAAACTTGAAAAAAAGAATGTCTCAAACTACTTTCAACCTTACCCCAAACCTGGGGATGCTCAAAAGATTCTTTAGTAAGATCAACTTGAGTTACCAATACGGCAAAAACTATCATGGAAAAGACAAAAATAAATTTGGCAAAAGTCAAAAATTCATCGTCTTGAAAAATTTTTTTTATTTTACCAGTAAAAGCAAAATAGCTAAGTACAAAATTGGATCCTGCCAAAAACATGAAGACGATAATGATATAGTGCACCCATGGCAAATGGTTCCAATGGGCTAAACTTGCATTTTTGGTAGAAAATCCTCCGGAGGCCATCGTACTCATGGCATGGTTCAGGGCATCAAAAAATGACATTCCAGCAAAAAACAAAAGCAAAGTTTCTGCCAAAGTGTAGAAAACGTAAATCAACCACAATCTTTTGGCTGTATCAGTGATCCTTGGATGAAGTTTGTCGCTATTTGGTCCTGGAGCCTCAGCGGTGAACAACTGCATTCCACCTATACCTAGTAAGGGCAATATAGCAATCGCCAAGACGATGATTCCCATTCCACCTATCCAGTGGGTCATACTCCGCCAAAAAAGAATGCCTGCGGGTAGAGACTCTATGTCTTTCAAAATGGTAGATCCTGTAGCAGTATAACCCGACATTGTTTCAAAAAAAACAGAGGGCATATCCTGAATAGAATCGGTGAGAATAAACGGAGTCATACCCGTTACCGTCATCAAAACCCAACCAAAGGTCACAATCAAATACCCATCTCTTTTCTGAATATGGGGTTCATGGTTTCTGGATAACAACATCATAAACCCTCCAAAGGTCATAACGAAAAAAGCCGAGATGGTCATTTCATAAGTCACACCATCTTTCATAATCCAACTTGCCAAGGTGGCGAATAACATCAAGCCTCCATTAAAAAGTAAAAGAATACCTATTATATATAGGATTACTTTATAGTTGAATTTGGACATGTAATACTTTATAAAAATAAACTTTCAACGCGTTTGATTGCCCTAGGCATAGCACACACTACAACGCGATCGCCCGGCATGATAGTATAATCCCCCAAGGCAATGATGCCCAAGCCATCCCGTATTACTCCTCCAATGGTAGCATATCTTGGGAAATCTAAATCTTTGATTTTGTAATTGGCTACCTTAGATTCATGATGGACAACAAACTCTAAAATTTCTGCATTAAGGTTGTTTAGGGTAGTCATATCAACCACTTCTCCCCTTCTGATGTATCTGAAAATGGTATTTGCAGTAAGCAATTTTTTATTTATCAGTGTATCAATCCCAATGGCTTGTGATAAATGAAAATAATCCATATTCTCAACCAAAGCAATAGTTTTTTGTACTCCCTTAGAGCTGGCCATTAAGCAGGACATAATATTGGTTTCTGAATTTTCAGTGACTGAAATAAAAGCATCCATTGACTCAATCGACTCCTCTTCTAATAACTCAGAACTTCTTCCATCACCGTGAATTACCATCAAATCAGGTAATTCTTCAGAGATTTCCATAGCTTTAATTTTATTTTGTTCAAGTAATATCACCCTGAATTTTTTTTCACAAAGTTCTCTTGCAGTATTAACACCAATTCTACTACCCCCAAGAATCATTACATTTTTTATAGGTTTATTACTTTTACCCGAAAGTTTCTGTATTTCCTCAACCCCTTCCTCCAGGGTGATAAAAAAAACAGTATCTCCAACTTCAAAAACAGTATCACCTCGAGGAATCATTGTAAACTGAGTTCCTTTACGTTGCACGGCAATGGGCATAAAATGGACATCTGGAAAAATAGAGGCTGCCTCTTTAACTGTTTTTCCAACAAATGGAACATTGGTGCCCAACTGGGTTCCAATCATCGTCAAGGCACCATTCTCAAATTCATAACTGTTACTGAAAGCTGATTGATCTAATAACTGCTGAATTTCATCTGCGGCAAGTTCTTCTGGGGAAATTAACTCGTCAACTCCTATATCCTGAAAGCTAATCGATTCATCACTATTGGTAAATTCAATATTTGAGATACGGGCAATGGTTCTTTTTGAACCCAATTGTTTGGCCAAAGCACAAACCGTGATGTTTACTGATTCAGAACCAGTAACAGCAATTAGCAGATCTGACTCGGCAGCATTTGATTCCTTTAGGACAGTCAAAGAGCAGGCATTCCCCCTAAGAGTTTTAATGTCTAAATGCCCTTCGGCATAATTCAATCGATCACGCTCAATGTCGATCAAAGTAATGTCAAGAGATTCGTAGGAGAGCAGTTTTGCCAAATGGAAACCTACCTCTCCAGCTCCTGCGATTATTATTTTCATAATATAAGTTCGAAAACTTAATGCAAATATAATAAAACCATTGGGCTAGTTTTTTTAATTTGATGAAACCCTGACAGGGGGGTCTATAATAGGTCACCATATGCAAAGGGATGACTGAATATAATTTGGATAAATTAAAAATTAAACCGATAAATCATAATAGATTCCATTTATCATATCTTTGCACATGACCAAGAAACAGGTGGTCCCTTACCAAGACAAAAAAAATTCAAAAAAAAACCAAGTACGTCAAATGTTTGACGGAATTTCCCCTCGTTACGATCTAATGAATCGAATTATTTCGTTTGGCATCGACATAAAGTGGAGAAAAAACGTAGTGGCATTATTACTGCCCAAAAAGCCAAAAAAAATCTTGGATGTGGCTACAGGTACAGGAGATTTAGCCTTTGCTCTTGCCAAAACTCAGGCCACAGAAATTATTGGAATTGATATTTCCAGAGGTATGTTGGACATTGGGAAAAAAAAAGTGACAAAAAGTCGTTGGGATGTAAAAATAAAAATGGAAATTGGTGATAGCGAAAAGATCGCTTATCCTGCCAACTATTTTGATGCTGTTACCGTAGCCTTTGGTGTTAGAAATTTTGAAAACTTGGACAAAGGGCTTTCAGTGATTCATAGAGTGCTTTGAACAGGTGGAGACCTGATCATAATTTCAACTGCAGTTCCCCAAAAATTCCAACTGCTTCAGCTTTACAGATTATATACCCATTTTATCATGCCCTTTTTAGGTTGGTTTTTTTCAAAAGATAAATCTGCATATCAATATTTGTCAAAATCTGCGAAGGCTTTTCCTTTTGGAAAAGCTTTCAACAATATTTTAGCGAAAAATGGGTTTATAGATATAGATGATATTCCCCAAACCTTAGGAGTAGCTTCTATTTATCGTGCACAAAAACCAACAAAATAAAATTCTTTTTTTTACTGTTGCCCTTATCTTTTTGGTAATTAATTACGTCAATGCTCAGTATCCAACGGTGAGAGAAAAAATAATCAATCTCCCTACTTTTGATGATCGTTTGCTACACTACGGTTATTTTGTCGGGATCAACTCATACGACTTTAAGTTTTCATATGTAAAGGATTATTATGCTGATAAATTTAAAGATGTCGAAGTTCAATCTAAATCAGGGTTTAATGTTGGATTGATCGGCGACTTAAGGGTCAATAAATACATCAATATTAGAATTGAACCAGGTTTGTATTATTCCAAAAGGGATTTAATATTTGATCACCCTGTTTTTACTGATGAATCCGATCGTTTTAGAGAAGTTAAATCTACCTATATTCACCTTCCGCTGATGGTAAAATTGAGTACCGAACGCATCAACAACTTTAGACCATTTGTATTGGCAGGAATTTCAAAAGATTTCAATCTGTCAAGTAATCATAAAAACATTGACGATAACTACAGTAACGTTTTTAGAACTGAACCACAAAATATTAATTATGAAATTGGGTTGGGATTTGACTTTTATTTGTTCTATTTTAAATTTTCTCCTTCTATAAGGGGTATATTTTCAATGGAAAATGAATTGATTCCTGATAATGTTGTCAAACCCTCAGACAGCCCTTGGACAGGAGGTATTAATAAAATGGTTAGTCGAGGGTTTGCCATTAACCTTACTTTTGAGTAATTTAAATTGCCCTTGAACGAAAAATTTCACCCAATAGAATGGCTGTAGCACTAGCAACATTAAGACTTTCGGGACCACGACCCCCCGAATGAGTAGGTATGGTTATTCGATTTTCGATCTCAGCTAATAATTCATTATTTATACCGTGAGACTCACTTCCCATCAAAAGAAGTCCATCGGTTGGAAAAGATTCTTTGTACAAGGAGCTTCCATCAAGAGTGGCAGCGTAAACTTTGGTCTCACATTTATCAATTAAGGTAAGAAGTTCAACATAGTGGCACTGAACCCTAGCAATAGATCCCATGGTGGATTGTACTACCTTAGGATTGAAACAATCTACCGTATTGGGACTACAAAAAAGGTTTTTGATCCCAAACCAGTCACAGAGTCTTATAATGGTCCCCAAATTACCGGGATCTGCAATACTATCCAATGCAACAGAAAGCCCTTTATTTACATAGGAAAATTCATATTTAGGTAGGTGAAAAACCCCTATTATAGAGCTGACTGAGGACAAATTAGATATTTTTTTAAGCTCAGATTGATCAACCAAGGTATGAGGTATATTTTTTAGTGGATCAGTGGTATAAATTTGATTGGCTCTCCAACCTGAATCTAATAATTCATGGACCACTTTTTCCCCTTCTGCAACAAACAAATTTTTTTCTTGTCTGAATTTTTTTTGGGATAATTGACGGATAAGTTTCAGTCGATTTTTGCTTAACATCCAAAAAACGTAATTTTAACGAATATTCTTCCCATGGGAAACATTATACCGCCAAAGTTAACGATAATCTTTATTTTGTTGATGACACTCAATGGATGTGGTAGTGCAAAAAAAAATATGGGAGACAAATATTTTTTGGAAAAAAATATAATTTTCAAAAATAATCAAGAATTAATAAATGATCCAATAAAATTTTTGCTAGTTGACCAGCCCAATAAAAAAGTCTTTGGAATTCCAATTAAAAGAAATCTATACAATTTGGCGGTATCAAACCCTGATTCTAATTTCAATGATTGGCTTTACAGAAAAGAAAAAAGAAAAAAGCACCTGGACAATTGGCTTTCTCCAAAACAAGTCAAGGAGTTAAGTAGATACAAATCTAACTTTAATAAATGGCTTAAAGAAAGTGGAGAAGCTCCGGTTTTTTTGGACACTGTTTCTATCCAAAAAAGTGTCAATCGCTTAAAACAATTTTACAAAAACCAAGGCTTTTTTGATACAGAAGTCATCTCAAAAAATATATTATGGACAGACCGTAAAGCTACGGTTCAATATTTTATCGAAACCGGTGAACAATACACCATTGACTCTATTAGTAAAAAAATAAATTCCTCGGCACTGGATTCTTTATACGAATTGTCCATTTCAAGGCGTCTGATTCAAATAGGAAATCCATTTGAGATTGATAGATTTGAAGCCGAACGAACTAGATTGATCGACTTTTTTAGAAATAATGGTGTTTACAATTTTCAGCAAAATAGCATTCAATTCACTGCAGCAATCGACAGCACTGGCGTAGATACCAAAATTCCTGTTGTGGTCGAAATTACTGATCTCCAAAAAAGAGAAAATGATAGCCTGAAAAATATCCCTTATGAAATACATAATGTCTCGAAAATCAAAATATATGTTGACACCCCTGGTCAGCTGGGACAATTATCCAGCTATACAGATAGCATCAATCACAATGATTTTACCGTCTACTTCAAAGGAAAATTAAAATATAAGCCGAAAGCATTGGAAGAGGTTATTTTCATTCAAAAAGACAAAGCCTACAGTGATTTAGAAAGGACTCAAACCTATCGATACATATCTAACCTGAGAAATTTCAAATACCCCAGTATTACTTATGACTTGATAGACAAAAAATCTACTGATCTTGTTGCCAATATTTTTCTAAATCCCAAAGAGCGTTTTTCGATGGGTTTCGACCTGGATCTTTCCCATTCAAATATCCAAGATTTTGGATTCTCAATAGGTAGCTCTTTTGGCATAAGAAATATTTTCAGGGGTGCAGAAACTCTTGAATTACGTGTAAAAAATACTTTTGGTTCATCTAGTGATATCGCCTCTATTGACCAACAGTTATTTAACCTATACGAATTGGGAGCTGACATCAAGCTGAGATTCCCCAGAATTTTGTTTCCCGTGAATGTAGATCGCATCATTCCCAAAACAACTAATCCCTCTACCGATTTAACTTTTAGCGCAACCCTTCAACAAAATATAGGATTGGATAAACAGTATTTTGGAGCAGGGTATCAATTGAATTGGCAACCTAATTCATTTACTAAACTGAATTTCAAAATCATTGATCTAGAATTCATTAATAATGAAAATATCAATAATTATTTTAATGTTTACAGAAATTCATATGATAAACTCAACGAAATCTCCAAATCCTACAACAACAATCCGAAAAACATTGACACTAATGGTAATTTAATAATTCCGGAAGGTGCGGATAACTTCATAACACAAGTACAAAATAATCAAACTTCTCTGACTACCAATGACAGTCAATTTCAAGATGTAAACTTAATCAGAGAAAGACAAACACGATTGACCACTAACAACCTGATTTTTGGTTCCTCTTTTATATTAAACTACAACAGTCAACAGAACATTCTCGATGAATCTTTTTTTCAACTTCAGTGGAAACTCAGTATGGTGGGAACTTTGCTAAATGAAATAATTAAATCTACAAATAGACAAAGAAACGAAAACTATCAATTTGAAATTGCGGGTGTTACCCCATCTCAATACTTCAAAACAGAAATAAATTTTATCAAACATTGGCAAATTTTCTCCACCAGCGTACTTGCATTTAGAGCTTTTAGTGGAATTGCAATTCCCTTCGGAAATGCAAATAGCATTCCATTTACAAGGTCTTATTTTTCAGGTGGGTCCAATGATAATAGAGGATGGCGGGCTTATAAATTAGGTCCCGGGAGCAGCAGTAATCTTAACGAATTCAATGAAGCCAATTTAAAACTAACTCTTAATTTAGAATATCGTTTTCCTTTGATCGGTAAAATGAATGGTGCTTTTTTTGTAGATGCCGGAAACATTTGGAACGTTCTTGACAATGTTACTGACCCTGAATACCTCTTTGAAGGTCTAAAAGATCTAAGTGAAATTGCCATTGGTTCGGGTTTTGGGTTACGTTATGACTTCAATTTTTTTGTCTTTAGATTAGATACCGGCTTTAAAACTTATAATCCATCACTTCCTCAAACCTCGCGATGGCAATTAGATTATGCCATTCGGAATGCTGTTTTCAATATTGGTATAAATTATCCATTTTAACTGAAAAAGTTTGATACTTTTGCTATTGTAAACCAATTATTGATGAATCAAAACTTTCCTAAAGGGGTACTTACAGGAAGTCAAGTACAAGACCTATTTCAATTTGCCAAACTAAATGCTTTTGCCCTTCCTGCGGTTAATGTAGTAGGAAGCAACTCAATTAATGCAGTCATTGAAACTGCAGCTGGATTGAACAGTCCCGTGATCATTCAGTTTTCCAATGGAGGTTCACAGTTTGTTGCAGGTAAAGGTCTTACAAACGAGAATCAAAGAGCAGCTATTGCTGGAGGTATATCTGGGGCTAAACACGTTCATGAGTTGGCCAAACATTATGGTGCAACAGTCATACTGCACACCGACCATTGTGCAAAAAATTTATTGCCGTGGATAGATGGCCTTTTGGATGCTGGAGAAATTTTTTACAGACAAACAGGAAAACCTCTCTACAGTTCTCACATGATTGACCTATCAGAAGAACCGATAAAAGAAAATATAGAAATTTGTAAGAGTTACCTAACACGAATGGAAAAAATGGGTATGACCCTTGAGATTGAGCTTGGTGTCACAGGAGGTGAGGAAGATGGTGTTGACAATACTGATATTGATATTTCCAAATTATATACTCAGCCTGAAGAAGTAGCTTATGCTTATGAAGAATTGAGTAAAATAAGCCCCCGATTTACTGTAGCTGCTGCTTTTGGTAATGTTCATGGTGTATACAAACCCGGAAATGTAAAATTGACACCAAAAATTTTAAAAAATTCTCAAGAATTTATTTCAGAAAAATTTGGAGTACCAGAAAATACTTTAGATTTTGTTTTCCATGGAGGATCGGGATCATCTCTTGAGGAAATTACCGAAGCAATAAGCTATGGTGTAATTAAAATGAATATTGATACTGACCTACAGTTTGCCTTTACCGAGGGCATTCGCGACTATATGGTAGATAATATTGATTATCTAAGAACTCAAATCGGAAACCCCGATGGTCAGGACTTTCCAAATAAAAAACATTACGACCCCAGAAAATGGCTTAGAAAAGGTGAAGAGACCTTCAAAACTAGACTCACCAAAGCTTTTGAAGATTTGAATAATGTCAACACCCTCGATTTATTAAATTTATAGGAATAAAATTGTCCACCTTATGAGCTGGTTTAAAAGAAGTGAAAAAGGTATTCAGACCAAAACTGAAGAAAAAAAAGACATACCCAAAGGACTTTGGTACAAAACCCCAACTGGAAAGATTATCGAAACACAGGAGTTGGCCTCTAATTTTTATGTTTCCCCTGAAGACGACTATCACGTTCACATCGGAAGCAAGGAATACTTTGAGATTTTATTTGATGACAACCATTTTAAAGAGTTGAATGAAAAAATAAAACCTAAAGACTTTCTTGCTTTTAAAGACTCCAAAAAATACGTGGATCGTCTAAAAGAAGCACAAAGAAAAACAGGCTTAAATGATGCCATCCGAACTGCAGTAGGAAAATCGAAAGGAAAGGATTTGGTTGTTGCATGTATGGATTTTTCTTTCATTGGTGGATCTATGGGATCTGTAGTGGGTGAAAAAATAGCAAGAGCATGTGACTTTGCAATAGAACATCATTTGCCACTAGTGATCATTTCCAAATCTGGTGGTGCAAGGATGATGGAATCTGCCAATTCACTTATGCAAATGGCAAAAACCTCTGCAAAACTAGTTGCATTAGCCGAAGCCAAATTACCCTTCATTTCTCTATGTACTGACCCCACCACAGGAGGAACAACCGCCTCCTTTGCTATGTTAGGGGATATTAATATTGGAGAACCGGGTGCTTTGATCGCCTTTGCAGGTCCTCGAGTGGTAAAGGATACTACTGGTAGTGATCTTCCCGAAGGATTTCAAAAAAGCGAATTCTTGTTGGAAAAAGGATTTTTAGATTTCATTTGCCATAGAAAACTGCTCAAAAACAAAATCAATCTATACTTGGATTTGATCCTCAACCAACCTCTAAGAGATTAATAAGACCAATAAGATTGTAATTCTGATTATTACAATTATATTTGCACTCATTTTACATAAAAATTATTTAAATAATATTGGCATGTATTTAAACAAAGAAGTTAAAAAAGGGATTTTTAAAAAACATGGAAAATCTGAAAAAGACACAGGCTCTACCGAGGGCCAAATTGCACTTTTCTCGCTTAGAATTAACCATCTTTCAAAACATCTCAAAAAAAATCAAAAGGATTTTAATACAGAAAGATCTTTGGTTAAATTGGTAGGAAAGCGCCGTCATCTTTTAGATTATCTTAAAGAAAAAGATATCGAACGTTATCGATCGATAGTCAAAGAATTAGGATTAAGAAAATAATCTTATATCCATTAAAAGCGTAACTATTTACTGAATCAGTTTTTCGTTGGTTGCTACTACACACAACACCATTAATTTACAATCAACTCATAAAAAATGATACCTAAAACCTATACCCAAGAAATTCGTCTCGATGATGGAAGAACCATTACCATAGAAACCGGTAAACTGGCCAAACAAGCACATGGCTCTGTTGTAGTAAAAATGGGAAACTGTATGCTTTTGTGTACCGTTGTTTCCAACTACAACTCTGGCCAAGTAGACTTTCTACCACTGACAGTGGATTACCGCGAAAAATTTGCTGCCGCAGGAAGATATCCCGGTGGATTTTTCAAAAGAGAAGCAAGACCCAGCGATGGAGAAATATTGACCATGAGGATCGTTGACCGTGTTTTGCGACCTCTGTTTCCAAAAGATTACCACAATGAAGTTCAGGTAATGATCCAATTAATGTCTCATGATGAAAACGTCATGCCCGACGCCCTAGCTGGATTGGCAGCATCTGCCGCCATTCAATTGAGTGATTTCCCTTTTGAATGCCCTATTTCAGAAGTCAGGGTTGCAAGGTTGGATGGAGAATTTATAATCAATCCCAGCCGATCTCAACTAGAAACTTCGGACATTGATATGATAGTAGGAGCTTCTGAAGACTCAGTGATGATGGTAGAAGGCGAAATGGACGAGTGTAGTGAGGAAGAGATGTTAGAAGCCATCAAATATGCTCATGAAGCTATCAAAGTCCAAATTGATGCACAAATAAAATTAGCTAAAGCTTTCGGTAAAAAAGAGGTCCGCGAGTACGAGAAAACCGAGGAAAATGAAGACCTCCAAAAGCAAATTCATGAGTCTGCTTACCATAAGTGTTATGAAATTGCTAAAAAAGGTACAAGTAAAGCCGAGCGCAGTATTGCATTTAGTGATTTAAAGGAAGAAATTAAAGCTACTTTTTCGGAAGAAGAACTCGAAGAAAATGGTGATTTGATCAGCAAATACTTTGGCAAAGCCCAAAAAGAAGCAGTTAGAGAACTAGTTTTAAATGAAGGGATACGTCTAGATGGAAGAAAAACCGATGAAATTAGACCAATATGGTGTGAAGTAGATTATCTACCTTCAACCCACGGTTCCTCAATATTCACCCGTGGAGAGACCCAAGCCTTAGCAACAGTTACTTTGGGAACTTCAAGAGAAGCGAACCAGATCGACATGCCTTCTTACGAAGGTGAGGAGCGATTTTACTTGCACTACAACTTCCCGCCTTTTTGTACTGGTGAAGCCCGTCCTCTTAGAGGAACTTCCAGGCGCGAAGTGGGGCATGGAAACTTGGCCCAAAGAGGCTTAAAAGGTATGATTCCAGAGGATTGCCCATATACTGTAAGGGTAGTAAGTGAGGTTTTGGAATCTAATGGTTCATCATCGATGGCAACCGTTTGCTCTGGCACTATGGCCTTGATGGATGCTGGAATAAAAATGAAAAGACCGGTTTCGGGTATTGCAATGGGATTGATTTCTGATGGTGATCGTTATGCTGTTTTGAGTGATATTCTTGGAGATGAAGATCATCTTGGGGATATGGATTTTAAAGTTACTGGAACAACTCAAGGTATTACTGCTTGTCAAATGGACATCAAGATCAAAGGCTTGTCCTATGAAATTTTGGTTAATGCGCTAAAACAAGCCCGTGAAGGTCGATTACACATACTTGACGAAATAGTTAAAACCATTGATCAGCCCAATGAAAATGTAAAACCACATGCACCTAAAATGGTAAATCTTACCATTTCTAATGAATTCATTGGTGCTGTGATTGGACCCGGTGGTAAAATAATTCAGGAAATGCAAAAAGAAACAGATACCACTATTGTAATTGAGGAGGAAGGAGATGTTGGGGTAATTGAAATTTTGGGTGTTAATCAGGAAAAAATTGATGCTGTCATCGAAAAGATCAACAATATTACATTCAAACCAACAGTCGGAGAGATTTATAATGTAACTGTAGTTAAAATATTAGACTTTGGAGCAGTAGTTGAATTTGTTCCTGGAAATGAGGTATTACTTCATATCTCAGAGGTCTCTTGGGATAGGATTGATAAAGTTACTGATGAGATTAATATTGGTGACAATTTTGATGTTAAATATTTTGGAATTGACCCCAAAACAAGAAAACAAAAAGTTTCTAGAAAAGCCTTATTACCAAGACCCGAAAGGAGTAAAAAACCCAGAAATGAATAAATCGTGCATTGAATGAAACATTTTTGACTTTTCAACGTATAATAATATGTAATCTAATACATTTCCATGAGACAACTTAAAATAACAAAACAGGTAACCAATCGTGAAACAGCCTCCTTAGATAAATATCTACAGGAAATAGGTAAAGTAGATTTAATCACTGCAGAAGAGGAGGTTGAATTGGCACAAAGAATCAAGGCGGGTGATCAAATCGCCTTGGAAAAATTAACCAAGGCTAATTTACGTTTTGTTGTCTCTGTTGCAAAACAATATCAAAACCAAGGCTTAACCCTTCCCGATTTGATCAATGAAGGAAATTTAGGGTTGATTAAAGCGGCCCAGCGTTTTGATGAAACTAGAGGATTTAAATTTATTTCTTATGCTGTTTGGTGGATCAGACAGTCTATTTTACAAGCCTTAGCAGAACAATCGAGAATTGTCAGACTGCCATTAAATAAAATTGGTTCGATCAACAAGATTAATAAAACTTATGCTTTTTTGGAGCAAGCGCATGAGAGAGCACCCTCTGCAGAGGAGATTGCTAAAGAGTTGGATATGACCATCAATGACGTGAAAGAGTCCCTAAAAAACTCGGGCAGGCATGTCTCTATGGATGCTCCTTTGGTAGAAGGAGAGGACTCTAACCTTTACGATGTATTAAATAGTGGGGAATCACCTAACCCTGACAAAACACTTTTACACGAATCCTTAAGAACTGAGATCGAAAGAGCCCTTGAAACATTGACACCAAGAGAGGCAGATGTGGTTCGCTTGTATTTTGGTTTGGGCAACCAACACGCCATGACTTTGGAGGAAATAGGAGAAACTTTTGATCTGACTCGTGAAAGGGTAAGGCAAATCAAAGAAAAAGCCATTAGAAGGCTGAAACATACCTCTCGAAGTAAAATTTTAAAAACTTACTTGGGTTAAATTGAATTATTCATTATGGCAACCATCATTGCTCCCTCGCTTTTAGCAGCAGATTTTGGAAATCTGGAACGTGACTGCAAGATGGTCAATTCCAGTGAGGCTGATTGGTTCCATATTGACGTAATGGACGGGGTATTTGTTCCTAATATATCTTTTGGTATGCCAGTCCTTAAATCAATTGCTATTAATGCTGAAAAACCCCTGGATGTCCATTTAATGATTGTACAACCAGAGCGCTACATTGAAACTTTTGCGGCATTGGGAAGTGACATACTGACCGTACATTATGAGGCCTCTACACATTTACACCGAACCTTACAATTAATTAAAAAAAATGGCATGAAAGCAGGTGTTGCATTAAATCCTCATACCTCAGTAGATTTTCTGGAACCAATTATTAATGAGATTGACTTGGTTTGTTTGATGAGTGTCAATCCTGGCTTTGGAGGACAAAGTTTTATAGAATCAACTTTTGAAAAGGTAATAAAACTCAGGACCATTATTGAGAAGGCCGGAGCCTCAACCCAGATTGAAATTGATGGGGGCGTGACCGATCAAAATGCAAAAAAACTGATTGAAAGTGGCGCTAATGTTTTAGTGGCAGGAAGTTTTGTCTTCTCCTCTAAAAACCCAAAAGAAACTATACTAGGTTTAAAAAACATACATTAAAAAAGAGGCTTTCGATCCCTTTTTAATTCCTTAAAATTCTGTTCTGAATTGAACCCTTCTGTTCTTGGCTCGACCTTCGAGAGTTTCGTTGTCATCTATGGGTCTTTCCTCCCCATAACCTTCGGTTTTTAGTCGATCGGGATTGACTCCCAAATTGACCAAGAATACCTTTACAGCAGCAGCTCTCCTTTTAGAAAGTTGAAGATTTGCATTAGCATCTCCATCACTTGAGGTGTGTCCTTCAATAATTAAATTCCCATCTGGATTATTATCAAGAAGTATTTTTATTTCGTTCAATGACTCTAAAACTGCTTTACCTTGGACTCTGTCGGTTCCTGCAGCAAAGTTTATTTGAGTAGCCAATTCATTTATAGTTTGAACCACCTCATTAGAGAGTTCAGGGCACCCATTATTTTCTATGGAACCAGCCTCTTCAGGGCAGGTATCAATATTATCAGATACTCCATCCCCATCACTATCTGCCCAGGGGCAACCTTTATTTTCCACTGCACCTACCTCATTAGGACATTCATCGTCTTTATCGGCCACACCGTCAGTATCAGTATCGGGACATCCATTAAATTCAACCAAACCTTCCTCCTCAGGACATTCATCTTCATTGTCAGCAACACCATCTGAATCCGAATCAGGACAGCCGTTCATGATTTCGGTACCGAAATCCTCAGGACAGCTGTCTTTGTTATCTGGAATTTTATCACCATCGGTATCAGG
>Ga0181568_10002040_pt1 | contig 18378 bp, 12 predicted proteins | sample 101ome_20_FD_133758 | JGI IMG/M metagenome (GOLD analysis project Ga0181568, IMG submission 133758) | Coastal salt marsh microbial communities from the Groves Creek Marsh, Skidaway Island, Georgia - 101404AT metaG (megahit assembly) | ecosystem: Environmental > Aquatic > Marine > Intertidal...
GATGCACGTAAAACATTAATATGATCTGCTAAATCAAATTGCTTATAGCTTGTTTGCGAAGTTTGAATACCAACCATGCTTAGATAATATCACCTGAGACACTGCGGACCGTGTCATTTTTGTCTCACTTATTATTTTGTATGAAGTAGTCAAATACAAACTGCTGCTCTAAACTCCACCTAAATAGTTAAAAACCATTGTAAATAAAGAGTTTTAGAGAGCTTTTTTTTAAGATAGCCACTTGCTTATGTAATGACAAAACAATATACCCTTAAAGTTAGGAATTGTAAGGCTTTTTGTATAAATTTTTATTTTCAGGTGGAGTTTAAAGCATCAGTTTGATTTGAACAATATCACTCATTAAAAAAACAGAAAAAACTTTCTAGCACTATAATAAAACAAGTAATGAGTTCAAATCTTTTTTATATACTAGAAATCGCTTTTATGCTTTTGGGCATTTTATTTGCGTGTCAAGTATTTACAAATGCAATTGAAAACTTAGGTGAAAAACTTAATCTAGCTCATGAATTTACAGGCAGTGTGCTTGCGGCAGTAGGTACCGCATTGCCAGAAACTCTTTTGCCATTAGTAGCGATTTTTTTGGCAAGTCAACACCAGGCGACAGCCACAGCAAAACACGATATAGCAATAGGTGCAATTGTCGGAGCACCTTTTATGTTGGCGACACTCGCCATGTTTTTACTTGGTTTGAGTATTGTTGTGCACCAAAAACAAAGAAAAAAATTCTTTGCCGCATCCGCACACGATGCTAAATTTCTTAAAGTAAACTCAAGGCATCTCAAAAGAGACCTTATATTCTTTTTGATTACATTTAGCCTTGGAATTAGTGTTGCCGCTTTTGAAAGCCTACAGCAATTCGCAAATTATATAGCCTATGCCTTACTTGCTTTATACGTTTTGTATCTTTACCAGACCTACACGCACAGCCAAGCAGAAGTACCAGCAAACGAAGAAGCTGAGACGCATACACCAAAACTCTACTTAAGCACATACGCAAAAATGCCTGACAAACTTAGCACAATACTTTTGCAGACTTTCATTGGGCTTATTGGCATAATATATTTTGCAGAACATTTTATAAAAGACGTAGAACATATATCAAGCTTGATTGGTTTAAGTCCACTTGTTTTGAGTTTAATTGTGTCACCGATTGCCACTGAATTACCAGAAAAAGTAAACACTTGGCTTTGGTCCTCAGAAGGCAAAGACACACTGGCACTTGGAAATGTTACAGGCGCAATGGTATTTCAAGCGGCAATTCCATGCTTTATTGGTATCACACTCACACCTTGGCACTTAGAAAAACTCTCTTTAATATGTGCTTTACTTGCAATAGGCTCAACCATCATTTTATATTTGCAAATAAGTATCAGTCAAAAGATTGGCTACAAAACCCTTTTATTATGCGGGTCACTCTATCTATTGTACCTATTGTCAATATTTTTTTAAGTTACTAAAAAAATCCCGACCCAATTTAGGATTTGTTCACTGTAGCTAAGAATTAGTGCTAGATAAACTAGCAGAAGCTAGAATTTTTTCTAAAGCACTTAGCGTTTCATCATTATCGTTAATAGTATAACGTGAGCCCAGTGATACTTTGACCTCACGATCCATAGATTTTAACTTTAAAATCAAAATCTTTTTACCATAATTTTCTGATCGCGACATAAAAGCTTTGAGACTATGAAAAAACTGAAAGTAATCATCAAGCTGGTCAACATCAACTTGCATATTTATAGTACCCATACCATCAAGATCTTCAAGGCTTTCTACCATGATAGACTGATCTCCCTCAGAGTGTTTCGACAAAGTACCCTTCACCAACAAACGCTTACCTTTAACGATTAATTCTTCAAGATCATTAAGCTGTCTACTAAAAACCACACCTTCACAACGTGATTCCATATCTTCTAGTTGCATAATACAAATTGGTTTTTTTGATTTTGTGATTTTCTTTTGAAAATTTGTAATCAAACATGGAACACTCACCTTTGCACCATCTTTACGATTTTCTAAACTCTTTAAAGTATCACTTGCAATAGTAGAAGTCAAAGGTCTAATGGAAGCCATAGGGTGATTAGACACAAACAAGCCCAAAAGCTCATATTCACTAGCTTGTTGCTCTCTTTCTGTAAACTCTTGTTCAGCACCACCCACAAATTGTGGAGCTTGATTAAAAGCAAAATCATCACCAGCAAGTGCAAACAAACTTTCTTGTCCTTTTGCTTCTTGCTCTCTAAGTTTTTTTGCAGAACCAATAAAGATCTCCAAGTTATCAAACATGGCTTTGCGACCAGCTCCTAAATTATCAAGTGCTCCTGATTTTATTAAAGATTCAGCAGTTTTTTTATTGAGGGTTTTAGGATCAAGCCTTGAACAAAAATCATAAAAATCTTTAAAGTCACCATTAAGTTGTTTTTCTAAAATAATTGCCTGTGAAGGTGCATCACCAACACCTTTGATAGCACGCAAACCAAAAGCAATATAACCACTTGGCATTTCACCATTACTTAATTTCAACTCTTGATTTTCATATTCTTGCAAAGGAGTAAAATCCTCTTTTGATAAATTCACATGAGGTGGCACTACTTTTATTCCAAGCCTCTCAGCTTCTATGATATAAGACTTAAGCCTGTCAGTATCACCACTTGAAGACATCATCAAAGAGCTTAAATATTCAACAGGATAATGTGTTTTTAGGTAAGCAGTTTGATAGGTCACAAAACCATAAGCAGTTGAATGCGACTTATTAAAACAGTACTCAGCAAAAGCTAACATCTGCTCAAAAAGTTTTTCTGCAAGCTCTTGAGGCACAGGGTTAGCATTAGCAGCACAACCTTTAACAAATTGATCTTTATAAGGCAATAAAACTTCAGGTTTTTTCTTACCCATTGCTCTTCTTAAAAGATCCGCTTCACCTAATGAAAAACCACCAAGCTTTTGTACAATAAGCATAATTTGTTCTTGATAAACAATTGTTCCATAAGTAGTTTTTAAAATTGGTTCAAGCAAAGGGTGCTCATACTTGATTTCTTTTTTACCTGATTTACAAGCAATAAATTCATCAATCATTCCAGTATCTAAAGGACCCGGTCTATAAAGAGCAATCAAAGCAGAAATATCTTCCATATTTCTTGGAGCTAAATCTCTAGCTACTTGTTTCATTCCTGCCGAAGTCTCCAACTGAAAAACTCCTGCCAAATTACCACTGCAAAGAGTATCATAAGTAGCTTTGTCATCAAGCGGAATATTGTCGATATCAATTTTATTACCAGTTCGCTCTTCTATCATGACAAGAGCTTTTTTAATCATGGTCAAGTTACGTAAACCCAAGAAATCCATCTTGAGCAAACCCATATCAGCACACTCTTCCATTGGAAACTGCGTAATAATACTACCATCATTACTTTTTGAGATTGGAATAATCTGATCAACAGGCTCATCAGAAATAATCACACCAGCCGCATGTACACCAAAAGTTTTGTTTAGTCCTTCATTTTTTAGAGCAAGATCTATAACTTCTTTTGCTTCAGGGTCGTTTTTATATTTTTGAGAAAACTCATCATGATTTTCTATCATCCAATCAATTGATCGCGGCTTACCACGAACAACAGGAATTAATTTTGCAAGTTCCTCTGCCTTTGCATAAGGGTACTCCAAAACTCTAGCCATATCTTTGATAACTGAACGTGAAGTAAGACGGTTAAAGGTGATAATTTGACAAACACTCTCTTCACCATATTTTTCACGCACATACTCTATAACCCGCTCTCTACCATCAATACAAAAATCCGTATCAATATCGGGCATGCTTTTTCTTTCTGGATTCAAAAACCTTTCAAAAAGCAAATCATATTTCAGAGGATCAATATTGGTAATCCCCAAACAAAAAGCCACCAAAGACCCAGCCGCAGAACCACGACCCGGACCAACAGGAATATCTTGTTGACGTGCCCAATCAATAAAGTCCCAAACAACAATAAAGTAAGAAGCAAAACCAGAATTATTCATGATTTCAAGCTCTAGATCTAACCTTTCTCTAATTTCTTTACTAAGCTCACCATTAAAACGCTTATGAGCACCTTCATAAGCAAGTTCTCTCAAATAAGTTTCAAAGCTATGCCCCTCAGGTATTTTAGGGTCTGGCATATGCATTTTAGGATTCGCCAACAATTGATAATCTGCAATTTTATTATAGATCTCAGTTGGTGTTTGATATACAGCATCCAAAATTGCATCACTAGGTAAATGATCTTGAAAAAGTTGCATCATTTCAGAACCAATCTTTAGGTATTCATGCGAAGAAAATTTCATTCGTGGAAAATCAGAAATATATTTTTGTGTTTGCAAACACAAAAGCGCATCATGAGCGCTTGCGTCTTCTTGGTTGGTATAGTGGCTATCATTAGTTGCTACAAGCTTGATACCAAGCTCGTTTGCCAAAGCAAGTAAACGCGGATTAACATCCTTGTCTTCTTGATATTTATGATCCATAATTTCGATATAAAAATCATCTTTAAAAATCTTTTGGTATTCAAGCGCCGCTTCTTTTGCCTCTTCGTCTTTGTAATTGAGCATTAAGTTTGAAACCTCACCGCCAAGACAAGCAGACAGAGCGACCAAATCCTGTGAATATTGTTTCAAAAATTCTTTTGAAATTCTGGGCTTGTAATAAAAACCATTTATACAAGACTCAGAAACAATTTTAATTAGATTCTTAAAACCATTATCATTTTTAGCGAGTAAAACCAAATGATAAAGCTTACATCTATGCTCTTTACCTTTTAGAGTATGATCATTATTAATCACATAAACTTCGCAACCAATAATTGGTTTTACACCATGATTTTTTGCAGTGTTATAAAACTTATAAGCACCAAACATTGTGCCATGATCAGTTAATGCTAAACCCGGAATATCATTTTCTGCGGCTTTTTTACAAATATCCTCAAGTCGAGACGCACCATCTAACAAAGAAAATTCTGTATGCAAATGCAAAGGAATATGTTTTGCTTCTTTAAGTTTGTCTTGAACTTCTGGCACTGTTAATATTTTAAAATATATAGAGGGTCTTTTTCTAAAAAAATATTATAAATGACACGCGGAAAACATAAATCAATACCAAAAGAGCTCAAAAAAAACATAAATTGGCTTGAAAACCAAGGTGCTAAGATAGTTATTGGCTTATCTGAGTGTGCTCGCCATAAATATGCACCGGGGACAATAAAAATTCTTAGTGAAACTGCGGCTGGCTTTAAAGCAAATGCTTATTCGGGAAATGGAGTTATGAATATATTTATTGTTGTCAAAAACGATGAATTACGAGAATTAGTAAAGGAAAAATTTAACAATGAACAATAATTTAAATAGATTGATAGACCATACCAATTTAAATATTGATGCAACAAAAGCAGATATACAAAAACTAGTAAGAGAAGCAATAGAATTTAATTTTAATTCGATATGTGTTCGCGCCAATTGGCTTGAAGAATTTGCTAAAGCTTATAGAGTATCTGTGGTTTCTTCATTTCCAGAAAATGTTTTTAATGTTTCAAAAACAGATGAGGTTAAACAAATAATCGGCAATGCTCACGCTGATGAAAAATTTGCAGAAGTAAGCAAAATTATTAGACAAGGTGCAAGTGAGATTGATCCTGTTATTAATATTTCAAAATTAGAACAACTGCACGAAGAAATGGATATTTATTATGAAGCCGTAATGCAAGAACAACGACCGGTAATCATAAAACCAATTTTTTCTTGTGAAATTTTAAGTGATGAAGAGCTTGAATTTAGTATCGCCAAATACTCTGACTACGCTAAAAGAAATCAAGAAGACAAAATAAAATATTGCTACAAAAACTCTACAGGCTTTATCAAAAGTAATAATCCTGAATTACTCAAAACCAGTTCAGTGAAGTTAGTAACGGCAATCAATAAATATTTTGAACTCTATGACCCAATGCAACTTGTTGCCATCAAAATCGCTGGCGGCGTTCGCAATGTTGCTGATATAGAAAATTTTCAAGCAATTTTACAAGAACGACTTAGCCATATTGGCACAAGTTCTGGTGCTGATATTTTTAGCTTTAGCGCAAATTAGTATTGAGCGAAATTAAAAAAAATGAGTTAATAATAAGCCGGGTTCTGTATGGCTTGCGCCATTAACTATCATCTATCTGGACCTAAGCATTACTGCTAGGTTCATGCGGAATTCACAGACCCAAAAAGTATACGAGTAATTCCTTTTTGGTTAAGCCTGCTTACCTTGCAGCTTCAGCGGGGTTTACCGAGCCTAAGCTTCTCAACTTAGCTGGTGAGCCCTTACCTCACCTTTACACCCTTACCTTTGTGACACCGAACTTTGATTTAAGACTAAAGATGCTAAAGCAAAGTTCGATATCACAATTCATCCTTGCGGATTAAGGCGGTATTTTTCTGTGGCACTATCCTCACGTTCACACGTACTGGCAATTAACCAGCAACCTACACTCATATACTGCCCGGACTTTCCTCTCAAAAAATTGAGCGATAGTCTAATTAACTCAAAAAGCTATCTTAGCATATAAAAAATAGCTAAAAAACAATTTTAAATTCAGTACCCACTTGCTCTTTAGATATAATTTCAACTTGCCAATGATGTAAATCAATAATCTGCTTAACAATAGACAGACCCAATCCACTACCTTGAATATGCGCCCTGTCTTTTATACGATAAAACTGTTCAAAAATCTTTTCTTGGTCTTCTGGACTAATACCAAGTCCGGTATCAACAATCGAAAAAGAATTTTGAGTAGCTCGCACAAAAACTTTTCCATTTTCAATATTGTACTTAATCGCATTATCAACAAAATTAGCAAGCAAATGTTCTAATAATTTCAAGTCTGCATTTAAAACAAATTTTTTATCAACTTCGTTTACCAGCTCTATATTTCTTTTGAGTGAGCGAGCTGCAGCATTGTCTAAAACTTTATTAGCCACTTGAAACAAATTATGTTTTTGTATATTTAAATCAACAGAAGAATTTATCAAATGACTCAAACTCAACATATCTGTAACCAAGTCAGCCAAACGATCTGCTTCATGATTCAACTTAGCCAAATAATCATCAAGTTTTTCAGGATCATTTTTTGCACCCAAAATCAAAGTTTCTACAAGTGTTTTGATATTTTGTAATGGTCGCTTCAATTCATGTGTAGTTTGATTCATGTCTTGGTAAATAATCGGCGCAAGTTCAATCAAATAAGTATCTTTATCTAATCGAGAAAGATAGACATTAAAATACTGAGCATCAATTTTGATTTCTTTTCTAAAATTTCGAATTGAATTTTTCAAAAGCTCTAACTCTTGGTCATATTTTTCATCTTTGATATTTTGCAAAAGTTTCAAAAACGCCTCTAGGTTTTGTTTATTTTTATTGACAAACATTGAATTCAAAAGCTCTATATCAAGTCCAAGAATTTTATGCGCCGCTTTATTCATAAAAACAATATTTTCTTTCAATGACAAAAGCAAAACCCCTTGCGACATTTGATCAACAAGTTCTTGGCTTTGTAAAAATATTTGCTTATTTTCAAGCATAATTACAAGTATTTTATACCAAATATAAGCATTTTCACCTAGCAAATCAGTCAAAACTACAGTTTTTATCAAAAAAGCAAAACTTTTAACCTTTTATAGATTAAGAAGAGATTAAGAGGATTTGACAATATGGCAATTACAAATGGTTTTTTAAGTAGATTTTTTAGAAAAACAAGGACACAAGAAAGTAGTCCAAGCACAAAACCGGAGCAACAAACAAATTCGCAAATTACTTCTAGTAACAATGGTAGAAAAGTCCTAACAACTCACACCCCAAATCCTCCTAGATACACTGGTGGAATTTTCACAACTAGAGACATGTTTAGATTTATAGGTGGTGGAACACCAAGAGATACTAGTCCAACGGTAGTTTCAGGTTATACGCAATCATTGCAAAGAAGGCTTGGAGGTATCTCATCTAGTAACAGAAGCCTTTTTAGCAGTGGCATAAATAACATGGCTAATTATTTTTCTAGCAGTAGGTTTTTTTCATGGGCTTAAGAGAGTTTTATACTTATTCTAAACTTGAACACGAACTTAATCTACAACAAGTTCAAAAAGATGCCGCTTTAATAGCACGAAGAAACAAAGAAGCAGTCCTTGAAATTAATAAGGTACCCAAAAAAACACACAAATGCGAAAAAGAGTGCGCCTATACAAAATTAAAATCAAAATTTTCGGCAACTATTTTGGCAAAACTTTTGGAATATAACTTAGACCCTTTTTCAATTACACCCAATGAAGCACTCAAAAAACTTTTAACACTTGGAATGCCAGTGCAGTACGCAAGGCAAGACTTAGAAAATAATGGCTTTAACACAAAAATAGCCTGCGATCTTTTAAGTAAGCATGGTTTATCTGCACATTTAAATAACGCTCTTGCACAAGGCGTCAACGGTCTTTCAACATCTAGTGCTGTTAGTTATGCTGAAGCAATTATTGCGAGACATAAACAGACTAATCTTCAGGATCCACTAAAAATTGCGACTTCGTCAATTTCTCAAGCCTGATCCAAGAGTAAAACAAATAAACTAAGAGTTTTTGCATAAATTCATTTAATCATGAGACAAAATCAACACGGTCCGCAGTGTCGCATTGTCTGAAAGCTTCATAGAACACTGTTTGCACAGTACTTGCCAAATTTAAACTGCGTGAGTTTTTTGAGCGCATCGGCACAGTAATAGCTTGCTCTTGAAATTCATCTAATAATGCTTGTGGTAACCCTCTTGTTTCTGGACCAAAAACCAAAAAATCATTTTTTTGATATTTCACATGCCAAAAACTTTTTTTTGCTTTTGTTGTCAGTAACCAAAACCTTGCTTCTGGATTTTGTGTCAAAAAATCTTGCCAATTTTCATATAACTTAAGTTCTAGATATTGCCAGTAGTCTAAAGCTGAGCGCTTTAGGTATTTGTCTGATATTTCAAAACCCAAGGGCTTTATCAAATGTAAAACCAAATCATTAGAGACACACATGCGAGCAATATTGCCTGTGTTTTGCGGTATTTCTGGTTGGTATAAAACAATATTTATCATTTTTGTTTGATCTCTGGATAAAGTTCATCTTCAAAATTTACCGCCAAATCTTCTGTAGCAATAGCACCTGAAAGGTAGTCTTTGAGTGTATTTGCAAAAACACTCTTTGCTAGAATAATCGAATCATTGGCAATTAAATCATCATCGATACAACTTGGATCAATACCAGTCAAAAAGACTTTGTGTTTTTTTGTCAATTCAAAAACATCATTTTTAGAAAATTTATTTTCGAAATCAAAAAAGATTTTGATATTTGTGTTAAACAAAAACTGAGACCTAATTCTTTGATAGTGATATGGACTTTTGATAAGGTAAGCTTTATCACAACTCATACCTTCTAAATACTCAAAACCATTTTCGTCTTTTTTTAAATTATCCAACAAAGAATATTTTTCTATCAATTCTTTTGAAGCAAACAAAATCCTAGATTGATATATGTACTTTGCTAATTCAGGATAGGGTTTGGTCATTTTGTGATACAAAGAGCGTGCACTATCTACACTAAAAGGAAATATTTTTATATAATCAGCATCATGCAAGAAATCTTGGTAGCGCAAAAGCTCAGATTTGGTATAAAAGCCGGGGATATATTGAAAAACAAAATCTTGATTTTCTTTTAAAGCATTTTTGATTTCTTCTTTATAGACTGGAGCAAAAATCTTGATTTCTGCTTGATGAAAATCAGCTTCTTTTAAAAGTTTAATGAGTTCTGTCACTTGCTCAGCTTCATAGATACTACCAAAAGAAAGCCTTAAATTAAGTTGCTGAGCTTTTTGTAAAATTTCTTTTGCATTAAAAACAAAGGCATCACTTACAAAAGAAATTTCTATTTCGTTAAAAGATTTACTAAGAGCATCTAGCGCTTGCACATAAAACTCAAGTTCTTCTTGTGCCTTAAGCACTGGTGTTTCACCAAAATTAAAATTTAAAATAGGAATAAAGTCACTCATTTATGTTTTCATTTTATCTCAAAAGACTAACTCAAGCTTTAAGCTGCATAAACATTAATAATCTGCGCTTCTTGTTTTAATAAATCACGCATTTGAGCTTCAATAGCAAAAGCAGTTTCTTTGTCGATACAAGGAAGCTCTGTAAGCTCTATATAATCAGGTTTTGTCGTTTGCTGTGCTTCGCCATAGTGATTGCCACGAGTAGCAAGCCAATACTCACCGCTTTTGCTGATTGGCTTTGGGCGAGTTGGCGTGTTTATTTGAATATTAAAAACCTCAATCTCATTTATCAACTGACATAGAGCGTGTATATAATTAAAATCTTTGGCAAATTTTTCTAAAAACATAATTTGCAATTGCAATTTAGTGCGCTCTGGATCAATAATAGATTTTAAAGCTTTGATTCCTTTTATAATATTTTTTAGCGAAAGCTCAGCATGTGCTTGATTAATAACTTGCAAATAATGGTCATTAGGTGCATCTAATTTTAGTGACACTAAATCTGCTTTGGCTAAGTTATCACGAACTCTTGCATCGTTTAAAGTAGTAGCATTTGTCAAAACAGAAATTTTTGTACTAGTGATTTTTTTGAGTTCATCAATAACTTCACCTAAGTTCAATGCTAGACTAGGTTCGCCGGAACCTGCAAAAGTAATAACATCTAGTTGGGCAAGATTAAAAACCTGATTCTTCAAAGCTAAATTAAAATCATGCAAAATTTTTGTAGTCTGTTGATAAATTTTTATTTCGGTACTGATATTTTGTATTTTGCCAAGTTGACAATAAACACAATTAAACGAACAAGTAGAAATCTCACCAATAGGGTCTATGCCCAAGGAAGTTCCAGCTCGCCAAGATTTAACAGGCCCATAGATCGAAAAAAAACTTTCTTGATTAATTTGCTCATTTGGCATAGATATAGTGTAACTAAAACAAAGAAAATAGTTGAAAACCCCTATGAAATCTAAGCAAGAGAGCCAGTATTAAAAAATTTTAATAAAAATATAGCAATATTTGCGAAATAGGGGTTGACGTATATACACATTAAAGTGTAATATGTAAAGCAAGCTTTTAAAGCTTAGATAAATCGTAACTTAATTCAATATCAAAAACCCTGAATTAAAGACCTTTTATAGCTAAGTTTTAAAGATAAACAAAGAGGTAAAATAATGTCAAGTCTAATCACGGTTCCATTTGGTCGAGCAAAAAAAGCTCCTCCACTGCCTAGAAGAAGAGGTGGAAGTAATGCATCGCTTGCGGCAGGTGCGCTAACTAAAGCTGAGTTGAAAAAATACTTAGAGACAGTTAAAAAAGGTGAAAGCCCAGAAACTGAGTTAGAAAGTAGGTTTAACGACTACGTTGGTAACGGCGTGTCTGGCGGATACTTAGATGACGCAGAAGTTAGAAACCTCTTTGGCGACTACGTTAAAAAGCAAGTAGCTGACGGATCTGCTGATGGCTTACAAAAAGTTATGAGCACTGATTCAATTTTCGCTGACTACATTGATAGAAAAAGATTTAAATATGATTCAATTGAAGCTCAATTATTTGAGTATATTCAAACTGCATTAGAAGCTAAAGCTGAAGGTAAAGATCCTAAAACAAACCCTGTCTCTTTAACTGATAATGAAAGATTAGAGGGCTTTGTTGATCACCTTACTGATAAAGATAAAGGCTTAGTATTCAGAAATAGAAATCTTGAGAACATTAGAACTTCTAATGATCCAATGATGAGATTAATGCATAGTGTTGCTCGTGACTTAGGCTTAGATGCTGCTATCCAAAATACTCGCAAACAATTACTTGCTGGTGAATCTTCAAACTTAACTGAAAAATTAGGTGATAGATTACCTGATCTTCTTAAAAAAGAAAAAGAAATCTTAGATTCTATTTTAGGTAACGATGGTTCGCTTGTAATCGCAAGAAAATCTGATGGCACTGTACTTGAAAGAGTTGATGCTCTTGAAATGACAAATGACATGAAGCAAGAGCTTGCCGGTGGTGAAGGTTCAGATCTTCAAGGTACTGCTTTTGAAAACGAAGATAAACTTGATTTTAAAGAGTTTTTCTTAACTGCTCAAAAATTAGCAATTCAAGGTGAAACAAGCAAAGGAGACTTAGATAAGCATGTTGCTGATGGTCTTTCTTTTATTGTTGCTCATCATAAAACAGCTCTTAAATTAGCTGAGAAGGCTGATGATAAAGAAGCGATTGCAAAAGCAAACAAAGATTTCAAATTAATCTCAAATGCAATTTTAGGTAAATCATTATTACCGAAAAGATTAGCAAAAATCATTAGAGAATCTGCAAACACTGCACTCAGCTCTGAAGATTTCAAAAAAAGAGCTGCGGCTGGAGACATCGAAACTCTAAGCGCACAATTAGTAGACGACTTCAAAAAAGAATTAGTAGCTAAAAAAGGCATGTCAGGTCTTAAGGGTATGAATTCAATTTATGACCCTAGTGGTGGTCAAGATGGACAAGGTGCATTAAAGGTTTTAGTTGCTGATAATGGTATTTTCTCTGAGCAAGAGTTTAAAATTGGTTATGTAGAATCTAATGAAGTGCCTGCTGATCAAGCTGAAGGTAACAGGGATCTTACTGGCGAAACGCTTTCTTTAGAAAGAGTTATTGATGCATATGATAATACTGTTGATTCAGCAAGTGATGCTGTTTTTAATCATATTGCTGAAAAGCTTTCAAATAAATCAAAAATTATCAAAGGTAAATCTTTAGAAAAATTAGCTCAAGATACTGATAAAGCTATCGATTCAACTGAAAAAGATAAACAGATTGATTCAATGACAGATGCTCTTAAGTTGATCGCTCAAGAAGCTTCTAAGTATGGTGAAGCTAATGCTCAAAGCGATAGCTTTGAAGATATTCATAAAGCACTTCAAAAATATATCGAAGAGTCAACTGGTTTCAACAGTACTGAGAAAAAAGGTCTTTGGGTTACTCAAACTAAAGATACAGCTGGTAACAAAGTTAAAAAACAAACTGATTTAGCGAAAAAAGTTGAAGCGATCGCAAATCAAATCAGAGCTGGTAAAAAGACACTTGCTAAAGATCTGAGAAAATCAGTTACAGAACTTGCAGATGCTATTAAAACAGCATCAGGCAAAGGTGAAGACACTTTAAATAGTATGTTTGCTGATACAAAAGGTCTTGCTAGATTAAAGACTTTAATGACAAGTCTTCGTGCTAATGCTGAAGAGACAGAATCTTTATCTAAAACTTTAGATATGGATAAGATGATGCAAATCTTTGACGGGTCTGAAGGTAAAAAATTACAAAGAGCTTTAGAAGATCTTTCTTATAGTGGAACTAAGTTCTCAAACATCAAAGATAAGCCTGATTCAGATGAGTTTGGTGAGTTTGCGACTTTACTTTTCGCTAAAGACAATAAAGGTGGAATTGATGAAGCTAAGCGTTTAACTGCTCTTGCAAGATTAATCAAGAAAGCCGGTAACGGTGGTGATTTATCTGCATTAACTTCACATGTTGTTAGCAAATTAAAAGGTAATAGTGTTAAATCTACAGATGAAAACTCTATTTCTGGCAGACTTAAAGATGCTTTAAATAGCCAAGTAACTGTTTCTAAAACTACAGCTCAAGCTACAGAAGAAAGAGAACAACTTAAAAAATACGAAGCTGACTTAGCAAAAGCTAAAGCTAGGCATCAACAACGGATTGAAGAAGGTGCCACTCCGACTAGGATCAAAAACGCTGCTAAGAAAGTGATTGAACTTGAAGCTAGTATTAAAGAAACTAGACAAAAAATCAAAGATGCTAAGAATTCTAAAGTTGATTTAAATGGTTTTGTTGATCAATATGTTATTCAGGCTCAAGAAAGAAAGTTAATTCTTGGTGAGACTTATAACAATATGGTTCGTCAACTTGATCAGATTAAGGGTCACTTTACAGCTGTTGGTGTTAAGTACTTTAGTGATGCTGAAAACTATAACAGTTCACTTAAACCAACTTACGATACTTTAATCAATGCTCTTGATGCTCAAGATAGAGATTCTCATGATGCTATTGATAAAGTAAAAGAAGCTTTAGGTAGTGATGAAAAAGCTCAAGCTTTATTCAATCAGTTATACTCTGGACTTCAGATTAATCCTCTTAAGTCTCCTGAATATAAAACTGAGCACCCTGGTGATATTATCGACAGGATTCTAAGCTTCTTACAAAGTACTGTTTACAGCCCTGTACTTAGCTTGTTTGGTGCAAACTATAATAAGAGCGCCGAAACAAGTACTACAATGGCTGAATAAGTTAAGAGCAGTTTAAGAACAATTTTAAAAATAGCCAAAGGTCTCTCACTTTTGGCTATTTTTGTCATTGCGATGCGTAACGAAGTGGAGCAGAAGCAATCCATATGCTTATTGATTACTTCGTAACGACAAATATAGAGCAGTATCATGCAAGTGAATACACCTAAAAAATAAGTCTATTATCAAAACACCCACTTAAACCACGTTATATATACGCAAGGTGTAATATATGGTAACAAGTCCAGTAAATCCATTTTCATCAAGAATGCAGCAAAGAAGGTCTGCAAAGAGTTTTGCTGCAAGCACAAATAACTCTTATCAAGAGAGCAGAGGTGCTCCATTAGAATTATACGAATTAAGAACACACTTAAGAAAGGCACTTAAAGGCGAAGAATCTGGCCATGAACAAGCTTTTCAACAATTTCTTGAAGGTGATATTGACTATGGTTATTTAAACGATACAACAGTAAGAGATGAGTTTTTTAAATTAATATCAAGAGATTTAGAAACTAATGCAAAAATTCTTTTTAATCCAGAATCATTACTACATCACTATTTAACAAACACACTTGGTCATAAAGAAGAATCTCTAGCAATGCAATTATTTAACTTTTATGATGCAGCAAGCAAGCATGAAGGTGCAGAGCCTTTGGCATTAGTTGTGGACGGTTCTTTAGGGGGTTATGGTGATTTAAGAGAATTATTAACCGACACAAAAAGAGGTGGACTCTCTTTAAGAGCAGCAGCTTTTCAAGAACTACGTAATAACGATAATACTGCTATTAGATTTTTAGTTTCAGCAGCAAAGCCTTTAAGATTAACTGATTCAATTGCAAAAGCAAAGTCTGACTTAAAATCAGCAACAGCAACAGATGATACAGCAAGACTTGTTGATAATGTTGACGAGATTTTAGTTAGAGAAGCTCAGGAATTAGACAGAATTTTACCGGAAAATGGTTCTTTAGCTTATGAAGTTCACCCAACAGGACTTGGCATGGTTAAAAAACTTGAGGTTAGCAAAGACCTTGCTGATGCCCTCAATGCAGGACCAGGTCATGCTTTTGCAGAAGATACTGAATTTGATTTTGGTAAATTCTTCAAAACTGCTTATAAGCTTGCAGCTAAAGCGAATGACCCTACAGGTACTGGACAAGAAGCTTTAGATGATCATATCGCAGCTGGATTAGGCTGGCTTATAACCTACTTTACAACAAGTCATAAAATCGCAAAAACTGATGCAGAAAGAAAAGAAATTACAAGACAGTTTAAAGCTGTATCAGATACTATTCAAGGTAGAGCTTTATTACCTAAAAGATTTAGTAAGATTGTAAAACAATCAGCAAACATGGCAACTTTCTCAAAAGCTTTCAGAGATAATTTCTTAAACCATAACGAAGAAACTATCACAAATAAAGCATTAGAATTTTTCTTCCAAGAATTCCCAAATTCGTTACCTGGTCAATTAGTTGGGATTCATGGCTTGATTGACCCTACAACTGGAACTATTGAGGTTCCAAACCCAAAAACAGGTGCTCCACAAAGACATCAATTGGCTTGGGTTGACGATTTAGATGTTACTGGAGACCCTCAAGCAAACAAAGAATTAAGACCAGGAGCAAAAATATCCGTTGAAAGAGCAGTTAAAGCTTATGACGATTTAGTAGAAAGAACAAGTTCAGAAGTTTTTGAGGATATTGAAAATGCTTTACCTAGAGGCACTGGTAATAGTAGTCTAAGAGCACAAGCTCTACAAAGAATTGCAGAGAAAGTAAGAAATCCTCATAATGATATTAATGATTTAAAAATCACTTTTGGACAAGAATTACAACAATTAGCTGATGATAGTTTAATTGAAAGAGATTTTGAAAAACTAAAAGATAAACTAAAAGCTTATGTAGAATCAGTTTTACCAAAATCCGTAAAAGGCAAGCATTTATGGCAAACTAAAAAAGGTAATGCTTCAAAAATGCAAAAATTGGTTGATGAATTAGCTGCTGCTATTTTCACTAACACTGATATTGGTTCTCATACTAATAAATTACTAGATAAAGTATTTAAAATTGCTGGAAAAGAAAGTCATTTTCATTTAATCGATTCAAAAGCTTTAGCAAAACTTGAAACCTTATTAAATTCTATTACACTTGACAGTAAATCAAGCCAAGATTTTGATTCGAGCTTTGATTTAAATGATAGAGTACTTAAAAACATCTTTAACAGTGGAACTCGCTTAGGCAGAGAGTTAGTAAAGACTTTAGCAAATGGTAATCCTTATGGATTGACTGCTGCTGAGATTCTTTCAAACCCTGAAGCAATTGAAGCTGGAGAGCTGGCAAATTTACTATTTGCTCAAACAGAAAATGGTGAAATTGATAGAGCAAAAAGATCAAGTGCTCTTGTTTACCTAGCGCAAGCAACTCATGCACGCACAGGTATCGACATTCAGGAAATTATTGAACATTTAAGTGAAGCAACAACTAGAAAACCTGATGCACAAGTTAGTGTATTTAAAGCACTTGGTGCTGCAGCAGTTGCTCATACAAAATTAGAACAAAATCTTGTTTTAGCGCAAAAAAGAGCAAATATTTTAGACGCGGATGCACTATTTACTTTAAGACACGATGTTTACATGAAAAGAAATCATGATACCAGGCTTGCTGTTAAACACTTTGGTAACCAGGGTGAATTTGATGGTGATTTTAGAAGCAGTTTAATTAATTTAAGTGACCAAATCGATCAAGTCAGCAGCGATGAATCAAGACCTCGTAATGCTTTAGAAAGTTTATTAGCTGATGACCGAGTAGCACTTAGAGTTCTGAAAAGATTCTTTAAAAATAGTTACAGTGATCTTAGTGGACAAAGCCTAATAACTGATCAGCACGGACATCTTCATGAGTTACAGAAGTTGATTCAAGACTTAGTGTAAAACCCCTAATTTATAAGCAATTTTTGAGTTTAATTAGCTAAAAATTATCAAAAAAAATCATACATACACGTTGTATTAGCATATTATGGTATTAGAAAGAGCTAGAACTGCAATTGGAAGGATTTTTGGGTATGACTCAGGTCAAGTACATATTAATGGTCCTGAACTTAAATCTTCAGCTCTAAGCCCACGAGATACTTTTCAAACAAAAACTTTAAGACAACTAAACAGACATATCAGAGATAAAAACGCACAAGCACAACTAAGTCTTTTAGAAGATATTAATAACAATGACCAATTAGCAAGACAAATTTTTGAATCAAGCGAACTTGGAGTAGATAGTTCTCATGCAGTAAGAGTTTTTAGAATGCTTATTACAACTGGTACAAAAGAAGTTAAAGCTGCTGCTTTAGAAACTCTATTTACTTATGCAAAATTTAAATCTGGTTTATTAATCAGAACTGATGATAAGAAAAAAGCTCATCCTGCTGCACAAGAAATTTTAGATTCAGCACAAGCATTTTTACTTTCAACAAATGATGAAGAAGCAAGAAGTGCAGCTTCTGCGCTTGCGTCTGAAGCTGGTTACCATGTTACTTCTTATAGACAAAAAGTTAAAAGTAATCATGATGGTGATTTTTCAGTAGACAATAATTTTATGAACCAGCTTTATAAGCATGGAGGCACAGGTAGATTAATTCATGATCTTTTAGATAGAACTGGTCTTTATGCTGCTAATCAAGATTTAATTGCAACTCATTATGAAAGAGCTGATGATGAATCAGACCCAAGTATGCAAGAGGCATTAAATAGAGAGAATGTTGCGCAAGCTCACAAACAAGAAATCATGGGTTGGTTTGGCTCAATGTCTTCTACTAATTTTCAATTCCACTACAGAGCTGCAAACGGCACAAAAGTTCGTTATAACTTAGAAGAGTTTATTACTGACGCTGCAAAACTTGGATCTAAAGAAGCTTGTGAGAAATTTATTGAACACTACACTGCTCTTATTGAGTACAAAGAAAAGCTAAGAGCTCGTAATCCCCACAATAGCTATATTAAGACCCTAGAAAGACAACAAACACAA
>Ga0181568_10002042_pt1 | contig 18360 bp, 15 predicted proteins | sample 101ome_20_FD_133758 | JGI IMG/M metagenome (GOLD analysis project Ga0181568, IMG submission 133758) | Coastal salt marsh microbial communities from the Groves Creek Marsh, Skidaway Island, Georgia - 101404AT metaG (megahit assembly) | ecosystem: Environmental > Aquatic > Marine > Intertidal...
GCTTAGACACATGGGCGGAGAAGGTTATTGGGATTTACTCAACATCAAGATTCCAAAGATAAAGTATGTAGATCATAATTTAGATCAGATTAAGATTTGTATGGAAAATATACATTTTACGTTTGACGAATCAGGTATGCAGTATACTGACTTTTATATGTCAGATCTGCACCCCAGACTACATATAGCAAACTCCATTATGGCGGTGCAAGCCTTCAGAAAAAAATGTGCAGATCCAGGGTTTGTGAAACAAGTTAGAAATGTAGCAGACCATAATAAGCAACTCATGATGGATCATTTAGAAAAGCACAGTGAGTCAGTTTGGGCTTTGTATAATCCGCATTCACCTTGTATAGATTTACAAGCTCTGCCCCCGGGTGTGAAGGGTCAGACCAGAGGGCTGGCCAACCATCCCACTAGGAATAACAAATCCGAATAACAATCCGGAATTTTTAAAAAGTAACAGTATCTCTAGTAAATAGTTAGCCCGCAAGGGACTTACAATTTGGAGATAAAAATGGCCTCAATCGGATTTATCGGCGTAGGCAAGTTAGGACAAGCCTGTGCTGAGATGGTCGCCGAGGTCCATGATGTTGTAGGGTATGATGTAATGCCCAGGGAACCAGAGAACTTTACCATGGTTCCCACGTTACATGAAGCAGTAACTGGGCAAGACATAGTGTTTATTGCAGTGCAAACACCACATGACCCTGAATATGATGGATCAGCACCTACCAGCCATTTACCCAACAAGGACTTTGATTACACTCTAGTAAAAGAAGTGCTCGCCGAGGTAAATGAGGTAGCAACTCGGGATCAACTAATTGTCCTTATTTCAACTGTGCTTCCAGGCACTGTACGCAGAGAGTTTATACCTCTGTTAACCAACACCAGATTCGTCTACAATCCTTATCTGATTGCCATGGGCACTGTGAAGTGGGACATGGTAAATCCAGAGATGGTTATGATCGGTACACAAGATGGGTCAGAGACAGGTGATGCTCAAGAGCTCATCGACTTCTACAAAACCATCATGCAGAACGATCCCAAGTATGTAGTTGGTACCTGGGACGAATGTGAGTGCATCAAAGTGTTCTACAACACATTCATTTCAGCCAAGGTAAGTTTGGTAAACATGATACAAGACGTTGCTGAGAAGCAGGGTAACATCAACGCAGAAGTTGTGTGTGATGCTCTTGCTAACAGTGATCGCCGCATCATGGGTCCAGGCTACATGAAGCCAGGCATGGGCGATGGTGGTGCTTGCCACCCCAGAGACAATATTGCCCTACGTTGGATGGCCGAGAAGTTAGATCTGGGTTATGATTTGTTTGATGCAGTCATGCTTAGTCGTGAAGTACAGGCTCGCAACATGGCTGACAGATTGGTAGAACTAGCACACATGGGAGCAGGTGTTGCGCCTCCCTTGCCAGTGATCATTGTGGGCAAAGCCTACAAGCCACTGGTGCCTTACACAGCAGGCTCCAGCAGTATGTTAGTGGGTCACTATGTAGAAGAACTAGGCGGTAAACTTTACTACTTTGATGAAATTACTGGAGACAGCGTACCTCAAGAAGTACTTGCCAAGCCAGCGATATACTTGCTAGCCCACAACCCAGAGATCACATACGGTGACCAATTGGACTTTGTCAAGGGATGGTATGACGATCACAGAGTTACAGAGTCAGATGAAGCTCTAACAGTAGCCACAGCCAATGGCACAGAACTAACGTTTGCGCCAGGAAGTTGTGTGGTTGATCCTTGGAGAAAGATTCCTGACTTACCTAATGTTGAAGTTATACACTACGGAAACACAAGGTGCTAACACTCTGTCATGGCTGAACAAGTAGAATATATCAAAGAAATTGATCAGATGATGGCATCTGAGATTAGCCAGACATTTTGTTTGGCTAAGTGGCATCACACCACAATTTATCTACACCGTGGTGAGACACACAGTTGCTATCATCCTCATCCCCATGCTATTCCCCTGGAAGAACTAAAGCACAATCCCAGTGCATTACACAACACCAAGGAAAAAATAGCACAGCGCATGGAGATGTTGGTGGGCGAAAAGCCCACTGGTTGTCAGTATTGCTGGAACGTAGAGAACCTGGGAGATGATTACATCAGCGATCGTAAGATTCGTAACAGTAGTATCTACACTCCAGAACGCATGGCTGAGATAAAATCCAAGCCATATGACTTTAATGTTAATCCTGAATATATAGAAGTTGCCTTTAGTAATGAATGTAACTTTAAGTGCGGATATTGCCATCCCATGCATAGTTCAAGTTTTTATGCTGAGGCTAAAAAACATGGCCCAGTACCCAACGTTAACAACCACAATGTAGATGTTAGTTGGTTTGAAGCCATGGAGGAAGAAACCAATCCATACATCAAGGCATGGTGGGATTGGTGGCCAGAGATGAGTAAGACATTAAACATCCTACGCATAACTGGAGGCGAACCTCTGTTACACAAGACTACATGGAAACTGTTTGAAGAACTATTAGAGAATCCTCGCCCGCATCTGGAGCTCAACATGAACTCTAACTTGGGAATGACACATCGCCATGTGGAGAAGTTGGTCAAGAACGTTAACGAGCTCAGGGAAACAAACAGCATTAAAAAGTTTAAGTTGTTTTCAAGCATGGAAACTTGGGGTGCCAGAGCTGAATATTTGCGTACTGGATTAGACATTGATACCTGGGAGAAAAATCAAGACATTTATGTCAGAGGAGTAAAATCTCATATCAGTCACATGAATACCTATAATATTCTCACAGTAACTTCATACAAACAGTTCTTGGAAAAGATTTTGGAATGGCGTGAGATATACGACGATGTAGTACCCAACAATTTGGGTATGCATGAAAAGGTTCGTAAGATAAGATTTGATAGTCCCTATCTCAAAGAGCCACTGATGTATGATATGCATATCTTACCCAAAGAAGATTTTACACACTACATGGACGAGTGTTTACAATTTATTTCAGATAACTTGGATAACGACGATACCACAAAGTTTGATGATATTGAGTTTGAAAGATTTAGGAGACTCAGAGACTATTTTACTACCACACAATACGACGATCATCGTGTCACAGAGGGACGCATAGACTTCTATCACTGGTTTACAGAATATGATCGCAGACGTGGCACCAACCTCTTGGATACTTTCCCAGAGATGGAAAACTTTTATTTGATGTGCAAGGAGTTGGCAGATCAAAAAGCAGAAAACATTATAGCGACAGGTACATGACATGGAACACAGAGATTTATTTAATCTTGACTGGGTAATCAAGGACTTAGTCAAAACACGCAAGGCGTTGGTAGTATTAGGGTGTAGTTTTGCTCAGGGCAAAGCCGCATACGATCCTGAACTGGTAAAAGAACACAGACCCCGACGCAGAGAACACTGGGGAGACTGTGATTATCTTGATCATGAGTTTACTCCAGAACAACTCGCAGATTTGTCAGAGAGATATAACGTTCCTGTCAGGGAAGGAAAACTTGACACTAAACTCATGACAGTCAATAATAGTTTTGGCAGTGTAATTTGCAGAGATCATCTGGAAGGTTGGACTCCTGTGATACTTGCCACTGAAGGCAGAGGTAACTTTAGTAATGTAGATAGGCTTAACTGGTTGCCCATAGATTGGAAAAATTTAGATGCCGTAAAGGTTATATGGCAAATCACAGATCATGTCAGGACTGATATCTTTACAGGCACTATCAATGACAATCATTGGGTAGAATATTCAGGCATGTATTATGAAACAATATGGCCATTTGATGTAAAGGAGGTGGATGAGTTCAGCAGAGGTTACAATCGTAAGCTCCGTACACATTGCCCTGAAGATGAAGTACTGGAAAAATGGTTTGCCACAAACTTTCTCAGACTGTTTAGTAATGTCAATAACTGGTGCAAAGCACACTATGCAGATCTCATAATGTTTGATGGATTCTGTGACAGTTATGATAAAAATCGTATGATAAAATTGTTTGCCAACGAAATGTGTGACAGCATGGTACTTAAAAGGTTTGTGGATGGTTTGCCCTGGCATAAAAAGTTAAAGCTCAACGGTCATAATACATTTTTTGATATGTGCATGGCCGAAGAAACCGCATACGAATACATGTTAGAGAACAAACACAATATGTGGGAGTTTGTGGAGATCCCAGAAGAAAAAATTACTTGTGACTGGATTATGCCTTGTGGACACCCCAGTGCTCAGGGGCATAAATTGTTAGCAGATTACTTAGCCAGGGACTTCCTATGAGCGAGTACAAGGACCATGCTCAGATAGCAAAGCAACAATTGGATAACATAAGTGACTCCATGTGCTATGCTAAATGGTCTCAGGTGAGCTTACACCTCACCAATGGCATGACACAAAGTTGTTATCATCCTCCTGTACACAAGATTGACGTTGATGAAATATATCACAACCCTGGCGCACTACACAACACTGAACAAAAGAAGTCAGAACGGGCTCAGATGCTCCGGGGAGAACGTCCCAAGGGCTGTGAGTATTGCTGGCGTATTGAGGATGCTGGTGGTATTTCAGACAGAGTTTACAGATCAGGAGAGTACTGGGCACAGAACTCCAGAAAGGACATCATTGCTAGCACCCAAAACGATTTAGAAATCAATCCCAGATATGTTGAAGTAAACTTTAACCAGGCTTGTAACTTTAAATGTGTGTATTGCTCGCCACATCTAAGCACAACATGGGAAGATGAAGTAAAGATTCACGGGCCCTTGGAGATCTATGATGCCACTGGCAAAGTACAGCATCACAATGATCCCCAATATCTAGACATGCCTTTAAAAGTAGCACAAAAAGATAACCCCTATGTGGATGCTTTCTGGCGTTGGTGGCCTGAAATCTATGACAACCTGGAAGTGTTTAGAATGACTGGCGGTGAGCCACTCATGGATTCAAACACATATAAAGTCCTGGACTACATCTATGAAAACCCCAATGCATGGTTAGAACTCAGTATAACAACTAATCTGTGTCCACCCAAAGAAGCACTATGGGATAAGTTCATGGAAAAGATACAGCAGTTGGAGGAAATACAAATATGGGAGTCCCCCAGATTTAATCCAGGCTCAGGTAATCACTGGTATGTAAACATGGCAGTAAAGCACACGGCCTTATTTGTGAGTGTAGATAACGTGGGAGAGCAAGCAGAGTATCTCAGAACTGGATTAGACTTTGTGAACCTTAAAAAGAAGTCAGAAGAGTTTTTAAATAAAACACTCAATACTACCATTACTTACATCAACACTTTTAATGTAATGAGCATGGAAGGGTTTACTGATTACTTAAAGTTTATACTAGATATGCGCTCAAAGTTCAGCAAGGACGGCCAGGGCACAAAGTATATCAAGATACACGATCCCTACACAGAACATCCTGACTATGAGATCGTGCCCAGACAGCGTGTATGGTTTGATATACCCTTGCTTAGATATCCAGACTGGATGAGCATTAACATATTGGATCATACCTGGCATCATCATCTCACTGAGGCTATAGAATTTATGGAAGCACATCAGTTAGAGGGTGACCATGACTTTGTGGGATTTTACGATTTTGAGATAGATAAGACTAAGCGCAATTTAGAATGGATGCAATCAGAGTATGACAAACTCACAGAATCAGATCGTGAACACAGGATGTCTAACCTCAGTCACTTTTGCAAACAGTTAGATTTTAGAAGAGACACAGATTTTTCACAAACTTTCCCAGAATTGACAGCATATTTGGAGGCATAATGTCAGACAGAGTTTACATAGCATATAATTGGATAGGTCCCAGAGGACCCATAGGTAATATCAGGTCACCTGACATATACGATCTAGCGCAGGTAGAAACCTATACCAATATTCATGTTGAAGCTGATTGCCCCAGAGAAACATTTGGATACAATTGTGTTGATTATGGAAATCAAGTGGGCACAAACTATAAAATCATACCAGCTAGCAGTTGTGCACCTGATGACACATTTATATTCCCCATAAGCCTGGGTCACAAGGATGACATTAATTATCTGTTTAGTCCACACTTTGGTTTACTGGAAAGATCACGCACCTGGCGCAGAACACTGGAACTTATCAGACATTGCAAAGGGTATCTGGTGTTTGAGCATGGCTTTGAAGCGTTTGTGAGTGATCCTTACTTGGATGTTATGCACAATTATCTCAGATACCATCAGATTCCTGGAAAGAAAGTCATCTATGCCGCTGGCTGTGGCAACATTGACGAAATTTATCAGTATTATTGTGCTCGCAAGGGAATACACGAAAGAGATCAGATTAAATTTGTTAGATTCTTTCCAACCATGGAAAGTTTTGCTATCAATGAGAATAAAGACCCACATGAAAACAAATATGACCCAGAACATTTCCCAGGACGCAGGTTTTTAAGTTTAAACCTCAGGCCCAGACCACATCGTACATTGTTACTGGGTATGTTTCACAAACTGGGCTTGATGGAAAACAGTTACTTTAGTTATATTGGTTTACAACCAGGCGAAAGTATATTAAGCAAACTAGACGAACCCTACATGGAAGAGTGTGGACTAGATACAGAGCATTATCATGAAATTCAGACATTGCTGGATCAAGGTAAGTTTTATGTGGATCCTGACCCCATAAATGAAACTGATGTTATCAGTGATTGTGAAGCATATGACAGAATGGTTCCCTTTTACAATGACTCTATACTAAGTGTCACAACAGAAACCACATTCCACACAGATATCATGAGCGTGACAGAAAAATCATTTAAGCCTATCAAATATAAGCATCCATTTATACTAGTTGCCGCTCCCAATGCTCTGAGAAATATGCAGGAAATGGGATTTAAAACGTTTTCGGAATTTTGGCCCGAAGATTATGATGAAATCAGACATCACAACACCAGGCTCAGAAGGATAGCAGAGATTTGTGCTGAGATCAATACCTGGACCAGAGAAGATATCATGGAGTTTCGCAGAAAAGTGAAACCCATAGTAGAACACAATTACGAAATGCTAGTAAGTAATCCATATGACACAGTATACAAAGATATGTATGATTATGTGGTTACTCACAGTAAAACTTTACAAATAACCGAGGACATACAATGAAAAAGATAGTAGTATTAGGTGCTGGTGGATTCATTGGTAGTCATTTAGTGAAACATCTCAAACAGAATCCCGAAAATTATGTCATAGGCGCTGATCTCAGAAAGCCTTTGTATGGATTAGACTCACACGCTGACGAATTTCATGCCATGGATCTCACAAACTTTGATAACTGTAGATCAATCATTAATAGTGACACACATGAAATTTATCAGTTAGCGGCTGACATGGGTGGTGCTGGATATGTGTTTACTGGTGACAATGACGCAAACATCATGCATAATAGTGTAACAATTAACCTAAATGTATTGCAGTGCATGGAACTGGCCAAAGTAGACAAGGTGCTTTATACCAGTAGTGCATGTATCTACCCAGAACACAACCAGATGGATCCTGACAATCCCGTGTGTACAGAGGCTAGTGCATATCCTGCTAACCCAGATTCAGAATATGGCTGGGAAAAACTGTTTTCAGAAAGATTATACAAAGCATTTGCTAAAAATCGGGGCATAGATGTTAGAATTGCCAGACTACACAATGTATTCGGACCCTATGGCTCATGGAACAATGGCAAAGAGAAGGCACCAGCCGCACTGTGCCGTAAAGTAGCAGAAGCCAAGTCAGGTGACACCATTGATGTATGGGGACCAGGCACACAGACCAGAAGTTTTCTATATGTGGACGAGTGTGTACAAGGATTTGAGCGTATCATGGAAGGGTCATACAATAGTCCCCTAAACCTGGGCAGTGCTAGAATGATTTCTATCAATGGTCTTGTGGAACTGATTGCTGGCATTGCTGGAAAAGAAATCAAAATAAACAATATTCCAGGTCCAGTGGGTGTAAATGGCAGAACATCTGACAACACACTGATTCAGGAGCAGTTGGGTTGGGCACCACAGGATAATCTAGAGTATGGCATCACACAAACATACCAGTGGATCAATAGTTTAGTAAATTCAGCATGATATTCTATTGGGACGAGTTCAAACAGAATAATTTTCTTGATACACAGTATCTGATTGAAAATAGATTCAGTTTTATTAACTATGTATGGGAACCTGAGCATATAATTACCAAGACTTATGATGCTCCTGGCATATGGTTTGTGCAATGGATGGGTATCCTGGACGGCATAGTGGGCGACCATGGTGATCCAAACATAGTCAATGTCCTCAAGGAAAGACTTCCTGATCATGTCAGAGATGGCATGGTAAGTCATAAGATTATCATGTTGGTTGACAATAGTCTAGAAGGCAAGGATCTGGAATTATCCAGTATAGAAAGAATTCATGAAGCCATGGACCATCATGGGTTGCCTGACAATAGTATTTGTTTTATTACAGGTAGTTTAAACTCAGAAGAAATATACCATCAATCTTGTCAACTACTAAACATTACTCCCAGAGTAAAATTCCTGTATTATGACTGCACCACTTACATGGATAAGAGAGTTTGGGACTCAGAAAGGATGTGTATAGAGTACGCCATAAAGAATCCTGCCAGCAAAACTTTTTTAAGTTTAAATCAGACAGTTAAAAGGCATCGCATGGAACATCTGATGTGGCTGATTACTAAAAAATATCATACTCAGGGCATAGTGAGCGGCAGTTTGATCAGGCATGGAATAATGCACGATCAAGAATGGAGAGCCAGTGCATTTGATAAGTTACACTATATGCCTGAATACTTAAATCATGAACTTCTGGAAGTCCTGCATTGTAATTTACCACTCACAGCAGATTTTGATATGACAACGTCTGATAATCCAGACAATATACCCAACAACATGGGATATTTTAATCCTGAACTATACAAACATAGTTTACTGAGTTTTGTTACTGAGTCTGAATACCCACAAGATAGTACTTTTATCACAGAAAAGACCTGGAAGGTTCTCAGAGCAGGCCATCCATTTATTATTTTAGGATCGCCTCTGACTGTGGCTAAGTTACAGGAGTTAGGATTTGAAACTGATCTGTGTGACATTGACCATAGTTACGATAAGTGTCATAATCATGCATTACGATTCAAACAAGCACATGCCCAGTTAGAAAAGTGGATAAATACTGATACCCAGAAACAAAGAGATCTAATCATCAGAGATTTGCCTAAACTCAGACACAACTTTCATCTCATAGCAGAACTAATGCCACATTTTGATGTATTGGATGAAAAAACGCCTGAAATAGAAAACTCCTATCTGTTTCAGTGTTTGATTCAGGCAAAACAAATATTAGAAGATTATCAGGTGGAACATGGCAAACAAAAAAACAATTAGTTTTGTAAACCCTAACTTTCAGCAGGGTCCCAAAGAGTTAAACGCTCATTACTTGCCATATAGTGTGGGTGTGCTCTGGGAGTACGCCAAGTTGGATCCTGTGGTTGCGGACAACCTGGAAGTCAATCACTGGGTATGGCGTCGTGACCCACATGAAGAGGTATTAGAAAGAATTAAAAATGATAGTGTTGTGGGATTCAGCACATATCTCTGGAACGATAGTTATAACAACCAACTTGCTAAAAAACTCAAAGCCATAAACCCTGACTGCTTGATAGTATTTGGTGGACCACAACCTCCCATAGAAGATCCTGACTTTTTTGATAGATTTCCCTGGATTGATATCATGGTCAAGACTGAGGGCGAACATAGTATGCAGAAAATACTACATAATCATATCAGTGGTGAGGATTTTGTGGGAATATCAGGACTTCTGCTTAACCGTTCAGGCAAAACTGTGGACACAGGTGCCGCAGTAAGAATCACTGACTTGGATGACATACCCAGTCCATATCTGAGTGGCTTGTTTGATGATCTAATTGCAGAAAATCCAGATGTTCAGTTTACTGCCATCATGGAAACCAATCGTGGCTGTCCCTATGCGTGTACATTCTGTGATTGGGGTAGCCTTACTTACTCCAAGGTTAAAAAGTTTGATATCGACAGAGTATATGCTGAATTGGAATGGATAGGTAAAAACTCCATTGACTTTGTGAGCATCACTGACGCAAACTTTGGTATGTTTATTGACAGAGACCTAGATATTGCTAAAAAGATCGTGGAAGTTCAGAAGAAGTATTTAAACCCCAAGGGTTATACCATATCCTGGGCCAAGAACCAGAGAGCAGAGGTTTTAGAGATTGTTAAAACACTGATGTTTGAGGGCGGCAGTACAAGTGGTCTTAATCTTAGTGTACAAACCATGGACGACAATGTCTTGGAAATTATTAAACGTAAAAACCTAGCCATGAACAAGGTGGAAGAAATATTCGACGAGTGTGAGATCAATAATATTCCATTGTACACAGAACTCATTCTGGGACTGCCAGGTGAAACTCCTGAGACCTGGAGAAATAACTTTTATAAGTTATATGAAGCAAACAACCACACTGGCATTACTGTATATCAGGCACAGTTGTTGGAAAATGCTGAAATGAACCTCACGCAGAAGGCTCTTTACAACATAGAGGGAGTACCTGTGTATGATTATTTGGTGGGCTCCTACAACGAAGACGAACTCAAGGAAAGCATAGAGGTAGTTGCTAGTACTCTGGACTTACCCAAGCATGAGATGCTGAATGCTCTGGTATTTTCCTGGTTCCAGATTACTTTCCACATCAATGGACTTACTACATTTATTAGTAGATTCATGAGAAAGTATCTCAATGAACAATACTCAGATTTTTATGACAATCTATTAGACTTTATCAAACAAGATGAATGGATTGCTAGCGAAATAAACAGAATAGAACATTACTTTAATAACTGGCTCACAGATGGTATGATCAACCATCCTCCCATCCAGGGCATGGAGATACATGGTTGGAATTTGATTCATAGCAGTACTATACAACTACACAGCGTAGGAAAGACTGCTCATGTATGTGATGTTATTGAAGAGTTTGTGAGACAGAGATATACAGATCAAGTGCCTCAGGATTTATTGGATGATCTGTTGAAATATCAGAGACTATACACAATCGACAGCCAAAATCTTTCAGACTATCCCAAGATGCTAGACACTCGACACGACATCATGGGATACTTACAGAACACTACACAAGACATTAACACCCCAGCATCATATAGATTTGAATTTCCAGAGAACCAGTCAATGAGTATGGAAATGTTTTGTGAAAAGATCTTTTTCGACCGCAGAAAGAACTTTGGCAAGGCATGGATATACAGACAATGACAGGAACTGTTAGTAAAGGAACATACTACTGCCATATATACGATAACGATTTACCCTGTGTTACCAATCAAACACCCATAGATCGTATCGTAATCATCGCTGGCGAAGAGCCTGAGATAAATCCCACAATCGAGACAATGTTAAACAAAAACATTGCCGCAGATATAGATCATAATCTCACAGAAATTGTATTTGTTAGTAGTGTCACTGTGCATCACAATAACAGTGATTTAGTAAAATCAAACTCAATGAAAAAGATTTTCAAGTCAGGCATTGTGGATAAATGTGAAACCAGAGGTATTGAACTTATTCTGGATAACTGGGCATGGTATTTTGGTCAATTTGCCAGAATAAATTTACTGCCTGGCAGACGCAGAGATCCAGATAACCCTGATACTGATCATTTAATAGGAACACCTAACTTGGAGAACCCTCCCAATCCATTGCTTAAAATGGAAAACTGTACTGATACTAGCAGATTAATCAGACCCTATCTGACTTACATGGGCAAGATGCGTGATCACAGAACAGACTGGATCTTGGCATTGGAAGAACATGGCATGATAGACCATCTGCCAGAACGTAAAAGTGTTATACCCAAAGGACTTGTCAGATATAACTGGCGTTTCCTGGCTGATGACCCCGTTGACCCTGACAGATGGATAATGCCCAGACACGTAGAACACGCTGGATTTTTAAAGTCTGATTTTTTAGTTAGTCAGGACGGCAGTACATACTCCAGTGACCATGACCTCCTCCCTGAGGGGGAACCCAATTACAACTTCATAGACAGTTATAACATCACAGACGAATTTCTGGAAGGATTTTTACATGTAGTACCCGAAACTCTGTGTGAGGGAGATGATCTCAATGACTGGGAGGACCACTATCCCAGTAACAGAATGTTTGCTACAGAAAAGACTTTTATACCCATGATTTTTATGAGGCCTGTGATAGTCATAAGCAATCCTGGATTTCATTCCTATCTGGAAGACATGGGATTCCACTTATTCACAGAAATATTTGATTATGAGTTCGATAAGATGACTAACAGAGCACAAAGATTAGAAGCCATCATAGAACAGATTAAAGAACTAGATGAACGTAGATCAGAGTGGCCCGAGCTTTATAAAAAGATATTGCCTAAGTTAAAACACAATCGTGATCTCATAATCAATAGCATTTCTGAGCCCAGATACTATCCACATGTCTATTATGATTTAATTTATAATACGCCCAATCCTGCCCATGAAAGTCTTGATGATGTTGACTATCTGTTCGATAAGTTCTTTTGCAGTCAACAAAATTATGCCTGGATGAATGCTAAGTTACCACCCTGCAGAACACTTAATGTAACTACCATGAGTGAATCTTCAGTTAGAAGTTTCCTGGATTATGTCAATTTAGCTGTTAATCAACCCTGGTTTAAAAATCAGATCTTATTTCAAAACAGTTTTGAATGGGAGCCATGGTTTGATCACAGAATAGTAAATTTTATAAACAGATTTTCTGAGCTGAAGAGCACAGCATTTTTCTTTAGCCCTCAGCATTATCTGGATGAGTTTGAGCCTGAAATACATAACTGTAAACTTGTGAGTTATCCCTGGTACTTCTGTGATGCCACATACAATCAGTTAAAAGACAGAGATACACCAGTGCCTGAGTATTGGAGTCACGTAGACATACAATACAAGGGAATATGCTTGTTAGCTCGTCCCCACAAACACAGAATATATCTGTTGAAGAATATGACAGACATAGGCTTAACACACGATCCCTGGTTAGCATTGAGTTATAACGGAAACGATTATGTGCCTGAGTTGTTTACTTACTATGATGATCCTTACATCACAGATAAAAGTGTAATTCATCAGCGACTGCCTCTGGATAGTTGGAACACCCACATGGATAGTTTACTAGTGCCACCTGAATACCATGTGAGTTTTTGTGACTTTGTGACTGAAAGTACGCATACCACACAAGTATTTTCAGAGAAAATATTTAAACCCTTGTATATGAAAAAGCCTTTTTTAATCTTGGGTGCTCAGAATCACAACATATATCTCAGAGATCAATATGGTATTGAGCTATATGATGACATATTTGATTATGAGTTCGATAAGCACCCAGATCTGGAAACCCGTAGTGAACTCTATGCTCATGAAATGAAAAAAGTCATGATGATGAGCACAGACGAACTCAGAGGCATCCTGGAAGTGATATGGCCTAAACTAGAGCGTAACCGTAGCATTATGGATAACTATATTACAGACGGTGATATTCCAGATGAATTACTTGATTATTACGCAGAGATCATAAATTTTTCAGATACCCATAATGAGCGTAGAGCATTTGACAGGAATATGGAATTTCGCATGGGCGATGAAGTGTTTGAAGAGAGAGTAAGAAGATGTATAAAACGTCGGAATACATAACAAACAAGTTTTCCAATCTACAAAAACTTAACGACCAATTTGTGGGCACACCACCTTTCCCCATGATTGTGTTGGATGACTTCCTGCCCACAGACTTAGCCCTAGCCATGGCAAGTGAAACGCATGACATACCTAATCATGAATGGTCAGAGTTTACTCGTCGTAACAGTTATATGCAAGAATGTATCAACATGAAGGTTTGCCCCATAGCCAGAGAACATTTTGTTGCCCCCATGCACTCACAGGAAATGATGCGCTGGATGACAAAGCTCACCGGCATAGTTGATTTAATACCTGATCCCTATCTGGTGGGAGCAGGATACAGCAGAAGTTACAACGGAGACTATCTGGGTATCCATACTGATTTTAACTGGAACGAAAGTCTAAAACTACATCGTATGCTAAGTTTGATAGTTTATCTGGAACCTGAATGGCAATCAGAATATGGCGGTGATATTGTATTCAAAGACTTCAACAACGAAAAAGTCATACAAAAAGTATCGCCCAAGTTTAACAGAGTGGTTATCTGGAGACATCACAAGCGAGGGTTTCATGGTTATCCAGATCCCATAACTTGTCCTGACGACATAAGCAGAAAAACATTTAGGTTATTCTTTTATGTGAGTAACGCCACACACAACACAGAAGATTTGCCACATCGCAGTTTGTACTGGTTTGACAAAGACGCTGACGAACCATATGACATAGTGACACAAAAATAATGGTAGTAAGTGAATTACATAGCCTGGGATATCAGGCTGCCGATCCCTGGGATGCAGTCATGATATTTGAACAAAATTTAGCCAAATATGCTGGAAGCAAACATTGTGTGGTTGTGGACAGTTGTAGTAATGCGTTATTTTTATGTTTAAAATATCTAAACATTACTGGTAAGACCATATCAATACCAGGCAGAACATACAGCAGTGTGCCCATGCAGATTATTCATGCTGGCAATAAAATAAACTTTACAGACCAGGCATGGGATGGCAAATATCATCTGGGCGACACAGGTATAGTGGATGCCGCAACCATGTTTGAGACTGACATGTATGAGCCAGACACCTATATGTGCACCAGTTTCCATCATCGAAAAACTTTAAAGTTGGGCAGGGGCGGTTGCATATTTACAGACGACCCTGACTTTGTTGCTTGGTGTAGGCCCATGATATATGATGGCAGAGATATGTATACCATGTACAAGGAAGATGACTTTAGTTGCATAGGATATCATATGTACCTGACTCCTGAGGATGCTGTCAGAGGAATAAAACTTTTAGCTGAACTTCCTGATAAAAATCCCACTACTGGTAGTAGTGATACATATCATGATCTCAGAGTACACAAGGTGTTTCATGATTATCAATAAAGTAGATGTTGATAAAAATTATACCAGAGTGATTGACTTTGGATGTAGTTACAGTAACTATCGCTGGATGACTTGGAGCGACCTTATTGCTAAAACCATATGGCCACAGAAGTATATTCGTTGTAGTGCACCAGCCAGTGGAATATTTTATGCCCTGAGTCAGTTAAATCATGTCAGATGTCGTGAAGAACTTACTCACAAAGATTTGGTACTATTTCAAATCCCAGCACTTACTAGACTTAATGTCCTGAGTGATAACATGAGCACTGACCATAACTGGAGTCTCAGAGGAGATTTTGCCTTTACTCCTGAAATGGAGGAAGTTTACTTCTCAGAGGAAATATTTGGTATTTCCAGATTTAACATTCTGGATCATTACATGAAGGGATACAGTTACCTCAGAGATATTTTAAATATGTTAGAAAAATTGCCCTGTGACGTATTAGTCATAGCCACTGACGAGTTTTACTATGATTTAGAGTATGCCTTAAATCTCCCTGACGCAAATCTCAAGGAAACTTTAGTAAGTAGACTAGAAGATATATCCTGGGACTGGATTAATAAACGTATACCCATGGTTGTAGAGGACAATTCAGAGATCATAACATGGATTAATTCCAAACCCAATCTCAGAATATTCGTTAATAATCTCAAGAAACAATACTTTATGGGATTCGACCCTACCAATGGCGAATCCATATGGAGTACAGACACTCCCCTGGACATAAAATACAACATCATAGATGGCCATCCTAGTCCCGGAATAGTAAATGACTTTGTACAGCAACATCTACTAACTCAACACAGTGACAGAATGGACTCTCATGCTCATCAGCATCAGGAAAACTATTTGGAAATATGGGATCAAATACTTACATCAGACGATCCATATTGGACTCATAGTAAACTCACAAATAAGTTTATGGTAGTTGATTTGGAAATAAACAATAACTATGTGGACAATGTGAGTTATCCCATGAACAGTTATCTCTTAACTGGATTTTGTAAATGAAAGCAAACTCACACACAGAATGGGGAACACTTCAGGAAGTAGTGGTGGGCACTGCTGAACATGCTCAGATTCCTGAAATAAAAGGACACGACATACATTGTGTAGACTATGCTGACAGGGACGACCTGGGTGCACTGCCAGGCGGCAATTACCCTGATGACATGCTTGCACAAACACAGGCTGATTTAGATCAGTTTGCTAAACAATTACAGGACTTGGGCATAGTTGTGCATCGTCCCAAACCCTCACCTACATATCAGATATTCCAGACACCAGACTGGGTATCAGATGGTTATTACTTTTACTGTCCCAGAGATAGTGTGCTTATTGTGGGCAACACTATTATTGAAACTCCCATGGCACTGCGTAGCAGATACTTTGAGACATTTAGTTTAAGGCATGTGCTAAACAGACACAGCGAAGCAGGATCACCACACATCAGCGCACCCAAGCCACAGTTGTTGGATGAGCTATATGACAGAACTGACTTGGATAGACCAACACTCTTAAACACTGAGCCCTGCTTTGATGCCGCTAATGTAATCAGATGTGGCAGAGACATATTCTATCTGGTGTCAAACTCAGGCAACCACAGAGGTGCTCAGTGGCTACAAAACTTCCTGGGATCTGACTATAAAGTTCATGTCATGGATAACATCTATGCGTATGTTCATGTGGACACTAGCATACTTCCCTTGGCCCCAGGCAAAGTATTGCTTAATCCAGACCGTGTAAATGCTGACAATCTTCCTGATTACTTTAAGTCATGGGATAAGATATGGGCACCAGAGCCTGTGGTTACACCCTGCTTGGATGACTGGGCGCCTGGCTCACCCTGGATAGGCATGAATGTATTAAGCCTGAGCCCCACACTGGTAGCAGTTGAGGAGCGACAAAAGCCCCTGATAGATACTCTGGAAAAATCAGGCTTTGATGTTCTACAAGTTAAACTCACACACTGTAGAACACTTTCAGGCGGACCGCATTGTGTGACATTAGATACTGTCAGATCTGACGAATACGGAGATTATTCATGAACAAGACCTTACCCAACCTAGCATATCCTGAGGACATTACCTGGTGGCAATTACTGTTTGTGATACTGCCAGCAAGCATCTTGAGTGTAGTTTTCTTTATCATAACGGCCATTTTCCTAGCCATTTTACAGTTCAGTTCTTGGGTATGGAAGTTAACTAACGGTATAAGTATCTATAGTCACAAGGAGCCGATAGATGACAGAACAAGACAAGACACCTGAGTCAGAACAGCCTACTGACAAAAAAGAAGAAAATCTTACTGAAGAAGAACTGCGCGAGAAGAAAATTCAAGAGCGCATAGCAGAGCTACGCAAACGCGACCCATTTATCTATAGGTAATAATATGAAGATCATGGGCATCAGCATGGGCTTCCATGATGCCGCTGTAACAGTTCTGGATAACAGCGACATTGTTTTCGCGGCCCACACCGAGCGATATAGCAGAGAAAAGAACGATCCCTGGCTAAACAAAGACATCATAGCCGAAGCACTCACGCATGGTACACCTGACGTAATCGTTTTACACGAGCGCACCTGGCTAAAACGTTGCCGTAACATTGTGAGTGGAGAGTGGTCAGGCTTTCGTGAGCCCAGTGCTAAATGGTGGATTAAAAACTTCTATCCTGATCTTGCTGGCATACCCATTAAAGAAGTAGGACACCATCATAGTCATGCCGCGGCTGGTGTAATGACCTCTGGCATGTCTGAAGCCTGTGTGGTAAACATCGACGCCATAGGCGAGTTTGACAGTGCTACCATATGGCACTGGAAGAACGGCAAGATGAAGAAGGTTCACAGCATTAAGTTCCCCAATAGTTTAGGACTATTTTACTCAGCAGTTACACACCGTGTAGGACTCAAGCCCATGGAGGATGAGTATATTCTAATGGGCATGGCGGCGTATGGTGACGAGGAGTTAGCCAAGCAAGTAAGCAACCAGATGTCGTCTGACTACTTCTTAAAGAAGCCCTGGATAAGTGGCAAACTTGCGCTCAAGATGAAGACCAACGTCCACAAAGGCCTAGACCCAGAGAGTTTTCCTGGGGTAGACGACATGGTTATCGCTCGTGCCGCACAGATGCAGGCAGAGCAAAGAATATTCAGATACTGCGAATACGCCAAGCGACTTACTGGTAGTAACAATCTGGTGTACGGTGGTGGAGTAGCC
>Ga0181568_10002044_pt1 | contig 18354 bp, 20 predicted proteins | sample 101ome_20_FD_133758 | JGI IMG/M metagenome (GOLD analysis project Ga0181568, IMG submission 133758) | Coastal salt marsh microbial communities from the Groves Creek Marsh, Skidaway Island, Georgia - 101404AT metaG (megahit assembly) | ecosystem: Environmental > Aquatic > Marine > Intertidal...
GCATTCATAGGTGCGGGTGGAGATGCTCGCTGGGACATGCTGGTGTTTGCACACAATGAACATCAGGTAGATGACTGCGAAAGAATGAGCAAACAGTTAGGCTTTAAGGGATTCTCAATCAAGCACACAACGAGATTCAAGGATGGCAAGTTTGAAGTATTAGATGATGACTACAACATTATTAATACACTGTATCCATCACAGAAGAGCAAACAGATGATTGAACCCGCACTGGCAGCACAGGAAGAAGTAATGCCCGTAATTAGTTGCAAGGCACAGAAAGATAGCCAACTGTATGTGAGTGCTAACGGAAACGTCAGTCCTTGCTGTTGGTTGGATTTGGATTGGGTTCCACAATACAGTGGCAGCAGAATAGACTACATGATTAAGATTAAGAACGTGCCGAACCTAAACAAGGAATCCTTTGAGGAAATATTTGCCAGCGGACACTTTGATAAGATAAGTTCATGCTGGAGCAAGGATGGACTCAAGGAATGTTCCAAGCAGTGCGGAACATTTGACAAACTAAATGCACAATATGAAAAGAAGGCTTACGCATGACACGAAGTAAAACATTCTGTGCCCTACCATGGATACACCTAGCAACACGACCCAACGGTGACGTAAGGGTATGCTGCACGGCAAATGCAAGTGGTGCTGACGTGGATGACAAGACTGCGGGCCTTGTTAAAAAGGATGGCATTGCCATGAACATGCGAAACCATACCATAGAAGAAGTATGGAACAGCGAACACATGCGAGCAACGAGATTAAAAATGCTCAACGGCGAAATACCCAACAGTTGTAGAAAGTGTTTTGCGGAAGAGGAAAAGGGCATAGTAAGCAAGCGAAGATGGGAAACGGAAGTTTGGGACTCTAGGCTCGACATTGATGATATTGTAAGCAAGACTGACGAACAGGGAAACCTACCGGTTAATATTCCCTACTTTGATTTGAGACTGGGCAATGTGTGTAACCTTAAGTGCGTGATGTGTTCTCCACACGATTCAAGCAGTTGGATCAAGGAGTGGAAACTAAACATGCCCGAATACAAGAATAAGGATCTAATCAAGGATCAGAGTTGGGACAGTGATTTTGATTATACATGGTATAAGAAAGGTTCATTCATAGATTCCATGAAGGAACAGGCACAGCACATCAAGGAACTATACTTTGCTGGCGGCGAGCCTCTCATGATACCTGAACACTATAATATTCTACAGTTTATGGTTGATGAGGGACATGCACAAAACTGTTGTGTAAGATACAATTCAAACGGAACGGACATTCCTGAAAAGTTATTATCTCTTTGGGAACACTTTCGTGAAGTTACATTTAACTTTAGCATAGATGCATATGGCGACAAGAATGATTATATCAGATATCCAAGCAAGTGGAGCACGATAGAAAACAATATCAAGATGTTGGACAGCACACTTCCGCACATAAGAATAAACATAGCCGCGGCAGCACAGTTGTTAAACATTGCCTACATAGATGAACTGGCGCAGTGGAAGCAGGACCAAAACTTTTCAAAGGTTAATCTGCCTCCATTCGGTGGCGGCATGATAAGCACGCACCTAGTTTATCTACCCAACTATCTAAATGTGAGGGTGCTACCCAAGGAACTAAAGGAATTTGCAAGGAAAAGAATCATGGGCTTTGTGGATAGGCAGAAGTTTAATAGAGAATTTAATAACAGTCCAATGGGCAGGATGAGATGGCTGGGAGTTATTGATTACATGATGGCAGAGGATTGGTCAGATAAGTTGCCTATGGTTAAGGACTATTTAAGAGTGTTAGATAAAAACAGGGGAACGGATTTTAGAAAAACCTTTCCTGAACTAGGAGAAATATTATGAATAAACTAGCATTAGTAATCGGCGGTGAGCCACGCTTTGTAGAAAAATCATTTAGAGAAAACATTATGTTCTGGAATTGGTTAAATGAAAATTATATCGTGGATGTTCATATTCATTCATGGAATCACAAACTTGAATGGAATAAAAAGGATCATGATGAATTGAGATACACAGGGGAAAGAACTGGCGAAAGTTATTACCCAAGAGGAATGACAACTAAATTAATAAAAAACATAGATGCAAAAACAATTGAAAAAGAATTTGCAGTTTATAATCCTAAAACATTGATAGTTGAAGAATATGATGCTAAAAAATTCACCATTGAAGAGTTTCCGTTTGGGCAGTATGTAAGTAGAGCCAATGCATATACACAGGCTCTTAATACAGACACTTATGATTATGTTTGGCTTACACGATCGGATTGTGTTTATGATAGTGATCATCCGGCCATGTTTACACCCTTAGAAGATATCGGTAATAAGATATTATGTGATCAAACCAGAATTTCGGAAGCAGGTTATTTTACAACACAGGATTGGTTTTATGCTGGTAAGACAGAATTGTTTAATAATTTAAAATTATTTGCTGATGACTTTGAAAGTTATTTTGATAATAATATCGAAAGCAAGGAATGGCATAAAAAATTAATTGACGAAGGTAATCTAAGAAACAGCCATATCTGGCAGGGCTTATTAACAAATGATCTGGGAGAGAATGCGTTCATCGAAACGGCACAGAAATGGAAACTTTTATACGATGAATAAACCTCTGCTAATATTTGACTTTGATGGAACTCTTGCTGATTGCAAGGAATTACACCAAAATGCATTTAGAAAGGCAGCAGAAGAAGTATGCCCTGGAATCGAATATACCAACGAAGAACTTGAAGCATTACCAACCAAAGAAAAAATTAAAATGCTATTGGCAAAAGGATATGTGTTTGATGCCGACAAATTGTATGAAATTAAACAGCATTTAACCATGGCAAATATTTACAAATACATAGGTCCCGACCAACAGTTATTAAGACAGTTAAATGATTTAAAACAAAATTATATTATGTGTGTAAATTCAAACGCAACAAGAAATTTTGTGGATAAGTGTTTATCAATAATGAAACTTAATTGTTTTGATCTTGTATGCACAGCGACAGAATTTCCAGCAAAGCCTGATACATTTATGTACGAACACACTATGAAATGGAGTGGGGTTAAAACACAGGATACAACAATATTTGAGGACAGCATAGTTGGAATAAATGCTGCTAGGAACACAGGAGCGAATGTAGTTGAGGTAAGGAATGTTTCACACCTCAAGGAGTTATTAAGTGAATATTAAATTAATCATGCCCATGGCAGGCAGTGGAGAAAGATTTAAGAATAGCAGATATTATAAGGGAGTGTCGAAACCCTTGATAGAAGTAGATGGTGTTCCGATGTTTCAGTTTGCTGAACAGAACATAGGCATTGACTTTGATGAAAGAATTTTTATAGTCAGGAAACAAGATAATATTAAGGATTATATTAAAAACATTTATCCTGAAGCAAAAATTATTGAACTAGACGAAAAAACTGAAGGTACTGCTTGCACAATATTAACAGCAAAAGAATATTTTCAGGATGGCTGTTCAATATTTATAGCCAACTGCGATCAATATGTTGATTGGAATAGTAAGGAGTTCTTAAATCTAATTAAGGAAGAAAATGTAGATGGAGCAATAGCAACATTTCATGAATCAGAAAGAAGCACAAAATGGAGTTATGCTCTTACTAATGAAGAAGGGCTAGTTACAAAGGTTGCTGAAAAGGATCCTATATCTGATCTTGCAACGGTAGGATATTATTATTTTAAAGATGGGAGAGATTTTATTAAAGCAGCAGAAGCAATGATCAATGCTGATGATAGAGTTAATAATGAATTTTATACCTGTCCGGTTTTTAATTATTATATTCTAATGAATAAACGTGTAAAGACATTTAATGTAGAAAAAATGATTGGCGTTGGAACTCCTGAAGATTTAGATTTATATAATTCAAACAAACTAAAGGAATCAGCCAAAGAAATATCAATCACGGATAACATTAATTTTCCCATGTTTGACGGTAATATAGCCTGTTGTGTAAGCGGCGGCGCAGATAGTGCATTGATGCTTTATAATATACTAATGAATAATAAGAATCATACACATGTTTTTACGTATGCAAATAATACTTTACTCCTAAAGAACGTAGTTGCATCAACCAGAGTGGTAAACAGATGTGTAGAGATTACAGGAAATCATAGGGTGAGCCATCACATAATACATAACAATGGTGATAAGGCTGATGGAGTTGATCCTTTGTTGGATATGACAGAACCATATGGAAAAAAATTAAATGTAAAAATTTTGTATCTAGGAGTAACAAATAATCCTCCCGAGGAAGTAGTCAGTAATTTTAAGTATCCTGATTGGAAGGATGCTAACAGGGATGAGGGATCGCAGAAATTAGAAATACATAAGGGAGACAACTTTGATATAATTGTTACACCTTGGATAAATTTGAATAAGAAACAATTAGCACAGGCATATATCAAACAAGATTTGATGGAAAACCTATTTCCAAACACATATAGTTGTGAATGGTATCCGAGAGATGGAAATGATCCTGGCATGGAACACTGCGGCGAGTGTTGGTGGTGTGAAGAAAGGCAGTGGGGATTTGGTAGATTGAAATGACACACATAGAACAAATACTTGACACATTCGAACAGAGATTTGATGATGTGAAAAAAACATATCACATGCTTACCAACGAACAGTTTAACTATCCGGATAGAAAAATATATAGCGGAGATTGGAAGTTTATAGGATTAAAAGCAAAGGAAGACATGCCCTATTCTAACCTACCAATCAGTGACATTTTAAATGATCCCCTAATTATCATCGCAGGTTTTAGCATAATGAATGCAGGAGTGGAGATTACTCCGCACAGAGGATACAGAGATTTTGCGGACAAGGTATACAGGGCACATCTGTGCATCAAACAAGCACCCGATTGTTTGCTAACGGTTAATGGCAAGGAATACACATGGCAGGAAGGCAAGGCATTTTATTTTGATGATTCACTGGAACACAGTGCATACAACAGAAGCACTGAAACTAGAATCATTATGCTGTTTGACATAGCAAGGGATCCCAATAACATTCCGGAGTTTACAGAAAATATGATGAGAGATTTTGCAGAATGAAATTAGAGTATGGTGATAAGTCAACAGAGAACTGGTTCCTTGTTAGTTGGACCCTGTCCAACAAGTGTAACTATCGCTGCGAATACTGTCCTGACATACTGCACGATGGTAGCACAGGACAGCCCAAATGGGAAACCGTAAAACACTTTGTTGAAAATCTAAAAGTTGATAAGGATGTGTGCTTTAGGCTGAGTGGTGGCGAACCCACTTACTGGAAACACTTCAAGGATCTAGCAAAGTTAGTAAAGAGTTGCGGACACAATTTTACATACGTTACAAATGCCAGCCAATCAGTCGAATACTTCAAGGAAATAAATGAATACACTGATGGCGTGTTCCTAAGTTATCATAGTGCATATGCCGATACACAACACTTCATCGATGTATGCAAGGTATTGGACTGCCCCAAGGTAGTTGCGGTAATGCTCTTGCCAGAACGCTTTGATGAAATGTATGCCGTTGCTGAAAGAATACACAGAGAAACGGATGCACTGGTTGAACCTAAGGTGATAGTTGACAAGGTAAATGACGAGCATCCAACCAATAGAGTATATGAATACACGGAAGAACAGAAACAGAAAATTAAATCATGGCCCTTTGCGAGAAACATGCCCTACCAAGGCATACATAGGGGTCCACTGATGTATGACGAACAATACATTGATGCCAACAAACTGATACTGGAGGGCAAGAACAGGTTCTCGGGTTGGAAGTGTTGGGCTGGAGTTGACGGAATAAACATAGACATGTGGGGAAATATGTATAGGGCAGACTGCCAGTTCGGAGGAGCAATAGGTAATTTGGAAAGATACAAACTGCCAAAGGATCCCATAGTATGCGGAAAAAATATTTGCAGTTGCCTAAGCGACATATATATTAGAAAGGAAACAGTATGAAAGTTTTAGTAACAGGTAACCCTAACTACAAGGGATTGGCTCACGGAATACAGCAGGCCCTGGAAGGGACCGAGCATACCGTTGAGTTCATGGGGCGATGGAACAATTGGAATATCAGAGAAACGGACAAGGTGGCTGACTATGCCAAGGACTTTGACGTATTTGTTAATTGCCAATATGGTCCAACGGGAGAACAACAAAATCTACTTAATGATATCTACGATAAGTTTGAACGTGGACACATTATCAACATAGGCAGTTCCAAGGAGTATTGGCGTGATAGAGATGATGCCTACACTGCAAACAAAATTGAACTGCATGATATGAGCAAGGAACGCTGCAAGTGGCACTGCTTTGGCAGCAGCGAAATCAAGATGACTTATGTCAGTTTCGGTAACATGGCAAGCGAAAGCCAACTTGCACGCAATGACGGAAAGGTTAAGATTGATTTAAAACGGGCTGGCGAATACATCAAGTGGATAATGGAACAGCCGGCTAATATTAACCTACACTACCTTGCGTTAGATCCTGTTCAAATAGACTAGCAAGTTCAGGACAATAATCCAACACATTCGTATTTCTAATCTTATCCAATCTCTGGGTAAAATAAACTAACCCCTTGAGATAGAGTTCGCTGTTTTCCTTCTGCGTGTAATTTATGTTGGGCAGTTTGTATTGAATGCTTTCCAGTATCTCATTGGGCAGCACCCTAGGATTTAGATAGGGCGGTGCTGCTACAACATTGTTAAAGTAGATGCTCCAGTTATCCTGCTTTGCACCATCATACCAAGACTGTATCTTGTCAAGGTGTGCTATGTTGTAAGCCATGACAGTTACAGCAATAATGATTCTATCAAAGTCATAGTGTTTTAGATTTTCATTTAGTTGTGCAAATGTAAAGTTCTTGCCACCGCGTATGTATTCATACAGTCCGTCCGTCCCCTCAATGCTCACGGTCCACTTGGTGTGTCCATACTGTTTTGCGAGTTCATGTACTTCCTCATCAACTATGGTTCCATTGGTAGTCCAGTCAAGCGTAACATTCTTGGCAATGCCCAAATCGATAAACTTTTGTAATATTTTTTTGTTTGCGGGTTCCATGTAGGGTTCACCACCCTTGATGCTGAGGTAACGCAGATTCATAAACGGAGTGGGATCCTCAAACAGACGTTCTATAATTTGTTCGCTCTTGTTGGTGTATCCAAATTCCGGATCGTTTATTCTTCGCTGTAGTATGTTGCCATCCTCGGCAAGTTTGAGTTCATCCTTTACCCATGCACTTGAATTGATACCATCACACATTCTGCATTTCAAATTACAGATGTTGCTCATGTTGAATTCCAAAAACATGATGTCGTGGAAGTTTTTGGAGTAATCATTTTGGTTACCTTCCAGCATTGGATTTAGTATATCACGAAAGAACAATCGCCTGCTGTGTCCTACAGAGGCTTCTTTTAAAGCACATTGTTCGCACTCTGGCGGTAACACTCCACTTCGTATCGAATCCTTTGTGTATGACGCTGTAATGCTGTTTAACACGTCATTTAAACTTGATTCTAGCACGTTACCGTAGCGTTTGGTATATACACCGTCCGGAACTATGTCTCCGTTAAAACGGACCAATATGCTATGCCATGGAGCGTAACACTTCATCATACAGTCCTCCAAATGCCGATTTCAAATCACTCTTTATTTTTCTCTTTACAAAGAATCTAGGATGCTTGCCCAAATTGTCCCAATCTATCATTTCTATTATATCACCGTTAATTATGATGTTGCTCAATACCCAATCACCGTGTGCGTAGGGCATTGTGGTCTGGTATTGCTTATTCACATAGTCCATTATTTTATACACGAAATCAGTTGAATGTGGAAAGGTGCTGGCAAGTCTTCCTTCTATGAAACGCATGTCCATCCATACATGATCCTCTTCCCAACCTATCTTTTTAGCATACCCAGGATTAACTTGGTCCAACATCCAGCAGTGTTCGTCAAGCCATTCAAAGGGCCTGTTATACCATATCTTGCGAATGGTATCCTCGTCCTTTCTATAGACTGCTCTCTGCTTTTCTAGGTTTTCCTTAATTAATTCCATATGCTCTTGCCACTTCCGGTATGTAGTCCTTTATATCACACTTTCTAATGTAGTCAAAAGTTTTTACTACCTTGCGGAAATTTTCCTGATGCTGTTCATCCGCGGGTTTGTCAATCCATTCCTTAAAATGCTGTGCCTGCGCTTTTAATCCATCGGGCGCATTCTGCAGATTAAAGTAGGGTGGATTGTACAGCATGTTATCAAATATTTCAAAGTCATGTTTTCTTGCCCATTCAACCACGTTGTCATAATCCAATATATTCATGACTTGCAGTGTTGGCCCCAGGCTCTTATACTTTACGAACTCTGCCCACTTGAGCATGTTGGTTTCTATGGTTTGCCAATCACTGCCCCAGCGTATATAATCATTTACTTTACCTATGCCGTCAACTGAAAAGCACATGTTGACAGTTTCAAATCTTTTTAGTTCTTCGTATACATTAGGATTTATAATTGTGCCATTGGTGTTAAAGCGTATCTCAACTGAACTGTCCAATTTCTTAAGGAAACTGTGCAGCCCCTTAACCATCATGGGCTCGCCGCCAGTTAGGTATACTTCTCTCAAATCCTTTAGTCCCGCAAGCCAATCACCACGCTCATCAGTATACCAGTCATAGTTAGGAAACTGTTCATTACCCCAGGGTGACTGCATGCCCAGTTTAAGCAGTTCCTTGTGATCCTGATTAACGCTGCTGGAAGTTGCTGGGTAGCACATGGTGCATTTTAGATTACAGTTGCTACCAAATCTTAGATCCAAATGGCTTATGCCAGGACCGTATTCTCTCGGCTTCTGCCTCTGGCTCTGCTGTCCGCTTTCTTCCTGTATCCTACACTTGGCACAGGCATCGGGCCACTCGTCTCTCTCAAAGGCTGCAATTGCACTCTTGTGCGTGATGCTTTCTCTCCACTCTTCTATGTTGTGTGTATGCACGGTTTCCCTGTTAGTGGGTTCAACGCTGACGCAACACAGTCTATATTCTCCCGAGGTTCTTATACAAACCTGATGATCCAAATACTTACACCTCACCGCAGGTTACCTCACAAATTTTAAATCTATTTTCACTGGGTTGCGAAAGCACACTGCCTTCAACAATTTCTCGTAGGCTGTGTTCATTCACATTGGGCCACGTTATGCTGTTGCACTCCTTGCTGTAGGGACTGTCCGCATGCTTGGGATATCTATCACTCAGTAGATAGCAGCAGGGAAAAACTTCTCCCGTGTGGCTAATCTGTATCTTTTGTTTTCTCTTCCACTTGCAGTTTATGCAACCTTTTTCAAGTCCCACTTCAAGCACCTTTTCCAGTCTTTCAACATTATCAAGATGCTTCTTGTCATATTCAATGGTCCTTGCCTGTTCCTTCTTGGTAGCCTTGAACTTCTCCACTGCCTCTGATACTATGCTGTCCATTGCGGAGAACGTATATCCACCATTTATGTCAAACACTTCGAACCCCATGTCATATGCAAGAGTTTCACATTCTTCAACCTGATGTGCATTGTGCTTGAATACAAGCATTCTCCATCTTGCGAGTCCGCCCGCATCTATGAATGCCTTTGCATTCGCCATTACATTTTTCCATACAACATGTCTTCTATACAGATGATTGGTATCTTCCAATCCATCAATGCTGAATGTAATCATGCCCTCAGGAAAATGTCTAAGTTCCTGCGCCAGCATTCTATATAGGTTAGGCTTTCCAATTCCACCGTTGGTGTGTATCATTATGTTGCATCTAAGTTTCCTAGCATATTGTAGGGCAAAGACTAGATTGGGATTCATTATGGGATCACCATATGCTCCATTGAAGATAATTTCCTCAACACCTTGTGCATTATCAACTATGCTCTTCCAGGTATCCATATCCATGTGTCCTAGTGGCATGCTTGGATTGACTGTTACTCCATCAATGTTGCGAGAACAGTTTCCACACATGGCATTGCAGTGGCTGGTAAAATCAACCACTATTGTTTTTAGGTTTTGGATACTTAAATAAGGCATACAGTGTATTTAACGCCAATAATAAGAGCATATAATGGTTGTGGCAAATAAATATTCGCATGCTAGATGAACTCAAAAAATTCCATGATTCGCATCCAAACGAAATTGAACTGAAGTATCCGGATCACTATGATACCAAATGGGTGCTTGATGAATCCGAATGGCCCTGCTTTCATTTGAGTGCCTTGGATAATCAACCATGGAAAGAAATGCATAAGGAAGCAGAAGCACTATTGGATAAATTCCATTCACACCGAGAACACAGTTATGGTAATGGTTGGAAGAGCCTTACCCTGCACGGACTGAATGAGGATACTCAGAGCCTTGATGGGTATGGTGACAGAGAAGAAACACTCAAGAAGTTGGATTGGACATGGGTGGCGGATCACTGTCCAGTAACTAGAAAATTTTTGGTAGAAACTTGGCCCGCAGAATATTTGAATAGAGTAAGATTCATGCTGCTGGAACCAGGCGGCTACATACTGCCACACCAGGACAGGCCCGATGAGGAAAAGAGATTGAGCGTGTGTAACATCAGCCTCAACAATCCGGAGGGCTGTAGATTCGTGTTTAAGAATCACGGAGTAGTTCCGTTCAAGGATGAGGGCAGCGCATTCCTAATGGACATATCAAATCCACACTCAGTATGGAACCAGAGCGACACTCCTAGGATACACATGATTATACATTCGGAACTGGGTAGGAAGGTAAGAGATTTTTTCTACATAGTGAGAAAGAGTTTCTATACAAACAAGGAAAGAAAGATAAATGAAGGATTGGAATAGCCTATCCGCTGATAGGTACTATGATACCATCAGCAACTCTAATGAAGTGGGCATAGGCATTCTTGATATCTCCCGTGACATAGACAGCGACTTTGTTGCCAAGCGAACATTTGATATTACATATTTTTATGTCAATAGAATGCTCAAGATGAAACTGGCAACCTATGTTGGTTTTGAAAAGCGTGTGGAACGCTTGTTGGAAAAGGCAATTGACAAGAACAAGAAATACTGCATGATTGCATGCCAAGGGCTGTTCATGTTTAGGGGCCCCAGTTTACTAGTCCAAAGCCTAGAATACGCAGAAAGGAATCCAGACTTCTTCGTGGTGGGTCACATCATGGACAAGAAGAAACAGCATCACTATCTTACCAGCGGAGCATATCCAGGACTGCACAGGCAGTATCTGTTTGTAAATCTAAAGAAGTGGATTGAACTGGGCCGTCCACCATTTGATGAGATGGGAATGTTCTGGGAAAGAACTCCTGAATACCAAAACGTTGAATTCAGCAAGGACACAATACACAGCGATTATACTCCTGCATGGGTAAGGGGTGCGGAAGGAACAGCAAGGCATCATATCACGTCCGATGGTAGCAATTGGATACACCTAGCAGCCAAGAATGGAATAAGGATAGACAATCTGGATCACAACATGAGAGAATGCAAGGTATTCCTCTATCCCTATATGAATACAAAAGCACTGGAGACTGCTTGGCTGGACAAGAAAAATCCTATAGTTGATACTATGGACTTCAGTCAGAAGTTTTGGTTGCGCAAGTTAGGGGATCAGGAAGCGATAGAAAAGAACAGGGTGTATGCGTTCAACACGGAAACGCTGTCAGCAGAAGGTGCAAGAACTGATGGAAAACTGATAGACTATCTATTCACAGCAGCGGCAGGATTCAAACCACTCGCAATACTGAACACCAATGGTTTCCATTCCGGCACGGAAGTGCATTATTATGATTGGTGCCAGGCTAGCCTTAACTACAAGAAGCATCTTCTTGAAACTTGGGATGGCTATGACTTGGATGCATGGCTAACGGAACACGATGAGAAATACAATTTTAGTTCCACGTTCAAGGGCAATTACTCAGAGTTCTGGCAACAGGAACTGAGAGAATTTGGCGGTAGTCTTGCATTCCAAAGGCTGTGGGATAGATACAGAAAACTCGCGCATCACTTCCATGTCATAGATATTGTTAATGATTACGATAGGCTGTTTGACATAATAGATTCAGTTCATGGCACCAAGGTAATATGGACCACCAACATATGGTGCAGTGAAATGCTGCAATGGAATGTTGAGCCGGAAGTGCTTGAGGAAAAATGGAAGGGATTCAAATCCAGGATCAAGGATGATTTGATACTGTATGGGTTGGACTACTGTTCCATAGACATGTATGAGAGCATACAAAATAATGTAACACACGTGAGATACAAATGAAAACAAAATTTATAAATGACTGGGCAATAGAAATAGAAGACTTTGACATGCGAACTGCTACCAAGGAAGAAGCGCAGGAGATTGGCAAACTAACCATTAGCAATATGGTAGTTGTTCTTAGGAATCAAAACCTAGAACCGGAAGATGAAGTTGCATTCTGTTCCAAGATAGGTGACTGCCAGTTCATCATAGATCCAACCAAGCCCAAGGAAGGACAGAGAACTGAACATCTAGCAGTCGGCAACCACATACTAAGGGTCACGGGCAAGAAGAATGAAAAGGGTGAGGAAGGACTATTCGGACACACATCCGCTCTTGATTGGCATGCCAACCAGGCAAGCAATTATGCTAGAGAGCCACTAATATGGTTGTATGGTGTTGAGGGAACACAAGGAAGCAAGACAAGTTGGATCAACAACATTGAGAGTTACAAGGCACTGCCAGAGGATCTAAAGGAAGAAATACAGAACATAGAAATCACTCTAGGATACAAATCCGGTAGTTACAGTCCCTCAAAGTTTTTCGTGGAACACCACAGTGAGGACAAGCCTTTCCGATTGGTGCATACCAATGATGCTGGACACACGGGATTGTATTTTCCTTTCCTACAGATATTTGGCATGAAGAATGTGGATCAAGAACGATTTGAGTCACTAATGACAAGATTAAAGGAAGTGGTGCTGCGCCCTGAATTCTGTTACGATCACTATTGGCAGGATGGTGATGTGGTAATCAGCGAGCAGTGGCTGAGCATACATAAGCGTTGGGCATTTGAAAACATGGAGAGCAGGGTGCTGCACAGGATAGCATTCAACTATAGCAAACTAGATGTATAAGATAACGCCATGGAATGAAACGTTGGATCTTACCGACTTCTATAGCGAAGCGGACAGCAGAGGTTTAACTAACAACAACAATCAGAAGATACTGGTTGATAGTTTCCGCAACGAAAGAGAAAAGCAGGTATGGATTCTATACTACGATGATAAACCTGTTGGCAGCGTTGCCGCACACTCATTTGATGATTTCAAACCAGGAGCATACAGAATACTTGCACGCACCTGCGTGCTGAGCCATCAGACTCCGTTTCGCAGCGTTGGAACGATAGAAGCATTTAAGAAACACCAACACGTAACTGCAAGATTTTTTCTGCCTACTTGTGTAGAATGGTGTGGAATAGATTCAGACATGTATATTACAACACACCCTGAACCAACTGGTCAAATGAAATCAGTCCATAGGCTAATTACCAGTGTGTGGCAAAAGACAGGATTAATAGAACACAGTGCTGACATTGAATACAGGGGTAGCCTGCAAAGCGTTTGGCGTGTAAACGCACACAAGTTTATGGCAGAATTGGAACAGTATCCTGCATACTATAAGAGTTTAAAATGACACAGAATTATCATAGATACTTAAACCTACCATTTACTGTTGACAAACCAGAGAGTTTTGTTGACATGGAAAACAGTGATTACATAATTCTTGAGAATGATATAGTTCCACAAATTTTTGTAGACTGGTTAAATGAACGTAATCTTTATCCTATACACACGGGTGCCTTCTATACTGCTCCTGAACAAAAAATACAAATACACTGCGATACGATAGAACTAGGAAATCATGTTAATATTAACTTTACATGGGGGTCTGAAGAAAGTACCACAAGATGGTGGAAGTTAAAAGAAGGAAAAGAATTTGAAATAGTTCATATATCAGATGATGATGTTGAAGTTGAAGAGGATGGCATGTTAACGGCTAAAGAGGAGGACTGCGATTTAATTTTTGAAAAGGTTATTAATCGACCAAGCCTCATTAATGCCGGTGTATTACATAGTACACATAATCCAACGGAAGTTAGTAGATGGACTCTTAGCGTAGTAATAGGTCATAAGGATAGACCAAATAAGTTATTACAATGGAAAGATGCTTATGAAATACTAAAGGATGTTATTGATGAATCAGATCTATCATAAATATCTAAATCTTCCTTTTGATGTATCAAAGCCTGATAAGTTTAAAGATGGTAAAAAGAATGAACAATTGTTTTTTGATAATACCATTATACCCAAGCATGTACTAGAATGGCTAGATTCATTAGGACTTCGGAGCATACACACAGAAGCGTTTTATACTGCTCCTAACGATAAAATTTTTATTCACTGCGATACTCCTGAAATTGACAATCATGTCAAGATAAATTTTACATGGGGTCCAAACGAAAGCACCACTAGATGGTGGAAGTTGAAAGAAGGCAAGGATTATAAGCGAAGTAATGTTGAGGACGGAGGCGGAATACTACTTGCACAAGAAGCAGATTGTGATCTGTTATACGAGCAGGTAATCAATAAGCCAAGTTTAATTAATGCTGGTGTTTTACACAGCACCTATAATCCTACAGTCGAAGGTAGATGGACACTTAGTCTAGTAATATCCGAAAAGGAAAAACAAGAACTATTGCATTGGAACGATGCTTTAGTTTTTTTAAAAGATTATATTGTGTAATTTTTTACTAAGGAGCAGTAGCCATTACTTGCCAGCCGCCACCTAAGTAAGCAACAGCAACTGATTTACCAGTTCCTGCTGGATCCCAAGTTGAACCATCAGCAATAGCAATCATACCATTAGCAGGACTAGAAGGTGCTGCCGTTAATACAGCCAACTTCATAAACCCGCCCACATCAAGAGTGGCTTCTGGATCTACTTTAATACCCAAACCAACACCATTGTAAATCATGGTTTCAAAATTAGGCGAACTACCAGTGTTAGTGTTAACAGAAAATTCTATGGTTCCTGGATATAGATCAGGTCCTACAGATGCATTAGGATCTACACCAAAACTGATTTGACCAATATTAATATTTGTGCCGCCGCCAAATGTTGGATCATAAACCTGTCCGTTTACAAAACCTACATAATCTCCTGCAATAGGAGCAATTTCGCTTCCGCTTCCTTCAAAGCCTCCAAAGAATCCTCTAAGTGTCATTCCTGAAGGATCTGCAAAGTTATCCTGTCCGCCAATGCTAAACACCTTGATTGCTGAAGTTCCATCGGCATTATAAACATTAAGAGTAGTGTTGGGTGATTCTGTGGCATTACTAATATCAAATTCTAAAGCGGTTGAAGTAATGCTTGATCCATCTATGTTTATTACACCATTGTTTAATTTTACTGTTCCGTCGATAGCATTAACAAGAGTAGTTGAATCATCTGCAAATACAGAACCCTGTATGTCTCTGATAAATGCTGTGTCCTCGCTTACTGAATCTTGGATTAAGTTACCACCCACGGTTGAACCTGCTGGTAGGTTAATTGCTGAGCCTGTAGCAGTTACCTGCGCAGCACCTAGATATAATGATGTTCCACTTAGATATAAATCCTTAAACTTTAAAGAACTACTACCAATATCGTATGCTTCTGTAACATCTGGTATGATATTACCTTTTACAGTTCCATCAAGATTTACCTTGCTGTCAACACCATCAACTAGTAGTGTGGAGTCATCAGCATAGATGCTACCATTAAAATCTGCGATAAGTTTGCCAGATACAGAAAGTGTGCCATTGATAGTTGTAGTCGCTAATGAAGTATTGCCAGTTACTGTTAGCGTTGTAATATTCTGTGTTGGATTTATGCTTGCACTAATGGTGTTTGCTGCATCATCGTGCGTGAATGTAATTCCTGTGTGCGGTCCTGCGTCTAGAACACTTCCAATGTAGTCTAGTGCATTCTCATCCGTGTATCCCGTAACAGGGGTAATGTCTTTTAGTAAACTAGTTCCATCACCAACGTACAGTTGTTCACTGTCAGTGATGTATACAAGTTCACCCTGCTGTGGCGGAGTCGCTAATAATTGGCGCTCTGCTTCCGTTCCTCTTCTAATCTGTAATGGCATATTCTTTTAAACTCCTGGCAACATTTCGTTCTTATGCTAGTGTATTTATGCCAAGAACAAAGATAGTATGAAATTATAATCTTAGTGTATTTCTACATCTGCCGCAATAATATAGCGATATTTATCGCTCTGCGGTGCTGCTGGGCGATGCCAGTACTTGCTAGGATATATTAACCAATGAAAATCTGCTGGTTTTACGTGGAACTTACCGTCGTTTTCGGGTCCGTTAGGAGCGAATTCAGTGCCGCATAAATCGCGGTTTTCGACATCATCGGGTATGTGCAGATAGAATATACCGCTCATATTTAGGGGTTCTGGTTTGTGCTGATGATGGTGCCAGAGGCGTTCTCTATCTTCTGCACCTTCCTTATTAGTCATGAAACTCCAAGCCTGCATATTACCTATCTTAACTTCCTTGCCAAAATACTGGAATACACTAAACAGGAAACTCATCCTAAACTTCATCCAAACCGGATGCTGTCGCTGGAATATGTTTTCCTTGGTTTGATACTTGGGTGAATTCTCCCAGTAGTTGCCAGAGTCTATGATTGATTTTACTTCGCTGATAGCAAAATCAACGTCCTGCTGTGTGATTACTGAACTGTAATCAAACTTCTTAAATGTATCATTGCTATCGATAATGTCCATTAAAATTCCTGTTGCCAAACAGCAGCAGTGTAACCCTTGCCATTAGTGTCACCACCATTGTTATCGATGTCTTCTCCGTCATACATAACATTACTTATGATATCTTCACCGTTGACAGTTTCGTGTACTTGAATCTTAAGTTTCTTAGGATCAAAATCGCCAGTGGTTTTTACGATCCCATCAAAGAAATTGCCCTTCTCCATGGAAAGCATCTGCACTATGTATGTGCCTTTTTCAGGATAGGTATCATCAACGCTTTCAATAATTTCTGTTTCCCATTCTGTATCCTCACCGATTCTTTCGTTAAGTTCACTCGGTGATTCGTTATCAATAACATCCGCAATGTGTTTGGAATTGTATTCATCACTCTCAACTTCGTTAATATACATGTGGGAACTATCTAGAGAAACTGCATGAACATGTTCAAATTCAGTTGGTGATTCATACCACGGACGACATGCGCCTTCTCCCTGTTCGTCATCACTTAGGAAATTAGCATGGGCAGGAACGCTATCAATGTTTTCAAAATCAAAGTTTCCATCTTCTGCGTTAAGAACATAATTTACTAAATCACTGTCACCGTGTTCATCCACGATGGGTTTCCAGAAATCATAGGCTTCCTTTGATATTTTAGAGTATGCGTGTTCGCCGCCATAGCCATTGATTTGAATGTTGTAGTATCTAAAACCCTTGATATTATCTACTAGTTCCTGTTTCTGTTCTTGCGTTGCCATTTCTACCTACCTTGTGTTAGTGGAGCGGGTGAAGGGAATCGAACCCTCATATTGAGCTTGGAAGGCTCACGTTCTACCATTGAACTACACCCGCTTCGTATCATCCTTTAATTTAATTATTCTTGTTGCTTTTCTTGGATGCAGTTGGTCTTGTATGTGCTGTTCATCAAACCCTATCATCCTCTTTGTTTCACCTTTGACGGTTACCGAATACGTGTATGGTGGGCCGTCATATGGTGTTAGATTTATATCAAAGGGTTCCCTCACAGGATCCCTTCGTCCGTTAATATCTTAACGGTATCCTCACTTAGAGGAATTTCCGTCTTGAAGTTTAGATCAAGATTCTCATCATTGATCTTCTGCTTTTGCTTGCGCAGGTCCTTGATCTGCGCCTTGGCTTGAGCAATTTGCTCAGCACCAACGATAGAAGTGCCCACGGTATCCTTACCGTAGTAGTCCTTATCGTCACGTGCCTTGATCTTATCAAGGCGACCCTTGATGACTGCCATATCAGTTACAGGTCTTAGGCCCGCGATGTATGACAATTGAGAAAGGCGCTTCTCAATGAAAGCAGCCTTGGCGAGGTTTGTGGAAATTCCACAACTTGCATTTGCCGTTGCCACTAGGGCACGGATGTTATAGAATGCCTGCAGAAGTTTCATCCTGCGAGCATCGTTTGCAAACAGTTCGTCGTTTGCTGACTGGATCTCCTTTACAGGATCCTGGAATTCGTTGATTTCAATCGACGAATTAATTTCGATTGA
>Ga0181568_10002048_pt1 | contig 18337 bp, 15 predicted proteins | sample 101ome_20_FD_133758 | JGI IMG/M metagenome (GOLD analysis project Ga0181568, IMG submission 133758) | Coastal salt marsh microbial communities from the Groves Creek Marsh, Skidaway Island, Georgia - 101404AT metaG (megahit assembly) | ecosystem: Environmental > Aquatic > Marine > Intertidal...
AAAAAGTTTTCTCTGTTAACAGATAAGTGAGGAACATTCATTCTCCCGAACTGGACGATGTCTTTAACATTCTTTCCACATCTATTTGAATCAAAATCAGCAGGTGTAACATTTTCACCTAAAAGCGTTACCGGGCCGACTCGAATAGCACCAGTATCAGTTATCTCATAATTTTTCTCAGAAGCACTAGTTCTGATCACTTCGTTTCCTATTCTTAAAGAAGCGGGTGTAGAATAAGAACCGGTTAATGGAATAGATAAGTTATCGTTTTGTTCAACTGGTGAAATTTTTAACATTTCACCGGGCGAATCCTGCAATATGCTGTCTATTTCTAGATCTATGTCAGTTAATAAATTCGTTGATACTAATGATGGCATATATTAAACCTTTTTTATTTTTCCTACAAATTGACTTAACAGCAAGTTTCCTCTGCTGGGATCTCTGGGTAGAGATTTTAGATAAATTTCATCATATAGGTACTTCATCTTATTTCTTTCTAAGACATGCGACTCATAAATAAAATTTATCCCCATGAAATTAGTTGATCTTGGAACTATTGAAAAAACAATATCTGTAAAAGAATTGTCAATCCATTTAAATATTGTTCTAAATTTACCTAAGTCAGCTTTTTCTAACACATTATTAAAAAATATGTTTCTTAAGTGATCTAGCTCAACATAAGATTCTGCGAACAGATTATTGGGGCGCCCTAGCGCGTCATCAATAGCTGAGAAGTTTGAAAACATTGTCATTGCGTTCTCATTAAGCCCTCTGAAAACGCCCATATCTATTGAAAATCTATTATCGTCAACGTTCTCTTCGCTCAAGGGTATCTGATAGACAGGTGCAATTTGTGCGTAGTTAGAGTCAGTTATCATACTTGCATCTTGATAAGATCTTACTCTTACTTTATTTTTTGCAATATTTGTATCAAACAAAGAAGAAAGTATTTCGAATTGCACGTTTACGGGTCGCATAACTTTTTTATTTACTTCAAAACCAGATCCTTCAAAGTGAAGATTGTTCTGACTGAAGTCGAAAAGCCTTATATTGCCTGAACTATCTGATCCTGTTGTAGACTGCTTGGCGTTAGTTTGTATAATTAATCTTTCAAAAGATCCTGATTTTTGTTTTTCAAAATTATAATTTTTCTTAGGATCAAGAACACCAACAGACGCGTGATTTTTAACATGCTCTTTCCACTCAAACTCATCAACATATTTCGACCAAAAGAGGATGTTAGAAACTAAACCGTCAAAACTTGAACTGTGAGCCAGAGTGTTAATACCGGTATCATTTAAAAAGCTCGAGGCGCCCACAAAATTCTGTTGTCCTATCACTAGAAAAGACCCACTAGGGTTTTCAGATTTGGGCAGAAAAGAAAGCGTCTTAAATACAGAGTCTGAGTCTACAGCATAGTGAGAAGAAGTTTGATAATACTCTAAAATTTCACCGCTTTCTTGCTTAGCTGCTCTTAAAAAGTGAATTTCTCTAGCAGTACTTTGTCCAATATCATGTGATGCTCTAGTACCAAAAGATATATGCCACACATCTTCATCGTCAATTGTCAGGCCGGTTAAAAATAGATGCTTAACGTCGCCAGATGTTGTGTCCCTTATAAATAGATTTAAAGAGTCGTCAGTGTCAAACACTAAGTTTGATATGACATTTTCGACTGCAGAGCCTGTTGTATGAATTCTAACCAAGCTTTGCGATCCGGAAAGTGTATTTTCATATTTATAGAGCCCCTCAAAGGTAAAAGATCCGCTAGTAAATAATCCGTCGTTTACATCATTGCTTATTCCATTTACAAATGTTCCGGCAATTTGAGGAACACCCGGCTGCACTCTAGAACCAGACAAATAACCTGACTTAATTCTAGGTATGTTGTCGACCGGGTATCCCTGTGCATCATAGCTTGAAACAACAGCGTCTTTTGATCCGGAAAAATTTAAAAATCCTAGTACGTCAATCTTGTCTTGTCTAGAAGATTCAAGAGACTTTTTCTGAGCACCACCATATTCTCTGAATGTGAGAATATTATCAGGTTCTATTCCTGCTGATCTAAACACAGACTTTATAGAATCTAAAGTTCCTTTCGTTAACTTCATATTGACTGAATCTGATAATATTCTTCTCCATATAACGTTTTGTATTTCATTTAAAGTGACAGATGAATTTACGTAGTCTTCTGTTAAGTTAACACCTGATATTAGTTGTGAAATTTCAGCAGAGCCAAAAAGTTTAGGTAAACTTATGTTTAAATCTTCTGCTCTTCTTTTAAGAAATACATCGGGTGTTGTGTCGTATTCTTCATAATTGACATAGTTGACTGACGTAATTGCATCTACAATGATTTTCATTTCATCAAAGAATTTTGCCCAAGTCAGTAAAAATTTAACTAATAATGCTGCGCTCGGTATTTCATTTATCTTTTTACCTGGAAATTTGTCTGATGTAGTTGTAAAAGCGTCGCCTAAATTCCCTAAAACTGTTGTAAAGTTTTCTTGTAGATTAGATTCTAAGAAATAGTGAGGCGGGATTAACTTGGTGATTAAGTTAGGATTTACTTCATCATATTCACTGCCCGACGACAGTAATTCAACGTTTAAGTTCTCAACTAAGGAATAATCAGGAAAGAGAACAGGGTGTCTACTAATTAATTCATTTTTGACAGGATTGTCAGAACCGGTCACTCTTGTATGATTATCTAAATAATTACTTATTCTTGAATGTAGATTGCTTTTTGAGCTATCAAGAACAATAGATTTTGCAGAGTAACTTCCGCTAGGCTCGTTAAATTTAAAGTAAAGTTTTAATTCATCGCTAGGGTATACTGAGCTGAATTTCTCTTCTTTAATCTCTTTTATATTTTTTGCATAGTGATAATACTTAAGTTCATCAATAGACCCAGAGAAAGTCTCTTGTTGATCAAATAAGACTTCGTTAAGCCTGACTTGATTTCCTGTCCCTATTGTAAAATCTGCCGCGGCATAATAAAGAGAGTCAAAAGTTGTACTCATGCTAGAAGAATATGCAGTATCGTCTATTATCAATTTAGTTTTTTCATCACCTTCGGGGTCATAAATTGCTGATATACTTACAAAGGACCCTTTCTCAATCGATCCTGTAACATAAGAAAAGTTTGATCCGGATGTTATCCCAAAAATTAAATTTCCTTCTGTAGAAGATGAAGATGAAGAAAGTGCTAGAGTAAAATTATTTGAAAGTGTATCTCTTTTTTGAAAAATAATTTGATTGTCATTAGGCTTTTCTGGTATTTTGCAGAAAAGTGACACGGTGAGTGGGTTTGTTTTTGGATCCAAGACAGCTTTGGCACTCTTGATATTTGACAAAGAAGAAAAGCTAGATCCTACTGAGTCTGTTACAGTGACGTACGTTCCGTTAGAAGATGCTTCTCCTTTCTGTGTTCCTGAAAATACTAAATAACCTACATTCTTAGGAAACGTATCTAAGACGTATTTTTCGAAACCTGTCATTTCGTCTTCAAATTGTTCGATTTCTTTATTAGTTCCATTCAAAGGATAGAAATTTACTATCTTATTAAAGGCTTCATTTACATTAGCAACTGCAGAATGAAAAAAAGTATGATTGACAAAGTTTGAATAGTCTACTCTTAGCTGTTGTGTAGAGACAATATAATTTTTGTCACCGTATCTAAAAGAAGCGCTACTTTCTATGTTTGTGTCTGCAAATTCATTAAGTGTGTACTCTCTGTTGCTTGGACTTTTAAGAAAATCTCTTGTACTGTTTCTAAACTTTGGTCTAAATATTCCAGACGGTGCTTGTCTGTCAAACAGCTTTTTTTTACTTGACATTATTCAACCCTAAATTTTGAAGCTGCATCTTCAATTATTGTATCAAAGCCTGCTTTTTTCACTAAGAAGTCAAACACATAGGTTCTTCCTCTTGGCAGAGAATCAACATAGAATTCAAAATACATGCCTGAAGAGTCTGTCGATAGTCTAGTAGAGCCGTCTGTTGTATCGAAATCAATTATTACGTCTCCCGACTGAAAGTCTCTGACTCTATAGTACATCTGATGATATATCTGACTCTTTTTCTCAATTGGCAGCTTTGTATATGAAATTGACCTATCTCTATCTTCTGAAAATACTCTTATCTTTATTACATCATTTCTCTTATATACATCTCTAAGATTTGTAACAGTTACCAGTAAGTTCTGTTGAAAGTTATTAAACGCTGATCTAGTATTTTTTACTATTTTTAGTGAAGAAGAAAGATAAGTAATTGTTTCATCAGAAGAAGACCATACTTCATCGAATATTATAGATCCTGATGTTTCTACATGTTTCTTTAAACTGTCACCATTAATACTTTCAGTTGAAAAACTACTTATTGCAAAAGAAGAAGAGTAGACGCCAGTAAGTCTGTTTATGCCCCTGAGAGCTTGCGAAACGTCAAATGTTTTCTTAAAACTACCAGTAACTATTTTTAAAACAAGCGGATTTTCACCTGTTAACTCTGTCGCTGATTCTCCTGATATTATATTCGCGGGTGTTCCGAAGTGAAAATTATTCAGATATAAAGATCCTGTTGAATCAAAAATAAAGTCTTCATGATTATCTTGCAAAGAATCATCATATTTTACTATAAGTTTAGGTCTAATTGCTGTATTTGAAGAGTTTCTAGAAGCAAAACGCTTGACAAAGTATGACTTTTGATTATTCTCGTAACTTCCAGAAAATGCTACAAGAAAACCATAATCAGGTATTTGTCCTGAGACTGTTCCCGATACTATTCTAGTTACATCTATCAAAAGATTTTCTTCTCCTGACGAGAAATACTGACTTGGGCTTAAAGAATATGTAGATGTCCCAGCAGGACCTGATAGAGATCCGCTTACTATAATGTCAATATTACTATCACCTAAACTTCCTGAGGCTTTGGCACCGGGCTCATCCCAGAGAGTTGCAGTCCCTGAAGCTTGAGAAGAAGTGTAAAAATTAACTGTACCTATGTCTCTAAATGAACTTACATCATAGCCTGATCCTTCGTCAAAATTCTTTGCCAAAGGGAATAAAATTAAATGAAAATTAGAGGGAGTCGTTTGCCCTCCGTATACATCACTAAGACTTACAAAGCATTTAAAGTTTTCGTCATTTATATCTATCTTAGCATTTGTCTGCATCTGTGAAATTTCATTGATATCAAATTTTAAAAGTATTCTTGATATCTCAGTTTGAGCAGTATCATCTCCAGACAGTTTAGTTTCATTATAGATTTTAAATAAGTCAAGAGTCCCAGCTTGACCTACGTTTGCGTCAGTTGCTCTAAATGAATTGTTAATAATTTTATCAGTAATGTAGGCGTCTTTAGACGCGGAAAGAATTCTATACATTATGAGATCCTTCCTGTAATATCAGAATTTGGATATTTTAGTTCAAAAATTCCGCCGGTGGGTGGAAACAAGTATCCTCTTTCAGTGTTTCGTTTTGGGTCATAAGCGTAACTTGAATAAGTGTTATTGCCGCTAACTCCGGTTAGATTTTTAAAACTAATACTTGCAATAGATTCAACATCGTTTGTATTTAATATCAAGTTTTCAACTTCTCCGATTTTTATTGGTTGATCTACTTGAAAATTGTTAATATTAAAATATTTACTCAACCTAGAATTAATTGATGATATTACAATAGAAGCTTTTGCATCTTGACTGATAGTAACTGTATAATCTAATCCAATATTAATAACAGAAACATCTAATATATCAATTGCGTCTGAGACTATTCTAAATTTACTCAAATATTTAGATAGATTTTCTTTAAGTGTATCAGATGATACCACTAGTTGCCCACGTGAATTTCTAGAAATTATAAAAAGCTGTGCTGCCTGAGGGTTATTTGGATTGTCTCTAACAGATGCTCTATAAACTCTACCAAAATTATTGGGTAAACTGTATACTCTTGCAATTAAATCTTCTCTGCTTACTATTCTGTTTTGTGAATTATTATTAAAAAGTGCTATCTGTCGGAGTGATTCTATGGAGGGTTCGTCTTCGCCGCCGCGCATTGCTGAGCTGTTGTTGCATGCTGCGGATGTTCTTACCAAAGTTCTAAGTGTAGAGCTTCCTCCAGTTGGAAATTCTGTCAACAGCGTTTTAACACTTGTTACTTGGGAAGATTCAACATTATGATTAATACCACCGCCAGAACGATAGGTAACAGTAATTGTTGTATTTCTAGGACTAATACCTAAAGTCTGTGTACCTAAGAAAGAATTAGGATCTATGGTGATTTTATTCAAAACTTTTTTATCACCGTAAAGCGTAATTGCATGTTCAGAAGGGTCTGGAATTACATCTTCATCAAATACGTCTTCTTTTCCTGACCCGAACAAGAGTGTTGTTTTCCCGCTAACTGACGTTCTAGAAGCAACAAACCTTTTTGGTGCATGAATCATTTGTATTCTTTCGTCTACTTCTTGCGCATCTGATCTTTTATTTGTGATTCGCTTGTATATTGTGCTTTGTGTCAAAGATTCAACTTCATAATAATCGTCGCCGTCCGAATCTACTACTCTTACAATTTCATTAACGGATGTATCATCAAGAACAAGTGTCCTGAATGGCTGATATGTATCTGGAATAGTGAAAGTTTGAGTATTAATTTTAGAACTACCTACCAACCCTTCTCTTGTTACTAAAAAGTCGAAAGGTACTCCTGATACTACTCTATTAGCAGTAAAACTTGCCAAAAGGTCACCTGCACTGTCTTTCTCAGCAAAATCTAAATCATTCAAGAGATAAAAATCAACACCGCTTCTTGAGCTAAAAATTGACTCTGCTTTTACCTTAGGAAGAAGAGAGTAGTCTGGTATATACTCACCGTTTTCGAGAAGCGAAGGAACTGTTAACGTCAATTGAATAAACCCTATTGCAGGAGATTTTCCAATTATTTTAACTCCTGCTTCTCTAACTAATCTTTCAATGTTTGTAGTCTCTACTGCTTTCTCAAGCGAGTTTTCATTAAACTGATGATCTAGATAATAAGATGTTACATCTCCAACGTATGCTGCTACATCAATGAGCATACCCGCAAGAGAAGCGTCAGTTGTATCTAGTATTGTGTCTCTGTAATGTTGGCTTACAAATCTTTTTAAATCGCCTCTTAAGCTGCTAAAGTCTCTGCTTGAGTAAGAGATGTCTTTATTTTTTTGAATTTCTTTTTTTATATTCTTTGGCACATCAGCCTCCCGCCTGTATTGTCACTTCAATTACCTGATTTCCAATTCTGGCTTTCGGAACGCTAAATTCTATCCTTAGCCTTTTTTTAGTTTGACTTCTTTTATTTATTTCAGCCTTTTCATTTCTATCGATTTCTACTTCTGATATTGTTGTTATTTCAAGTCCGGGCATATATTTTTCAACAGCTCTGTTAATTCTATCTATTGCTTCTGATTCTACTTTGTCATTTGCAGAAAAATCAAACAAAATTGCACTTAAGTCTGCTCCAAAATCATACAAACCTAATCTTTCCCCGGCGTTTGTCAACAATAAGTTTCTAAAATTATCTTTAAGCTGCTCGATAGGATTGTCATGCATATCAAAAATTTGTCTTTGTTGAAATTGCGTAAGGGGTGTTTTTATTCCGACGTCTCTTTTTTTCTTAGTGAGTGTATCTTCTGCAACTGCTCTGTCAGTAACTTTAATACCTGAGCTTTTAAAATTAAAACTTGCCATAATTTCCTCTATATAATTATTCTCTAGATGAAAATGTTGTTAATTATTTATCTATGCTAGACCTAACAATGCTCCTCCGCCTAACGAAACCAATCCTTCGCCTACCATAAAACCTATAAAAGCAGTTGCAAAAGAAACTATGGCTAGCTTAATAAAAGCTATTACTTCTGCTACAAACAAAATACATTGACCTAAAACAGCCATTATTGCTTCTATTGCCGCCATAATTATACCGATAATAAATTCAATAATTGCAATCAAAAAATCAAGTATGCCCTTCAAAAGCTCTAAAACTAGATCAGCAATTTTTAGTAATAGCTGTTTAAGTCCATCTATAAGACCAAGCATAAATTGTATAGAAAACCAGTTGATAGACGGTAAGTCTATATTAAAATCAATGAGAGGATCAAAAGAAGGAAAGTCTATACCTCCTAACGCAAAATCAAACCCAAAAGAAGGTAATTCTATTGTGGGCGGAAAAGGTACGTTTATACTAGGTGGGCTAAAACCACAAACAGCATCAAGTTTAGCAGGGAGACCGTCAGGATTAATGCTGTCGTCAATAGCTACAAGTGCAGCAGCAAATTCTTCATTTTGACATGAAGCAAGTTTATCCCAGGGTAATTCTGAAAATGCTTCAAGATTTTCAAGAATCCATGATAGAGGATCGGGTATTCCAATTTGCACTAAAATATCTAGAAATATTGGTATAACAGGTTTAATAGGTACAGTTGGATCTTGGATTCCTGAATTTGGGCCGGGTGGTAAAATTGTATCAATTGTTTCGACTGTCTTATAAAAGCTGTCTTCCATCACTTTAAGATTTTCACCATCAGCTATTATTTTTTTAACGCTTTCTGCTTGCGATGGCGCTAGTTCTTCCAAAGGCAAGGGTATAGGAATAGGAACACCTAAAATGTCACCGCCGCCTGTTTCTAAAACTTTGATAACTTCATTCTGGTATCTAACTCGCCAAGTATCTTCAGAACCAAATGTTGCTAGTGTTCCCGTCAAAGCCATGGTAGTTCTCCTATATGTCTATCAAGACTTTTTTACCAAAAGTACCAAAACCGCCGGTGAGACCAATAGCTCCTCCTGCAGTTGTTGTAATCGGTGTTCCTGTAACAATTCCTTCTGTATTGACAGCAGTTTCTGTAGCTGTTATACCACCCAAAGGTGAGTCTGATCCTAGTTTAATAACACCTGAAGTACCTGGAACAATTTTTATGTCTCCGCCTGCTTCTAAAACAATTTTTGATCCGCCTGCTGTATTTCCAAAAATAATAACATCTCCCTGTGGTGTAAATTGAATACCACTACTTCCAGCAATATTATGTAATTTAATGGTCTCAGTTCCGACTAATCTTGCATTTGTTCCAATTACAGCCACTGTTCCATAGTCTCCTGCACCATCAATATCTTGAGGGGACGCTGACATGTCAGGTTCTCCTTCAAAGTCTAATGCAAACAAAAGATCATCAATTGATTTTGCATTTGACATATAAATTCGGGCGGCACAATTCAAAATATCTGAATCGTAAAACTCTCTAAAAAACGTTTGTTTGCTTTCAAATCTGTCTAAAGTCTTATCATTTTCATAGTATCTTATTTTTGGATTGTTTATCTTTCCTGCAGCTGCTGCTAAACCATCACCTTCGACACTTATATTTGATGTAAAGTCATGTGAACTTGTAGTGTCTCTTAAGTTAAATATTTCTTCTTTCTTTCTTAAGACACACATATCTATCGCTGGCGATATAGGCTTCCTTTCAGGCGTCGTTTCTTCAGCGGAAGTACCAGTTGAAAAAATTTCAGGAGAAACAGTATTTTCTAATTCAAATTTTTCTTTACCTAGTTCAATATGTGAATTATTAGATCCTTGGAGAAGTAAACTACCGCAATCTTTAACTTGCCTAGGTACAGGCTCACCTGTAAACTCTTCGCTATATGTAAGCGAAGAATTAATAATATTTTGAAAATCTATATTACTTCCACGAATCGCTCCGCCATTAAAGTGAATGTACGTGTTTTCGTCATCTGATTTCTTGACTTTTCTAAAATTAGTCTCTCTTTCAGAAAAAGTATAGTTTACATCTTCTATTTGAAGATAAGAAGCTTTTCTAGTCATCCAGTAATAAACACCGCCGATATTAGTTACAATGACTGTTTCTCCTGGTTTAACAGGCATTGAAAAGTGAGAAGAAAAGAAAGGAAAACACAAAATAGACTTTGAAGATGCTCCTGAATTTTTGGCTTTCTTTAAAAATCCTTTAATTGAGTTAGCTGGCATAAAGTCAACAAGTGAAGGATTTTCAACATTCCACGGATTTAAAAATGTTTGATCGTTGTCATCTGATTTTACTCTTCCTGAGTACACATCACCCAATGTAACAAGTTGTCCGTTATGTGTCCTTCCCTCTTCGGGCCATGGTTTACTAAAATAATAGTATGGATCAGAAATGACTTCTTCGACAACGACTAAAGAAAAAGTATCGCTTGAAGAGCCAGCAGGCTGTGAAGCAGAAACGCTTGCATCTGACATGTCATTTTCAAATCCAATAGCAGTGTTGCTAGCATCGCCTTGCGCTTGTCTAAGCAAACTTCTTGTAGTGTGCTGCCTTCTGTTCATTCAGAAATCTCCTTGAAAATGTCATCAGGTGATATTGTACCTGCAGCTTCTTCTTCTTTTGCAATTAACTCTGCAAGTCTTAGTATCTGATCATTAGACTTAGACATTCTTTCAAGATACTTTGTCATTATAGTTCCAAACTGTTGATGGTTGTTTAAATTTCCTTGAATTTGTAAAAGTAAGTCATCAACAAGTATAGAAGCAGATGATCTGTCGTCTAAAGCGTTTTGATAAGCTTCTTTCCATAAGAGTTTTTTCTTATCTTGTGTATTTTCAAGCTCATCCAAAAGATCAGAAAAATCTTTTATTTTATCTTCAACAGTTTTTTCTTGCTTTTTCATTTTTTAGCCAAATAGAATAAAATGATCGTCTGTCTTAACTATCTCTCTATAATATTTTCTTATATTAGAAAGTGAAGAACTTAATTGTTTTGGGTTAAGACCTGATATTTCTCTTAAGTAAACAAAAACTGCTCTTTTGTTTAAAAACTCAACTTCTTCAATATTTTTAAATAAAGTAATGACAGCATTTATGCAAAGTTTTTCATTTTCATTAAGAGGCTTTGTTTTTATTTTTTGTAGCATCTCTCTAAGAATGTCTTTGTCTTCTTCTCTAATAAAAATATCATCTTGAGATGGTATTATCTGGTGAGTCTCTACCATTTCTTTTTCAATTGAACTTAAGTTCTGAATGTCATCTATTGAGACATTTCTTATCTTACTTTTTTGTGTCTTTTTCGCGCCTGCTAAAAGATGATTCTTAGCGCACGCGTTGAAATAAGAAAAAGCTTTGCTTCCTTGCGAAGGATCAAACTTATAAAGAGTCTCATACAAAAAAGATACACAGTCTGATTTTAGAATATAGAAGTGATCTTTGTCTCTACTAAAACCATATATGTATATTAAATTTTCTGAAAGCTTTTCAAAAGCAGCCTTTATTTGTGATTCATAAATCTCATGCTTTTCTTCTTCGCATACTGTATTTTGATATTCTACTATTGCATCGTGAACGTCTACACCAAAATAAGGTTTAGACTTCTTCCGGCGCCTGATTGTCTTCTTTAATTTCAATTTTTCTCCCGTAACTTTCTGTAAGTTTATTTGCGACGACAACCAGAGACTCTCTTGACAATCTAATTTCGCTAACTACTCTTCTGACTTCTGTAGAGTCAAAAAAAACAGGTATTTCAAGTATTTCTGACATTGACTTGTATCTTTCATCCAATAAGTCTAAGCATTCTTCAATAGAATCTTCCAGACTGATCAATATCATAGAAAACCTAAAAAGTTTATAGAGGGTAAAAAGCAGGGAGGCAGCTAAGATGACTACGCAAATTGTAAGTATTTCAGTTAAACCCATTTTTAAAAGCAATCCTTTAAAAATTTATCGTATTTTTTACAAATTTTATCTTTTGAAAATTTTCTTTGAACATCTTTCTTGAGCATACTAGCTATTTTTTCATGTTCTTCATAGTTTTTTCTTAAAGATTTAATGCTATTTACAAAAGATTCGCGAGAAGGTTCAGCCCACTTTACACCTTGCATAAAGATTCTATTGTCGACTCTATTGCCGGTAATTTCTGTAAGACTGTAATCGACTTTCAAAAATTTATCTTCTAAAAAGTCTAAGTGTCCTGACCAGTTTGTGGCAACAACGGGTATTCCGGATGCGCTCGCTTCAACGAGAGGTAAACCATAACCTTCTCCTCTTGTAGCAGAAACATAACCCTTGACACTACCCGACTTAAAAAGTGAAGCTACTTCTAAATCAGACATGTTGCCGTGTATTAAGTGAACCTTGGGGAAATCTGACTTTCTAAATCTAGCAATTATTTGCTGAATTACAGACTTAGTCATGGCTCTATCTTTGACTGATCCTTTTCCCAAGCATGTTTTTACAATTATTCCTGCGTCTTCTTCTCCTTCAAGTGCTTCAATTGCCCACCCAATCGTATTAACCAAATTTTTTCTATCTGATTTTACGTCAGCTGACGTTAATGTTCCCACTGTCAAAAGATTAAATTTTGTACTAAATTTAAGTCTCTCGTCTCTCAATTTTCTTAGTTCTTTATCTTTTTTGGACAAATGAGAATTAAACCATTCAGGGATAACATAAACTTTCTTATCAAACACTTCTCCAAAAGTATTTTGAATTACTTTTTTTGTAAACTCTGACGGGACTATAATTCTATCCATGGTCATCATTTTATTGAACCATGCTGGGTTGCATTTGTCACTTTCAACTAAAGCTGTCACGCCTACATTAAATCTAGCTAGACTTTCATCCCATTCATCAGGTAGTTGAACTTGGAACGACATGTCAAATTTCTGGCCTTCGAAGTTTTTAGATCGATCCATTATCTTTCCAAAAATTCCATTCTCTGTGCTTGGATTAATTATCCACGGAGTTGCTCCCCACTGAAGTGCTTGTGTTGTGACATTGAAGTCTTTTCTATTGAGCATCCACTCAAAAATTTGTCTTGAGTGAATACCGTAACCGCTATTTGTAAGCAAAGGTGCTCTTAAGAGTACGTTCATAATATTTCCTTAAAAAGTAAATTTTTCCCATGTTTTGTAAGACTTGAATTCCTTTATAGCATCTAACATACTTTGGTGCCATAAATCAACTGTTTTTTGATATGAGAATTCTGAGTGTGCATAATCATACACTTTCTTATTGAGCTTTGTTTTTTCTTCCGGGCTTAAATCATGAATTTTTATTAGCGCATCGGCAGCATCTTCAATACTAGCGTAGTCTTCGTATATGTAAGGAACGCTCTGGCTACCCACAAGAGTTTTAGTTATAATGGGCAAAGCAACACCATTTTCAGATTCATCTCGATGATCAATCACTTGTCTAGTCAACCCTCCTGTGGTTGGTGCAATAATAGGTGTACCTGTCATCATTGCTTCTAAAGTAGACAGGCCAAATCCTTCTGCATAAGAAAGAGTAAAGCAAACGTCTACAATATTGTAAATTACATTCATTTTATCAAAATCAATTCTATCTCTAGAAAAGAAAACATTTGATTCTAGCCCTAGAATTTTTGAAGTCTCAAAAAGATTAGGCCCTTCACTATCTGTCGGTTCTGTGTGCATAATAAGTGTAGCATTTTTATGACCGTAATTATTTTCAAGCTTATCTAAAAATGCTTTCCAAGCAAGTAATGCGTCGTTAGGTCTCTTTCTCTTTGCGTTTCTATTGACCCAAATTGCAACAAAGTGATCTTTTCTATCTTCACCAAGTAAATTTATTTTATTTTGCTTAACTAGTTCTGAGTTTAATGGTTTAAATATATTGTTGGGAATTGCATGAGGAATAAAGGAGGTCTTGGCGCTATGAGTCCCTTCTTCATTTAGCATTGTGTATGTCATATGAGAATGACAATTAATCTTGTCTGTGGCTTGATAATAAAGATCGTTAAACTTAGGATAAGGATAATTATCCCAAACATGCCACCACACTATAGGACACATTTGATGAACTTCATCTTCGATCTCAAAAAGCCAAGTAAAAAATCTAGGGTCAGTAAAAATAAATAAAAGATCAGGCTTTTCAGTAGCGAGTGTTACTCTGATAAGATCAGGAGAACCAAAACCATCAATTGGTTTGATGATAAAATCTTCATTTATTACAACTGTGTCGTAATTGTTGTGTCTAATAGCTGCACCAAACTGTCTAAAAGACCAGCAACCTTTCTGTAAAAGCCCGTTCAGCAAGTGTCTTGTTTGCGTACCTACACCACTTGTTGATAAAGCATGATCAGAAAGTACTAAAACTTTATACTTTTTCTTATTCATTAAAACCTCTTTGATCTCAATTATATCAAAAAAAGTTTATAGTTAAATTATTTACAATGCTCTGTGTTGTGGTATTGACAGTACTTGCAAGAGTTTCTGTTTTTTAAAAACATCTTTCTTTGAACAGCTGATATCATACTATTTAGCACCTTAACACCCTTTGCTAAGGTTTTAGGTCCTGCTGACACTTTAACAAGTTGACAAACTTTTCCTTTTTTAGCTCCTCGTCCTAAAGTAATAAAAGCGCATCTAATTTGATTATGAGGTATGTCGTGTTTTTGTGCCCAATAATATTTGTAAAGAATTAACTGTAGCTGCATCAAAAAATCTTGTTTCTTTTCTCTTCTCCAACCACCCTTTCCTGCTGTTTTCCAATCGATAATCCAATACTCGTCGCCTTTCCCACGCTTTTTAGGAACTTTGATAACACCGTCAATAAAACCTTTTAGAGAAATATCTTTCCCTTCTATTGACTCGTACAAATCTTCTTCTGCTGCGTGTAAAGTCCATCCTGGAAATTCTTGATCTAAGAAAGGCACGACTTCTTCCCACATGCTTTCAGCCCACTTACACCATTCATCTAAAGGCGCATAAGAATTTTTATACCAATCAGGCTGCTTTGCTACCCATTCGGGATTATCAAAGTCATATTTTTTCCAAGCTTCTCTTATATCAGCCAAAAGCTTTTCTTTTGGAACTTCTTTTCTCTCTAAAAGCGTTTCACACCCTTCATGCACAGCTGTACCGAAGTCTAAATAAGGACTAGGTTCAAACATGTCAATCTTGTCAATGTAAAGTAACTTGTGACGATATGGGCATTCTTTCCAATGCTTAACTTCAGAAAAAGATACGTGTGGCTTTCCTGTTGGGAAATCTTGATTCATTTTAAACTCCTGTATAAGAGTTTAGTTTAAAAAATCAATTTTTACAATTAATCTTCAGAAATTGCGCGACCTTTCATTTTTTCCCAGTCTCTATTTTTTCTCACTAAATCGTTCTTTTCTCTAGTAGCTTCAAGAACTGTAGGGTTTACATCATTTTGAATCATTAGATATATCATCGCATCTAGATCTTTCGGAAAGCAGTGACCGCCATAACCAAAATCTCCGTCAGGTCCCGGGACAGCAAGATGGCTTTTACCTATTCTTTTATCAAACAAAGCGTATTCAGTTACTTTATCATAATCAATTCCTAATTCATCACAAATTTGATACATTTCATTAGCAAATGATACTTTGACTGATAGGAAATTATTAATAAAATATTTTACCATCTCAGCAGTCTGATATCCTGTTTTGACAATAGGAATATGCGGAAATGCTCTTCTAAACATAGTTTTAACTTGCGTTGTATAAGGCCGTGGTCCTCCCAAAATAATTCTTGTCTGATTCTTAAAATCTTCTATTGAATTAGCTTCGGTAAGAAATTCTGGACTAAAAATAATATTAAGACTTTCAAAATCTTCATTGAGCTTTTGACAAGTACCTGGAGGAACTGTTGACTTTATAACAACGATTGGATTCTTATTGTGAACTGAAGCTATTGTGTTTAAGGTTGTAAGGGAACTTCTCACAATGCTTAAATCACACTCTCCTGATTTTTTCATTGGGGTTGGTAGACACTGAAATATTATTTCACAATTCTGAACAATGCCCGTTGGTGTTGCTAGCATTTCTTCTGGGCATAAATCTTCTTTAAGGTCGTATATAGAAACTGAATAGAAGTTTTTAAGACCTTCTCTGATCGCTGTTCCTACAAAACCTTGTCCAATTATTCCTATATTCATTACAAACTCCTTTACAAAGCTTAACTTAAAAATCTAAACTTTACAAAACTAATGTTTAGAAACATCGTTATCTTTATTATTTTCTAAACTCTATTTTCTTGTAGATGAATTAATTCTTTATCAATCCATGTATTTACTCTATTAGACCATTTTTTAACAACATCTGAGTTGAAAGATCTGGATGAAGACCTACCCACGTGTGTTAATATCGGTGTGTTTTCAAATTGAAATTCTTCTCCATTCATTCCTGATTCCATAAATTTCATTTGATTTTTTGTATTTTCTAATCTTGGCGAAACTATTTTTAATACTTTTCCTTTATAACCACTTTTCTTAGACTGATAGCAAAAATCCCATGCTGTATCTAAAAATATTTCTTCACCTTCTTCTACTCCAAAATATACACAATCTTTTTTGCTTGCTTTAATTTTTTTAATCTTTTTTGCAAAATCAATATTTAAAGATTTTAGCTCTTTAGTTTTGCAAAATGAAAAAATAACATTAGGAAAATTTTGATACTTGCCACGACTATATTCGCTTCCAATTGCGATTATTTTTTTATCTTTTTCAAGAGCTTCAATTAATATTTTATCCCAATCTTTTTTTAAAAAAGCAATATCGCAGTCAGCAAAAATACAATATTTACTAGTAAAATTTTTATATAGAATATCTAAATTAATACAATGACCTTCTGGATAAGACATTTTCTTATTATTGATTAATTTAACTATGTCTAATCCTAACTTACTATTATTTTTAATAATTTTATCAATTTTTCTAATATCAACTTTATCGTCAATGGCCAAAACTATTTCAAATACTCCTAGCCTTTCTTTGTTAACAGTTTTTACAATAGAAGACAACAAAAAAGAAACGTAATCTTCACAATTATTTGAGCATGGTATTCCTACTTGTATTATTTTTTCCATTTATTTACCGACAAAACCATTGTTATATACTTTTCATTATTGACTTTTCTTTCACATATTTTTTTAAAATTTAATTTTTTATATAAGTTAATTGCTGGTATATTTTTTTTAAAGACATCTAGCCAAATATTAACATAGCCATTTTCTATTAGTTGGTCTAATATTAAATTGTAAGCTTGAAATGCTATTCCTTTTCTTCTAAAGTCTGGGTGAACATCGCATCCTATGCATATGCTTTTTCCAGTATCATCTGATGTTCTGATGTAGCCCGCTTTTATATTTTTATAGTAAATTACGTACCAGTTAGGATTTGTTTTATCAAACCAGTCTAAAGTCTCATCAATTGTTATAGTGTTGTTGTTTTCCAACCACTTTCTTGTAGATTCAATATTTCTTGTATTGTTTATAAAAATAAAATCATCTCTAGAAGCTTTTTTAATTTCAATATTCATTAATGACCTTTATAATATGCTCTTTTTGTTCTTCAGTAATCCACCACCCTACGGGTATGTTTAGCATTCTTTTGCAGAAATAATCTGCTCCGCTTAGAGAATCGCTTTTACTATTTTTAAAAACACTATACTTGTCATTTCTAACATGTACAACGTCAGAAGCTATTCCATTTTTTTTCAAATATTTTTGTAAATGATCTCTATCTTCTGTCAAGATTGTGTATATCCAAAATGAAGAGCTAGCATTTTTGGATCGATTTAACTTAATAATCTTTTTATTATTAATCATTTGATCATAGTATAATCCATTTTTTATATGAGAATTAACAATATTATCAATATATTTCATTTGTTCAATTCCAATAGCAGCATTGACATTATTCATATGAAACTTATATCCCGACTCAGATATGTCTTGTGTCCACTTACTTCCTTTGTATTTTCTATCTAATCCAAACCATCTTAGCTTTTTAATTCTCGCATCGTTTTCTTTGTTGTTTGAACAAATAGCTCCGCCATCAACTGTTGTTAAATGTTTAATTGCCTGAAATGAAAAACAAACAAAGTCTGAATGCGAACCAATTAAAATATCTTTATACTTGGCACCTAATGCATGAGCAGCATCTTCTACAATTTTTATATCTTTACCTGAATTATTAACAACGTCTTTGATCCCATCGATGTCAAAAGGCTCTCCTGCCCAATGTACACCGACTATTGCTTTTGTATTTTTTGTAATTAATTTTTTAACAGACTCCGGATCTATATTACCTGTACCTGGATCGATATCAGCAAAAACTAATTTAGATCCAGTATTAAATATTGGCTCATTAGTTGCCATACATGTCATGGGAGTTGTAATTACTTCATCATCTTTTTTTAGACCAATTAAATGATATGCTAAAGTAAGCGCTGACGTGCAGCTATTAACCAGAGATGTATTTTTATTATTTACATAGCTTGCAAACATATTTTCAAATTTATCTGAATACTCTCCTTCAGTGATTAATCCTGAGTC
>Ga0181568_10002049_pt1 | contig 18332 bp, 17 predicted proteins | sample 101ome_20_FD_133758 | JGI IMG/M metagenome (GOLD analysis project Ga0181568, IMG submission 133758) | Coastal salt marsh microbial communities from the Groves Creek Marsh, Skidaway Island, Georgia - 101404AT metaG (megahit assembly) | ecosystem: Environmental > Aquatic > Marine > Intertidal...
ATTATCACGTTCAGCCGCACGCCAACAAATCAATGCAGAACGGAAGGAAAATGAACTCAGAAGCAAGGGTATTATTGTCCAAGCGGCGACGAAAAACATCCTATCTGAAGAAGCACCAGAAGCCTACAAAGACGTCGATCGTGTTATTGAAAATACGAACAAGGCCAACTTAGCTCGACCCGTGTTACGACTCGAACCAATGGCAGTCATCAAAGGCTAATCACATGCAAGTGTTTGCAAGTGGGTGGCCAGCAGTAGGTGCCGACCCTGTGTGAACGCCATCGGGCTCTTCAACGATAACAGAAAGTAATGTATTGACAAGTTCTTTCAAATCGTCGACTTGACTTTGTAATTCTTTGATTCGTGCCTTTGTATCGGTCTTCTTTTCAGTAGCAGTGCTCATCTATATCCCATCCGAAGAAGTTGCCTTCTTCATTCTAAAGTTCCACTCGACATCTCTTAATGTTTGTTGCCTAAAAAAAGTCCAAACAACGATTTGTTGGTGGAGCCACCGGCGAGACTCGAACTCGCGACCTCCTCATTACCAATGAGGTGCTATACCACTAAGCCACGGTGGCGGCGTCCTTGCCACCAAGCATTTCGATATAACCGCTTCGCGTCTTACCAAAACAAGTGCTAAGATGTGAAAATTGGCGCCGAGAGAGAGATTTGAACTCCCGAGGGACAGGCCCACGCGATTTCCAGTCGCGCGCACTACCAGGCTATGCGATCTCGGCTCGCATTTCAACCCAAACAACATCAGTGTTTAACGCTCTCGCTTGTCAATGTTGCAACGCAAGAACCTCAAAGGGGGACGTTAACGGGCTGTCATGGACGGTGGGGAATCAACGGCCCATGAAGCATCCCACGATGCACTCCCGTTTCGATTAAGTGATGTTAAAATCAAACCAAAATTCTTCGATGTTCATCCCGCTGTTGTTCAGATTCGACAGGAATTAATCTTTCAATGGAAGTTGATTCGAAGAGAATGGAATCAGCAATTCACCATCGCTGTTCTTTCCGCAATTCTTGCGGTTCTCCTCGGGGCTCTCAACGCAGACATTTTTGATGGTGGAAATGCGAAAGTTGCTGGGCTTGAGGGGCTACAAACCGCTGGCAGTACTGCCTATTTCCAAATGGTCATTTCGATTCTCGGCTGGGGATGGTTCATGTTCTTGTTGATTCAATTGTTCCCAATTATGCGCACGCATACGATTACGTTGCTCCTAATTTGGGGGGGCTTCGGAATCGCTCAGGTCTTCTTCCACTCAACCAACAAAAATTTCCCGATAGGTCTTGCACTTTCAGATATGATGGGAGGATTCCTGATTACACTCGTCTGTATCTTTTTCTTGTATTTCTTCGTCAAAGCAGTTCGCGAGACCAGAGATTTGCATGTCGAAACGCATCATTTGCATGAGGATGTACGATTGATGGAAGAAGCAATGCTTGAGCATTCCCTACGTGGATGGACGTTCATCTGTGTGGCATGGGCTGTTTCTGCGATGTTCAGTGCATGGGCAGGTGCCCAATACATAGCGGAACGGACAGGCTCACGTACATGGGCCTTGACGCTACACATCGTCTTCTCAATCATCACGATCCCATTGCTAGTTTGGACCGTTTGGTTCCCACAAAAAATGCTTGGAAGTGAGGCGCAAGTGCGAACAAAGGCGGCAGTTTCAGCGGATGAAGATTTGATGAGCAAGGCAGAAATTATTGAAGTTTCACCCGATAAGGAGGCATGGTGATGGACCTGAAGAAATTACGAGAAGACTTCCCTGCTCTTTGTGAGGAACATCCTGTTGCCTATCTCGATAATGCATGCGTCACCTTGCGTCCCCATTCTGTTATCAATGCAATTTCCGATTATTACATAAAAACACCAGGATGTGGCGGCCGTTCAATTCATCGATTTGGAACAACCGTATCGAAAGCAATCGCACAATCCAGAAAGACACTCAGCGGATTTTTTAATGCACCATCCATCAATGAAATCGTCTTTACACGAAACGCAACCCATAGCTTGAATCAGGTTGCAAAAGGGCTCTCTTGGCAGAAGGATGATGTCATCCTCACAACCGACCGCGAGCACAACTCCAATCTTGTCCCTTGGCTTCAACTCGAACAAGAGCAAGGAGTAGATCATCGAGTCGTGCCCTCCAATCCAGACAATACATTCGATCTGGAAGCGTTCGAAAGCATGTGTGCTGATGCAGGCAACCAACTTCGCATGGTCTCTGTAAACCAAGTGGGCAATCTTGATGGTATTGAAACTCCAATTAGAGAAATTACCAAGATTGCAAAGGATTTCGACGCCCTCGTCTGTGTTGATGGTGCCCAGTCAGCACCGCACATGCCTGTAGATGTTCAAGAGATGGGTATTGATTTCTTTGCCTTCTCAATTCACAAAATGCTAGGGCCTTCTGGAATGGGAGGATTGTGGGGTAGGGAAGACCTGCTCAATTCAATGCGTACCATTCAGTCTGGAGGTCAAACGGTGAAGACTTCGCATTATGATGGAGTTGAATGGGCTCAATCGCCTTCGAAATTCGAAGGTGGGCTTGGCCATTTTGCAGGGATGATGGCAACCGGAGCAGCCATCGATTACTTGTCAAATTTAGACATGAATCAAGTTCACGAACATGAGATACACCTCAACCGAATTATGTCTGAAGGTGTCAAAGATTTGGAGGGGGTTTCAATCATTGGACCGGAAGATGCATCGCAACGCGGTGGCATTTGTTCACTTCTACTCGATGAAAAATTACCAACACACGATATTGCCATCCTCCTCGACGAGGTTTCAGGTGTAATGGTACGTTCCGGCCAGCACTGCGTCCATTCCTGGTTTAATGACAGGGGATACAATGGCTCATTAAGGGCATCTGCTTACTTTTACAATACCGAAGAAGACGTTAAGCGATTCGTCGACACATTTTCTGAAGCTGTTCAAGCGTTTCAATGAGGGTCTTACATGACAGAAGATCATGATTCAAAGGATCAGGTCGAAACACTATCACCTCAATTGGAGAAGGATCTCGAAATTGTTCGACGTATCGTTAGCGTTACGATGGCAGCATTGTTAATTCTTGTTGCAGGTTTTGCCTACAACATCATCGTGGGAGACAGTTTAACTTTCGTGAAACCAAGTGAAACCTTAATCCAATCTGAGAAGGCATACAGGGACCTCATCAATGTGCCAAATGATTATTCAGGAAAAGGCGTCAATGTGTGCATCGTAGATACTGGAATGGAATTAGACCATCCTGATTTAGAGGGCTTCGATGTTGCTGGTTGGGTGGATATCGTTCAAGGCAAATCCAATCCGTACGATGATAACGGCCATGGAACCAACATGGCTGGAATACTTGTTGCCAATGGTTGGATCAATGGTGTGGCGAAAGACGTCAATCTGTATGTTGCCAAAGCGTTACTCGCAAATGGTTCTGGCTATCAGGAAGATGTCGTCTCTGGAATTGACTGGTGTGTCAATCAGAATGTCAACATCATTTCACTTTCCCTGGGCGGAGGACAAGATTTGTTTCCACTTCTGGGTTCCTCAAGTCGAACCATTGAAGATTCCGTAAACGACGCGATGGCTCGTGGAATATTTGTTGTCGCAGCTGCAGGCAATGATGGTGGTGAAGATGATGACGGAGATGTTGCATCTCCTGGAAGTGAACGCAGAGTCATTTGCGTTGGAGGAGTAACACAATCCGGCAGTCACTGGTCGAAATCATCAACGGGGAACAACGCACTGAGTGTCTTTCCACCCAAGTTACCACGAGGTGACCCCGACAAGAAACCAGAATTGGTGGCTCCAGCAAAGGACGTACCCGTTCTCAACACGCAAGGAACATGGTCCTCATCAAGCGGAACAAGTGCGGCTACGGTCTATGTCACTGGAGCTATTGCATTACTGCTTGAGGCTCATCCAGAACTATCGAGTAATGGAACCTCTGGCGATGTATCGACCATCGATCAAGTCAAGGACTGGATTATGCAATCCGTCCAGCCAAAGGATGGTCAATCTGATCATGACGACAATTACGGGTATGGGCTGCTGGATGTCGTTGCCTTGTTGGAAATTGCAGGTCAACAATCTACCGCTTGAAAAAAGCCACAATCGTCCCTCCAAATAATGGAACGAAAGCCATATGATAGGCATCCTGTGACTGTTGAATAAATTCAATCCATGCATTGAATCCATCGACTTTGGCTTTTCCTTCATCATCAAGTTCATCGTACTCACCGACCGGAGTCTCAGGCTCCACCGTGTATAGAACACCGTTGTTGGAGAGGAGTTCAATGGCATCTTGCAAATCACTCGCCAGACGACTAAGCGGTGCGTCAACGATGATCGCATCGTACTCCTCAGAGAGGCGACGATCGTCTGTTCCTACACCCGAAGCTGTTGTCAATTTCCATGCCTTCTCTTCAGCACAAAGCGTCGCGAAATCATTGACGATGATGTTCGACCAGGATGATGCATCGTATCTGGTCAAAAGGCGATGAAGGATAACACCAAACTTTGCACCTTGTTCAACGATGTCGTAACGATCGATTCGGCCATCAGCAAACAAATCATACAACCATGCAGAACGGTGACCTATGCTTCCACCGACTTCAAGAACGCTCTTTGGCTCTTGTCGACCAATTGCATCTCGAAGACGACGTAAAACCGAGATTGACCACGTTGACAAGCCCATGTGTTCGAGTTGTGTCGCAATGTTTGCTGCAATTTCAGGCTCATCACGAGAACGTTCATGATCAGCATTCAGTAAACTGGGTAGGATTTGATCTCGACCTACCTCGCTCATGGTCAACCCTCGATGACCGTTTGTTTTGAACACTGTGCCGAAGCCACATGCGGTGGATTCAAAGGGGGTGCGCATCGAGAGCGACCTGAGAAGCATGGATGACGAATTCGATGAGGACGACTTCGAAGATGACGAAGTCATCGAGAATGCAGTCCTATGTCCTATTTGCGAAGATGTAACGGGACATCAAATCCTCAAAGAAAAAGAGATTGGACGAGGGAAAGATTATCTCTTACGTTGTGAAACATGCTCATCCGTTCATGAGATGCAATTTCGAGCGCCTCCGCTCAAGAGAGTCCCTTTCATGCTTACTGATGGCCCTGAGTCGTACATGGCAACAATCGATCTTGATTCCGATGAATGGCTCGAACTAAACGACGTCTTTGAGCATGATGAGATGACGTGGAGAATCACGCGACTTGATTCAGAGGCAGGTCCCGTTGAAGAGATAGAAGCAACCAATCTCGTCAGAGCAGTCGCGCTTCGCCAAGACATGCTTCGTGTCAAAATCACAAAGACACGTGGTGAATTTTCAACACCGGATGTCCTCATTGTCGAAGAAGGAACCGTCTTCAAAGCAGGTACAATCATGGAAATTGGAGTCCAAACATGGCGTATTCGTGCAATTCATACTGGAGAGGGTCGAACACTTCGAGGGACAGTGGATGCATCCAAAATTAAGCGCATGTATTTGCATGAGCCGCCACGTCCGGAGCGTTTCGAGCCTAAAACACCCAGAGAGCGCCGCCAAGCCTGGAAAGAAGGACGACTTGGTTTCAATCCGAATCCGATTCTACCAAAAGAGCAAATCAAGAAGCGAGTTAAGCCAACGAATAACCGAAAGAAAAAGAAGGCCCGTAAGTGATCACGGGCGGTTGGTCCAAGGCATCAAAAACGACTTCGCTACCTGTAGACCAATCGTTGGGTTTTCTTGTAATCGGCGAATACTGTACTCGTACCATTTCTCTCCGTATGGAATGTAAACACGGGTTCGATGACCTTCTTTGGTTAACTTTCTCCGCATCGGACCACGAACACCAAGCAGCATTTGGAATTCATATCCTGGCCCTTTGCCATTGCGTTGAGCGCCAGCATTTGGACGTGGATCAGCAACCGATGGACCCATGTTGAACTCTTTCAAAACTTCTAATGAATAATCAACAACTGGAACGTCGTGGGAAGCGATACCAACATATGCACCATGTTCCAAGGCCATTCGAATTGCTTCATTGGTCTTCGTTCGAATGTCATTTCGTGATGTGTAAGCAATGTTTTCTGGCTCCAAGTAGATTCCCTTGCAAATACGATAGTCAGCATTTGGACCAATCGATGCTCCAACACTTTCGATATCATCGGGCGTTCGATGCAACCTTCCTTGCAAGACGGTTCCGACATTGGTTAGACCCTTTGCATGCAAATCGAGAACGACTTGAATCGTTTCAGTAGTGACTCGGTGGTCTTCCATATCGAGACGTACAAACATGTCATGTTTCGATGCTTGCAGAACAAGTGATTCGATGTTTTCCATACCCTTGTCTTTGTCAATCAGTAGACCAAATGCAGTCGGTTTGATCGAAAGGTTAGCGTCAAAATTGTGCTCAACAATGGCATTCATGACACGAACGTATTCATCAAGGAAAAATTGTGCTTCATCCAGGGATGAAATCTCTTCGCCGAGCACGTCGATGGTGAAACAAGCACCCTGTGATTCCAAGCGTTTCATGACTGAAACCGCATCTTCGAGTTTTGATCCGGCGACATATCGACGTGAGACCCACTTGACAAACCAACGTGGCATGCGTAATGTCATTGCCACGATTAGTTTCGACAACATGATTACGCCTCCTCAACCTATTGGCCCGCTTGACATCCTTTGACCATTTCCAAAAAGGCATTAGAACGAACAACCTCAATTCCGGTTGATTCCAGATGTTTGTAAATCAATTGTCGTTGCCATCCTTTGAAGGACTTCTTCTCGACATTGCAAACGATTCTACCACCTGGATATGCAATTCCTGTCGATGCAAGTGCGGCATCTATGGATTGTTTCCAAAGGATTCCGGGATCTTCCTGAGGACCAAACGGGAGTGAATGGTTAGCTAACATATGGCCTAACCATACATTCTCTTCAAGTGCTAATTTGTTTGCTTTTGGAGCATAATGTCCACCCCCAAGCGTTACAAGAACCGGTTCACCGTGATTCGTTTCATCCCAAGATTCGTTGGAAAAATCATCCTCAAATCCAAGTCCCTCTTCGATAACTTCAGCAAGAAGCTGTGCAGCCTCCTCATTTGGCCAATACGGTTCAGTTGAACCTACTTCGATGAATAACGCAGGAACATCAAGAATTGGTCCATGGTGTGTCACCTCAAGCGAAAGGGAGAACTCTGGAATTGCTTGTGTCTCCCATTTTCTGTGCAGGAGTCTCCACCAAGATGCAATTCGAGGATTCGGAGGGGGTGCGAAACCAGAACGTCCTCCAAAGGGAGGCTCATCACCAAGGGGATGATGAGGTACGCCAATAGGATGCAACGTCAAGCAGGGCTTCCCACTTACCGCAGCATGTCTCGATGGAAATATAATCTCAGTCACTGTCTCGCCAGTTGCGGCCTGCCAACGTTGGTCGAGATGATCTTCCCATAGGATTCTCTTCGGTAAAAACCACATACGCACATTTCCAATTGCGAATGAAGGATTAGACTCGACATCATCAAGCTGTAGCCAATGATTGTTCGAGAGCAAAAACTTTGCTTGATTCGTCGAAGCAATGTCATCATTGTTCACTGCGATAAGAACAATGTCGGCCATGATTTGTCCAAGCGTAAACACTTCTTGAAAGCGAGTATTGACAAGGAACCCATTCTTCGTCGGTTCATGGGCGAAGGTGAGCAATCAGTACACCTTCCGTTTCGGGCAGTCAAAATTATTGAAACTCCGGAAGTTGAAGACGTCCATGCCGTCGCCATAGGCGTTGATGGTGAACTCTGTCGGCTCGATGACCAATGGACGCCTATCGAGCAACATGCTCGGCCGTTTCCAATGTCGATTCAACAGTCGATTGTCGTAGGAGATGTTCTTGTTGCGACATGGATTGACCGTGAATTATTGCTAGCAAGGATGGGGTGCATACCACTTGATCAACCATTTCGAGATGGCGTGGAGCGAGGGGATTTACGAATCGCTAGAGAACTTGAACATGCTATTCTCCCAGAAGGAGCTTTGTGGGCTCATGTTCTCGATGCAGAACCTCTGGCTCTGAGTACGATGGATGATGGATTTGCTTTCGTTTTATGGAATCGGGGAATTTACGGTTTTGATGTCAATGGTGTTGAAAGATGGAGGTCACCACCTCCCGAATGGCCCGAACTGTCCCATTTGCCCATGAGTCAGGAGACTGTTGCACTACATGAAACTGAAACCACCATAGAAGTTTGGTCAAGAGCAGGAGGATGTTTGCGTCTCTCTAAATCAACTGGTTCCAAGATTGGAACAGGGCATTTTGACATCGAAGGATCTCTCTCGGCTGTTCATGGAACCGATTCGCAGCGATTGCTTCTCTTGAATGATGGACGTTGTTATCAGTACAGAGAAGGAACGAAAGTAGCGGATCTCTCAACAAAGGGGCCAATTCAACATGCTCTCATCTTGGATGATGGAACTTGGGTTCTGTCCGGTTGGCGTGAAGAAATCGCTTTACGTGAAACTGGAATTCATGTGCTAAAGCAAAATGAGGTTGTTGTGCAACACCTTATGAAAAAGAATCAACTTTGGTTGTTAACCAACGATGGTATTCTTACTCATTCGTTCTTGACTGAATAGCCACAGCGACCACAGGTCTTGCGGTCAGCATGAGCTCCGAGGAATACCCCCGGCCCACAGTTCGGACAGTGCTCTGCTTTCCGCTCGAGCGTACCGTCTTCAGCAATTGCATACTTTGACCACTTTGCCTTAGGATTTGGTTCACCCATCATTCACCACCATCCTCTGATTCTTCAGCAACCTCTTCGGTTGCTTCCGCAGCAGATTCTTCGCTGGCATTGCCGCTTCGGAATCCCTTGTGGCGTTCGTGAATGTATTCTGGTTCAACCTTCATTGCCTCGGAACTATCGTAAATCAACGCCTGACCTGTTGTGAGAGCCTGTCCATAGCGAGTTTTGCAGTTCTTGACGACAATAAAATCCGGGTTTGATCCTGGTTCAAGGGTCTTGACAAGGTCCATGATTTCCTTCTTAGAGGGAGTTTTCGAGCCTTTGTGACTCCATTTAAAATCGATTTCAACTCGGTTGAGAATTTTGTTTTCTGTTCGGTTTACAATTTCCATGTGTTTGTCCTCCTTATCGGATGTTTACTTTCAAAGCGTATCGACCTGGTTGGTCAATTTTCAATCTCTCAGCTATCTCTGATCGAGTTGGATGAATAATGATCACATAGCCTTGCCAGTCTGTCGTAGTTTGAGCAGACGGGTGGCGTGGGCATTGATCAATTCCATCTTGAAGGATAAGCCCACAATCACCGCATGCGAATGGATTCTTTGCCATGATTACTCACCTGTTTCACTGAGCCACTCGAGGGAGCCAAGACCTGGTTGCTTACAGGTAAGACCAATTTTTGAACGGCGAGGATCGCTCGTATCTGGTGACAATGATACAATTCTTGCTCGAACGGCTGTACCAATACCAAGACGCTTGTCGTCATTTCGACCGGAGATGGTACCTGCACCTACATTGACTTCAACTTGGTCATCAAGAATTTGGGACTTGTGAAGCAATGCTTCCATAGGACCAATTCGTACGAATGCTCCGAATTCATTGACCTCAGAAATTGCTCCTTCAACGACTTCATAGTCGTCCATACAGAAGAGAAGCGCATCAAAGCGAACTTTCTGATAGATTGCACCATCACCGTGAATGATACGGCCACGACCAAGAGGTGTGTGGTTGCTTGTGACCAAAATAAATCGGTTCTGTTCATCGAAGCGACCTTCAAAAGCGGTCATTGCCAATCGGTCGATGTGTTGATCGAGTGATTGGCCTTTCTTCATGTACTCTGCAGGGATACGGATGGTATCCTCTCTGGTGACGATTTTGTACATCTTTTTCCTCTCCCGGGCTTCTCTATCCGAGTGATGAGGAGGAAGAGGCAGAACCTTTCCGTCCTTCACCGGCTTTCGCCTCGGGAGAGAAGTTGACCGAAGTCATTTCGCCCACTGCCGACCCCTATATGAAGCCCACGCATCCATTCAAGCGACTGCGAATCGGAAAAAGAGGTCTGATGGTACGTATTTATGATGAAAAACAGAACGCGACGATGCTTCAAGAGCAAAACAATAACAACCCCTCACGACCGAATATATACAATGAGTAGCGGTAGCCATTCCAAATCAGGGCACAGGCTCCCTGCTTTCTGCATCGTATTGTTGATGTTGATGGTTTCCTTTACACACATTCAAATCACTCATTTTGACTTGAACAAAACCTCCTTTCAAACATCAAACCAACCATGGGATGAGTATGAACAGCCATGGAGCCAATACGGTGGAAGCGCTACACGAAACGGATCTATGCCTGCACATCATTCCCAAACAGGTTCAATGCTTAGCATTGATGATCCAGTTCTCAATTGGGTGGCCTTAGATGATGGAATAGGTTCGGATGCTTATGGGTCAATCATAGGGAATTTTTCGGGTAGCCTCACCGTTAGCCCTGGAGCTGTCGAGCGCTGTACACCATCGAGTTTGTTCGCTGTTGTACTGCATGATAGCACATCGACCTCATCGACGAAATTGTCATTGTTCGCAGGCGATGATGCAGATCTTGCTTGGCAGGTTGACCTTGGTGATACGAGGGCTGCACGTTCAACACCAGTTCTTGTCGACGTTGATCTCGATGGAACCGTTGAAATCATTGTCACTTATGATACAGAAACCTCGCTTCAAGTTGATGTGTGGTCACCGGAAATCACCTGTGACGAGTCTGGTTGGCAAAGTGGAGGGCACTCGAACGAATTGTTGTGGTCATGGACGAGCACAGATTACCGAATCGGAATCACAAGCCCCCATCTCCAAACGCGACAAAGCAATCACCTGTCCGTCACACAACCTCTCCTTGCTGATTTAGAACTCGATGGACAACCGGAACTGGTTCTTACTGTTGTCGATACCGCAACCGATCACCCTCACATTCTCAGTTTACCTCTAGGAGCAAACACGCCCACAGAGAATTGGGATGTTACACTCGATCGTGGCACCCACCCAAGTGATCCGTCGTGGGCTCAACTTGATGCTCAAAACTCAGTAGTTCTCGCAACAACTATCGACGAGAATTCAGGCAACATGTGGATTTGGAGAATCGATGGTAGCACGGGTTCGAACGATTGGGGTCGAGTCGCATTATCCGGTACGGACACAGATTCAGATGCTCCAAGGCTACGCCTGCCAAGTCCAGTTGTTGTGCAGCTTGATGACGATTCTGCTCCAGAAATGATTCTTACAATCCCTACCGATGCGAATGGTCGAACCATTGGACTCGGAGCACAATTTGTCGGAATGGAACTCACTTCCACTGAGGAGATTTTCTCTTTCCGTGCGCGCAATGGATACGCAGATGCTCCCCCGTTACCCATCGACATCGACAACGATGGCATTCATGACCGGCTCTGCTGGGCAACGTGGTACTCTGCTTCGTCACTTACATTCGATCGAGAGGGAATGGTTGGTTGTCATGATATATCCAATGATCCGCCTTCTGAAGAATGGAACAAGATCATGAATCGAGGAGGTTCAGGTAACGACAACGATGAGATCGCTGTTTCACCGCCAGCATGGATGGATATTGACGGAGAAGGTGACCCTGAAATTGTTGTAGCATTTGGTCGGCGAATTTTTGCCTTTGAAGGCGATACTGGTTTTGAGAATGAAATTTCAGATGGTTGGGATGAACCGCTTTCAATGCCTCATCGAGTGTGGTCTGCTCCTGCCTTTGCTGACCTTGATGGAGATGGTTATCTCGACATGCTTTACGGAGATACACTCGTTTCACAACGTTTGCTTGACCTTGCGCCACTTCCAGATGGCAATGGTATTTCTTTCAATCCTGTCTCACCGGATCCAGGCCAAACACTTACTGTTACAGGTCAATTCGCAAACATTGGCACTTGGGAAAACGAGGACAGTATTGATTGTGCACTCTACATGAATGGCCAAGAATTGACGCGTGTCCGTTTCGATGACCTTGAACCTCTCTCACCGAGTGGAGAAGGAGGACCTGCAACGTTCAGTGTCGACGTCACTGCTACTTTGGGCACCCACGTCTTTGAATTGGTTCTTGATGTAAATCAGAATCTCACAGAGGCTCGAGAAGACAACAACATCCAACAAGCATCGCTCACAATTGTCGAACCGTATGCTGTTCTCATTCAAGGGCCTGAAGCTGTTACGAGAGTTGAGCCTGGCACCTCAGAGCCAGTTGATGTAAGCATCACGGCTACTGGCTCACGTACAGCGGAATGGAACATCACATACGATACATCGAACCTACCAATAGGTTGGACTGTTGAACCACAGGCTGGAACGAATCTGGAAAACGTTGAACTTGTTCCTTCATCACCGTACACGGTTCCGTTTATTGCGTCACTACCAACGGATGCACTTGGGGATGAAGACGGCTACATCGAAGTTACGGCTACCTTGGTCAATGATGTAAGTGTAGAAACGACATCATGGATTCCGATTGAGGCTCTACGAACTCGGGGTCTATCGCTGGTAGGCCCGACCGGACTCGCCTTATCAGAAGGTTATGGAATCCCGGGATACACCGGAGAAACCTACGTCTTGATTGAAAATCTAGGTAATGCTGTCGAAACAACGACCTCAATCGATTGGACGAATCCATCATGGGGAGGTACACCGGTTCTTTTTGATGGAACCAACAATGTATACTCAATTACGCTCCAACCAGGAGAAAAGAAAGAGATGAAAATTCTACTTGACGTGCCGAGTTCTACAACATTGGGAGGAACGACAACAACGACGTTGACCACATGCATAGGAAGCGGAGAAGATACACTCTGTCGTTCCCTTGATGCAAACTTCACTGCGGTAGCATCTCATACATCACCCACCCACATCCGCACCGTTCCTGATTTCAACCATCAATTTGAGTTTAAGATGGAACTACCTTCATCGGGCTCATTGAGTTGGGACCTCAATCAAGCAAACATTGCTCTTCCGAACTGGCAATGGAATGTCTCGAGTGGAGGTTCACTGCAAAATGGAATTCTCACGGCGACAGGATCTGCTAACTCATATCACATTGTAGAACTCGAAGTATACATACCACCAAATGCACCCCCTCAACGACTTTCCTTTACGGCTGAAGAACAAACTCCCCTCGCCAATCATGGATTTGATTTGAGCATACACGTGCTTCAGATTCACCGTGCTGACCTTCGTGTGATTGATCCTTTGCCGGGGCTTGAACCTTCAGGTTTCAATGTGAGCACAACACATCAGATCCTGATCCAACTCGAGAATCCTGGAAACGGAGAAGATACCTACAAGTTTGAGGCAAGAGTTCTAACAACTGATACGATCTCGACTGAAGATGTACAATTCACCTACTACAACCCTGAGAGAACCTTAGGGCCTTTGGCCACAACCATCATGCCCTTGGATATTGTACTAAGTGATACGCTCCCTGCTGCTCAACCGTTCTATCTTGAATTTGAGTGGGCATCGACTGTGAACAAATCTGTTGGTGCTACAACAACATTGCTCATCGAGGCGGAGCAGCGTCATGAATGGGACATTGTTGTAGCCAACGGCCTCCAGCAGAGCGTACAGCCGAGCAGTGAACATCTCCTTGTATTCAACATTACCAACACGGGTAATTTCTTTGATGATGTTGAGTTAATTCCAACGTTATCAATCACAAGTTCAGCAAACGATACTGCTGTTTGGCAACCACATGAACCACTTAGCTCAACGATGCTTGATGTCAATGCATCAGCGACATTGAGTGTCCTTCAAAGCATTCCATATGCATGGAAAGATGCGAATGCAAAATTATCCTATACGGTGGTCTCTTCTGGATACGTGCTTGATGAATTTGATATCGACCTCTCAGTATTGGAGTATTCAGAATGGGAGCTGAACCTCGCAAACAGCAATCTGGAAATTATGCCTGGTGGAGATTTTATCCAGGTTGAGCTCGAACAAAAAGGAAACACTCCATCAGTTCCTTTCATGACGAAATTTGGCCAAGGATGGAACATTACGTTGCCGGACGGAGATCTCATGGAACCTGGCCAAACCACCGTTGTTGACATCTTTGTTGAGGCTCCACACGATGCTCGTGAAGGTGATGTCAATCTTCTGCAAATACGTGTATCAGATGCGATTGGTCAAGGCAGTGAAGTGTTCCAAGTACCCGTTCGAGTAATTGGTTCATCGAGTTATGAGGTTCAAACAGTCGAGAGCTGGTACATCTCCTCCGATGGTGGTTATCCACTCACTTGGATAGAAAACACGGGTAACGACTTACCAACCATTGACATCCAAGTGCTCAATTTACCACAAGGCTGGGTAGCGGAGATTGATACTCCGCTCCGACTCGCCCCCGGAGAAATTCAAGGCCTACCAATCGACCTCATGCCTCCAAGTGATTGGGACGGTGCAAATTTCAATCTGAGCGTTGAACTCATTCATTCGAACCTCGGGGCTCAACAAATTGAATTTTCGATTCAGTCTTCAAACATATCCTTCTCGTCCAGTCCAGTCTTGTGGGCTCGAAGTGGAACACTCCTTTCTGTTGAGATCTTCAACCAAGGCACTGACCCTATTGAGGAGAGCATCGCTGAGGTGACTGGTTCTACATATACATTCGAGATACAGCCCGGAGCAGAATACGTGAATCTTACGAATGGCAATGAACAACTCCAACTTGTAATCATTGGGAGAGAACCCCCTCAGGTCACTGCATCATGTTCCTTCATCAACGAGGCTTTTGCTGACCTTGGAAGACTGGCTTATACTGGTGATTTTGTCAGTTGTGAAGTTGTAGGAGATCCTTCAGCCAACACAAAGATTTCCTTCATGATAGCAACTAATCGAGGAGAAACAATACCTGTTCAAGATTCAAGCTTCCTCATTCTTGAAAACGAATCAACCTACGCGAATTTGAGTGTCGATGATTGGGACCCGGCACCAGGACGTTTGACAATCATCGTGAGCGCATACGATGAGTATGGAAATGTTCTTGCGACTATGAACAAGGAGGCGACATCAAAGGAATCGGGGTGGAACGTGGGAATCAGCAGTATTTCTGCTCAAGGAAGTATCAATGTCGCCGTTTCCAGAACGAATTATGAAGTCTTAGAGGATGCTGTTTGTGTCCTCACAGTCACGAGTCGGGAAAGCGATTTCAAGACTGAGGTTCTTGTTGATTTTGCGAGCTCACAATTCTCTCCAAACGTGCGTATTGACCCACAAAATCTCGATGACAAAGAGCAACTCGATGCAACGATTGCATGCAACAGTCCATTCGATATTGATGATGATCCAAGTGACGATACAGACTCTATTCTTTTTGAAAAAGATGAAGCCTCCGCACTCCAATCATCGAGCGTAATCTGGGGTTCATCAGTAGCAATCCTTCTCATTGTAATTTACCTCTTTATTATTCAACGGCAAGATAATGCTATGATTCGTGAGATGGTTCGTGATCAGACTTCAGATAAGCCTAAACAAACGAGGGCAACAACTACTGAAGCAGTAGTTAGGACACAAGATTCCACCGATTTGGAAGAGGAGGAGAAATCTACACTCGTTCAATCGGAGGAGGATGATTCCTCACCACCGCCATCCCTCATTGAAGAGATTCCTGCTGAAGATGATTTGACTCCCTCTGGGCGATTGGATTCGATACGTAAAGAGATGAATCCTGATGACAATGATGAGGAGCAATCAAGCATTGAGGAACGTATGTCAAAATTCTTCAAGTAACCATCACATACCTCAATAGAGAAGATGATGTCGGAGAGGCAATGAAGACCAGCCAACAAAGCACTTCTGCATTTTACACCCTTGATGGATGTCATTCAGGTCTTGTTTCAGAAGTCTTCGATGCGCTTGTTTCTAGTCAGAACGATTCAGAAAAAGAATGGCAAAAAGTCTGCGAACATCCACGAATACAAGAGCGACTTCGAACAGAAGGTGTCGATGATTATGATTCAAGGAACATGATTACGTGGGATGATCCAACCCTGTTGTTCACATTAACGAGGATGTTAGATGAAGACAAGCTTCCAATAATGTTGGGTGAAGATAAGAATAGAGAACGCTTTGGTCGATTCCCACATCCAACCGGATCAGCCATCCAATATGTTCGAGAAAACGTACGAAATGTGAGTTCTCAAACAAACGACTTGTATGAAGATCTCGTTACCCACCTCGACCATCTTCTAACTAGATGCAATATGGACAACGTTGGTGATAATCGATACATGGAAGGTAAAGCCGGATTGAACATCATGGGATTCCTAACGTCACAAGAAGTCAAGACACTTCGAACTACACTCCTTGGAGGTGGATGGTCTGTGGCCAAAGATGAACCAATTGATGGTGGAGTACGTGATGCCGTTCGCCACTTGAGCGCACTTCTGCTCGCAGCAGAGCGTAAAGGAGCGGGACTCATTCACAGAATGCATTCCTGAATCAGAATGTTTCTGATGTAAGACGCTCATACATTGACGCATAGAGAGCGGCAGTCTCATCGATCACAGATTGTGGTAGAGCAGGAATAGGTGGGTCCGTAGTACCTGCATCTCGTGCTGCCTTCAATTCCGCTTGGTGACCAGTGTTGATGTAATGAGTTCGTACGAATTCCTTGGAGAGTTCGATGCACTCACCGTTTTCGTATGCTTCAGCATCCCACCATCGGTCTTCGTCAAGTGTACCAAATGTATCAACAAGAACCACTTTTCGACCAGGTCCAAGTGCGAATTCTTTCTTACCATCGACGTGAATGAGACCGTTCTTGGCCGCTTCACGTTCAATGATTTCGTCAATTTTGAGGACTGCAGTTACAATTGAATCATACTCCTCATCAGTAATGTTTGAGATTTCGAGTGCTTCTGCACGATCGATGTTACGATCATAGGCTTCGAACTTCGTTGTAACCTCAACGAATGGTTTGTCCAGTTTTGCACCGTATTCACAATCAGCTGATACACCAAGTTGTTCAGGGGTCAATTCACCCCTTTGGAATCGTCGCCATGCAGATCCTGAGAGATAATGTCGACAAATGAATTCAAGAGGAACAAAGACCCATTCCATATCACGAGGAATAGCACCTGGTTCTTTGATGACTTCGACTTTACGAACAAGACATCGGTCGGCTGAGTTAACTTCAACGAGATGTGTTCCACAAACGCCTTCTTCTTCGACCAATTTGAACCAATGTGCTGTTGTCCTATTCAATGATTCACCTTTTCGAGGAATCAATGACGGAATAATTTGATCAAAGACTGAAATTTGATTGGTAAATCGAAATTCCAAAACGTCCGGGTCATCAGTAGACCAAACTTGCTTAACCTTACCTTGATAGAGCATTTCACCCATGAACGAGTTTCATCAAGAGAGGCTCTTGAACATTGGCGTATGACTTTCAGATGATACCAAGTGCGTCTTCAATACGATTCAATTCTGGACCCGTGGTTTCACTGCCAGCAACCGCACCTTCATTGGAGGCACAGATACCAGCTCCAACATACGGAGAACCAAACGAAACCGTTCCCACCATTGGTGGAACTCCAAGAACCTCTTCGATAAGGAGAACTTCATCGCTAGCAACGTCTGGATGGAGCAACACACCCTGATCGTTTACCACGCCAAGACTACCAACAACATCCTGCCCACCAATGGTTGTAGCGATAATATCGACTCCGAGTACATCAGCAAGGATCTCCAAGCCATCATGAGGGATACTTGGGGATGCAACGCAACCTTGCTCATTCGCAAGAAGAAGATTCCCTGCAGTATTGACACCTCCTTCCATGACGACAACGTCGCCATAGGCTGTCAATTGATCAATATCATTCTCAGTAGCAATATCAGCAACTGCAATTCCATTGGAATTGCCAGCAAGCAAAGCACCAATCAAGTTTGAACCGCCTATTGATATCGGAGCCATCTCCAACTGTAGGGTCGTTTCGAGTTGTTCAAGGGCAACTTCAGGGAGTTCTCGGGGATGGAAGAGTACCTTACCGACTGATGATAGGTGGATACCGATTTGGTCAGAACCAAGTATATCTAATGTATCAATCGGCATGACCTTCACCTTGTTACGATGTATCCATACGTAGTTTAGAAATCTTAGGTGTAAGGAATGGAAGATCGGGGAAAACCAAGAGGAAAGAAGAGGGGCACAGTGACTGCCGTTCCCGTGGACTCTCGTACCACAGTATTGGGACAGACGCAGAAGGGCTTGACTTCCGGGTTCGGGATGGGACCGG
>Ga0181568_10002052_pt1 | contig 18330 bp, 13 predicted proteins | sample 101ome_20_FD_133758 | JGI IMG/M metagenome (GOLD analysis project Ga0181568, IMG submission 133758) | Coastal salt marsh microbial communities from the Groves Creek Marsh, Skidaway Island, Georgia - 101404AT metaG (megahit assembly) | ecosystem: Environmental > Aquatic > Marine > Intertidal...
ATAATATGAGTAAAGAATTATTAAAAGCACTCACATGATCTATAGCAACCACTCGCTTATTTAATACATTTCAAACGACTGAAGTGGCTTCTAAACAATATTCCAAAGACCGAGGTTATGCTTTTGAAACGCAACTACACGAAAACACCAATTATATCCTAGATAAGCGCATTATTGACTACAGAAAAGATGAATATGCATCTAATATTCCAATGATGTTTTTAACTCCTGTAATTATGAATGATGGAAGAAGTATGATTATTTCTTCACAGGATGTCTCTTATATTTGTATAGCTGCTCAAAATGAAAGTAGACAGAAGCAAGCTCATATTGAAGGAGTTGAGTTTAGAAAATTATTTGCTAATCATGATGCCGACAGCCTTCGATACTCTACTGCATTGCGTTTAAATGCTTCATTCCCATATATAACGCCAAATGTTTCACTTCCTTCTTCTCCCTTAATTGAGATTACAGATGCTGGAATGAGAGATAATTTTGGAACCACCTATTCTACAAAGTTCCTATATAATTTTAAAGATTGGATAAAGGAAAATACAAGTGGTATTATAATTCTTCAGATACGAGATACGCACAAACGTTTTATGGATGATGAAGATAGTCAGCCCTCGCCAATTACCAGATTTTTGTATCCTATTGGTAACTTTTTTTCTAATTGGCAAAAGTTTCAAGACTATCAAAGTGATAATTTAATAGGTTCTACATTTAATTGGTTTGATGGTGACATAGATTTGGTAAGTTTTCAATATTCTCCTGATAAAAATCAAAGAAGAGCAAGTTTAAGTTGGCATCTAACAAAATTAGAAGGGCGTTTAATAACCAATAGCCTAGAGGCTGAGGTTAATCAAAAGTCTTATAAGCGTTTAATGAAGTTGTTGGGCAAAAATTATATTGAGCTAGACTAATGTTCAGAGTTTTTTGCAATTAACCTTCTGTACTCTGAAAATAATTTGGATCTAGAAATAAAGCCAACATATTTTCCCTCTTCAGTAACTGGTAAGTTCCATGCCCCCGTATCCCTAAAGAGTTGCATTACATCTTCTTTATCATCTGTCATATCAATAATTCCTTTATGAGGGTGTTTAAGTTCAGCTACAGTTACTTTATCGTATTGATCTGGATTAAACATAGTTTCTCTTATATCATCAAGGTTTATAACACCTTTAAATTTATTGTCTTTATCTATAATAGGATAAATGTTTCTCGAAGATCTTGACACTGCTTCTACTACATCTCTTAGTGTTCCATCTACATGCACCGTGGCAAAGTCTTTTTCGATGAGTTTTCTAAAGTTCATTAAAGTAATAATTGAAGCATCTTTATTATGGGTAATAACTGCATTTAACCTTCTTGAGTATATAGTTTGTGGATACAAAAATTTAGCACATAAATATGCCGTTGAGGCTGTAATCATTAAAGGAATAAATAAATCATAACCATTGGATAGTTCTGAAACTAGGAAAATGGCCGTAAGCGGAGCATGTTGCACTCCTCCAATAACTCCAGCCATACCAACTAAAGTGAAGTTTTTTTCAGATAAACTTGTCCAACCAAAAATATTCCATATTCTAGCAAACAAAAAGCCAGTTATTCCACCCATAAATAATGCAGGTGCAAATACTCCTCCAACACCACCTGCACCTATAGTAATAGAGGTAGCAAAAGCTTTGAATAGAAGCGTTAAAGCAACAAAGCCTACAAGGCCCCAAACGGTTTCTTGGGCATTAAAGAATAAAGAGTTATTGAGTAATTGACTAGACTCTCCATTTAAAATAGCTTGAATCGCTTGATAACCATCTCCAAAGAGCGGCGGGAAAAGAAAGACAATAAAACCAAGTAGAATACCCCCTATTAATGTATTGCTTAAATAAGCTTTTCTATTAATAAAGGCTTGTTCAACTACTTGTACAATTTTTGTAAAATAAACCGAAACAGCTCCTGCTATTAATCCTAGCATAATAAAATAGGGAAATTGCTGAGGTATAAATTTATCCGTAAGATCAGCATGTAATAAAATATGTTCACCTAACATTATTCTAGATAAAATAGCACCAGTAACAGAAGAGATTAAAAGTGGTATAATAGATGCCATGGTGAGGTCTAGCATTAAAATTTCAAGCGCGAATATAACCCCTGCAACAGGTGCGTTAAATATAGCTGCTATAGCTGCTGCTGCGCCACAACCAATAAAGAGTGTTTTAGTTTTATAAGGTAAATGTAAAAGCTTTCCAAGATTTGATCCTAGTGCAGAACCTGTACTAACAATTGGGGATTCTAATCCAACAGATCCACCAAATCCGACAGTTATGGCACTAGTAATAAGGTAGGCATAACTTGACTTTGGATTAATATCACTTCCTTTTTTAGAAATACTATGTAGAGTTCTAGTAATTCCAAAATTTACTCTTTTCTTTATTAAGTATTTAGCTACAATGGCCGTGATAAAAATACCCACTAATGGGTAGGCTAAATACAGATAGTTTTCAAATTTAATATCAAAAGATAGTGTTAATAGATCATTAATTTGTCTAACAAACCATTTAAGAATCATAGCAGCTAGAGCTGCTAAAATACCTATAGCAATTGCGCATATTAGAATAAAGTTTCTATCTGATATGTGTTTGAGTCTCCAAACCAGAATTTTACCCAATAATGTCTTTTGCTTTGTCATATGTATTCAAAAGTAAGAAAAAGAGACGATGCACTTTAGTTTTTGCATACAGATTTAATAGTTAATCCTCGTTAGCTTTTCATATCTTAGATTATGAGCAATAAAATAATAGAATTATTCGATATAGAAAATCCAATTATTCAAGGTGGGATGATTTGGTGTGCTAACTGGCAATTAGTAAGTGCTGTTAGTAATGCAGGTGGTTTAGGGCTTTTGGGTTCAGGTTCTATGTATCCTGCTGTATTGAAAGAACATATTCAAAAATGTAAGGCTGCAACCAGCAAACCTTTTGGTGTAAATGTACCTTTGTTGTATCCCAATGTAGAGGAGCATATGCAAACCATTATAGAGGAGAAGGTTCCGGTTGTATTCACTTCTGCTGGTAATCCAAAAACTTGGACCAAACATTTAAAAGCGCATGGAATTAAAGTAGTGCACGTGGTTTCTTCTGTTAAGTTTGCTTTAAAAGCACAAGAAGCTGGAGTAGATGCTATTGTAGCTGAAGGCTTTGAAGCTGGAGGTCATAATGGAAGGGAGGAGACGACTACATTATGCTTAGTACCGCAGGTAGTTGATGCTTTAGATATTCCTGTAATTGCAGCAGGAGGTATTGCAGATGGTAGGCAAATGGCAGCAGCATTTTGTTTAGGTGCTCAGGGCGTGCAAGTTGGGTCTAGATTTGTTGCCTCTGCGGAGTCTTCGGCACATGAGGCCTTCAAAAACAGTGTAATTCAAGCTAAAGAGGGAATGACTATGCTTAAGCTTAAAACTGTAACACCTGTTAGGTTACTTGATAATTCCTTTGCCAGAACCATTCATGAAGCAGAACTTAGAGGCGCAAGCCCAGAAGAACTGAAATCTATTTTAGGGAGAGGACGGTCCAAAAAAGGAATGTTTGAAGGAGATTTAGAAGAAGGAGAGTTAGAAATTGGTCAGGTATCTGGTATGATTGACAATATTCTTCCTGCAGCAGATATAGTCAATGAAATGATGAAGGATTTTAAACGTCTCTATAAGTTTTAATATATAGTAAGGGTTGTATATAAAATAGGGTTTAATTTAAACCCTATTTTATATAATAGTCCAGGTATTATTTCCTGCAATAAGTGCATCTAAGTCACCGCCTCCTTTTAATTGAGTATGTTCTTGGATTTGTTGAGTAAGTTGTTGATTATATACAGGTCTATCTATATCTAAAAATACTCCAAATGGTCTTGGAAGACGGTTTTCTTGATGAGTGTTATCAAAGAATCTCGCTATAATTTGAGCTTTAAAAAAGTCTTTCTCATCATGAATCCAAAGATCATTTTCTGATACATCAGATAAACTTACTACTTTGGGTTTATATCCATCAAGTACAATTCCTTTTTTATCTTCTGAATGACCAAAAGTAAGAGGCTGCCCATGCTCAAGAAAAATAGCTTCTTCTTGCTTAGTACCTTTATCTGTATAAATAAAGAATGCTCCATCATTAAATATTGGACAATTTTGATAGATTTCGAGCAAAGAACTACCCGTGTGCTGGTGGCTTCGCTTTAACATTGATTGAAGATGTTTTGGATCTCTATCCATAGATCTTGCAAAGAAACTAGCGTCTGCACCAAGAGCTAACGCTGACGGATTAAAAGCATGATCTATTGAGCCCTGTGGAGTAGATTTAGTTACTGAACATGGTTTTGAGGTAGGAGAATATTGACCTTTTGTTAGACCATATATTTCGTTATTAAATAGCAAAATATTTACATCTACATTTCTTCTAAGTAAATGAATCATATGGTTACCTCCAATAGATAATCCATCTCCATCTCCTGTAATTACCCAAACAGATAAATCTGGGTTGGCAGATTTTAGACCTGTTGCTATGGCTGTTGCCCTTCCGTGTATAGAATGCAAACCATAAGTATTCATATAGTATGGAAATCTAGAGGAACAACCAATTCCTGCCACAAAAGTAATATTTTCCTTAGGGACGTTAATTGTAGGTAAAACCGTTTGTACTTGTTTTAAAATAGAATAGTCTCCGCAACCTGGACACCATCTTATGTCTTGATCACTTGCAAAATCTTTTGCTGTGAGAACTTTCAGTTCAGGCGCTTGTGTGTTTGTATCTGACATAGTTGCGAATTATAAATATTTTAAGATTGCTTCTTTTAGTTCATCCTTGTAAATAGGTAATCCTTTAATCTTGTTAAATCTCTTAGCGTCAATTAAGAATTTATCTCTGATTACAGTAACCAATTGACCATCGTTTAATTCAGGAATTAGCACAGTTTCATATTGAGCTAAAATTTCACCTAAATTTTTAGGAAAAGGATTTAAATATCTGAGATGGGCATGTGCGATTTGATGACCTTCTTCATTAAGCTCTTTAACAGAACCTTTTATAGACCCATAAGTAGATCCCCAACCAAGTACTAATATTTTACCAGTTGCTGGTCCTTGGTCGATAGTTTGTGCTGGAATGTGATCAGCTATTTGAGCTATTTTTTCAGCTCTTATTTTGGTCATAGCTTCATGATTCTCAGGATCATAACTAACATTTCCTGTGTCTAATTGCTTTTCTAAGCCCCCAATTCGGTGTTCTAAGCCAGGTGTTCCTGGAATAGCCCATGGTCTTACTAATTTTGTATCTCTTTTATAAGGTAAGTAGGGTTGCCAATTACCTTCATCATCTTTTTGTCCTTCAGCAAATTGAACTTTAAATTCTTTGATGTCTTCAGATTTTGGAAATTTCCATGGTTCAGCACCATTGGCTATATATCCATCACTTAGAAGCATAACGGGTGTCATATGTTCTATTGCAATTCTTGCAGCTTCAATGGCTGCGCTAAAACAATCACTTGGCGTTTTGGTAGCAATAACTGGCACAGGGGCTTCACCATTTCTACCATACAATGCTTGCATTAAATCCGATTGTTCAGTTTTAGTGGGTAATCCAGTACTTGGTCCGCCTCTTTGAATGTTTATAATAAGTAGAGGTATCTCTAGCATAGTAGCCAAACCAATAGCCTCTCCTTTGAGTGCGATACCAGGTCCTGAAGAGGTTGTTACGCCTAAATTACCTGCAAATGAAGCACCAATAGCTGAACATATTCCTGCAATTTCATCTTCGGCTTGGAAGGTTTTAATACCAAAGTTTTTGTGTTTAGCTAATTCATGAAGGATATCTGAAGCAGGTGTTATTGGATAAGTACCTAAAAATATTGGTAATCCAGATTTTTGACTTGCTGTGATTAAACCATAAGACAAGGCAGTGTTTCCTCCAATGCTTCGGTAGGTTCCTTGTTCCATTTTAGCAGGTTCAACACTATATCTTGTAGTGAATGTTTCTGTAGTATCTCCATAGAAATAACCTGCCTTTAAAGCGGTGATATTGGCCTCCAGTATTTCTGGCTTTTTTGCAAATTTGGTTTCTAAAAATGTGATAGTATTATCCAAATTCCTGCCGTACATCCAATATAAAAAGCCAAGGACGAACATATTTTTACATCTATCCTTATCTTTAGCTCCAAGACTTGTTTCTTTTAAAGCTTCTCTAGTTAGTTTTGTGATATCAATTTTGAAGAGTCTGAAGTTTTCAAGTTTTTCATCTTCAAGTGGGTTGGTTTCATCCTGATATCCTGCTAATCTTAAATTCTTTTTATCAAAACCTAGGTTGTCTGTAATTATAACCCCATTATTTTTGATATGATCTATATTGGATTTTAAAGCTGCCGCATTCATGGCTACTAGAACATCTAAACTATCTCCTGGGGTATATATATTTTTTGATCCAAAATGAATTTGAAAACCAGAAACACCAGCTACTGTACCTTGTGGGGCTCTAATTTCTGCTGGGAAATCTGGGAATGTAGCCAAGTCACTACCTGTTAGAGCTGTGTTTGTGGTAAATTGACCACCAGTGAGTTGCATACCATCTCCGGAGTCTCCAGCAAATTTTATTACAACCTGTTCTTTTTTTTCTAGAGTTGACATATTGTCTTTTTTCAATTAATTCATCGCTAACTCCGCAATACTAAATAAGCTTGCCTCGTTAAATTTTTTCGTACTAAACTGCATGGACATCGGCATATTACTAGAGTGGTTTCCTAATGGTACCGAAATGGCAGGTACACCTGTAAGGTTGGCATGCACAGTAAAAATATCTGAGAGGTACATTTTTATTGGATCATCTGATTTCTCTCCATGTTTGAATGCTACTTCTGGTGTTGTAGGTGATAGTATGAAATCAAATTCATTTAATATTTTTTCTGTTTCCTCAGTGATGATTTTTCTTACTTTTTGTGCTTTGGAGTAATAAGCATCATAATACCCTGAACTCAGCACAAAAGTACCGGTCATTATTCTTCGCTTTACTTCTAAACCAAAACCTTCAGTTCTAGATTCTACATAGGTAGTTTCTGTATCTGAGGCGTCCTCACTTCTATGACCGTAATGTACTCCATCATACCTTGCCAAATTAGAAGAAGCCTCTGCTGTGGTTAAAACATAATAAGTTGGAACCATGTAATCTGTATAGGCAAATTCAATAGGTGTTAAAGTATGTCCGGCTTTTTCAAGTCTTTCAATTTGTGCTTTAATTGCCTGACTTATTTCTGAATCTATGATTTCATGTTCAAGAGCATCCTTGAAATAAGCGATTTTGTATTTTTTATCTGACTCAAGTATTTGGCTATAAGCAGGCACAGCATTACTAGAGCTAGTTGCATCATATTGATCTTGCCCACTAATAACCTCAGCAATTAAAGCTGTATCTGCTACATTCTTGGCAAATATACCTACCTGATCAAATGATGAGCCATAAGCGATAATACCGTGTCTTGAAATCCTACCATAGGTTGGTTTGAAACCAATTACACCACAAAAAGAAGCGGGTTGTCTAACCGATCCTCCAGTATCTGTTCCAAGTGCAGCATGACACAAACCTTCTGCCACAGCAGCAGCAGATCCACCTGAAGATCCACCTGGAACTCTATCTAAATCTAATGGGTTTTTGGTAGGCCCATAAATAGAGTTTTCGTTGGCAGACCCCATGGCAAATTCATCACAATTGAGTCTTCCAATAATAATTGCATCTTCTGCAATTAATCTTTTGGTAACTGTTGCGTCAAATAAAGACTCGAAATTTTCTAAAATTTTGGAGGCTGCTGATACTTTATGATTCTTATAGCAAATATTGTCTTTTAAACCGATTACCAAGCCTGCTAATTTCCCAGCGGAGCCATTTTTGATTTTAATTTCAATATTACTTACCTGATCAATGGCATCTTGTGCAAAAGTCTCAATGAAGGAGTTAGACGCAGAGGATTCTATTTTTTTAATACAATCATTGACTACATCTAACAAACTTATTTCACCTGCAGCAATGGCTGCTTTGGTATTTTCAATAGTATTGGACAAAATTTATGCTTTAGGCGTTATCTTTATCTTCTTTCATACCTTCTTCAATGTCTTTCTTAACATTGCTTTTGGCATTATTGAATTCTCTAATTCCTTTCCCAATTCCTTTCATTAATTCAGGAATCTTTTTTCCTCCAAATAAAAGTAAAATCGCACCAAGAATCCAGATCATTTCCATACCTCCTGGCATTCCTAAACCTAATATAAAATTCAACATAATTATGTTTATTTAGTTAACTACCACAAAAATACGAATTTAAGACCACCTAAAACAAGAATTATCAATTATTTCAAACATTGTAAAATGCTTGCATTTTGATAAGGTTTCCATGGGTTAATTCAAAATATTATACTGAATAAGTATTAAAAAAATCCGATATTTGAAATATAATACTGATAAATTTAATTTTTAGGCTTTATACTAAAATTTAGCGTACACAAAAGTTATTTTACAATTCTATATTTGGCTTTATCCAAAAGCTAATATTTATATTTTAAATTTAGTTAAATTATGCGGTGCTCATTAGCGCTTGTTTTTTGCCTTTATTTCTCAATACCTATTTGTTTACTAGGTACTAAAAATTTTAGTAGGGAATATTTTCAGCAACAAGTTAATTTTGATATTAAAGTAGAATTAGATGTAGATAAAAAATATTTGTCTGCGCAATTAGAAATGAATTATATTAATAATTCACCGGACAGTTTAAGTTTCCTATATATACACCTATGGCCTAATGCTTATTCGAGTAATAATTCTGCCTTTGCAAAGGAACGCTCAATAGCCCATGAATTTTCAATAGACGATAAAGGATTTATAGATCAATTAGAATTTAGAACGGATGACTATAAGCTTATTTTAGATTTTGACACCTCTAATTTTAAAGATCAAGTAGATATAGCCAAATTATATTTACCTCAGCCTTTAGCTCCTGGTGATAGTATAAAAATATATACTCCATTTCGGGTTAAAATTCCTAGGGCTATTTCTCGGTTAGGACACGAGAATGGTGCTTTTCAAATTACTCAATGGTTTCCTAAACCAGCCGTTTATGATCGTGATGGTTGGCACCCAATGTCTTATTTGGAACAAGGTGAATTCTATAGTGAATTTGGAAACTATCGTGTTCAAATTACGCTACCGGATGATTATGTAGTCGCAGCTACTGGGCAATTAGAAACAGCATCAGAAAAAGAATGGTTAAAACAACGTGTTCATCAATCTACCCTTTTAATTGATCAAATAAAAGATGCAGCAGGATTAGAATCAAATTTTGGCAATGCTGACTCTCTTTTTAAAACCTATTTTAATCAAGTTCCATCAATGGATCAAAAGACGATTGTTTATACGGCTAAAAACGTTCATGATTTTGCATGGTTTGCGGATCGAAATTGGTTGGTAGAGCACAAGAAAATTAACTTATCCAAAACAGATAAAGAATTAGATGTTTGGACCATGTATTGGCCTGAGTCAGTTAAAAATTGGCAACATTCTATTAAATACTGCCAAGAGGGTATAGAATTTTATTCTAAAAATATAGGCACCTATCCTTATAATCAGGTAACCACTCTAGAGGGCGGTTTGGGTATGGGCGGCGGAATGGAATATCCAATGATTAATATTATCTCAGGTCACATGAAAAATAAAAAATTATTGGAAAGAGTAATTGTACATGAAATTGGTCATAATTGGTTTCAAGGAATTTTAGCCTCCAATGAACGTCGATATCCGTTTATGGATGAGGGTATTAATTCTTTTTATGAAAAACGTTATTTAGATGAAAAATATGACAGAAAATTTCATACGCTAGATAACAAGTTCCTTAGCCGCCTTATGGCGATGAAGCAATTCAATTTTGAAGAATTAATTTATTTATATCAATTCAATAGAAACGCAGATCAGGCTATTGATTTGCATTCAACTCAATATTCTAGTATAAATTATGGTAGTGTGGTGTATTATAAATCAGCTATGGTTTTCAATTACCTTATGCATTATTTGGGTAAAGATTATTTTGATGAGATAATGCAATCTTATTTTTTAAAATGGAAATTTAAACATCCTAGTCCGGAAGATTTAAGATTAATGTTTGATTCAATAGATGTATCGCTTGATTTCTTTTTTGATGATATAATTAGCTCAACCAAAATACTTGATTACAAATTAAAGTCAATAGCTGATTCTCTAGTCAATAAAAATGGCAAATTATTTAAAACATTAAACATTAAAAATATAGGTCAAATAAGCGCTCCATTTTATGTAGCCTCATTAAGTAAAGATAGCATATTAGATACGCTTTGGTTTAAGGGCTTCAAAGGCCAAATGAATATTCTTTTTCCTTATTCCCCTCAAGTTGATGCCTATCAAATTGATGCTTATGGTATTATGCCAGATTGGAATAGAAAAAATAACTTTTACAAAACAAAAGGTATTAATAGGAAATCACAAGGAATAGAATTAAAACCTTTTTTGACTTTTGGCAAGCCTAGAAAAACAGAAATTGCTTATGCACCTATTATCGCTTATAATAATTATGATGGCCTTCTGCTTGGATTGGCTTTTCATGAGGGTCTATTAATTAAAAAACCTTTTGAAATGACTTTCGTTCCATTATACGGTACTAACTCAAAAGATTTTTTAGGAATTGGTAACACTGTATTTAATTTTAAAGGAATAAAGCAGCTTAATATAAGTCGAATTTCTGCAGGAATAAATTTTACAAGGTTTAGTTATGCCAATAATAATATTCTAAACTTCAATAGGTCATTATTATTTACCAAAATAATGCCATTTGTAAAGTTTAAATTGGAGAATAAAAAATCAAAATCAACACTAGAAAAATTATTAGAATTAAGATTGATTCATATAGATAAAGAGGTCTTGGAATCTATAAATACTCAAAGATTTTGGAGCAATGACATTGCTAATGTAATGGTGCTTAACTACAGCCATAAAAATTCACGACAATATAATCCCTATTGCGCTATTTTTGATTTAGAATCTGCATATGATTATGCCAAAGCTAGAGTAGATTATAAAAGAATATATTCCTACACCTCAAGCGGAAAAGGAATAGCTTTTAGATTTTTTGTAGGTACATTTTTATTTGATCAAAGAGCTTTATTAGGTAGTCAATCCTTACATAGAGATATTGCTTTTCAAATGGCAGGTGGTACAGGAGACAATGATTATTTGTTTAATGATTTTTATATAGATCGAGCTATTCAGCACACCAATTATGGTCGGATATGGTCTCATCATAGGTATTTTAGAGATGGTGGCTTTAGAATTAGTCATCAATTTGCGGAGTCCGATAAATGGTTAAGTACCTGCAATATAGATGCAGCTATTCCCAAATTTAAATGGATGTCATTTTTTACTGACCTTGGAACAGCTTCTAATAGGGGGCAGTTTTCTGGGGGGGAGTCAATATTATGGAATGCTGGTCTAGTTTTAAATATAGGACTACTTAAAATTAATTTACCATTGTTCTATTCTGCAACGATCAAGAATGCTGTAACAACTAGAGTCTATTTACCTGATCAGAAACCAATGACTGATTGGCAAATATTCCTTCAAAATATTACTTTCACAATGAATATTTCAGCCCTCAAGCCTACTGCTATTAAACAAAAATTGCTTAATCTTTAAAGTATTTAAATGCCTTACTTTTAACTAGCTTATTGATTTGAGGGGATATTTTTAGCAGGAATGCAAGTGGGCAGAATAACAAAATAATAGCACAAGACCTTACTATTAAGTCTATTATAACATTATCAAATGGCTGAATCAATCCTTGAAGGAAAATAGTACTTAATGCCAGTCCAATTAATAGGAGTGTTTTTAAGGAAAAGGGCTGAATTTTAAATCCAATAGCTACCACTAATAGTTTAAAAGTATTAAACAGGAAAATTGAAATTCCCGTTGCAATGGCTGCCCCTGTTAAACCATATAATTGGATAAAATAAATATTACTAAGAACCGTAATTACCATCAATATTATGTTCGAATATAGCGTGTATTTATAAAATTTAGAGTTTGCAATAATAGCACTGTTACAGCCAGTGGCCATATCAAAAAGTTTAGCCATGCTTAACCAGAAAATAACCCAAGTTCCTTCTTCGAATTCAGGCATTATACTAAAGAGATTATGAACGTTGCACCAAATACCAATAAAAACGAAACTACCTGCAAGTAAAAGGTTTATTGAACTCTGTTTATATACATTTTCGATCTCAATTAAATTGTTTTGTTCACATGCTCTTGAGATAACAGGATCAGTGATTTGATTCAATGCTCGCATAGGAATATGAACTACGGTGCTAACATACATAGCAAACGCATATATACCTGAGAGTGCAAGGTTACCTATTATAGTCGTTAACATTATCAGGTCTATTCTTGCTGTTATTGTTACAGCAGTATTTCCTAAAAATACAAAGCTGGTGTATTTAATTATTTCTTTTTTTAGAGATTTTGTAAAATATTCCCACTTTGATTTGAGATGAAGTTGTTTAAGATATTTGAGATATAGTAGATTTATTAATGGAGCACTAAGATAGGAGGCAGTAACTGACCATAAGAATCCAGTTAGTTCATATATATGGAAGATATAACCAACTATACAAAATGTAATCATTATTCTAATGTATACCTCTCTTATCATTGCTGGAACAACTGCTTTCAATATAGACCTAGTATATCCTGCTAATACCTCCATATACACATAAGCGATTACTAGAGGTAATAATAAATAGTAGTATTGTGATATAAGGGGTGTTTTATTGTACCACTCTACAATAAAGTCTTTAATGAAATACAATGAGGTAGCAAATATAAATATGCCGATTAAAGGAAATAAAAGAGCAAATGCTAAAATACCATTATGCCCATTTTCATCATTCCTAAAAGTAGGAAAGAATTTAATGACAATGTTGTTGCTTCCTAGTTTTACGAACTGAACTAAAATTAATGTTGCCGCTAAAAGTGTTTGTAATAATCCATAATATTCTGTTCCTAGAAATTTAGGGAAAAAGTAAGTAGAGTTGAAATAGCCTATAACTAATCCAAAGTAAATAACTGCAGAGGATCTAATCCCTTGTTTTTGAATAACTCCCACTTATTTATTTTTAGGCTTTAATAAATGCCATCTTAAATCTTCTATACGCAGTTTTTTATATCCTGCAAACATCTCCTTGAATTGCGACCAATCCATTTGGGTTAACTCTTCATAGTCTGATGACCATTTGGCAGCATCATAAGGATAATTTTCATTTTCATATACAACCACGTAATCACAATTCCATTGAGTTTTATTTTTATTTACCTCATTGGGCTCTACTCCCCAAAGTTCCGTTGCTCCTTCATAGTTCAACTCAAACACGGCCCACCAATCCGGGAACATGGTAATGTTTTTTTGCATTGCCACGTAGTATGGAAGTTCAATGAATTGACGATAGCCATCAAACACTTTTTCGTATTGATTCTCTGGATCTGGAAACGCAAATAATACTCGTTCGCCGGCCTTAATTGGACTAATAAATTCTTCCACTTTTGCTCTAAGATCTGCTACATTTAATGGTTTGGCTATCGGTAAAATATCCATCACTTTTGATCTGTGATCGTAACCGGCCAATACGGGAAGTGGCGAAACTAATAGCCAATAGGATGGAATAAGGATTGCTATTATTCCAAGTATCATTGGAAAGGAAGCATTTTTTAACCCTACAACTTGAGTCATATTTATTTCAAGATAATTGTTGAAGTCAAACATCATTACCGTAGCAATACTAAGCATTAGCATATGCATAGATTGGTCATCTGCAAATCTAATTTTTAAAGCGTTTAAAAGATAGATTAAAATAGCTGCAATCATTAAAACTGGAGGGTTACCAGTAATGAAATAATAAACCAAGGTAAATTGAACATACAATACTAAGAAGTATAACTTCTTTATATTGAAAGCTTTTGTCTTGCTTCTCTTATATTTTACATTTCCACTAGCACCAATAGCTCCAGCAACTTTACTTAAAATGGACTTTGCTTCCTTATTGGTTAAGAAAGGGTAGAAGTGTAAAAGCAATTTCAATGCTGCAGGTGCTCCTGAGAGTATCAACATCCAGTCTAAATGATAAAGACCAAAAAGACCACTTAATAACGCGCCTAAAACAACGGCTGTAAAACTTCCCAAGCTTGCGCCTAACCATCCGGCTGCAGCAATTATTGGATCCCCAGTTAATAGTCCATATAGTCCAATAGGAAAAAAGGTCCAACCTATAGCATTGTAGTTTTGAAATCGGAAAGTATTGCAATAAAACAATGTAGAACTTATGGCCATTAACCAAATGATAATGTCAAATATATTGTTGAAATCTAGCCATGGCCAGAAGGCAAACCACCAACCAAGCATTCCCATTAAAATAGCAAATGCACCTCCTTTCCAATAGGCATATAAACTAAAAAGAGAGTAATTAAAGCATCTTGCTAAATGATAATTTCCAAGCCCTAAATAGGGGCTTTTTCCTGTTCGGCCATATTTTTTTAAGTTCCAAGCTCTAGAGAAGTAGAAGTATCCATTGAGCATTGGTTTAACGTCAAAGTGAGGATAGTTCTTCCATTTTACAAAAAATAATTTGATGCTAGACAGCAATGAAATGGCTGTAATAATAGGATTTAGAATTAGGGTTGTTAAGGGGTATAAAGCAAACCTCAAAAATCCAATATAACCATATGTTTTAATGAATTGTTTAAGTTCCTTCATAATTTAAACTTTTCAATTCATCTTGTATTTCTTTAGCTTGAGTATCACTAACTTTTTTAGTGAATGAAGCATTTAATTTAAACTCTAAATCTCTTAATTGAAGATCAGGGTTAAGCTTTTTCAATAAGCTATTGCAAATTCCTTTTGGATCTTTGCAGAAGGACTCATAAGTCGTTTCTATCCAGTTGGCAAATTGTAATTGATCTCTTTGTTCATCCAAACGTTTTTCAAGACTTACAATTTGTTTGGTAGCAAAAATAGTTGGCTTTAATTTATATTGCAGGCCTTCTAATTCTGGAGGAATAGGATGGAAGCTTTTTAATTCTTTAAATCCCTTTACTTCAGATTGAATAATCTGTTCAATATCTCTTTTAACTCTCAGGATGATAATCTCAGGAACGGCTTCTATCAACTTATCAATCTGATAATAATTTCTAACATTTTTGAAGATTAGAGGTCTTTCATTTGAAGCGCCTAAATCTGAAGAAAAATTCAAGAATCGTTGTCTGATTTCAGTTTTGTCTTTTGCTCCATCAAAAAAGGAACTTACAACATCGTTGCCTTCATTGACATCATTCCAACCCGCACTATAACCATAATAATTATTAAACCCTTTTACCTTTCCAAAGGCATCATTTTTTAATAAATAGGTAGAAGCATATTTGGGTAAAACTGCATGAAGATTTGTATAATAAACACAAGGTATTAATCTGCTAAGTACTTGATAGGTAATAGTACTTCCTGATCTTGGCGGACTTACAATTAAAATAGTAGGAGGGATATCTGTTAGTTGCTTCGTTTTGGCAAAATGCTTTAATAAAACACTATCTAGGATTCTACCAATTGGACCTAAACCAATCATTAACATGCCAAAGTAGGCAGATGACTTTTTAGATAAAAGGGCACCTTTAATTCTTGATATGGTAGAAGTTAAACTCATTACTTTTTGATTCCCCAAATGGTAATCTTATTCTCTTGATTCTTGAATTGGATATCGATATTTTTCTTTTCAAACCATGCAATGATTTCTTCTTCTCTGGGAAAGAATAATTGACTAGGCGCTATATTTACCATTACAATCTCCTTGCATTGTTTCCAACTTGCATTAGCTAAACTTATTTTACTGGCTGTAGGTAATATACCTAAAAATGGAACAATAGAGTTGGCAATAATAGCTGTTCCAAGCTTACCTGTAAGATTTGCTATTTTCCTTACAAAGGAAAATGCAAAACCACCCAATCCCGTTTGTTTAGGATATAACCATAAACCCACTAAACCTCCTTTTTTGGTGGTTCTTACGATCTCTTCAAATGAAGCAAACGGATTAGGGGTATAACCTAAAACACCATATGAAAATGCTACATCAAAGGTTGCATCTTTAAATGGTAATTGTCCAACATCGCATTGTATTAAAGGCCAATTACTTTTTATTCTATTTCGACAAAGTTGTAAGGCATATCCTGCCAAATCAATACCAAAAGTAACGCTTTTGTATTTTCTAATGTTGTTATTTTTCTCAAGCTCTATTAGATGCATTCCATCTCCACAGCCTCCATCTAAAATTTTTAATGTCCTTTGATTATTATTTTGATAATTAAAAACAGGGGTTAAAAATTTTTTAGCTTCATCTAATTTAGTCTCAGGTATTTCTTGCGTAGCATTTTTTTCCCAATGTTTTCCAAAATCAGCATCCATTAGCAATGACAACACACCATTAATTATTTTATATTCTTTATCTCCTTTCAAGACATTGCCACTGGCATCGAAATGTAATTGCTTATGACTAATTGGTTCAACTATATCTTCTAGGTAATTCATGTGTGTTAAATATAAGCATTTAGAAGAGATATCTATTGTATCTTCTTTTTGTCAACATTTCTTAAACCAGGATAGTTTGGGAAATTAATAGTGTGCTTTGAATAGTATTGAGCCACGGGGTACTCGCTGGTTTTATATTTTTTATAGGCATCCATTTCAGGTACAGCGTATTCAATTAAAATACCTAGCTGTATCCCTTTTTTATGGTATTTTTCCACCCAGGCATTTCTATTTTCAACCAATGCAACACAATGACTGTAGGTAGCGCCCTTAACTTGGTCTAAAAACTTAATATCATTATTTTTTTCAAAGTACTTGTAATAGAAGTCTGTATTTTTTCTTCTCAATTCAATAACTCTATGGTATTTACTAATATTGATTAGTCCTACCGCGGCCTCTGTATTAGTAGGTGGGGAATCCCAGTCTTTTGGGAAGTATATTTTATCATTATCATAGTATTTTACAAACCGATCTAAATATCCTTTTTGTTCTAACCAATTAGTAATGGTATAGGTTATGGGAAGAAAAGTAATTCTTATAGCAAAATAATAAAGAGTTCGATGAATAGATTTTACAAATCTATTCCCTTTACTATTTTCCTTTCTAAAAGCTTTTAAGAGTTCGTCTGTTTGGGCATGATTAGTAGTGATCATTCCACTAAAAATGGCACTCATTATTTTACTAATGTTTAAACCAAAAATAGCTGCATCACCAACTTTTGTTACCATTTCATTCTCCCATTTTGCACCATAAGAATGTGCGCAATCTTGTAGTTGATATATTTTGTGTCCGAATTTTTCTTCCGATTTTTTTACAATTTTATCTACTCTATTTACATCCATGGGATAACCAAACAAATGGGTTACTACTACACATCTAGTTTGGGGCGTTATAGCTTTTTCAAGTAAATCATAGTCCATATTCCAACTGTCTTTTGCACTGTCCACAAAAACAGGTTTATTACCAGATAGGACTATTGCATGCTGTACTACAACGCAAGTGTAGGCAGGACAAATAATTTCTGCATCTTTTAGACCCCAAACTTTAAATAATGCATACATACCTGTTCTACCATGTGCAAACATAGTAGCATATTTATTTTCAAATAATTTCGCGAAGGCCTTTTCGAATCTTTTTATGGCCCCGAATTTATTGAAAGGATTAAGGAGAGCCAATGTTTCCCTAATGTTGAAATATGGTTTGAGTCTAGGACTAAGCATTATTGATATTTTACAATATTAGATTCATTGGGCATTTGCCATAATTGTTTGATGAAATAACCAGAAGAAGCCATATGAATAGCTTTAGCTTTTTTTCCTCGATTGCATTCAAGTGTTCCTTTGGGAGGCGCAACTTGGTCAGTTATAAAGATATTATTTTCCTCAAACCGAAATGATCTATTCATTTGACCTCCTGCCGGAAGCTTGCCTGTCATTAGCATATTAACGATCATTTTCTTGAATAAATTACCTAAGGTTAAGGATTTAAAAATGGTCAATGCTAATACTCTAAGCACTATAGTAGTATAAATACTTGGGTTGGATTCATTAACATAAAAGAATTTTGTAGCTATTTCATGGTTTTCAAAATTTTGCAATGTAAGCATTTGAGTTGTAACCGTTTTACCATTTTTTAGCCTGGCAAAATAACCGCCATCCTCTATAT
>Ga0181568_10002053_pt1 | contig 18330 bp, 15 predicted proteins | sample 101ome_20_FD_133758 | JGI IMG/M metagenome (GOLD analysis project Ga0181568, IMG submission 133758) | Coastal salt marsh microbial communities from the Groves Creek Marsh, Skidaway Island, Georgia - 101404AT metaG (megahit assembly) | ecosystem: Environmental > Aquatic > Marine > Intertidal...
CAATTCACTGGCCGAAGGAGGTGTCGCCGTCGGAGGATTGAGCAACGAGGTGACGAAGGCCAAGAGCACGACAAAGGCCACGGCCAACATCGCAATGGAACAGACCCAAAGGGAAACTTCCCCGTAGGCTCGCCAAAATTTGCGAGGACGGGCAAGTCGGTCGAGAAGGCGTTGCCCCCGTTGCGTCCGGACCATCAACACGATACCGAGGGCTCGAGTCGCATTCCAACGGTCGAGGGTCCCGTTTCGCTCCCAAGTTTTGATGAGAACATACCACCCGACCAGCAGCAGGAGCACCAGGGTCCAATCGGCTTGGACCGACCCCCAAGTTCCCACCATGGTACAGGCACGGGGCGTTCTATTTTGAACGTTGATATCCCTCCTCGGCCCCTGATAAGGACAAACCTTCATGATGGGTTGGCATTTGTTCTGGTCATGCACTCACATCACGCAGCCATTGAAGCATGGTGTGAAAACACCTGGGGCGAGCCCCCTGCACGAATTTCAGATTGGGCGACTCACGATGATGTCGTTCAAGTGTTTCTTCGCCTTTCTGCCAGTGTCCTCATCGCAGATTTTGTCGTAGGGAAAAGCGGGAAACTCGAAATTCAGCAACACCTCCACATCCCGTTGGAAACATGGAATCCGGGATCCATTCAAGGTATTCGAACCAGTGAAGGAAAGACGCGATTTCAGCATCGCCGCCAATCCATTCTCCTCTCAAGCGAACTCCGGGTGCCAGAATGGGGGGCTGCACTTCTTGAGGAATGGTTGATGAGCATGCGCAGTGCCGTCAACCGGCCAAAAGACCGCCTTCAGCGAATCAACGAAATCAAGCGAATGAAACTCTCTGTAGAACGGAATCTCGAAAGTGGGAGTCTCGGGAAAGTCGTTGATGAGCTCGACATGTTGGACGCTCGCATTGAACGAATTGAGCGCCGACTAACGAACTGAGTCTTCCATGGTCGTGTCAACGCCGGGGAATTGATCTTCTCCTTCGCGATACACGGTTCGCATGTTGCTGATAAAATTCCGTTCCTTGACAACGATCGTGTAGTTTCGGATGCCGTAGTCCTTCTCACCATCCAACATTTCAAGCAGGACCTGGAGCGTTAATCGTGCACCTTCTCGGTGAGGGTAGGCGAAAACACCCATGGAGAGCGGTGGGGAAACCACAGCCGCCACGTCGCCCATCTCTTCGATGGTATTGAACAGATTTTGGTATGTTTCGGACAGCAAATCCCGCCGAGCCTCATCTTGATTCGGTCGACGACAATCGGGCCCAACTGCGTGAATGATGTGAGTGTAATTTGATGCCAGTGCAAACGGTTCGGTGACCACGTTGTTCGTCACAGCGCAGGGAGGAGCGTTGATTTTTCTCATTTCTAAACAGATGTTGCGGGTTACTTGTGTCAATTCCTTCCCTGCTTTTTGGTGAATCACGGCATCCAATCCCTCACGACCAGAGAGACGGTTGTTTGCCGGCGTCACCAAGACATCGCCAGAATGATCCCAAACTTCGCCACCCATTACGCGCAGAACCCCGTGCTTGCAGGTCCTTGCCATGTACAGTTCGGCCATCATTACTCCATAGAGGCCCACCCTACATATGCTCTGCGCCCTATTTTCATGAAACACGCCCAATATCGGCCCACCGTTGCATGGCATGCCTGCACCGTATCTCGTCGTGAAGGCGATACCGCTAAAGTCGCGCCTTGACTGCAAGAACCAATGGCCACGAAAGGGAGCAGTGTGGCTTTCGTAGCGTTAATGCTGCTTTCCTTCCTTCCTGTTCCCGAGCACCTTAACCCGCTGACGCAGGAAGCCCCCTCCGTTTTGGAACCTTCATTCTTTGATGGTTTCTTGGTTGGAGAAGCAGAAGACGTGTGGAACGAAACGCCCTGGAGAAGCGTAGCCGTCCCTGAAGGATTCTCCTATCAGAGCGTTATTGATTACAGTGATGTCGGCGTGCTCATCAACAACCTCTCCGAAGAAAGTCGCACCATCGGGTGGGCCTTTGTCGCTGCGAGAAACATCTCGCTGGACAGGGTGTTCATCTTCAACCAATCCGGCACGCCCACTGGAGAAACCATCAATCGCAATCAATTCTCGACCTATTTCGCACTACCCTTCCTGGAAATGTTGCAAAACCGTTCGTCCTCAAATTCAATCAACTATTTGGTGACCACCAAAGGCATCCCGTTGCGTGTTTCGGGAGGCAACGATAAAGCAAGTTTTGACCAAGAGCTGGCCCTTCTCGGCGGAGCATACAACAGTTCAATCGGTGGAAATTATTGGTTCAATCACGACTACGGCCCGCTCGCAGGGAAACCGATGGAATCGTTTACGAGAAGCAAGTACGGATTCTTCCTTGTCACGCGGCTGACGGGATACACCGTCGAAACGGCGGTTGAACTGATCGAACGGGCCAACAACAGCCTCGGTCAACGTGGGACCTTTGTTTTGGATTTGGCCACCAATCGGAACAGTTCGGGTTACAAATTTTGGAACGACGACCTCTACACCGCCAACGCAACCCTGAATGGGAGCATGGGGTTGCCCGTTGAATTTGATGAAGAAACCGAATTCATGACGAACATCTCCAACGTGATGGGGTATGCGTCCTGGGGAAGCAATGACGGAAACTGGAATCGAAACTATCTCCCAAACGGAGGGTTTGACACGCTGGATGCGGCGTGGCAAAGCGGTTCTCGGTTTTGGAACTTCACCGGACCAACCGTTGCACCCGCTGACGGTTTCAATTGGTCCTACCAAACATCCACCAAACAAGGAGGCAACGGCGCCTTTGAAGCCGCCGTCGAAACGGCCTGTGAGCAAGATTCCGGACGCATGATGCAGGGGGTCTACGGCGAGTACTTTGACAACGACGGTGTTTCCTTCAACACGGCCACCATGCCGACGCTCATCGACCGCGCCCCTGACCGTGTTCAGATTGAACCCCATTTGAACCATGGTTCCTCCAACAGTGCTTACCCGGGCTTGGACAACCGATTCAAACAACACTGGGGTGCACGATTCAGCGGCCTCCTTGACATCCCCTACGCTGGCAACTGGACGTTGTTCATCAATTCCGACGACGGATCAGAATTGTGGCTCAACGGCGAAAGTTTCGTTCAAAACCACGGCACTCACGGCATGCAAGAGCGATCCAATTTTGTAAATCTCTCAGCAGGGCTGCATGACTTCCGAATCGAGTTCTTTCAGGGCGGAGGGCCCCACGGACTGGTCTTTTCTTGGCAAGGGCCAAACACCTCAAAGGCCCCGGTACCTGCCTCAGCATTCTATGTATCGGGCAATTACATTCCGAGTGACCATCTTCTGCGCCACCACTGGTCGTTTGAGGACGGAACGGGCAGCACAGCCAACAACAGTGCCAATGCAAGCGCCAACCTCACGCTCAACGGCATGGGTGCAAGCAACTGGCAAACATGCACAGACGGAGGTTGTCTGTGGTTTGACGGCGTCAACGACTACGCAACCGTGGACGTCAACGACTGGTCGGGGAACATCACCGTGAGCCAATGGGTTTGGGCCAACGTCAGCAACCAAACCAATTACGCATCGACCTTTGCTGTCAACAACCAAGCCGGTTCCAACCTCTCGTTCCAGCACATGGTTTCGTCAAGCCAATGGAAATTACACAACAATCAATCCCAAACCTTTGGAGACGTAACACCTCAGCGTTGGACCCACCTCGTGACGGTGTTTGACGACGGGGACATCCGCCAGTACATGGATGGCGTGTTGGTCAACACCAACACCTATCCAACCGGGTCGTTTACCAACATTGACCTCTACAAACTCGGCGTAAATCGAGCAGGTAGTGCGTTCTTTGAAGGGAAAATTGACGAGGTCTTGGTGTGGGATGCTGCGCTTGATGACCACGACATCACCACACTGCGTAGAACCATCATCGACAATTGTTCATCGTATTCTGGAGGAGGAACGGACGTCGCTCACCTCGAAACGGTGTTCACGCTTCCTGATGACCTCAAGGGGCACGCATGGATGGCCTATGTTTACGGAAAACGATCGGGTGAAATCAACGGGGCGTTTGGTTTGGAGATCACCGCCATAGACGATCAAGGTGCCCCCCTTTCCACCAACGATTCCTCGATGAAAACATTCACCACCAGTTGGGCTTCACAGACCGTTCGGTTCCGTCCTGACGCCAACGCCACGCAGTTCAAGATACGACTACCCATCGACATCGCCAGCACCTCAACTTCTGGCAGTTTTTACGTGGACACGGTGCTGTTGAGGGCAATCCGACCTCACATGGATTGGGTGAACGGTTCCATTGCTGATACCGCCGTTTCCACCGGCGGCCGTTCCTTCAATTGGGGGACCGCTTACGGACAATCCCTCATTGCAGATTTGTTGGAAGACGGCGTTTCCGGCGTCAAGGGCTATGTCTACGAACCTTACCTCACTGCGGTTGGCTTGCCGAGCACCTACCTGCCTACCTACGCTTCCGGCTACAACCTTGCGGAAAGCCATGCAGCCGCAAACCTGTTGTCAGGCTGGATGGGAGTCGTTGTCGGCGACCCGAAAATGGCTCCGTATGCTGATATTTTCCACGACATCAACATCGTTGATGTGCGTGTTCTCGGCAATGCCAACCTCGGCCAACCCACCCAGGTTCAAGTGGTGGTTGAGAATCTCGGCATGGCCGCGTCCAACGGAACTCTTCGTCTACTGACCGTACAGGGGAACAACGTGCTGAACCAAACCAATCTTGTCCTTCCCGCCGGAGATCAGGTCGGAAGCCGAATCGTCCTCAACCTGAGCATGGTCCCCCCAAGTGCCGGTTACCTTGACCTCCGATTGCGGTACGACAACCTCAGCGAGGAGCGGAATTTCGGCAACAATCTCCACCCGTTCAGCATCGTGGTGAACGCTCCTCCAGTCATCCATGACGCCTATTGCAGCGCTTCATCCATCACACGCGGAGCTTACACGATCTGTTCCATTGAAGCGAGTGACGACGAGAACGTGACACAGGCTTCCATTGAATGGCAAATCGTTGGCGAAAACGAGACGTGGGATCAATCCAATTGGACCACCATCGCCATGGGTCAGATCAACCAAGAAACCTGGGAAACCAGCCTCGTGGTGCCTCCCAACGCCTCTCTTGGATGGATCACACTGCGAGCGTCGGTCACCGACGCAGGAGGCATGACGATGACGAGCATCGTGACCAACGTATCGAGAGTGGTTGACGCGCCTCCAACGTGGTTCGGACCTCATGTGAAGGGCGTGGACGACGCTGGATGGAACAACGCGTCTTCCCTCCCCAACAAGCCGGCGCAAGGCCTCTATCGTCATTTGACCTCCTCGCTAACAGCGTGTGTCCTCGACGCTGACTATCGCGTGGATGAAGGGATGCCGTTCTTCCTCGTCTCTCGAGGCACCCTCGGGAATTTGACCTATGTCCCTCAAGAAGCAGCCAACCTCTACTGTTACACCGCTCCTTTTTCCCTGGCCGTTGGAAGCGCGTTGGACGATGTCAACATCGAAGTGCGTGCGCCTCAAGGATCTCTCTTGATTCAACGAACCATCCGCGTCACCGATGTTGCTCCGCAACTTTCGCTTCAGGTTGAAGACAAAGACGGCGCGCCGCTCGACCGTGTGGTCGGAAACGGACTTGAACGCTTGAGCATCAGCGTGAGCGATGTTGACGATCCCGGCACCTCGTTTGTTGGAGACGTCACGGTTCAGTGGCCGGGGGGTGAACCAATTCAACTTCCCCTCGATATCCCTGCGGGTCAAACCACCGAACACATCAATCTCACCCAATTGATGGTACCTTTGGAAAGTGGAGACTTGCTCGTGTCTGCTTCTGGCATCGGCAAACATGGTGGTGCATCGTTTGAGCAAATCTCCATCCCCTTCCTCCTCACCCCGCCTGACCTTCGATTTTTCGAGGCTTGCGACGAAAACGGGGTGGTCACCAACATGACCTTTGGCCAGATAGCGATTCTCGTCGTCGGCATCACCAGCGACCGGCCGTTGGAAACCGGCAGCGCACAACTCACCCAGTCCGGCTGGGCGATCAACGCACCTGCAACGTCCGACCTCCCCTGGGAAGAAGGACCTCCTCCATCGGTATGCAACCCAACACAACAAGACGAAGGTATTGACAGATGGCTCTTTTTCAGATTGAAACTTGACAACTCAATGGTGGATGGGCCAGGAAAGGCAGTGTTCTCCATCTCCGACATTGACGGGCTGGTGAAATCCCGTTCACTCGACCTGATGTTCCAGCATGCCCCGACCGAGATTCTGGACATGGTATCATCGGTTGCTGTTCCAAACACCGACCTGTACACGAACATCACCGTTGCCGACTTGGATGGATTGGACCGAGTGATCTGCGGATACAACCTGTACGATGAGGATGAACGGCTCCTCAGTCAATCCACCGTGATGGCCGGCCCCGAAGATGTCTTTTTGAATCAATTAACGTGGCAGTACCCTGTTCCTCGCTCCTTGGCCAACACCACGTTGCGGCTCAACATCACATGTGTTGATGACCTACAGCAAGCGTTTTCCGTTGAGGATACGCTCACGGTGGGCCCCGCTCCAGCATGCGTCAACTGCACCGATACTGTCATCGACGACAGCACGCCCTCGGCGACCACTGACAACACCTCTACCCTCGTGATCGTCAGTGCGGGTATTGCAGCCCTCATCGTGTTGTTAAGCAGCCTCATCTTACGACGAAGGCCCAACAAGGATGAAGAAACGGCATGGGGCGAGCACGATGAAACGGCCATGGCCTCCCTTGACGATTTGTTTGAGCATGCTGACGCCGACATCACGTTTGATGATGCAACACCATCGGTTCCCAATGAAAGTGAGATGGTCAATCACCCGTCCTTCATCCCTGAGGGTTGGACAATTGAGGATTACCAGCGATGGTTGGACGGACCGGTACCCGAAGGATGGAACGAGGAACAGTGGACAACATATGTGGATGAGCACACCGCGTTACTGACGGACATCGACAAGCCAGCGGAAGGGTGATGTGACCTCACGCCTTGGGTTGATGCATGGCCATCGGATATGTCCTCATTAACGTCCAACCCGGAACCGAACAACAGGTTCATCGCGATGTGAAATCCTTGCCCCATGTGACGGATGCTACCGTGCTTTTTGGCGACCACGACCTGATTGTGAAGCTTGAGGCTGACGATTTAGCCACCATTGCCAAAGCCGTGGTCGAACACATTCGTTCGGTCAACGGGGTGATGAACACGAAAACCCTCGCTGGAGCCGATCTTGACTGATTGGAAAATCGCTGGACAGCGTTGGAATTCACGAAAAAAGGGGCTTCGGAAAAGGGTACTGAGCGCCATATGCGGCGCAGTATTGCCTTTTTTCGGGAAAAACATTATATGCTCGGCGAAGTAAGGTGCTTCCGGAGGAATCCAAATGTCAGACGGAAAGAAATACTTCGTTCTCATGGAGAACGGACAAGACACGAGCCAGGTATTTGCGAGCAAGCAACCACGCGGTGCAGCCTTGAAGGCCGCAACCCGCGGACACACGAACATCCGCCTACGAGAGCGTGGCACCAAGCGTGTCCACATCTTCACGGGCAGCATCACGATGGTCGACAAGCCTGCTGGCGGCCCTGCTTGGCTCCCAGACAAGATCAAGAAGGCCAACGTCAAGAAGCAAGGCATCGAGCACCTCTGAGTGCTGCTGGCTTCTTGCCCTTCTTCCAACTCACTGAGTTGTACAACGGCCCCCTTTGAGCCAAGGCTCACTTGGGGCCCTTCCCCTTTCTCACCCTCTTGTTAACGATGAGTTGATAAACACGGCCTGCTATGTCTGGATGTCCTCAGGGACATGGGATGCACACCCGCTTCGGCGGGGGGCGGTGACGCCAATGAAAAACCGAGAGATGCGAACGCCACAACCAAAGGCGCGTAGGCCAAGCCAGCGTCGCCTCGTTGAGGAATCGGATCTCAAACTTCCCGCTCGATTGATTCATCTCCGACATCTGCCCTGGCTCTCAGCCTATCAGCGCCAGTTGCAAGCAGAAAACAAATCCGAGAACACGCAGAAATCCTACTTCTATGGGCTCAGGCCGCTTGTGGAAACGGCGCTGCCTTCCGAAGATATTCTCGACGAATCAGCGTATGAATCGATGTCGATTGAAGACCTCGCCCATCGGATGGAGCCGATGAACGGACGCTTGGACGTTTGGGCTCACAGCATTGCTGGCCTTCGGCCAACGACATACAATGCCCGCATCGCTGCAGCACGTCACTTCATCAAATGGTTAGGGCTGATGTGGCCGGATCATTTACAACGCGCTCGAACCGGAAAGCGACTGCCACGAACGCTTACCAAACGTGAGCTCACCTCGGTGCTTGAGGTCGCAATGAAGAGCGAGGACCCTGCGGCAGCACTCGTGGTCACCATGATGCTGGACACCGGTATGCGGGTCAGCGAAGTGTGTGCACTCAATCTTGAGGACGTTGATTTTGATGATGAATCGGCTCGGATTTTGGGGGGTAAAGGCGACAAAGACCGATTGGTCTTGTTCACCAAACGGACCATTGAACGCCTGCAGGCTTGGCTTCCAATACGCAGCGTGCTCTGTGAAGACGGAGAAGGAGCTTGTTTCGTGAACCGCCGTGGCCGTCGCCTTCAATCCCGCGGCGTACAACGTATGATGGATGCTCTTGGAGAACAGGCGGGTCTGCCCAAAGGGAAGTTGACCCCCCACGTGCTTCGGCACAACTTCGCCACAGGGTTGCTCGAGCGAGGAGCTGATCTGGTCACCATTCAGCGCCTGATGGGCCACGCCACCATCGCTACCACGAGAGTGTATCTCGAAATTTCCGATCAAACGCTCAGAGAAGTGTACCACAGAGCCCAATCACTGCGAGAAGACATGGATGAAACGCCCCATGAATCAACGGCGCTCGAGGAAACGACACCGTCCACGAGCAGTGCGGGTATTCTCGAATTATGACGTGGATTTTTTCCGCTTCGTCACCCGTTCCGGGCCTGACCACTGACGGTGGGGTGAAACCGTTTGACCTTGATGCCCGTCAATAGGACAGTGTTTTCCAGACCTACAGCGGGAACAGTTGCCCTTAGGCGGTTGCTCAACGGTCTTGCGAAGGCGTCCATACTTCCGTCGAGGCATGCAGGAAGATGAACAAAGACGGTCTTCAAACCTAGCGGCGAAGATCACTTCTTGTTGAACCAAGGCATGTCACTCACTGAACGCGGAACGCTGATGGTGGAGCCTTTGCGATCTTTTTCCTTCTTGGTTTTCAGACCGGTTTTGGTCTTCTCAACCACATCTTCAGCCACCTTCTGACCTTTTACAACCGCTTTGTTGGTCGCTTCCTTGGTCGACTTGGCGGCCTTTTTGGCTGAACTCTTGGCTTTCCCGCCTGCTTTCTTTGCGGCAGCACCGGTTTTTGATGCGGCCTTCTTTGCCGCCGAGCTTGCTTTCTTAGCGGTGTTTGTTGCCGCCGCTTTCGTGGCTGAAGCGGCCTTAGCAGCAACAAGGACCTTCTTGGCAACAGCGACCGTCAAGCCGGCTTTTTGCAGGTCTTTTGCGCTCGCCTTAGCGATTTTTGCGACGGTATTGAACTTCGCATCGTTCAGTTTCTTTGCCGTTGCTGCACCGACGCCTGGAAGCGAGGTGATGTCCGAAGTGTTGCCTTTCCCAGCCATTGTTTCACCGTTGATAGGATGTGTCTGCCCTAACTTGAACCTTCCTCCCAATTCCAATGAACCTAGGAAGCGGTTTCTTCATGTGTGCTAGCGGTGTGCAACTTCCATGGACGGTCTGCAGCGTCGGTGGAGGGAGACCCCTCCACCTCTCTACTTCGGCGAGTTGTTCAAACCCCAACCTCGTCATGACGCATGCGACCAAGCGTGGGCTTCTGAAGGACAACAGAAGCATGCGATGCCATTAGCGGACACGGAAGAGGAATCGTGATGGAAGATATTCTCAACCCTGACAGCTGTGTATTGGTTGCCCAAGTCCGCAGGGCGGAGGCTTCACACAGAATGGATTCTGGCACCCAACTTCTTCGAAGTCGTCACTTCCAGGGTCCTTCCAGCGTGGTCTACCTCGGCGAGGTTGCTCAGGCCTTGCTCGCCCACTTGGCTCACCCCGAAACGCCCTCGTTCAGCGAACCACCGGGGTACAACGAACAACGGTGGACCCTTGAAACACAGAGCAGCGAGCTCAACGTTGAACTTCAATCGCGACCCTATTGGGGATTCGGTCTGTTCAACTCGGGTTACCTCAACATTCTCACCCTCACCGGCCCGTTGGCTGTTCGTGCGCGCCTGGTCCTCGACATTCACAGTTCGCTTGGCCAACCGCCGTGGGAGATGGCCCATTCCGGATCGGCCGAACGGTTTCTGCGACGCCATCACCCTTCGATGACGTTGAAGGAAAACGAACGCTTGTGGAAATCGCTACGCGACGTTGCCCGAGCCGATTTGAACGAGGTCATTGAACGCATGGTCTTGCGGGGGGAAGCCATCCTGGCATCGGTTGAGGAAAACGAGGGTGCGAAGGGATGGATTGAAGCCTTTAATGAAGACACGCACATGGCAAAACAAGCCCTCTCCGAAGACAATGCGCCCGGGGTTGAACGCGCATTGGCTCGGATGGAAGCCACGCTTATCCACCTTGACCCGAGAGCAGAACGGGCATTTGTTCACGCACCGGAGCAGCGCTTTGCGACCGAAGAAGGGACAAGCATCCTGCATGACGGCCCGGTAAAGCCCGCAAATCAAGAGGCTGCGGCGTTGCTGGAGGAAGAGGACATCCCGTTTGTTGACCTTAGTTCTGGAGCCGGTGAGGAAGAATAGATTCCGCGTCGCGTTCATAAGGGGGAGGTCGCTCGCCAAGAACGGTCCACATGGCGGCAAAGAAGAAAAATGACGGCAGCGGCATTCAACAAGCAGCTGGTTTGATTCGTTATTTCGACGAAGAATCTGAGGAGTCTTGGAAGATCACGCCCGCTCAAGTGTACGCTGCGTGCATCCTTCTCGGTGGCTTCTTTTACTTGGTCAACGAAGGCGTTGTCCAAGCCATCATGAACCTCTTCTGAGACTCAAATCGCTTGGATCATTACCACGCGCTGGTCGTTCTCCGCCATGCACTTGGCAACTTCCAAAGCGGTTGAAAAGTCCTCTGTCACGCCCAAGACTTCCTCGCCTCGTTCAGTGTGAAGAACCAGCCGATGCGTGAGGTTGTAAAGCGTGCTTTCCTCAATCCGTTCGAAGATCCAATGTTCATTCTCGATGCGGACCAGAGCGGGAACTTCGACCAACGGCCCCATCTGTTGACCGACTCGTTCGGCTCTCGTGGTAAGTGATGCAAGGTCACGTACGGGCTGCCAAAGCCTTCTTCGGAGCGGCATTCTGACTTTTCGTGTTGGTTCAACGCCTGCGCGGAAGGCTCGTGCCATGTGGGTCCCATCCCTGAAATCCGAAGATTCCGTTTCGGCCTTTCACGGTTCACCTTTAAAGAACGCGACAAAGACAAGGCTCTACAGGGACTTTTGGTCCGATAAACTCGAGGCCCAACGGTGAACAAATCCGTATTCTGTGGCTCTGCAAAGGGCAGAGATGACCACAGCAGCAATCAACGCAGCACGGGGTGAATCCGCGGCCAAGACAAAGAGAAAACTCAACGTGATGAAACCAACGATGCTCCACCTCAAGGGAGGTCCAAGATGGGTAACTTCCACAAGCCACGGCAAGAGCAGCAAGATGGAACTGGCCAGAAGCAGGCTTGGTAACAAGATCCAAACAAAGGACGAGATGGCACTTCCGACGCTCAGCGTAAGCAGGACGCCCACTCGAAACCACCAACTTTCAGGACGATGGGCTGCGTCGTAGCCCACGGAAGGCAAGAGCATCAACACCCCTCCCACGAGCATCGTCGTCGCCGTCAAGCGCCAAGCAACGGAAGCCGAGACCCAACCGTCGCCAACCACGGGAATCTGGAGAGCAACATCCCGTGCACCAGCAAAAAGAACGCAGGCCATCACCACAAGCCCCAGCGCCAAGGTCGTGCTGTTGTGAACGTGATGGGAGAACCGGCCCTCGGTTCTTGTAAGCGGAGCGTAGGACCATCCCACAAGGGTGCTGTAAGCAACCACAACCAATGCAGCATGGTCCAGCGACCGTTGAGAGGGTCTTGACCACCAATCATCTGTGAACACCTCAGTTTGAAGCACCGCCCACCAGCAAAGGGGAAGGGCTAGAGAAATTTTGAGCGTCGCTCGTTGAAAGAGGAGGGTCGTTTCGTGATTCAACGCCATGTGTGAGGTGGAGGCAATCAATTCACCTGACATCAAGATCAACACCGTGAACAGAACCACCCACCCCAACTTCATCCACGATGCGATGGTCACGGTGGGATCAGATGGAAGCGTTTCGAGGGAGGTGTGGGCGTCCATGGAGAGCAGAAGCAACATCAAGAGCAAGACCCAGAACCCGTTGTGAACCATCAACCGGACCCGAACGAACGCCTTCGTTGAATCACTGGTTTGGCGAAGACTGGGGAGGCGATGGGCCCCCAACGCAAACAGCAACAGAGCCAACAACGCACCCTCGATGGCTCCATGACCCGTGAACAGCACCTGAAGACGCTCGCTAATTCCGGACGTGTCGGAAAGCATGAGGGCAACCTCGTTGTGTGCAGGGTCAAGGGACAAGAGTGAGATGGCACGGTTCAGCAACAGCCCTGCGACGAGCACCGGTGGAAGCCACCAGTAGAGTCGACGAAGCCAAGGGCGGTCCCGCAGCATTGGGTCGATGTGGAAAGCCCCCGTCCATGCGAGGGTTGCGAGGACCAGCGACGGCAGATACCAAGCAGCCCCGTCCGCCAGCATGGTACCCAACACCACGAGGCATCTTTTGATGATGGCGGAAGACCCAAAGAGACCACCAGCAACGAAGTCCCGTGAGGGGAAGCTCGGATGCCGAAGAAGAGCGACGGCTTTTCGCTCAATCCTCTTCGCTTCTTGCACTGGTAGAAGCCCTTGGAAGAACGCCATCGTCATGGCTCGATAAGGCGCTTGAACCGCTTCCTGAAACATTCAGAATCAGTATCCACCGCCCCGACCGGTCGTGGACCGTTGAACAGGTGAAGGCTCTCGGCGCTGTACCGATTCCCTGGATGCCCGATGAAACCGCCTTTGTCATGCCGTTTGGAAGAGGCAAAGCCACGGGAGATGCCCAACGATTGATGGCCATTCTGCACGAAACTGGGCGCATCACCAGGCAGGAGGCAGCCAGCATGCTTCCAGTTCGTTTGCTCGAAGCAAATCAAGAGACCCTCGCTCTTGACATGTGCGCAGCACCCGGTTCGAAAACCACACAACTTGGCGAACTGCTTCATCCCAACGGAGTCGTGGTGGCCAACGAGCCGGTTTCTGGACGGCTCAACATGCTGGTGAGCAACCGGAGTCGTCTTGGGCTTGCCAACGTCGTGGTCACACAACACGATGGTCGCCACTTTGCTCGCCTGCCCCCACCGGGATTTGATGTGGTGGTTGCTGATGTGCCGTGCACGGGCACTGCCACGACAAGAAAGAACAGAGATGTCTGGTGGGATTGGACACCCAAGGAAGGGAGGAAGATGTTCAACATGCAAGTTGAGATTGCCGCTCGCGGGGCCTCCCTGTTGGTCCCCGGGGGGACCTTTGTCTACTCGACTTGCAGCATTGACCCGATCGAGAACGAAGCGGTGGTGGCGGAATTGCTGCGACGCTGTCCCTATCTTGAACTGGAGGCGATTCATGTTGAGGAATTAACCCTTCATCCCGGGCTTGCCCGTTGGCCCTTCCTCAACGAAGAGGGGGAGCAAGTCACCGTTGAAGAGGCGGCTTCACTCCCGTTTTTTGGACCGCATCACCTTCCACCGAGCGAACGCATCAAACAAGGCCTTGGAGACGAGGAGCAAGAGCGCCGTATAGAGGCACAACTCGAGCGCTGCCGCCGCTTGTGGCATGAAGACCACGATACGGGAGGGTTCTTTGTTGCGAAACTCAAACACCGTGACGATGGAGGGGGTGTCGCACAAACCTACCGCTCAAGAAGGGCTGTTCGCACCTCGGAGGATTGGACCCCCACGGTTAAGCATCCTCCAACACCAACCGTCAACTCGGTGATCCTGGCTGACGAGGACGTCATGAAAACGGTCAGTGACCTGTACGGCATGGACCTGTCGCCCTATTCTGTTTGGCAGCGTGGGAAACGACTGAACCTCGCACCGCCGATGGTCAAGCAACGACTTTTTGACCCCGAATCACCAACGAAGAAAGGGGATGTCTGGCCTGGTGGGACCTTCCATCCCATGCGTGTCGCCCATGTTGGGTTGCCTGCCTTCACGCTCAAGAAAGCGTCATGGCGATCCCGACAAGAGGCCATTTACGCCTACAGCGACCGGTTGAACGCCAATGTTGAGCACATCGATGAAGCCATGTTTGTACGCCTCTTGCGCGGGTGGGCCCCGCTGATGGAAGAGTTTGAGCAAGAAACGGGCGTGAAGGACCTGCCGAGCGGGGCGTTCTTATTCCGAACCATGTTCCCGTGGGGGGAAGAAACGCTTGCTGTTTGGCTGGGTGCGCGAGTCACCTTGATGATCGATGTCAATGAACAAAACGTGTTGCGACGAAAATTGGCGATTCCGTGGAGGGATGAGGAAGAATGAGCGGGCGGTGGATTGCCTATCTCTTGTCGATCTTGATGCTGGCGACCGTGACAGGCGCTGGCGCTGCGGGTGAGACGTGGTCAAAATACGCCCATGCTCCTGTTCCCAGCGAGGACATGGAGATCTTGCACGAAGTGTTTCTCGCTACGTCGCTGGAAACAAGGGCATCACCCCCTTCCAATACGGTTGAGTGGGCCTGGTGGGCCTGGAGCGAAACCTCTGGATCTTCATGGCCAAAAGACGATGCATTGTACCGACAAGAGCATTTCAGCCTCAATCAATCTACGACCGAAGAGCAGGTCGTGGAACACCTTCGTTCATCCGACGATCTCATGACCATCACCGGCAAGGTGAACGTGGTCGCAGCTGAGGATTACGTGCGATTTGTCACCTTTGAGCTCTCACTTACCCCAACCACCAATCTCTCAAACCAGACGCTGATGTACCTCGTGCTCACCGAAGACCGAGCCGTTGACAACCATCAGCGTTCAACGGCCAACCTCGTTCGCGAATTGCGTCCTGAGGTCGGATTTTCACTCCTCGCCAACAACACGACCGAAATGACGGCCATGCTCTCTGGAGAACACTTGATAGCGGCAGGTGTTGACCTTATCCACCAACCAACGGGATGGTCCTATTCCATTGCCGTTTTCGGAGGTCCTGAAGGTGCGGAAAATTTGGAGTTGCTCGTCCTCAAAAGCGATCGCTTGCCATCACCTTCGCTTCATTTGACGCCAACGCAGGCTTGGCTTCCCGTGATATTGACCGCATTGGCCATCGTGTTGATGTGGAGCATCGTCACCGCTTCTCGAACCCGTGAGCAATCCATTCCACTGTTGCAAGCCCACTGGAGCGAACATGACGAGGGGGTCGTTCATCTCTCCATCACCGCTGGAAAAGCAGGCTTCCGTATCACGCAATGGCACATTCAAGCCCCGTGGATGTTCAAAGGACGGCCGCCTCGTAAAACATTCAGTCCAGAGGAACAAGGCGATTTGACCATCGCTTTCAAGACACTTCATGATGCCGAATGCCACATCGAAGCGTCCATTGAGGTCGACGGGTTCGGCGCTTGGCGACAACATGTGTGGTTGGAATCGCCAAAAAGCAACGATGTTGTAGAAATCGCTTCCAACGAAGAGGAATGAAGCCTTGAAATCCATCCACTCTCTGTGGTATGTCAATGGACTTGGACGAGACCGACATTGCCTTGCTTCGCCTCCTCAAAGAAGACGCACGCTCGAGCCACAGGCACCTCGCCCGCAGCCTCGGTGTTGCTCAAGGAACGGTCACCAATCGCCTACGTCGTCTAGAGGACGAAGGTGTGATTGAGGGATACAGCGTCGTGCTTGACCCGCAGCAGTTGGGATGGAACATGACCATCATGGCTGGCTTACGAATTGTCAAGGGTCGAATGATCGATGTTCAACAAAAAATCGCTGCTGACCCGCGCGTTTTTGCCGTGTACGACGTGACTGGAGATTGGGATTCCATCGTTCTTGCTAGGGTTCGGGACCGCAACGATCTCGACAACCTTACAAAGACCGTGTTCACGCTTGACGGCGTTGCTCGATCATACACCCATGTGGTACTCAATACCGTCAAGGAAGATGCATTTCCTTCCCCTGCCCGAGATCGTTGAGGAAGTTGTCGTCGTATTGGTCAATCAATGGACCCAACGCATCGATGAGCCCTGAAAGGCCCTCAACCACACGCGTCTCTGGCTTGAGGCACACCATCAAGGTTGAACGAAGGTGCTCGTCAAAGCAGACATCCAGCGATTCCAAATTTCGACGGCATTGTGCTTGAAGGCGACCCCCTGTTCGGTCCCAATCCATCAGCAGAATCACACTCGCATCGCCGTCGGCTTCGGACCTGCGGCCGTAGGATTCTACCAAAAAAACCAGAACGTTGTCCACTGGCCACCCACGGTTGAGCACCTCGATGGGGCCGGTGAATCCAAGCCGTTCAAGGGCCAGACGGTCTCGACGACCCTCAACCAGAATCGCTGCACCAACGTCTCGGTTTCGCTGACGCCCGTGGGCCAGTGCTTGGGCTGCCCTGTGCCATCGCTCTTCAGCATTTGAGGAACCACGACCACGCCCTCGAGAGGCATCACTTGGCACAACAAGGCCTCCACGAAACGAGGTGAGTAGGGTGCACGATATCGCCTCATGGCTGACCATCATGAATGTTCGTTTTGATGGCGCCTACGACAGCCAAGAACAAGAGGAAAGAGAAGTTTAACCGCTGATAAATAACCTTCGCCGCGGGGGGTTCAAGTAGCATCGCACGGCACAGAATGATGAGGTTGGAAGTGGTGTTTGAATCGTTCAAATTCAGTGCCAAAAAATCGCGAAAAAAACGCATACCCGCTCGCTGGGCGACAGGGCGAAGGAGACCCGATTCTAACCCCCAGCGACAAACGCTTAAGGGGGGGCTACACGGCCGGTCAAACAGGGTGGTTGCATGGTAGCAGAAGATACGGTATTCACTGTTCTCTATGATAAGTTCATGTTTTGGTCCATTTTGGTTGGAATCTTTACCTTTGGTTGGATGTTCCTGGCCATGCTTCGCTACCGAGACGGTGTTGAGCCCGATACAACTCACATTGACCATATCGAAGTTGGTTCCTTCCCCGTTGATCGCCATCACACGACGCTAGAGGTGTTCTTCTACGTCCTTCCAACCGTGATTGTTGCATGGTTGGTCGTCCTCGCACTCTCGTCGAACGCAGCCGTGTGGGATTTTGACCCAGAAGGCGAAGATGTCCACAACATGGAAATCACCGGAAAACAATGGTTCTGGGAGTACAAATACACCGACAGCCTCACTTGGGAAGACGACCCATCCGTCACGGGCATTGATGTGACATGGACTTCCGATCAATTCAATGTGGTCAGCACCAACGAAGCCGCCGTCAACGTGACATACAACAAAGGAGATTCTTCAGGCGAGTTTTTCATTGACCCGCTCACTGGAATCGGTGAAGTGGACGATGAGGACTTGAACAAAGCGTACAACAGTTACTTGTTTTCAACGGTTGAAGTCACCGATGCTGAAGGAAACATTCTCCACACCTGGATGCACATTCCTAACAATCACGTCTTCTCTTCCGCCCTTAGCGAACCGATGATTTTGCCTTGCGACACGCAAGTGGTGTTTGAGATGCATTCCAGAAACCACGACGACTCCAACCCGAATTATGTTGGCGTTCAGCACTCGTTTTGGCTCCCTGAGTGGGGTGTGAAGGAAGACCTCGTGCCTGGCATCGAAGGTGGCACCTACATGACCGTCATGGCCGATGACCCCGGCACCTTCCCCATCCGCTGCGCAGAGTATTGTGGCAACCAACACTCAATGATGGTTGGTGAAGTCACCATCGTAGCAGCCGAAGGTATGGATTGCACCACCGACAAGGGTGTAAAAAAGACTTCAGATGGCTCAAGTGGAGGTGATTACTGATGCGCGGTCGAGCAGCGGCCCTCCTTGGTGTATTGCTGATCGCCTTGATGGCAGCACCTCAATTCACCGCAGCTCCAACGGGCATCGGCTCTGCCGGTGACCAAGGATGTACCTGTCACGGCGGC
>Ga0181568_10002056_pt1 | contig 18318 bp, 11 predicted proteins | sample 101ome_20_FD_133758 | JGI IMG/M metagenome (GOLD analysis project Ga0181568, IMG submission 133758) | Coastal salt marsh microbial communities from the Groves Creek Marsh, Skidaway Island, Georgia - 101404AT metaG (megahit assembly) | ecosystem: Environmental > Aquatic > Marine > Intertidal...
CATCTTCGGCAAATTCAACAGCCTTTCGAATAGCTTTGTCTCCTCCAGCAATAATACCAATAACCTTACCTTGATCTACACCAAATGTTGGTGGACATTCAGAGGCATCAACTACTCCTAGCCTTCCACTTGTGCCTGCACCTATATAAAATAGTCTTCCACCATCTAACATTTTTTCTGTTATTGCATCTACTAGTTTTTCAATGGCAGGAATACATTTTTGAACTGCTAGAGCTACTTTTTGATCTTCTTTATTAATACCGGTTAATAATTCTAATGTAGACATTTTGTCTAGATGTCTGTAGCTTGAGTCTTCCTCTGTTGTTTTTTTAAATTTCATTATTCTAGATGATATTTTTTTAAACCGTCTATTGGTTTTTGAATAATTGCTCCTGGTTTAAGATTATGCTTTTGCAGTATTTGAATTAGTATTTCTTTATATGTGGTGGCAATTGAACCCACAAAGTGAATTGGTAAATCTTTATTTTTGGATAATAAGTGTTTTTCAATAAAGGATTCTATGCTCGCTTTTGCAATATAATGCAAATCTTGATGCTTATGAACGAAATGGGAAAACTGTGCTAAAAATTGATTGGGTGTGTCTTCTTTATATACGCTTTCAATAATTCTATCTCTATTTAACTGGTAGCTATTATGAAAATCTTCTACTATTTCAGGAGCTAATTGCTTTTCTAGGTATAGTTGAATTAGTTTTAAACCGATATTTGCTCCACTTCCTTCATCTCCTAATATAAAGCCATGACCACCTATGGAACTAACAATTCTTTGATTGATGTAGGTGCATGCGTTTGAACCTGTACCTAAAATACATACTATTCCATCTTTATTATGGCAAGTAGCTCTTGCAGCGCCAATTAAATCATGTTCTACAGAGATAATGCCTTTGGGTATGGTTTTTAGCATCGCTTTTGAAATGATATCTTTTCGTTCTTCATTAGAACATCCAGCGCCATAGTAGAATATTTTCGCTGTTTTAGTGGAGTCAATTTTTTGACTTATTTCTTTAAAAATAGAAACTATGTCATGGGTAGACATAAATAACGGATTAATACCTTTAGTTTTGTGCTTAATTTGCTGATTATCAGTATTTATTATCCAGTCTGTTTTGGTTGATCCGCTGTCTGCAATTATGTTAGTCAAGGCAAAATACTTAAAGTTAGTGATGCAATATACCTATGCTTAGGTATTGTTGTCTATTTAGATCTAATCTAAATTTGTAACTAGATTTGAAACCCAAGCTTTGGACGATTAAAACTAACAAATAATAGATAAAATGGATAACATAAATAAAATAGTATTTTTAACAATAGCTTTAAGTGCATTACTCCTCTCATGTAGTAGGCCAGGTTGCACCGACAGTAATTGTAGTAATTATGATCAAAAGGCAACAGAGGACGATGGTTCTTGTCAATGTGAGGATTCGGTAATAAATTATATTGTTCCAACAACCTATGATTTTAGCAATGTAAATACAGCAGGTCAGGAATTAAGATTGGCTATGCTATCTGAAATGGTAACTTATCTAAAGAGAGGGGATGCTGGCTTTAAATTGAGTTCAGATACATTGAAAGCGATGTTTGACCATCAAGTTGGAGAGGGTTGTTTTAATGATGCGGTATTAAATGAATCCGCAAAACAGATTAAAAACAAAACCTATTCTTTAGTTGTAGATCAGTATGTTGCGTATTTGGATTCTGCTGCAGTTCATAGTGGAGATACAGTTATGGGTGTTCTCGGAACTGCTGGTTTGGTACTTTCAAATGATGGAGAAAAGTCTTATCTGTGTGATGCTAATGGTTTTGAATATACTCAAATGTTTGAAAAAGGCTTGTTTGGTGCGTTTATTTTTAATCAAATAGCTAATAATTATTTAACAGAAGAAAAAATAGGTAATGCAGTAGATAACCAAACGGTAGTAGATGGTAATGGTACAAATATGGAGCATCATTGGGATGAGGCCTTTGGATATTTTGGTGTGCCAACAGATTTTCCATCTAATACAAGTTCTTTAAAGGGTATTGGAAAGTATGCTAATAAAAGAGATGCTTTATTGGGTTGTAATGCTCTTATTATGGGTGCTTTTATTAAAGGAAGGGCTTCAATAAGTAATAACGCTTACTCAGAGAGGGATTCTCAGGTAGTAATTATTACTAATGAGATTGAGCGAGTTTTAGTTGCGACAGCTATCCATTACCTCAATGCTGCAAAATCTAATATAGCCGATGATGCTTTGAGAAATCATGAGTTATCAGAGGCGGTCGCATTTACTCATGCTGCAGCATTCAATCCTACTGGTAAGATTTCCTTAGATCGTGCTTCTCAAATTACTGCATTGTTAGGAGATAATTTATATGAAGTTTCTATTCTCACAATTGAAGCTTGTAAAAATGAGTTAAGTAGTCTCTATAATTTAGATGATGTAAAGGATGAGTTATAAAATGAAAAAAATATTAGAATTTACCAAGGAGATCTTTTTTTTAAGGTCTCCTTTAGTTGTATTTATAGCATTGTTAATGTTATTTTCATCTTGTTCACTTTTTGAGGGAAATAAAGGGTGCACTGATAGTGCGTGTAGCAATTATGATGCAAGTGCTAAAGTTGATGATGGAAGTTGTGACTGTTCAAACTCTGTTCCTGCTTTTGATGCTCAAAAGATGAGGGCTAATTATGCAATTAATATTATATCGCCAGCTTATTTAAACTTTGACTCTGCTATTACAGCCCTTATTGCAGATATAGAAGAAGAAGATTTAAATGCAGCTAAGGAGCGTTTTAAATTACTTTATCTAGCCTGGGCAAAATGTGAGGTTTATGGTTTGGGACCTGCACAAAATTATGCTTTAAGTGCTACAGTTAATACTTTCCCTATAGATACTAGTTTAATTGACACCAATATTATTAATGGTACTTACAATTTAAATTCAAGTGCTGCTTTTTTAGCAAAAGGTTTACCTGCACTAGATTATATTCTTTTTAAATATGATGAGTTAACACCTTCTGTCAAACAGTATGCTTTAGATGTTTTACAGGATATGAAGGCTTATGCAGATATTGTATACAATGAATGGGTTGCATCTTATTCAGAAATTTTTATTGCAAAGGAAGGGTCAAGTGCATCTTCGGCTTTAGCAAGTTTAGTAAATGCATTTAATTATCAGGTTGATATCATTAAAGGTGCTAAAGTTGGATACCCGCTTGGTAGAAAAACGCTAGGGATTCCTCTTCAAGATCAGGTGGAAGCCTATCACTCAGGGTATACCAATGAAATATTAATTGAAAATCTAAAAAATTTAAAGCTGGCCTTCACCGGAAATGTTTTAGGCTCAGATTCTTTAGGCTTGGAGGATTATTTGAATAATATTAGTACGAATCAGGATGAATTAAGTGCTCAAATAATAAACAAGATAGATGAAATTAAAGCAGCCACTGAGTTACTAGAAAAGCCATTAGCTGAAGCCATTATTGAAGAGGTTGAACAAGTTGAATTAATATATGGTTTACTAACGGATTTAATTATTCTAACCAAATCCGATATGCCATCAGCTTTGGGTGTTTTTATATCTTATCAAGACAATGATGGAGATTAGTGAGGTATTTTTATCGATATATTGTTTTTCTAATGTTTTTAGCTTCTAATGATTTTGCTCTGGCAAATTCGGAAAATAAAGAAGATAAATCATATGTTTTGTATGGAACGATTACAAAACTTAACAATAATCAACCGATTAAAGGTGTGGAGATTTATATAAATCAGTCTGGTAAATCTACAAAAACAGATAAAAGAGGTCAGTACAAAATCCATCATCTCAAACCAGGTAAATATAATTTACTATTCTTTTACCCAGATTTTGAGCAAGTAATTAGAGAAGTTGAAATTATTGACAAAAATGTTAGTATTAGTGTTGCAATGAAATCTATAGAGCGGGAATTATCTCAAGTTAGTGTGCTAGCCAAGAGTGCTGCTTTAAATGATGGTAAAAATTATTTAAATGCGGTTGAAAATACAGCTATATACGCAGCTCAAAAAACAGAGGTAGCTTTGGTAGAAGAAATTGCTGCTAATAAGTCTACTAATTCTGCACGGCAAATTTTTGCTGCAACAACTGGTATACAGGTTTGGGAAAGTGATGGTGCAGGTTTACAGTTAGGTATTGGTGGTAGGGGACTTTCTCCTAATAGAACGGCTAATTTTAATACCAGACAAAATGGTTATGATATGAGTGCAGATGCGCTTGGTTATCCTGAATCCTACTATTCTCCTCCAATGGAAGCTGTTGAAAAAATTGAAATTATAAGAGGGGCTGCTTCCATTCAATACGGACCTCAGTTTGGAGGTTTAGTTAATTTTATTTTGCAAAAAGGATCTGAAGATAAGCCCTTAGAGGTCGTGCATCGATCAACTATCGGATCATTTAGCCTATTTAATAGTTTTACCAGTATTGGTGGAACAAAAGGTAAATGGAACTATTACAGTTTCTATCAAAGAAAATATGGTGATAGTTGGAGGGCTAATAGTGGCTTTGGTGTAAATACAGCCTATATAAATATTAATTATAAGATAAATGATAAAGGTTCATTGGGTTTTGATTATACTTTTATGGATTATACAGCACAACAACCAGGTGGTTTAACAGATGAGCAATTCCTTGCAGATCCAAGGCAATCTCAAAGAGCTAGAAATTGGTTTAATGTTAATTGGAATATGGCAGCCTTCATTTTTGATTATAAGCTCTCCTCCAAAACCAAGCTAAACTCAAGATCATTCGGTCTTTACGCTTCCAGGCAGGCCTTGGGGAATTTAGGCAAAATAAATAGACCAGATCATGATGGTCAAAGAGATTTAATAGTTGGTCAATTTAAGAATTGGGGTTCTGAGTTAAGGTTGTTGCATAAATATAAATTCATAATGGAAAATCAAGTTTTTTTAATTGGAGCAAGATTTTATGATGGTAATACCCATAGCCAACAAGGTTATGCTAGCGCATCGAGTGAGGCAGATTTTAACTTTTTAAATCCAGAGGAGCCTGGTATCTCTGATTTTAGGTTTCCTTCCAAAAATGCCTCTTTTTTTACTTCAAACCTGATACGCCTTAATAGGCAATTAAGTGTAGTGCCTGGCGCTAGGTTTGAGTATATTCAGACTGCTTCCTCGGGTTACTTTAATGAAATTGTTACGCATCCTCTAACAGGTCAAATTCTTTTATCTGATACCTCACAAGAACACAGATATTCTGCAAGATCAATACTGCTTTATGGTTTAGGTACTAGTTATCAAATAAGTAAAAGTCATAAGTGGTATGCAAACTATTCAAGAAATTATAAGTCTATCACTTTTAGTGATATGCAGATAGTGAATCCAAACTTTAAAATTGATGAAAATTTAAAAGACGAAACAGGTTATAATTTTGAATTAGGAACAAGAGGTAAGTTCAAGAAGTATTTGGGGTATGATATTAACGTATTCTATTTGCACTATAATGATAGAATTGGTGCGGTTTTGGAAAAAGATCCAGCAGATGGTGTTTTAAAAAGAATACGGAAAAATATTGCTGACTCAAGGAATAGAGGTATTGAATCCTATTTGGAGTGTGATATGTGGAAAGTAATTAAACCTAGTCAAGATGATTTGAGTTGGATTCTTTTTTCCAATGTATCTTTTATAGATGCTAAGTATATAAACTCACAAGAAACAGCTTTTGAAGGCAAAGTAGTTGAGAACGTGCCAAATTGGAATATTAAAGGGGGGATGAATTTTAAGAGAAAGTCACTTAAAATAGGTTTACAGTATAATTATATCTCAAAACAATACACAGATGCTACCAACGCAATAGAGCCAATTGCAAGTGCTATTTATGGAGAAATTCCTGCATATGGTGTTTTTGATGTTTCAACCAACTATGTTTTAAAAAATAACATTACCATAGAAACAGGTATAAATAATATTACAAACAATATGTATTTCACTAGAAGAGCTGCGGGTTATCCAGGCCCTGGTATAATACCTTCGGATGGAAGGAACTTTTACTTAACTTTACAATTAATTTTTTAGATATGAGAGTCATTTTTACCGCATTATTAAGTCTATTGATAGTAGCTTGTAGTAATCAAGCTACAACAAAAAAAGTAACTTCTAAGCAAGAAGTAAATGTATATACACACCGACACTACGATACAGATAAAGCGCTGCTTGCCGCATTTGAGAAGCAGACAGGAATAAGAGTAAACGTTATTAAAGCCAAAGCTGATGAGTTAATTGAAAAAATGAAAATTGAAGGTCAGCAGTCTCCTGCAGATATATTAATTACTTCAGATGCAGCGCGCCTATATAGAGCAAAAAAAGAGCTTTTATTACAAGCTGTTAATGATACGGCTATTACAGGGCTTGTTCCTAGTCATTTAAAAGATGATGAGAATTTCTGGTTTGGTATAACCAAAAGAGCAAGAGTGCTTGTTTATGCAAAAGATAGAGTTAATCCAGAAGACTTAAACTCTTATGAAGATCTAACGCAGCAGAAGTGGAAAAATAAATTGCTAGTGAGATCTTCAAGTAATATATATAATCAATCTTTAATGGCAAGTATTATTGCCGAAAAAGGAGAAGCAGCAGCGCTTGATTGGGCTAAAATGCTGGTTGATAATATGGCCAGGTCACCCAAAGGTAATGATAGAGATCAGGTGAAAGCTATTGCTTCAGGACAAGGAGATGTAGCTATAGTAAACACATACTATTTGGGTAAATTACTTAATTCCTCTAATCCGGAAGAAGTTTTGGCAGGGGAGGCTGTTGGTATTTTCTTTCCTAATCAATCAGATAGAGGGACACATATAAATATCAGTGGTATGGGATTGGCAAAGCATGCGCCTAATCGCGAAAATGCTATTCAATTAATGAACTATTTGCTCTCGCAAGAAGTACAAAAACAATTTGCTGAGGCCAACTACGAATATCCTGTAAGAAATGATGTAGCAGCTAGTGAATTACTTAATTCTTGGGGAACATTTAAAGAAGATGTTATTGCCTTGAAGACGCTTGGAGAGAACAATCAAAAAGCCATTATGGTATTTGATCAAGCGGGTTGGAAATAGTATATACCGATTATAGCGTTTGATAAATTAATGTTTGAGAAAATTAAACATATAACTTTAAAAGAGGTAGGGCTAATTGTATTAGCCCTATTGCTTTTTTATCCATTTACGCTTTTGCTACAAGCGTTTTTAGGTTCGGCTGATGATAGTATTTGGTTGCATTTAAAGCAAACGGTTTTAGCAGACTATATATATAATTCACTTTTGCTCATTTTTTATGTAGCTATTTTGTGTTTTTTCTTAGGTTTTTTGCCTGCTTGGTATTTATCAAATTATACTTTTAGAGGCGCAAGATTTTTATCTTGGGCGCTTATTTTGCCTCTAACCATTCCAAGTTATATTATGGCTTATGCGTATGTTGGTTTTTTTGATTTAACAGGCATATTAAGTACCGTTCTTAGATGGTTTGGTATAGATGGTTTTCATTTGGATGTTATTCAAACAAGTGTATTAGGTTTAGTTCTTGCCTTTAGTTTATTTCCTTATTTGTTTATTATATCTAAGGCTTATTTTGAAAGTGCAACAAGAAGGTATGTGCAGGCAGCCAAAACATTAGGGCTTAATAGTTTTGAGATATTTTTTAAAGTTATTTTACCATTGAGCAGACCTGCTTTAGTAGCGGGTTTAAGCTTGGTAATTATGGAGTTGCTTAATGATTATGGGGCTGTTAAATATTTTGGCGTACCAACATTTACCACTGGTATTTTTAAGGTTTGGTTTGCTTATGGCGATCATCTAGCAGCCTTAAAACTTGCCTTTTATCTGCTTATTATTGCACTTGTCATTCTTTTCATAGAGCGCAGGTCTAGACAGCAAATGAAATTCACAGATACAGCTAGTCAGTCACAAGTATTGCAAAAGGAAAAGTTACCTGCCTCAAAAAAATGGATAATAATCTGGTGTTGGTTTCCTTTTGTATTGGCCTTTGTTTTACCTCTTATACAATTAATTTTCTGGGCCCTAAATGCCTTAGATTATATTGATTATAGCTTTTTTGTATTGATTTGGGATTCTTTTTTAACAGCTAGTGTTGCTGCACTTTTTGTTTTACTAATAGCTTTATTTGTTAATTATGTAGCAAGATTTTCTCGGCAAGTGTTTTTAAAGAAATTAAGTAATTATCTTACATTGGGTTATGCTATTCCTGGTGCTATTATTGCTGTGTGTGTTTTATTGCCTTTTACAAAGTGGTCTATTAATTTCAATAATTTCTTTGATTTAAAATGGGGCTTATTTTTAAATCAATTGGGCTTTACACTTGTTTTTGCTTATTTGATGCGTTTTTTTGCCGTAGGTTATAATGGCATAGAGGCCAGTATGCAAAGTATTTCTGCAACTATAGATGATAGTGCAAAATTATTTGGTTTTAAGGCTTTGAAAACTATGATCAAAATAATATTGCCTAATCTAAAACCTGCAATTGTTGCCTCTTTTTTAATGTTGTTTATTGATTTATTAAAGGAGTTGCCTCTAACTTTGATTCTTAGGCCATTTAATTTTGATACCTTGGCAACCAAAACCTTTGAGTTAGCAGGTGACGAAATGTTAGAAGAATCCGCTTGGTCTGCTTTAATTATTGTTGGATTGGGATGCACAGTAAGTTTTTTCTTAAAAAAAGTAATTAAATTATAATATGCTTCAATTAAAAAATATTGGTAAAACCTATCCAGGTTTTAACTTATCTGACATTACTTTTAATCTAGAAAAAGGAGAGATATTAGGTCTTGTTGGAGAAAGTGGCTCTGGTAAATCTACATTGCTTAGAATAATTGCAGGCCTTGAATATAGTCACAGCGGATCCATTTTATTTCATCAAGAAGATTGGACTATTTTAGAGCCACAATTAAGGAAGATAGGTTTTGTATTTCAAGATTATGCCTTATTTCCTCATCTAAGTGTTATTGAAAACATAACTATTGCTGCTTCAGCAGATTCAAAAAAAGTGGAGGAAATCATTCAAATTGTTGATTTAGTTGGTTTTCAAGATAAAATGATTCATCAGCTCAGTGGAGGTCAGCAGCAAAGAGTAGCTATTGCTAGAGCTTTAATGATGAATCCTAATTTAATGCTTTTAGACGAACCCTTTAGTAATTTGGATACCATGCTAAAGGCATCTGTAAGAAAACAAATAAAGCAAATACTTAAAAATAACGGATGCAGCTCTATTATAGTAACACATGACCTTGAAGATGCATATGAGATGGCTGATAAAATTGCCATTTTAAAACACGGTAAATTAATTCAGTTAGATACTCCTCAAAAATTATATTCCGATCCCGTAAATGAATATGTTGCAGGAATGACAGGTGTTTATTCAGTTTTTAAAGGTCAAATTATTCGGCCCGAAGATATAGAAGTTACTCAAAACGGTAAATATAAAGGTGTAGTTAAATCAAGAGCATTCAAAGGAAGTCATTATCAAATACATGTAGAACTGCAAGAAGATGTCATAAAGTTAAATCTTGGTACTTGGCAAGTGAAAAATGAAGGAGATTATATTAACTTTAATATAAAATAGGTTTTATGAAAAAGAGTCATTTCCTTCCTCTGATTTTATCTTTGGGTGTTTTATTTGGTTTTACGCTAGGTTTAAATATTTCACCAAGTGCCACGCCGAGAGTACTTAATTTAAATCTTTCCAAAGAACATAAGTCTTATCAGAAGTTAAGAGAGGTTATTGATTTTATTGATGCCAATTATGTAGAGCGTGTTGATATAAAAAATATGGTAAATGATGCCATAGAAGGAATGATCAAAAACCTTGATCCGCACACCAGTTTTATGTCTAAAACTATCTTTGAGCAATCCGAAGAAATGATGCAAGGTAACTTTCAAGGTATTGGAATTGAGTTTTATATTCTAAATGATACCGTTATGGTAGTTGCTCCTGTTATTGGAGGGCCTTCTCATAAATTAGGTATTTTACCAGGAGATAGAATAATTAGCGTTGAAGGAGAAGATATTGCAGGTATTGGTATTTCTAATAGAGATGTAGTTAAAAAGTTAAAAGGTTCTAAGGGAACAATAGTCAATATTGAGGTTTTTAGAAGAGGCCAAAAAGATATTTTAGATTTTGCCATTCAAAGAGATGATATACCATTAACTAGCGTAGATGCAAGTATCATGTTGGATGATAAAACTGGTTTTGTAAAAGTGACACGCTTTAGCAGAACCACTGCTGGAGAGTTTAAGGAGTCTTTAATGAAATTAAGGGAGTCGGGTATGCAGTCATTGGTAATTGATTTGAGAGGAAATTCCGGTGGATATTTAGATCAGTGTGTTTATATGGTAGATCAAATTCTAGAAGACAATAAACTCATTGTATATACCGAGGGTAGAGCTCAGCCAAGATATGATTATAGAGCCAAAGAAGCCGGAATATTTGAAAAAGGAAAGGTTGCTATTTTAATTGATGAGGGTTCAGCTTCTGCATCAGAAATATTCGCAGGTGCAGTTCAGGATTGGGACAGAGGTGTAATTGTTGGAAGAAGAAGCTTTGGAAAAGGATTGGTTCAACATCAATATCCTTTTGCCGATTCTTCAGCTATTAGATTGACTGTTTCAAAATATTTTACCCCACTAGGTAGGTGTATTCAGAAACCATTTAAAAAGGGTAATAGGAAAGCTTATGAAGAGGAGGCTTATCAGAGGTTTAAAACTGGTGAAGTTTATAATAAAGACTCCATAAAAATGAATGATTCGCTCACTTTTGTAACTCCAAAAGGAGATACCGTTTATGGAGGCGGTGGAATATATCCAGATGTTTATGTTCCAATTGATACTAGTGATACCAGAAATCCAATATTTCAGCAAATTATTCGTTTAGGTCTTATTCACAAATTTGGATATAATTTTGTTTCTAAGCATAGATCGATGATGTTGCAATATGCTAATGTTCAAGATTTTAAAAATAATTTAAAAGTTGAAAGTCTTATCCTGAGAGAGTTTAAAGCATATGCTGAGGATAAAGGAGTATCATTTAAAAACCCCGAGTGGGATAAATGTCGTAGAATAATTCTCACTAGATTAAAAGCATCACTTGCACAACAAATCTGGAGGTCTGAGGGGTATTACAATGTTATTGCAGAGGTGGATGATATACTTCAGGCGGCTTTAAGTCAATTGAACTAAACAAAACCTAAAATATCGTGAAAAAGGTCATTATTTTCTCTATAGTAATGAGTGTTTCCTTTGGAGCAATGTATGTGTTGATGATGCAACTAAAACATAAGCCTAGCCCTAAAGAAACAATAGAGGAAATTGAACCTATTTCAAGTGATTCGGTAGTTCATGATTCTACAACTGATTCGCTTCCTATAGATAGCACCAAAAACTTAGATTACATTGATACACTTTCAGTTTCTAATGATACCCTTGCATCAACTATTATTGATACATCTATAGTCCAAGATACACAGCTATCAAAAGAGCAGGTCAAACCAGAGGAAATTTCGTCAAAAAATATAGTTCAAGATTCTGCTGAGTCATTAAATATAGTACAAGAGACTATTGCTCAAAGTAGGCAAGACACGCTAGCTGAAAATGTGCCATTAAAAATTACAATTGATTCAGTAGAGTTTAGGCAAGAAGTTAAGATTGTACATGATTCAAATATAGAGGTAGTTCAAAATAAAGATACGGTAATTGATAATGAAGCTATAAGCATAGAACCAATAGAAGATACTATAGTTCATTTAGCTGAAAGTTATTTAGGTTATATTACCGCTGATGCTGCTGAAGCTATAATTAATATTTTCAATACTCAACTTGAAATTATAAAGGATTCTATTGCAAGTTGGAATGCCGCACATTTATCTATAGAAGACCGCATTCAAATTGTAGGAATAGATAGAGGTTATTTGTATTCTGTGGAGCACAATAGAACATTTTTACCTGGAATTGTTATAAGATTAAAGAATACAGCTGATGAGGTTATCAATGAGCCATTAAAAATTAGAGTTAGGTATAAAAGAATTGCTACTAATGAAATATGGTCAATAGAGGAAACCACTATACAATTTGGGAGTCAAAAAATGCTCGAAAAAAATGAAGTCATTCAACGTAAGTTGTTTTCTAGAAAAGGAGTGTTATCCATGCGCCACATTATGCCTGATTTAGAGGCAAAAGTATACATCAATGGACGTTTCTTTGCTACCTATAGGGTAGGCGAACAAGAATATTTAGACTGGTTTTAATACTACTTTTGTCTGAAGAAAAACGATACGGGTACACCTGAAAACTCAAATGACTCCCTGAATTCATTTTCTAAATAACGCTTGTAAGAATCTCTTATATACTTTGGGAAGTTAGTAAACAAAGCAAAAGCAGGCGGATTAGATTTAACTTGTGTACCGTACTTAATTTGAATATTTTTTCCTTTTACAGACGGTGGATGTTGTTTTTCTACTGTAAACTGCAGCCAATCATTTAAAACACTAGTTGGTATTTCTTGGGTCATGCTGTCATAGACTTGAATACCAGTTTCTATGGCCTTCATAATTCGTTGCTTAGTAAGAGCAGACATATACACCACCGGTATATCAGTAAATGGAGCTGTTTTTTCATGTATCGCCTTAGTGAAATTAACCGCAGTATTAGTTTCTTTATCCTCTACTAAATCCCATTTATTCACTAAAATAACCACTCCTTTTTTACGTTTGGCAGCCAGGGAGAATATACTTAAATCTTGCGCTTCAAGGCCTCTAGTGGCATCTACCATCAAGAAAACTACATCCGATTCCTCTATAGCATTAATAGCTCTCATAACAGAGTAAAACTCTATGTTTTCATGAACTTTTGCCTTTTTTCTAATACCAGCTGTATCTACCAATAAGAATTCTTTACCAAACTTATCGTATTTAGTATGTATGGTATCTCTTGTTGTACCTGCAATATCTGTTACAATAGTTCTATCATAACCTAGTAATGCATTTACAAAAGATGATTTTCCTGCATTTGGCCTACCCACAATACAAAATTTCGGATAATCTACCTCAATTGGATCATTTTCCTTCGGAAGCATTTTTACTAACTCGTCTAATAATTCTCCCGTTCCTGAACCACTCATGGCAGAAATATTATATAAATCTCCAAGTCCTAGGTTGTAAAACTCAGCGTTCTCGTATCCTTTGGTATTATTATCAACTTTATTGACTACTGTTAAGACCGGCTTTTTGGTTCTTCTCAGTAAATTGGCCATATCTTGGTCTAGGTCAGTTATCCCTGTATTAATGTCTACTACAAAAAGAAGTAAATCAGCTTCTTCAATAGCTATCTTAACCTGATCTTTAATAGCTTTTTCAAAAATATCATCTGTATTGGCTACAAAACCACCTGTGTCAATAACAATAAATTCTCTGTCTGTCCAGTAAAAAGTACCGTATTGTCTATCTCTAGTAATTCCAGATTGATCATCTACTATCGCTTTTCGTTCTCCAAGGAGTCTATTAAAAAGCGTTGATTTACCTACGTTTGGTCTTCCTACTATTGCAACTGTGTTTGCCATGATTTCAAATTATGAGGGCGAAGTTACGAAAAAAGCATCGCTTAATATCCAAAGTTATTGAGATGGTTGCCTTTGTTGCGCCAGTCTTCTCTTACTTTTACATATAGCGCTAAAAAAATCTTCTTTTGAAAGAAGTCTTCTAAGTCTATTCTAGCTTCTGAACCTATTTTTTTAATACCTGTACCACCTTTACCGATAATTATTCCTTTTTGTGATCTTCTCTCTACTATTACCTCTGCCTCAATATTGATGATTTCATCTAATTCTTTGAAACTAAGGACAGTACATTCTGTGGAATAAGGTATTTCTTTTTTGAAGTTTAAAAATATCTTTTCCCTCACTTTTTCAGATACAAAGAATCTTTCGGGTTTGTCTGTTATTTGATCTTTAGGATAAAAAGCAGGTCCTTGAGGTAAAACCTCTAAAAGACTTTTTAGCAGAGAATCAGTATTTTGTTTATGTAAGGCACTGGTAACTTTAATTTGAATATCTTCTCTACCTGTTTGGGTTTTTAATTTATGTTGCCATTTTTCCAATAAAGATTCTAATTGACTCTGTTGTCCAATAAGGTCAATTTTATTGATGATTAGAATAACGGGTAAATGGGCATGTTGTATGATTTTAAAGGCTCTTTTCCATTCGGGAAAATCTTCAATTTCATCAATGTTTTCAAATATGTCGGTCATGCAAACTAGCACATCTGCATCATCTATGGCTTCGTTGACATATTCCATCATTCTTTCATGTAACTGATAGCTCGGTTTTAAAATACCAGGTGTATCTGAAAAAACAATTTGATAGTTTTCATCATTCAAAAAAGCGAGCAGCCTATGCCTTGTTGTTTGTGCTTTAGAAGATACAATTGATAATTTCTCTCCAATTAAAGCATTGAGTAAAGTAGATTTACCTACGTTGGGCCTACCGATAATATTTACAAAACCTGACTGATGTTTCATGGTGCTAAGTTACAAATAAATGCTTGATACAAGTTAAATAAATTAATCAAGTAGAATCATTCTATATCTGGCTTGACGTATTTAATAAATTATCATATAAATTGCTAAAATAAATGCTTAATTTAAAGAGTACTAAAAGATTACATATTTCTGATTTTAGGAATGTTCACAAATAATCAAACCATGAAGTTTAAAATTATTTTATCCATAATGTTACCTGCAATTATTGTACTTTTTAATGGGGTAGAAAAAGAGGTTTCTTTACATAATAACCTAAGAAAAGTATTTAAAGTTGCTGATAAACGCTCAGGTAGATATAATGCTGAACTTGAAAATCCACAAAGAAGATTAGCGCAAGAAATACAAATGTTGGCTGATCCTAAAACAGGTGAAATTCCAAGCTTAATTAGATCTAAAGAATTGAGCTTTTCGCAGTTACTAAGTCAAAGAACAAGAACCCTTGATATACACACAGGTAATGTAGATTGGTATGCAAGAGGCCCTCATAATGTAGGTGGAAGAACAAGAGCGCTAGCACTTGATATAAGATCTGATGCTGTTATTTTAGCTGGTGGAACTTCCGGTGGTATGTGGAAGTCTACAGATGGTGGTGCTACGTGGGTTAAAACCACCGGTGCTTCTGATTTACACTCCGTTACAGCTATTGCTCAAGATCCTAGAACTGGACAAGAAAATACTTGGTATTATTCTACTGGAGAACTTATTGGTACAGCAGGTGATTTAGGTAGGGCAGCCGCCTATACAGGAGATGGAATATATAAGTCAACGGATAATGGAGATTCTTGGACTTTACTGGCCTCAACCTCTACTGATAAGCCACACCAATTTGACAATTACTTTGATTATAACTGGAATGTAAAGGTACATCCAACTACTGGAGATGTTTATGTGGCCTCCTTTGGTTATATTTTTAGGTCGCAAAATGGAGGTAGTTCTTGGGCTAATGTACTGGGTACTGGGTCTTCTAATTATACAGATATTGATATTTCAACAAGTGGTATTTTATTTGCTTGCCTTGGATCAAGGTCTAATCAAGGAGGTATTTATAGATCAACTAATGGAAGTAATTGGACTGATATTACTCCCTCTAACATGCCTAGTAATTTTGATAGAATAATATTAGATATTGGTTTGGCCAATGAAGAGGAGGTTTATTTTTTAGCTTCAACCCCAGGAGCAGGAACACTCGACCACTCCTTATATAAATACACTTATTTGTCTGGAGATGGAAGTGGTAGTGGAGGAACTTGGTCTGATAGATCAAGTAACATACCGGCTTTTGGCGGTAATGTGGGTAATTATGATTCTCAAGGTTCTTATAATATGGCTATAGCAGTTCATCCAAATGATAATGATGTGTTATATGTAGGTGGTACCAATATTTATCGTTCTTTAGATGGGTTTGCTTCCGATGGTAATACAGATTGGATTGGGGGTTATAGTACTAGTAATGATATTTCGATGTATGATAACCATCATCCTGATATTCATGCTTTTGTGTTTTTCAATTCATCTCCTAATACTATGCTTTCAGGAACAGATGGAGGAGTGCATAAAACTACAAATAATTTAAATGATGAAAATGACGGAACGACTGTTAATTGGACAAGTTTAAATAATGGATATTTAACCACGCAGGCTTATGCTTTAGCACTTGATCCAACAGGTACTAATACTTCTATTTTAACAGGTTTTCAAGACAATGGAACCTGGTCTTCTCCTGATGAGGTATCTGCTGCTGATTGGTCTGAAATTAATGGTGGTGATGGTGCCTTTTGTAGTTTAAATGAAAATGGAAGAGTAATTCATGCTTCTTCTCAAAATGCCAATATTGTTCGGTATGAATTTGATGAGTTTGGCAATTTTCAACAATGGACAAGACTTACTCCTGCTAGTTTGTCCTCCCCATTATTTATCAATCCTTTTGTTATTGATCCTAATAATGAGGATATAATGTATTTGCCAGATAATAATAGAATTTTTAGAAATACTAGTATATCTTCTGTGACGCCATTTAACAATAGTGCAACGAATGAAAACTGGGACTTGCTTAGTAATACAGGAACTAATGAAGTTATATCTGCCTTGGATGTATCTAAGGCGGCGGCCAATGTACTTTATTATGGAACAGCTCAAGGTAAGGTGTTTAAGATGCAAAACGCTCATACAGGTACTCCTTCTGCCCAAGAAATTACGGGAGATGATTTTCCCTCGGGTGCTTATGTGCATTGTATAAGTGTAGACCCCACGGATGCTGATAAGGTTTTTGTAGTCTTTTCAAATTATGAAGTTAAAAGTGTTTTTTATTCTCAAGACGGTGGTGCGAGTTGGGAAGACGTAAGTGGTAATTTGGAAGAAAATGCGGATGGTTCAGGTTCTGGTCCATCTGTAAGATGGATAGAATTTTTAGATATTGATGGAGATAGAGCCTATATTGTGGCTACAAGTATTGGAGTTTATTCTTGTGTGGAGTTAAATGGTTCTGCTACCCAATGGCAAAAACAAAGTGCAGATTTAATTGGAAATGCAGTGGCGGTTATGGTACAAACCAGATCTGATGGAACAGTTGCTGTTGCTACTCATGGTAATGGAGTATTTTCTGCCAAATTTTCTTCAGATGGTGTTTTAACTGCTAATGCGAGATTTACAGCAGATGAGCAAGAAATTGAAGTTGGTAGCCAAGTACAATTTACAAGTGCTGCACTAACAGATTCTTTCCGTTTTGAGTGGAGCATTAACCCTGATCATATTACCTATCTTAATGGAACTTCTGATACTTCCAAACATCCTTTGGTTCGCTTTGATTCTGTTGGTGTATATAGTGTAGTGTTATCCATTGAAAATGCAGAAGTTAGTGATGTTTCTGATACAATGCTTATTATTGTACTTGATACAGTTAATCAATTACCTGAAAACCAATGGTCTTCGACTTTAAATGATCCTGAAGAGTGGGTTTTACAAGGTGGATGGGTTGTTGGTAATGATTTGCCATCAGGTAGTTACTCTGCAGGCGTAGGCGCTATTACTTCAACTACAGCTTCAGATGGATACGCAATGTTTGATTCAGATGCCCAAAACTCAATAGGTGGAACAATTACAATGGCTACACCTATAGATTTATCCTCAAGTATCGCCACAAGTGTTACTTTGGAGTATTATACAAGAAGCTATTTTGATTCTTTATTACTTGAATATTCTACAGATGAAAATAATTGGATTACAGTTACAAATATTACCGATGGTTTAGCTGCAAATGCTTTTAGTGATAATCCTGCATTTGCAAGAATTTCAGTGGCAGCTGCCGATGGTTCGCCTGAGGTTTGGTTTAGATTAAGATACGCAGCCAGTCCCGAGCGAGGTCCAGGCTATGTAGTTATGTTTGATGATTTTAAAATTGAGGAACTAGTTGAAAATGATCTTGCATTAGAAGAAGCCTTTATCGATTATTCCTCTGATTTAGGAGGGTATTACGGTGCTGTACCGCGTACTCAGTTAAGTGGTTTTAACTTTAGCGCTAGTATTGAAAATATTGGTAAAAATGAGCAAACAGATGTAAGATTAATTGCACGTGTAGAGCACGAAGACCTTGGAAATGTATTTCAAGATTCTTCTTCTGGCGAGTCCATTGCAAATGGCCAATTACAGACCTTATCTATCCCTACTACCTACGTGCCTCAGTCCTTGGGGGTATATTCTCTAACTTATGAGGTAGGTCAAGCGCAAGAAGAC
>Ga0181568_10002063_pt1 | contig 18287 bp, 12 predicted proteins | sample 101ome_20_FD_133758 | JGI IMG/M metagenome (GOLD analysis project Ga0181568, IMG submission 133758) | Coastal salt marsh microbial communities from the Groves Creek Marsh, Skidaway Island, Georgia - 101404AT metaG (megahit assembly) | ecosystem: Environmental > Aquatic > Marine > Intertidal...
GAGGCCGCCGAGAATTCGAGCGGCGGGACGCGGCCGATGGTCATCGCGGTGACCGTACTGACCAGCCTCGACGATTCCGACCTCGCCGCCGTCGGACAGGCCACACCCGCGCGCGACCAGGTGGTTCGGCTCGCCCGCCTGGCGCCATCCGAGGGGCTTGACGGCGTGGTCTGTTCGCCGGCCGAGATCACGGCGATCCGCGACGCCTGCGGGCCCGACTTCAGGCTGATCGTGCCGGGCATCCGCCCAGACTGGGCTGCGACCGGAGACCAGAAGCGCATCACCACCCCGGCCCAGGCGCGCGACGACGGCGCGGACGTGCTGGTGATCGGACGCCCGATCACGGGAGCCGACGATCCTGCCGCCGCTGCGGCGCGCATCGCCGACGAGCTGGGCCTCGGGCAGTGAACATCACGGCCAAGATCTGCGGCATCAACGACGCCGTGGCCATGCACACGGCGATCGATGCCGGGGCGCATTTCGTCGGCCTCGTCTTCTATCCGCCGAGCCCGCGCGCACTCGAGCCCGACGCGGCCGCGGCACTGGCCGACCCGGTGCCCGCGGGCGTGACCAAGGTCGGGCTGTTCGTCGACCCCGACGACACCCTGCTCGACCACGTGCGCGACAAGGTCTCCCTGGACATGGTTCAGCTCCACGGTGCGGAAAGCCCGGAACGCTGCCGCTCGGTACGGTCGCGCACCGGCCTGCCGGTCATGAAGGCGATCAAGGTCGCGTCCGCCGACGATCTCGCGGCGGCCGACGACTATGACGGCACTGTTGACTGGCTGATGTTCGACGCCAAGGCGCCCGCCGACATGGCGAATGCCCTGCCCGGCGGCAACGCGCTGGCCTTCGACTGGACCTTGCTGGCGGGCCGCGACTGGCCGGTCCCGTGGATGCTCGCCGGCGGAATCAACGCCGGGAACGTGGCCGAGGCCGTCGCGGCATCCGGCGCCACGGTGGTGGACGTCTCCTCCGGTGTCGAAGTCGCACCGGGGCGGAAGGATCCTGCGCGAATCCGGGCATTCCTGGCCGAAATCGCGCGCCTTTCGCGGGTTTCCTGTTGAGCCGGCCCGCAAGGATGTATAAGCGAACCCCATGAGCGTGGAACCCAACACATATCGCACCGGACCCGACGGCGAAGGGCATTTCGGCATCTTCGGTGGTCGTTTCGTCGCCGAAACGCTGATGCCCCTCATCCTCGAGGTCGAGCAGGCCTACGCGGACGCAAAGGCCGATCCCGCCTTCCAGGCCGAGCTGGACGATTATCTCGCCCACTATGTGGGCCGGCCGAGCCCGCTCTATTTCGCTGAGCGGATTACCGAGCATTTCGGCGGCGCGAAGATCTACTTCAAGCGCGACGAGCTCAACCACACCGGCGCCCACAAGATCAACAACTGCATGGGCCAGATCCTGCTCGCCCGGCGGATGGGCAAAAAGCGGATCATCGCCGAGACGGGCGCCGGCCAGCACGGCGTGGCCACAGCGACGGTCTGCGCGCGCTTCGGCCTGCAGTGCGTCGTCTACATGGGTGCGACCGACATCGAGCGGCAGGCGCCGAACGTGTTCCGCATGAAGCTCCTCGGCGCGGAGGTCGTCCCGGTCACCAGCGGCACTGCGACCCTCAAGGACGCCATGAACGATGCCCTGCGCGACTGGGTCGCCAACGTCGACGACACCTACTACCTGATCGGCACCGTCGCGGGTCCGCATCCCTACCCGGAGATGGTCCGCGACTTTCAGTGTGTCATCGGCAACGAGACGAAGGCGCAGATGCAGGCCGCCGAGGGCCGCCTGCCGGACTCCCTCGTCGCATGCATCGGCGGCGGCTCGAACGCCATGGGCCTTTTCCATCCCTTCCTCGACGACACGGATGTGCGCATCATCGGCGTCGAGGCGGCGGGCCACGGCATCGAGAGCGGCGAACATGCCGCCTCGCTCACCGGCGGGCGGCCGGGTGTGCTGCATGGCAACCGGACCTTCCTGCTGCAGGACGATGACGGCCAGATCCTCGACGCCCACTCGATCTCCGCCGGGCTCGACTATCCCGGCATCGGGCCCGAGCACGCCTGGCTGCACGATCTCGGCCGGGTCGAGTATGTCTCCGTCACCGATCGCGAGGCGCTCGACGCGTTCCAGCTCTGCTCGCGCCTCGAGGGCATCATCCCCGCCCTGGAGCCGTCCCACGCGCTCGCCCATGTGGCGAAGATCGCGCCGGAGCTGCCCGCCGATCACCTGATGGTCATGAACATGTGCGGACGTGGCGACAAGGATGTGTTCACCGTCGCCGAGGCGCTGGGGGTCGAGTTGTGAGCGGCGGCAAGACCAGCGGCCGTATCGAGGCCCGGTTCGCGAAGCTCGCCGGCGAGGGCCGCGCGGCCTTCGTCCCGTTCATCATGGCCGCCGATCCGGACCTCGAGACCAGCTTCGAGATCCTGAAGGGCCTGCCGGATGCCGGTGCCGACCTGATCGAGCTGGGCGTCATGTATTCCGATCCCATGGCCGACGGCCCGGCCATCCAGGCCGCGGGCCTGCGGGCCAAGGCGGGTGGCGCGCGCCTCGACCGCACGCTCGACATGGTTCGTCGCTTCCGGGCCGGAGACGACGAGACTCCGATCATTCTCATGGGCTACTACAACCCCATCTACATCTACGGCGTCGATCGCTTCCTTGCCGACGCCATGGACGCCGGCGTCGACGGGCTGATCGTCGTTGATCTCCCGCCGGAAGAGGATGTCGAGCTCTGCCTGCCCGCACGCGACGCCGGGATGCACTTCATCCGGCTCGCAACGCCGACCACCGACGACGCACGCCTGCCCAAGGTCATCGCGAACACCTCGGGCTTCGTCTACTACGTCGCGATCGCGGGCATCACGGGCACCAAGTCCGCCGCAACGGCCGATATCGACGCCGCCGTCGCGCGGCTGAAGCGCCACACCGACCTGCCGGTCGCCGTCGGCTTCGGCATCAAGACACCCGAGCAGGCCGCCGCGGTCGCAGAGATCGCGGACGCCGCGGTCGTGGGCTCGGCCATTGTCCAGACCGTTGCGGACAACCTGGCAGACGACGGCACGGCGGGTCCCGACCTGGTGTCGAACGTGCTCGCCTTCACTCGTTCCCTCGCGGACGGCGTCCGCAGGGCGGTGCGCCGGGCAGCAGAATGACGGGGCGCGCGGCACCAAGATGAGCTGGCTCAACGAATTCGTCCGCCCCAAAATCCGCAAGCTCGTGGGCAAGAAGGACGTGCCGGACAATCTCTGGCACAAGTGCCCGTCGTGCGAACAGATGCTGTTCCACCGCGAACTCAGCGACAACCTGCATGTCTGCCACGCCTGCGGCCATCACCTGCGCCTCACGGCCAAGGATCGCCTGGCGATCCTGTTCGACGGAGGAGACTTCACCCGCGTCGAGTTCGACGCGGTGACGCCCGACCCCCTCAAGTTCCGCGACAGTCGCCGTTACACGGACCGCCTGAAGGATGCACAGGGCAAGTCCGGCGAGACGGAGGCCATCGTCGTCGCGCACGGCACGATCGGCGGCCAGGCGGCCGTCGTCGCGGCTTTTGATTTCGGTTTCATGGGCGGTTCCATGGGCCAGGCCGTCGGCGAGGGTCTGCTCGCGGCCGCGCGCACGGCCATCACCCAGGACTCGGCACTCATCGCTATTCCCGCATCGGGCGGTGCACGCATGCAGGAAGGCATGCTCAGCCTTGTCCAGATGCCGCGAACCGTCCTCGCGGTCGAGCAGGTCCGCGAAGCCGGGCTTCCGTACATCGTCATCCTGACCGATCCGACCACGGGCGGCGTTTCCGCTTCCTTCGCCATGCTCGGCGATATCCAGATCGCGGAACCCGGCGCCAACATCGGCTTCGCGGGCAAACGGGTCATTCGGGACACCATCCGCGAGGAACTGCCGGAGGGCTTCCAGACCGCCGAGTCCCTGCGTGACCACGGTATGCTCGACCTGGTCGTGCCGCGCGGCGAGATGCAAGCAACCGTCGCACAGGTGCTGACATTGCTGCGCGAAGGATCGGGCGGCCCGTCCGGGACGAACAAGGTGGAAGCCGCCGGCGATGGTGCCGCCGTCCCGGTTACAGACTCCGCCGATGGGGCCTAGCGCCACCGACGCGAACCAGCCCCCCGGGGCGGAAGCGCCGTCGAACGCCCGCGCGATCGCGGACATCCTCACCCGCTTCGTCAAATATCATCCCCAGCGCATCGACCTGTCCCTCGACCGGATGTATCGGCTGCTGGACGATCTCGACAATCCACACGCGACCCTGCCGCCTGTCATCCATGTCGCCGGCACCAACGGCAAGGGCTCCACCCTCGCCTTCCTCGATGCCGCACTCGCCGCCGCAGGCCTGCGCGTCAGCGCCTACACCTCGCCGCATCTCGTGCGCTTCGCGGAACGCTACCGGATCGCCGGCGAGATTATCGCCGACACAGACCTGCTCGCGCTGTTCGAGGAGATCGACGAACGCAACGCCGGCAAGCCGATCACGGAGTTCGAGATCACAACCGCCGCGGCGTTTCTCGCCATGGCACGCACATCTGCGGATGTCGTGCTGCTCGAAACCGGCCTCGGAGGTCGCTACGACGCAACGAACGTGGTCGTGCAACCGGTGGCCACCATCATCACACCGGTCGGCTTCGACCACATGGCGTTCCTCGGCAATACTCTGGCGGAAATCGCGGGTGAGAAGGCGGCAATCCAGAAGCCCGGGGTCCCGTCCATCGTCGCCAGCCAGGCAGAGGAGGCCGCGAATGTGATTGCCGAGACGGCCGCCGCCAAAGGTGCCCCGCTCCATAGATGCGGAAAGGAATGGCGCTTCGAAGCCGCGGACGGCGGTCTCCGCTACATCCGCGGAGACACCGCCTGGGATCTCGCAAAGCCATCGCTGCCCGGCGGACATCAGATCGAAAACGCGTCGCTCGCCGCCGCCTGCCTCGAGATCTGCGGCTTCCCCGGCGTGTCGGCAAAGACGGTTGCCGACGGGATTTCCAACGCTCGATGGCCAGGCCGGATGCAACAGTTGACCGAAGGGGCGCTTGTCGATCCGTTGCCCCCGGGAAGCGAACTCTGGCTCGATACGGCGCACAACCCGATGGCGGCCGAAGCCCTGGCCGCAACGCTCGACGACCTGCAGAGAACGGAGCGTCGCCCGGTACACCTCATCCTGGCCATGCTCGACGACAAGGATGTGGGAGGTTTCATCGCTCCCCTGACGCGGCATCTCACGAGCGTCACGGCGGTGCCCATCGAGGACGAGCCCCGCGCGCGCTCGGCATCGGACCTGGTCGCGGCGCTCGCGAACCTCGGACGACCGGCGCGTGCGGCACCGACCGTAACCGATGCAGTGTCACTTCTCTCCCGGAACCGCGGCCCGGCCCGGGTCGTCGTGACCGGCTCGCATCTCCTGGTGGGGGCCGCGCTCGCGGCGAACGGCTGACACGCGGTTGGACCCGATGCCGGGCCGGCAGTATTGTGGTTGCCGCATATGAACGCGGGATCGTTTGTCGGATGACGCAGGCATGACCACACCCAGGCTTGACGACATACTGGAGCGGGGCGACCGGGCCCCGAATTTCTTCCTTCCCGATCAGCGCGATATCGTCATCAACCTGAACGACAAGGCGCGCGGCGGACCGCTGTTTGTCCTCCTCTACCCGACCCAGAAGGACCCGGGTGCCCTGGGCGAGCTGCAGGCAATGTTCCGCGCCGCGCCCGCGATGCTCGAGAGCGGGGCGCATCTGTTCGCGATCAGTGCCGACCCCGTATCGCTGGTGCAGCGAATCGCACAGGAGAACGACCCGGGCTTCTTTTTGCTGTCCGATGCGGACAAGAAGGTCGCCACCCGCTTCGGTGCGCGCGGCAAGCTGGTCGGCTTCGTCTTCGGACCCGATGCCAAGGTCCGTACGGTGCTGCGCCCCGGCGATACGCCCATCGCGGAACGCGCCGCCGCCGAGATCGCGGCGATGGCCGCACCCGAGCCCTACGCCGCACCCGTGCATCCGCCTGTGCTGATCATCCCGGACGTGTTCTCGCCCGATTTCTGCAAGTGGCTGATCGAGCAGTTCGAGACACGCGGCAACGAGGCATCCGGCACCCTGCGCATGGAAGAGGGCAAGATGGTCCATGTGACAGACGGCGAGACCAAGCGACGGCGCGATCATCACGTCGTCGACAAGGACCTGCTCGAGGCGATCGGCAGCCGGATCGAGCGCCGGGTCCTGCCGGAAATCCAGAACGCGTTCCACTGCGCCGTGCGGTTCGTCGAAGAGTTCAAGATCGTGCGATACGATGCGGACGTCGGCGGTTTCTTCCGCCCACATCGCGACAACACGACCATCGGAACGGCACACCGGCGGTTCGCCATGACGCTCAACCTCAACACCGAGGACCATGAGGGCGGTGAGTTGCGCTTCCCGGAATACGGCCAGGCCAGTTATCGCCCCGCAACCGGCGAGGCCGCCATCTTCTCGTGCAACCTCCTCCACGAGGCGACCGACGTCACCCGTGGCCAGCGCTATACGCTTCTGTCCTTCATGTATGACGAGAGCGGGCGACAGTTTCTCGAGCGGCACCGCGCGAAGGGTGCCGTGGGCTGACCGGCCCGTAGACCGGACCAAAAAACCCCGCCGAGACAGCGGGGTTTTCTGTCGGTTCTAACCGGTCGTCCTAGAGGACGGAGTCGACCCAGTCGTAAATCTGGCTCTTCGGCAGGCTGCCGACCTTCATCGATGCCACCTGGCCGTCCTTGAACAGGAGCAGGGTCGGGATGCCGCGCACGCCGTACTTCGACGGGGTCATCGGGTTGTCATCGATGTTCAGCTTCGCAACCACGACGTCACCGTCCTTGTCATCGGCGAGTTCCTCAAGGGTCGGGCCAATCTGCTTGCACGGGCCGCACCACTCGGCCCAGAAATCGACCAGGACAGGCTTGTCCGACTGAAGGACGTCGGCTTCGAAGGACTCATCGGTGATCTGTTTGGAGGGCATTGTCGATCCTTTTCGGAAATAGCGGCGCCGGCGCGCGCGTCGGTGTGTCTCGCGTTGCTAACGAACGTAGGTTTGAACATCCGTGTCGTCAAGAATTTGGCCCACAGGCGTTGTTCACACGGGCGTGCGGACCGCCGGCGCAAAGGGATCGAGCAGTTTGTCCGGCAGGGTCATCAGCCGCGGCGCGTCGGTCCACAGGAGATGCGCTTCGACCGTGCGGTCGGGCCAGGATTCGCCAACAACATGGCGGTAAGCCGCCATCTGCCGCAGGTAAACGGGGGCGACGGCATCCGCCGTTTCGGGCGGCGGCCGGTTCGACTTGTAGTCGACGATCGCGATCCGGTCCGCCGAAACCACGAGCCGGTCGATTTGCCCCGAGATCACAAAAATTGTGCCGTCCTCCGCCGCCGCGGTCCCGGTGATCGAGACCTCCGCGAGACTGTCCGGGCCGAACAGATGGGCGAACTCCGGGGCCTCGAGCACCGCCATCACTTCCGTCACAAGTCCCGACCGAGCCTCCTGTTCAAGGCCGAGACCCGGTCGCGCCAGGTAGCGTTCGGCGGCTGCGCGGCGACCGGGTTCGGGCAAGGCCGGAAGCCACTGCAAAAGTCGGTGCAGGAGATTGCCGCGCACGAAGCGGTCCGCGTCCGCGCCGATCCCCGCAGGAGTGCGCACGGGCGGATCCTCGCCGGGGTCGGACGGTGCGAGCGGCCGCGGCGGAGTCGGTTCCGGCGGTGCCGGATCAAGGAGCCAGGCCGGCGCCGGTGTCGCCGGCGGTTCAGCGTCCGCATCCGGCGGCTCCACCGCGCCGCGCTGGGCGGCCGACAACCGCAGCACCGGCATTTCCTCCGTCGCCAGGGCTGCCAGGAGGGGATCGTCAACCGGCGGCGCAACGGATTCCAGCGCCGGGCGGACGAGGTCGTACCACGACCCTTCCACCGGTGTGTTCCAGCCGCAGACATAGAGCCGTTCCTCGGCCCGCGTCATCGCCACATAGAGCAGCCGGCGATACTCCTCGTCGCGCCGCGCGCGCACCCGCTCGCGCAGGGCAAGGGTACCGGCGTCTGCATCATCGGCGCGCGGCAGCCACACGAAATAGGGTCCCCCCTCGTCCTCGTCCCAGAGGATAGTCGGCAGCTTGCTCGGCAGGCGCGTCGTGTCCGGCAGGAAGACGATCGGCGCTTCGAGGCCCTTGGCACCATGCACGGTCATCACCCGCACCGCACCGCCGGTCTGGTCGAGGTCACGCTTCACCTCCGCCTGGCCCGCCGCCATCCAGTGCAGGAAGCCCTGCATCGTCGGGGCGTGGTTGCGTTCATAGTTCAGCGCGAGGGCAAGAAACTCGTCGATCGGATCGGCCGCATCGGGCCCCAGGCGCGCAAACAGCCGCTCCCGTCCGCCCCGGGCAAGCACGCCGGCAAAGAGTTCGTAGGGCCGCTCGAAATCGACCCGCGCGAGCAGGTCGCGCAGCAGGTCATGCGCCCGCGCGAATGCCTCATTCTCGCGCCGCCGGGCGGCGAGGGTCTGCCATAGGCTTTGCTCCTCGCGCGCGTGAGACAGGCTGAACAGCATGTCCTCGTCAAACCCGACAAGCGGGCTCTTCAAGAGCGTCGCCAGGGTCAGGTCGTCCTCGGGCAGGAGCAGGAACGCTCCGAGCGCCAGGAGATCCATCACCGCGATCTGCTCATTCAGCACCATGCGGTCTGCACCCGCGACCGGGACCTGGCGCGCCTTGAACGCGCGCACCAGCGCCTCCACGAATGCGCCGCGCCGTCGCACCAGCACCATGATGTCCTCGGGCGCGACGGGCCTGCCGGTGCTCTCGAGCAGCTCGCCCGTTTCGAGCCAGTCCGCTATCCGGGCAGCGATCAGCTCGGCAAGCTGCTCCATGGCGCCCGCGCGATTGACCGGGTCGACGGGGGGCTTCCAGGGTTCCGGATCGGCACTCCCGGCCACCTCCAGCGGCGGCCAAACCTCCACGCGTCCGGCCTTCTTCTCCCGCATGGGCGTATGCTGCACCGGCGAGTCGGGATCGACGACACCGCTTCCCGCCGGCGCACAAGCGAACACGCGGTCGACCGCTTCCAGCACCGGCCGGGCCGAACGGAAGGAAAAATCGAGCGCCACGTTCCGCCAGCCCCGTTCCGCGCCGGTCGCGCGCGTCTCCAGGATGTTGCGCACCATTTCGAACCGGCTCGGATCCGCGCCCTGGAAGCTGTAGATCGACTGCTTCGTGTCACCGACAGCGAAGACACTGCGCGCCGGCAGGCCCGACGCCGCGACCGCCTCGTCCCCCGCACCCAGGCCCGCGAAGAACTCCTCGACAAGCGCCAGAACCACGTCCCACTGCTCGGGATTGGTATCCTGTGCCTCATCGATCAGGACATGGTCGATACCACCGTCAAGCTTGAACAGAACCCATGCCGCCGCCCCGTCGCCACGCAACAGGGAGCGCGTCCGCGCGATGAGATCATCGTAGTCGAGCCGCCCGGCCGCAGCCTTGCGCGTCTCGTAACCGGCCACGAGCTCGGCCGCGACGCGCATCAGGGACACATTCACCTGGTACAGCTCGGCCTTGCGAAGCGCATCGTATACGCCGAGAAGCCGGTCCGCCTCCGCGCGCAGGGCCGCTTCGACGTCCGGATGCTTCTCCTTGACCGGCTTGGTCGCGAGGCGCGCGCGCACTTCACCGTCCTTCGTCAGGAAGGCGAGCGCGTAATCGTCAAAATAGCCGGCCCGTTCATCGGGATCAGCGGCCAGCCAGTCGCCAAGAGTCGCGGCACGCTCCCCGTCGGTCTTTGACCCGTCCGCCAGCGCTGCGGCCGCAGCGCGCAGCCCGGCACCGTCGAACGCCACCTCCTCGCACGCCGCCGCGGTCACCGCCGCCGGATCGGCGTCCGGCGCCACGTCGAGGACACCTGCAAGGCGGGCATGCACACCCTCGACGCCGCCGGCGCGCAACAGCATGTCGGCAAACGACGCGCGCGAGCGCGCTATCTCGTTCAGCAGGTCGGGGAACCGGGTCTCGTGCACCCGGGCCGCCACGGTGGCGACGGCGGCGGACAGAGATCCTTCGTCGAGATGGGCGCGCGCAAGAAGATCCGCCTTCGCGTCCTCGAGCAGCTCCCCTGCATCGCGGTCCTCCAGCACCCGGAAATGCGGCACGACCCCGGCCTCCAGCGGAAACCGTCGCAGGACGGACTGGCAGAAGGCATGGATGGTCATGATCTTCATGCCGCCGGGTGTCTCGAGCACCCGCGCGAAAAGCCGGCGTGCGCGTCCAATCGCACCGTCCGGCGGGATCTCCCCGGTCAGTTCGGCCAACCGTTCGTGCAGATCCGCATCGGCCAGCACCGTCCACTCGCCCAGTTCCGCGTTGATCCGCCGCGCCATCTCCGCGGCCGCGGCCTTGGTGAAGGTCAGGCAGAGGATGCGCTGCGGCGCGACCCCGGCGAGCAGCAGGCGCAGCACCCGGTCGCGCAGAACCCGGGTCTTGCCGGCACCCGCCGACGCGGACACCCATGCGCTTACGTCCGCATCCGCGCCCTCGCGCTGGCGGGCCGTGACCCGCGCGAGCAGATCGGGATTGAACTCGGACTCGCTCATCCGTCGCCCTCCCTGTCGCCGCTCGCCCATTCGCGCACCCGCGCGAGATGTTCGTAGTCCGAGTAGGCCGGCGCATACTCCGGGCGCGGCCGCGCCTCGTAGGCCGTGCCGGGTTCGTCGAACCGCGCGACCAGCGTCTTCAGCCCGGCGAGCGCTTCGGCAGCGACCTGCGAAGGATCATCCGCCGCGTCACGCACCTGGCCCGGCTGCCGACCGCCCGACAGGCGCCAGAAGGCGAGCTCCGCGATCGGACCGGGCCGCACGCCGGCAAAGCCATGCTCGCCGATCATGGCGGCCTCGAGAGGAAGCTGCGGCGCGAAGCCCGCCTCGACCTCGCGCTTCGACGGCGGCGCGCCTGTCTTGAAATCGATCACCGCGACGGAACCGTCCGTCAGCTCGTCGATGCGGTCTGCGCGAGCGGTGAGACGGAATCGTCCGCCCGGGGCATCGAACTCGATGGCACCCGTAACTTCCGTGTGCGTCGCGGCGACGCGCGCGCGGCGCGCATGCTCGACATTCAGGACCCAGTCGGCGATGCGCTCAAAGCGCGGCCACCAGAAGGCCCACACTGCCGGCAGGCTTCTGAAGGGCGCGAGTGCCGTCTCGCCGGCGGCGCGCAGACGATCCGCCGCATCCGCCGGCAGCGGTCCCGGTGACAGGTCGGCCAGGAAGTCGTCTAGGATGTCGTGGACAAGCGATCCGTAAACCGCGGCATCGGCATCCTGGTCGAGTGGCGGCAGCGCGCGCAGATCGAGAATCTCCCGGGCGTAGATTGCGTAGGGATCGCGCATCCATGTCTCGATCTGGGTGACCGAAAGCCTGCGCGGTCGCGCGTCGACCGGCGGCCTGGGGCGCGGCCGAACGCCCTGCGCGAGGGCGCGCGCCGCATCTCCGGGCCCGTCGAGTTGCCGCCACCAATCCCGCAGTGCGCGGGCGCGGACCGACGCGTCGGGATTGGGTTGCAGATCCAGGGCGCGGCGGGCCACCTCCAGACGGGTCAGCCAGCGTGACGGAAGGCTCGGCGCCCCGTCGACCCGCGCCGAGCGGGTCAGCAGAACGTCGCCGGCGCAGAAGGCCTGCGCGAAGTCGTGCGCGCTCAGTCCAATTCGGCGTTCCGGCGCCGGGAGACCGAAATCCGCTCGCATGCTTCGTCCCATCCACGGATCCACGTTCGGATCGGGTGGCCAGCTGCCCTCGTTCAGGCCGCCGATAATGGTGAGATCGAAATGCTGCAGCCGGGCCTCTAGGGGACCCAGGATCGCAAGGCGCGGGTGGGCGCCGAAGCGCGGTCGCACCATCCGCCCGGCGAGCAATGTGTCGAGCAGCGCCGGGTATCGCCCGGGTGGCACGGCACCGAGTCCCGCACCCGCCTCGCGAAGTTCGGAGACGAAACCGGCGAGCGCCTCGCCCGCCTCGCCCGACCAGAGCCGGGTGGCATCGGTCTGGTCGTCGCTCGTGGCCAGAGCCTCGCAGAAGCCGACATGGGCGTCGAGGATATCGGGAAGCATCGCGCCGGCGCCCCGCAGCTGCACCGCGAACGGCTCGGCGAGCGCCGCCAATCGGTCGGCCAGCGCACAGACAGCAACATGGTCTTCCACATCACCGTCATCGCGCCCCTCTTCCTCGGCGCGCGCAACCGCCTGGCGGTGGCGCAACTCCGCCGCGGCCCGCAGCCCTTCGAACCCGCGTGCTGGACGCGGTCCACGCAGCACGAGGCGCTCCAGGAGCCGCGCACCGGAACGAAACGCGGCAGGACTCTCGCCACACGCGACGAGCGGATGTTTCAGCACCGACAGGAGCGGCACGGGCGCCACACCCTCGTGCAGCAGCCGCGCCGTCAGCCGAAGGAGAATCCCTGGCGGCGATTCCGCCAGCGGTATCCCGGCGCTGTCATCGACCTCGACGCCCCAACGTCCCATGATCGACGCGACCCGGCGGGCCAGATCGCGGTCGGGTGTGATCAGCGCCGCGGTACGGCCCTCGGTCTCGAGCGCCTCGCGCAGTGCCAGCGCCACAATCCCGGCCTCCTCGTGGGGTTCCTGTGCCTCGACCTGGACCACGCCATCAAGTGCCGCCGCAGCGACGCTGCCACGCTCCTCCCGCCAGGCCTCGGTCGTGACGGCGGGTCGGAGAGCCTCGCCGATCAGGCGCTCGCGCGCAGGGCCGAGTTCGCACACGGCCGCGGTCGACGGCCACTCGCCGACATCGGCACGGTCCGCCTCGAGGCGCTGCAGAAGCTGCCGCAGGCCGAACTGGGGATGCCCGGGATCGAGGGCGGCCCAGGAGTTCGCATCGAGGACACGATCCAGCCCCGGAAGGACAACATAACCGGCAGGAAGTTCGGCAACTGTCGCCAGCAGATCGGCCGTTGCCGGGATGCTGCCGGTGCTGCCCGCGGCGATCACCGGATCGGACGGCGGGTCAAGCCGCCAGGCCTCGCTGCGCGCGTGCAACAGGCGGTTGCGGCGCTCGGCGGGATCAATCGCGCCTTCCGCCTCCAGCACGGACGGCCAGGCCTCCGTCAGGATCTTGAGGAAGGCCAGGGTCTCCTGCCAGTGGGCCGCATAGGCATCCGGCACAAGCGTCTTGAGGGCGTCAAAATCCAGGCGCTCGGTCTGAACCTGGTCGAGCAGGCGGCCGAGCTCTCCGGCCAGCTCCATCGCATGGTCGACGGGCAATGCATCCATGCCACCGTCAGGCGCGCCCCGGAGCAGATACGCAAGCAGGACGCGCCTGCGCAGCTCCGGAATCGCGGGCGGCACCTCGGCACCCGCGTCGAGAAACGCCGCCGGATCGCCGGCAAGCATCATCTCGTCCTCGTCGATATCGCCAATCGGAACGAGTCGCGGCAGCACGAGAGGCGCGCCATCGCTCAACCGCAGGAACATGTCCTGCATTGCCCGACATGCGCGCCGGGTGGGCAACAACAACGTCGTACGCGCGAGAGCCAGCGGATCGGTGTCGGCCGCGCTCGCGGCAAGAACCCGCGCCGCAAGCTCGGCCAGGAACGGCCGGTGTGCGGCAATCGAATAGAGTCCCGGCTTTGGCAGCCCCGCGCTCATGGGCAAAGGTCGTGCAACCGCTCGGCCCAGGCAGGCCCGCCAGTCAGCCAAGCCACACGCGCGGACCCGGACGCATCGTCTTCCAATCGAATGTCGAGCCGCGCGACGGGCATGGCGGGACCGAGACGCTCGGCCCACTCGATGAGCACGATGCCTTCCACGCATGCCTCGTCATAGCCGAGTTCGACCATCTCCTCGGCATCGGCGACCCGGTAGAGGTCGAAGTGCCAGACCGGAACAGGGCGGGTTTCATAAGGCTGCACGAGTGTGAAGGTCGGGCTCGGGACCGCGCCGGAGTGCCCCAGCGCACCGATCAGCCCGCGGGCCAGGGTGGTCTTGCCGGCACCCAGATCGCCCGACAGGGTGACGATGTCTCCGCGCGCGAGGCGCGGTGCAAGCGCGCAGCCGAGCGCGGCGGTCGCGGCCGCATCGGGCAGTTCGATTCGCAGGTCGAGATCGTTTGCACGTGCGCCGTTCGCCTCGACCGCAGTGCGTCGGCGCGTCATGCCGCATTGCCTTCGGGCGCCGGCGTCTGCGCCCGCCGCGGCAGGCGGCAGACGATCGCCGTCCCCTCTTCCGGCTCGGACTCGATCTGCACGTCTCCGCCATGCAGCTCAACGAAGCTCTTCACAAGGCTCAATCCAAGCCCCGCGCCGACGCCGGACTGCCGGCCCCGCGGGCGGTTGCCCCGCTCGAACTTCTCAAGCACCCGCTCGCGCTCGTCGGCATGGATTCCCACGCCCGTGTCGGCCACCCTAAATTCCACCTGATCCCCGACAACCCGTGAGGCCAGCGTTATCACCCCGCGTTCCGGCGTGAACTTGATCGCGTTGCTAACGAGATTGAACAGGACCTGCTTGAGACGGCGTTCGTCGGCGAACATGGACCCAATGTCCGGCGCGCAGTCGAGGACCAGTTTCTGTTCCTTGCCCCGGGCGCGCTCTCGATTGAGCGCGAAAACCCCCGCGATCATCGTGTGAATATCGAACTGGCCCCGATCGAGGGTCATGTAGCCCGCCTCGATCGTCGCGAGATCGAGAATATCGTTGATCAGCTCGAGAAGCGCCTCGCTCGCCTCGAGAATCCCGCCGATATATTCGCTCTGGCGTTCGTTGAGCGGTCCGAACATGTCGCCGTTGAGCACCTCGGCGAACCCGATGATCGTGTTGAGCGGTGTGCGAAGCTCATAGGACACGTTGGCGACGAACTCGGACTTCAGCCGATCCGATTCCTCGAGCGCCTCATTTCGTTCGCGCAACGCGCGCTCGACGCGGTTCGAGTCGGAGACATCGAAATAGGTCATGAGCATCATGCCGTCGGGCAGGGGAACGCCGGTGTATTGAATGACCGATCCATCGGCGCGCTCGAAGTTTCCGGAGAGCGGCTCGCGAGACATCAGCCGGTCCGTGACCTCGCGCCTGGTCTCGTCCCACTCGTCCGCGTCCTCGATCCCGTAGAAATGTCGCGACTTGTCGACAAGCCCCGCGACCTGCGGTTCACCCGCCAGGTCCGCCTCGCTGAACTGCCAGATGCGGCTGTAGGCCGAGTTACAGAGCTTGAGACGCCCGTCCGGCCCGACCAGCGCGACGCCCTCGTAGAGATTGTCGAGGGTCCGGCGCTGCACCTCGATCAAGGTGTTGTACTGCGCCTCCATCGTCAGCCGGTCGGTGACGTCCTCGTAGGTGAACATCAATCCACCCAGCGGATGCGGGGAAATGCGCTTGAACAAGGTCTTGCCGTCCGGCAGGTGGACGAGCGTCTCGGTGGGCGCGATCAGCGATGTGAAGAGCGCAAGCTGTTCCTGCTTGTAGGCGCGGAAATCCACCTCCTCGGAGACAAGCCGCCGATCACGCAATGTCTCCAGTTCGTCGCCCAGCGTCGGCTCGCTGTCGAGCCACGCCGAGTCCGCGTCCCACAGGCGGGCATAGGCGCTGTTGTAGAACTTCAGCCGCGTGTCCGAGCCGTAGATCGCAACCGCCACCGCGAGGTTCTCGAGCACGTCGCTCTGAGCAGCAACATGGCTCGACAACTCCTCCTGCACCTCTTCGAGCTGGGTGAAGTCGATCGCGTAGCCGATCACGCCCATATGGCCGGTCGGGACCTCGTTGAATTCCAGCAGCCGACGTGCCCCGTCGATCACCACATGCCGGCTCTCGGACTGGGGGGTCCCGATGGACTGTGCGCGCGCGGCGATCTGCCCCTCCACATTCGCCTCCAGATCCTCGAGCTCCGAGGGCAGGGTGTCGTCGTCCCCCGCGCCCGGGCCGATGGCGTCCACATAGGCCTTGTTCACCTGGGCGAGTGACAGGTCGCGGCTGCGCCGCCAGACCATGATCGGGAGCGCATCCAGCATCGCCCGGTAACCGTCCCGCTCCACCTGCGCTGCGGTCAGCTGGATCGCCGTGTCCGACTGGATTGCGGTCTCGTTGGTGACATCCGCGACCCACAACACGTCGAGAGGCACCTCGCGCGCGCGTCGTCCGTCGATGCGCAGCGCCTGGCCCGCATCGATCGTCAGCAGGGTCAGCGAAAATGCTTCGCCGCGGCCGCGCAGCCCGTCAACGAGCCGCTCAACGCGCTGCCGGTCGGCGTCACCGAACTTGCCGAGAAACGCCTCGAAACCGACGTCCGCGCCACCAACCATTTTCGCAAGGCCGTCGGATACTTCCGCCTCGCCGCCATCGAACCAGGTCACGAAACCGCCGGGTACATTGGCCAGCGCGGCGCCGAGCCGATCGCGCGCGGCCTGCGTGTCGCGCAGCCTGCGAGCACCGTAAAACCGCCCCAGCGCGTAACCGACGATGGCGGACGCGCCCGCGACCGCTGCGATCACCAGAATCAGCAATTGAGTCGACACGCGCCGCAGTCCCGCACAGTCAGGTCAACCGTTCGTCCCGCCTCGGCACGGCAACCACGCCGGTCCGACGGAACGTCACGATTCTAGAGACTTGTCGGGCCGGGCGCGAGCCCGCAGCCGCGCGCTAGTAACGATATGCCTCGGGCTTGTAGGGCCCAGCAACCGGAATACCGAGATACTCGGACTGTTTGTCCGTCAGCGCAGTCAGGTTCGCCCCGACCTTGCTCAGGTGCAGCGTCGCGACCTTCTCATCCAGGTGTTTCGGCAGCACATACACATCCTTGCCATACTTGCCGTCGCTGTTGTTCTGCCAGAGTTCGATCTGGGCGAGCACCTGGTTGGTGAAGGACATGCTCATCACGAAGCTCGGATGGCCGGTCGCATTGCCGAGATTCACCAGCCGTCCCTCGGACAACAGGATCATCTTCTTCCCGTCGGGGAACTCGATCTCGTCCACCTGGGGTTTGATATTCGCCCATTTGAAGTTGCGCAGGCCGCCCACCTGGATCTCGGAATCGAAGTGACCGATGTTGCAGACGATCGCCCGGTCCTTCATCTCCCGCATGTGATCGACGGTGATGACGTCCACGTTGCCCGTCGCGGTGCAGAAGATATCGCCCTGGGGCGCCGCCTCTTCCATCGTAACGACTTCATAACCTTCCATCGCGGCCTGGAGCGCGCAGATCGGATCGATCTCGGTGACCATGACCCGGCAACCGGCATTGCGGAGGGACTCGGCCGAACCCTTGCCCACCTCACCATAGCCGGCGACCACGGCGATCTTGCCCGACATCATCACATCGGTGCCGCGGCGAATGCCGTCCACCAGGCTCTCGCGGCAGCCATAGAGATTGTCGAACTTCGACTTGGTCACCGAATCGTTCACGTTGATGGCCGGGAACAGGAGCGTGCCCTGCTTCGCCATGTCGTAAAGCCGGTGCACGCCCGTCGTGGTTTCCTCGGTGACGCCCTTGAGGCTCTCGGCAACCTTGGAGTACCAGCCCGGCTGCTCCGCCAGGCGCTTCTTGATCGAGGCGTAGGCCGCTTCTTCTTCCTCGTTCTGGGGATTATCGAGCACCGACGGGTCGCTCTCGGCCTGCTTGCCCAGGTGGATCAGCAGGGTGGCGTCGCCGCCATCGTCGAGAATCATGTTCGGAACGCCGCCATCCGCCCAGTCGAAGATGCGGTGGGCGTAGTCCCAGTACTCCTCGAGGGTCTCGCCCTTGACCGCGAACACCGGCGTGCCCGTCGCGGCGATTGCCGCTGCGGCATGGTCTTGCGTCGAGTAGATGTTGCACGACGCCCAGCGGATGTCCGCCCCAAGTGCCTGGAGGGTCTCGATGAGCACCGCGGTCTGGATCGTCATGTGCAGCGATCCGGCGATGCGCGCACCGGCGAGGGGTTTGGAGTCGCCGTATTCCTCGCGCAGCGCCATCAGGCCTGGCATCTCGACCTCGGCGAGGTCGAGCTCTTTGCGGCCCCAGTCGGCCAGCGAGATATCGGCGACAATATAATCGCCGTCACCGGCGGCTGAATCGACAGCGGAAGACATGCATACTCTCCATTTGGAATTCCAGGACGGTCCACCCCGTACACGAGCGGCGTATAGCAGAGCCGAAGGGGTCGCCACAACCGACCTGAGGTGCACCGCAGGCGGGCTGCAGGCTCTGCCACGCGCGGCCTCACCAACTGTGTCCATCATGCCACACAGCGGCAAAAAGCCGGTATGTGTCAGTTCCGCCACAGAGGTGAAACCGGCA
>Ga0181568_10002074_pt1 | contig 18229 bp, 21 predicted proteins | sample 101ome_20_FD_133758 | JGI IMG/M metagenome (GOLD analysis project Ga0181568, IMG submission 133758) | Coastal salt marsh microbial communities from the Groves Creek Marsh, Skidaway Island, Georgia - 101404AT metaG (megahit assembly) | ecosystem: Environmental > Aquatic > Marine > Intertidal...
CATGCATACCTTTTTTAGGATGTGCAACGTAAGCACCTGCCGCTTGTGTTTCACCTTGTTCGTCTCTGTTCCTATTAGGAACCACCATGTCAAGTTGATGTGCTTCGTTAATAATTGCTTGTTCTGTAACAGCCACTGCACCCATTGTGGTCTGTAGCAAAACAGTATTTGCGTGTGCTAGTTCATTTGACAAGTCAATAAAGCGTAGTTTCTTGTCTAGTTTATCAAGTAGTGCAACGTCCTGTCTGTTATATTCAATAAACGTTTCAAAGTCATTGTTGTATAACTGATCAAGTGTACCTTCATAGACTGTTTTGTTTTCGCCTACTTCCAGTTCGCCAATAGCATCTAGTCGATAAGTGTGGCGTTCTTCATATGTGTACTTGCGGTAAAGTTCTAGGCTGTCCAAATGCACACGACCTACAAAGTCGTATGTTTCTGATTGTCGTCCAAACTTCTCATACTCACGTTTTTTAGGCATCTGCCCCCACAAACAAAAACGTCTCGTATCATCTTTGCTTAGTACACGTTGCATACGATTTACAGTATACGGAACATCATAACCTTCTGAGTTCCAGCCGCTTTGAACATCAGCATCTTCTAACAAATCTAAGAATGCAAGAAGCATTTGCTTTTCACCATTGCCTTCTTCGTCGTTGGTAAACAGTATTACTTCGTCGCCCCAGCGTTCTTTACACATAGCAACAGCATCTTCGTGTTTCATACCTTTAGGCGGAACAGCAAGTGTAATCAACGCACTGTCTAACCATTGCATACAAACTGTAATAGCAGTGATTGGCATAAACGGATCTTCAACTGGAGCAAAGCCACGCTCCGGATCAAAGTCCGTCTCAATATCCCAAAACAATATGTTTAGTTTTGGTGCGTCTTGGTTGAGATAGTTCTCACTCAAACACTGGAAGATTGGATTGATATCGCTTTCAAAAAGATTCTTGCCTTTGTTAATAGCAACTTCTTTGCGAAAGTCTTTTGTGTTCTTACATACAATACGACTTAGTGGATCACCGTACACACTCTTGTACTTGCCGCGAGGATCCTCGTAATAAAACGTATATTTTGCGGGGTATTCTGTATAGTGTCTTTTACCGTCACGGCGCTCTACGACACGTATAATGTCTTGATCACGATCAAACATCGCATCAACATATGGCATTCAATTCTCCTTCGTTGCTTATGGCCAACTTAACCTTCATACTTGCTCGACTATTGTCTTTGAGCGTAATAATACTTATTATACATTCAATTTTAAAGATGTCAAACCGGATTCATAACCAATTTCACCTTTTACAAACGTATTAAATGCAAGGCTTATTCTTGTATAATCCCCTTTTGCTGTATCAACTTCGTGAAGTAAATCGGAAGGAAACATTACCAGCATTCCTGATTTTACCTTTGATACAAAAACATTTGAGTTGTATATAGAGTGTTTTGTTGGTAAAATATCAATTTGTTTAAAAGTATCTTTATGAAACACTATACTATCAAATTCTTCAGTTGCATTAATATAAAATACTCCACTAACTAGACTGTTTGAGTGACGATGTTGATGATGAAAATCGTTAGGGTTTGTAAAGGTTAACCAACTTTGTGTTACATAAGGAGCAACAACAGTAGTGTCAATTCCTAAAATTTCATCGTAGTATTTGTTTACTTGCTCATCAATCCAAGATTTAATGTGTGAAAACTCTTTTAAGTTTAGTACATATGTATTTTTGGATACGTGATTGCCTACATTTTTAGTAAGATCATTTGAACATTTAATAATAGTATCCTGCAATGAAGCAAGATCTCCATCAAAATTTGATATTACTATCGGTGTTGGAAAAACATCATTCACCACCATTGCATTGCTACTCCAAATCCAAATATATTTACAAATCCAAAATAGGTTGTTAATAGCATTGGCCAAGCAAGTTTACGTCTATAATAAGCATAAACAGCCGTCCACGAACCTATAAAAAAGCCTGGATACACATACCGCATATCGGGAGCATCTGCTGTAAGTGCTAAGGTTAAACTAGCACCCACAGTAAAAACAAAACTTATTAGTTCGAAAAAGAACGCTGTTTTGTCAGTTTCGTAACTGTGTAGCCAAAAATCTTTTATACGTTGCATATGTTACTTGTCATAACCTAGTGTTGTAATAAGTGTTTCCAAGTCATCATACGCATCTGCGTGAGCGTCCCAGTCACGTTTCTGTGCAATCTTAATTGCTTTGTTAATAAGACTGGGTTTAATATCTAGTTCTTCTGCAACAGCCTTTACAGTTTCTTTTAAGCCTGTGTTTAAATCTTCTACTTCTTGTAATACTGTTACGCCTTCGCGAACAAGTCTTTCTAGTTTGGCCTTTTCTTCAGCGCCGTAGGTACGAGATCCCATAGTTTCCTCCTTAGGGTTATAAGTTAGTAGTTATTATATGATAATTTTAGATAAAAGTCAAGAAGAATTTAATCTAAATCTGGTAGGGAACTATCGCCGCCAGCGGCTCCACCTTGCATATAAGCAACTACAGCATCGATAAGGGGTCTATGCCAGCCAATAATAGCATTATCAACTTGTGTTTTTGAAACTGGAAATTCCCAATTAGGATTTCTAAGAACAACAGTATTCCACGATACTGTCCATCTATTATTAGGTGCCTGACCTGCTGGTGGTGGTTCTTGTCCCGGTTCGTTTTGTGCTAATATTTGATTAAAATATGACACATTTGATTCTTCAGGTTTTTTTGTATGTGCTGTGTCGTTTAACTCGTATCTTAGTTTTTCTAATACACTTGTAGCATATCTTTCTAGCTCAGCTGAATTTCTAAATTCAGTTGGTGTGTCAAAAAATCCTCGAATTATTGCATCGTAACTGTCTCTTGGTACGTCAGGACCTGCTGGGTCTCGATCTGCGCCGCCGACATCGACATTTTTGTCTTTGTGAGGGGCTAAAAAATTGTAAATGTCTTGCCAGGTTACATTATATTGTGGAGGAGACATATTAAATGATCTAGCATATCTCGCCCAGCTACTAGGATCACGGTATGTAGATTGAGGACCAAATCGATTAATAATTTGATAGATTCTTTCTTCTCTTGCAGAACGTGTAAATTCTCTTTGAAGATCGTTGTAATTGAGAAATACTACAATATTATACCACTCGTTTGGCTCAAATGCAGATTTAAGATCCTCTAATGAATTTATTTGTGGTGCTTCTTGTTCTAATACAATATCTAAAACTTTCATTTAAGCTCCTCCAGGATCTTCGCCGGCGTCATTTAGATTAAAAACACCATCAAGATTAAATGCTTTTAAAAAGTCTCTATACACTTCGGGACCAATTCTTCTGTATGCACCACTGCCATATGATGTAGGTGAAGTACCTGCTCCGTTATAATCTGGATGTCTTCTTAAAATAGCGTTCATTAAAAAAATCCAAGTAACACAATTTTGCCATTCACGATAATTTTCTTCAAAATCATCTTCTTGTCTTGCTTCACCGAGAGCGTCTTTAAATTCATCATACCACTGACTAAATCTTTTTTGTGAGTTAGTAACCCATCTTTGTACAATATACACCATTTGACTATTATTTAGACTGTCTCTTTCAACGTAATTACGCACTAATCTATATGCATTTTGTGGTGTTTTTCCTTGCCACGCTTGTATAGGTAAAACAGAGTTTGGAATCCCGTCAATTTCAGCATCAATTTCTACAGGAAGACCTACACTATTTCTTCGACCACTGAGTTGTTGATCATTAGGGCTATCATCGGTACTGTTAACACCAAGCAATTCTTCTAACTCTGCAATTCTATCATCGTACCTATCAGTATCAGTATTTGAAATAAGTTTTAATGCTTTCAAAGAATCTAATTCTCTTCTAAGAACCGCATTGTCGTCTTCCTTTAATATAGTAAACTCTCTTAATCTCATTGTTGTACCTGTTCTACTTTACCTTCTAAAGCGTTCCATAGCTCTTCTATTTCGTCTGCATTCATAGTTTCACCGTCTTGCTGTAATCTATTTAGTATTGCTTGGTACGCTTCTCTATTGGTTGTAACTGAATCTTTAAGCCTCCAACCCATATAGTCTGGACGATCTCCTACTTCAGTATCTGTAGTAGTTTCTGCTTGAGCTTTTTGTAACTCGTCTTCAATAATTTGAGAAAATTTATTAGGATCAGTAAATTTAGATGCATAGCCTTCATCTGCGGCTTTTCGAATTAGTGCTTCACGAATTTGCTGTTCAGTTGCTTGAGTTCTAAATTGTGGCGGGATAATAGTTTCCATATTATCTCTAACAAATTGTCTAAGTTCTTCTTCTGCTTGTTCTTCTGATACTGAACTAGTAGCAGTTTGGGTTGGATAAACTTGTGCAAGATTTGGCAGATCTTCAACTTCTCCAACAGTTTCGTCATCTTCATCTTTAATTCGTGTACCGTCAAGTTGTGTATTTTTCCAATTATCAATATCCATTCCGATCCAATTAACGTCGGTGCCGACCCTGTTTTGACCTTCAGTTATTTCTGCAAAAATTTCTTGCGTTACAAGGTCTTTTGTTTGTTTATTGATTTTCCATCGAAGTCTACTAAAGTATTCGCCTGGCTCAAAACTATCAGTTCCTTTTATAAAGTCGCCTTCTTCAGTATTTTCCTCAGGCCAATCTTCATCCTTAAATTCGCCCTTCCAAGCTTCGTCATCCTTCCACGGCCAATCTTGTGGACCGCTTGGCTGGCCATTGCCATTTTCAAAACCGATATCTTCTAAAGGTATTTCAGCAATTTCTGCTGCCTTGATCATTACCTGAGCATAATCTGCTCTTAAAGGTATCAAACGTATTCCTTCTACACCTTTACCATATTCTCCTACAAACGTGTTGACAACATACTGTGCATTTTCTTCTGTACCTTGATTACTACTGTTAAGTCCATCAAGTATTCTTTCTAGCGTTTCGCGGCGATTGAAACCTATAAATCTATCTACTAGTCTTTGTACATCTTCATTTGATGTACGAGCCGGTGTAGGAGTAGCTCTATATGTTTGTCCTGCTTGAATTTGTGTGTCAATAAAGTCATCTTTGCCTTGTAATATTTCTTCAATTCGGGCTGTTGCATTGCCTGTATATTTGTCTTGTAAAAGTTTTAAATTTTTAAGATAGACTTGGAACTGTGTTGCTTGTTCGCTGTTTAGTTCTTCAGTTAAATATACGGTTTCATACAATGCACTAATGCCAGTGTTTGAATATTCTTTACTTTCGTTATATTGACTGTTTAGACTTTCAACTTCTTCTAGTATTTGTTCAACAAGATTGTTTATTTCGTCTTCACTTAGGCCTTGAATATCTTCTGGAGTTAGTAAGTTTCTAACATTAATTTCTCCACCTTGTGCTTGTCTATCGCTACCTTGTGCTTCTCGCTGCCTGCGGCGAATTTCTGCGAGTAATCCATCTGGAACTTGGGTTTGTATAATTCTTTCGTCTAAGCCTGCGACTACATTTTGTAATATATCACCGGCTTCCTGCCATTTTTCTTCGTCTATAAATCCATTATATTCGTTTATTCCTTGTACTTCTGAATTTGATGCGCCTTCTGCAGGAGTTAGTTTTAAGTCTTCTTTTGAAGTATTAGCGTTGTATACTATTGGTTGTTGTGCATCGCCACCATCGATGCTACGTGTATTAGAACCTCCTGGTACTACTTCAGGAGCATCAACAGGAGGTGCCGCCGCTGTCCTAGTTCCGCCATATTCTTGTGGAACTCTATTTAAGAAGTTACCTATAGTTGACAAGAAAGAAATAACATCGGGTGAAGCAAGGTCGTTTTCTTCTGCTTGTCTCATTCTTGATTGTAGTTGTTTTAATTCTGTTACAAGTTCTTCCATTCGTCTTGCTTCATCTGGTGTAAGACGTTCGTATAATAAAGATGTTGTAATAGAACTTTTAAATATATAAGAGTTGTTTAGAGGAACACTAGGCTGGCTCATCTTAAAAAGTAATTGCTGTAATTCTACAAGGATTTCTTGAGAACGTTCGTAATCTCTTTGGGACTGTTGTGTTGCTACTGATCTAGTTGCTCTTCTAGCGTCCTCTAAAGTGTCAAATTTTGATTGGCTTGCAAGGGTTCCGTCACTGTTTTTAATTTCGTATTTTTCTAATTGTTCATTCCACTCTATGGTGTAGCCTAAATGTTGATCCACTAGTTGTCTTTCGCTACGACGAGTAACAGATCCATTTGAATCAGGAGCTCTGTCTTGATTCTGCCCCATAGTAACACCAGCAGTACTTACTGCGTCTGTATTTCCACTTACGGTTGGATTTTGTGCAGGCTGTAATGGTTGTGGACTGTCTTCAGTACCAGCTCGATATATTACAGCATTAGGATATATTTCTTTGATTTGAGAAATACTTTCTTGATTTGGTAACCAAATGCGTGTATATTTTCTGTTACGCATTACTTGGACAAAAGGATAGTTACCTCTATATGATGATTGATTATAACCATTAGCACCTCTTTTACTACTGTCCCAATAAGCTTCGTGTTCTATTTCTCTTTTAGTTGGATCTGCTTGAATTGGATCCATTCTAAGTGTTGAACTTTGTTGTGCCATAGCAAACGTAACATCATCCGGATATTTTTCTAATTGTCCGTTTTTGATTATTCCGTCAACACTTGCAGGATTTGCGCTTCCTCTATTGTTTACATTACCATTCCATCTAGTAATTTGGCCATTTTTCCTCCAATAAAAGCGACCATCTTGATAAAGCATTAATTTGTTATGTGCGACATTCTGACCAAATATTGCACTTAGATTACTTAGATGAAAATGGGTCGGCTCGAAGTGTGTTGGACCTTCGGCTTCAAGTAAACTAACAGCATTGATTAAATTGCGCATTTGAGACATTGGTTACCTCACGCTAATTTTGCTGATAACTTATCTTTTAATGAATCTTTATATGAAGATTCTGTTTGAAGTTCAATCTCTGGATTATTACCATTACCAAATTTATCTTCATAATCCATATTGTGATAAACTGAACCAATGTAATCTGCGGCTTTGGTAATTTTAGCCTGTTGCCAGCCTTCTAATCCTTCAGCCTCACTTACACCTTTTAACATATCGTGTAGCTTAATTGCATATTTTGCAATTTTATATAGGTCAGCACGAGCCATTTGAACTTCGTGATCCATTTCAGCACGGTGTGCTAAGTCTCCAAGTCCTTCGGCTACTTTGCTCTTTTTTAGATCTGTTTTTCTCATTAAAGTACTCCGGATATACGTTTGCTACTGTATTTATCATTAATCAGAAGAAACGTTTATTTCTAGATCGCTGTCTTTATAGTCGATTTGTAACGGTAAAAGTAGAAATGCTTTAAGCACAACTTCGTCTGTTTTTTTGCTAAAATGTACACGTACAGTATTTTGAGGATGAAAAGGACTATTGTAACCAAACTTTTTAAGATTAATGTTACTTTTAATACGTGTACGTTTAAAGAACTTTCTTATTTTTTTCTCTATTTTTTTAATAATCATAGGTTCGCTTAGTGTATCTAAGTGCAGTTCAATACCGTCATTTTTATACTTTATAATAACATCAATTTTGTTTTGTTGTATTTCAAAATTGTCAATTATATCTTTGTATTTCTTAAAAATTGTTACTGGTTGTAACTCTAAATTATTTAAATTATGATATAGTACATCTATTGTAGGTTGATTATAAAAATAATGAATAACTAGTTGTCTTGAAGATCCAGGATGCACACTCCATTTATTTGATTTTTTAGTGTCTTTTATAGTTATAGGAAATTTAAAACCTTTGTTATCTAAGTATTCCTTTGTTAGCCATACTAGTTTATAATAAAAATAACGAGGCTCTTCAATTTGTATAGATTCATAAGTAGGCAAAGAACCTACAACCGAAGTTTTTTGTTCGTCTTTTAATGAGTCTTTAATTGATGCTTTAAGTTTATGAAAGGATTGATAATGTATATCAGTTTTGTTAATAGTGTAAATCCCATAGTCAGATTCGTTGAGTATTTGATTTACCTTTTCGATAGATATTTGCTGTTTATACGGAACTGTATAATCAGACATTGTTAACCTTAGTTACTAGAACTTTTTTTCTTGCGCTTTTTTGATACCCTACTTACTGTTCCAGGGCCGCCATTAACAAATCCGTTTCCAGCACCCATACTAGAAGCAATGCCGCCTGCTGTAGTAGTTTCGTCAATATTTTTTGCATTACAGTTACAGTGCTTACAAGTAGGTGGACATTTGCAGTCTTCTGCTTTTACATCACTTCCACAACATTTATCTGAACAATATTTGTCACGTTGTTCTTCTGCTAATAGTTCACTTATTTTCATTATACTTCCTCCAATACTCGTTACGTTCATTAGTACTTAGCCGTTTTGCTTCGTGTTCCTTTAACTTTTTAACGTAATGAGTTATGTCCATTTACTTCTTCTTTCTACCTGATTTCATATTGGCACACCAGTGATACATTTTACCTCGTTCGCCGCTATACTTTTTTGCTTTTTTACGTAAACTAGTTACACTTCCTTTACAACTAGCACCAGACTTTTTGACTCTTCCGGGGCGACTTTTACCCTTTTTTTTACCGTCGGCAAAATTTTCGTTTGTTTCTGTTCCTGCATAGTATGGCGTTCTTTTCATCCATACTTCATATTCTCTTTTATACCATTCACCGTCATCGTCTTCTGCATTGTGCACCAATTCAATTAAGTTGGTAAAATTAAGTATAGCATCTCCTGGATTAAAATCTTTTTCTACTAATTCAAAGTCATCCTTTTTAAACCCCATATTACCCTGTGCCATACTCTGTACAAAGTTTTTTGCACCTTTTATATTGTAAGCAAATGGAATAAATGCGTCATCGGTTGGGGCACCGCTTTTATCTTTTTTCTCATATCTGTATAGTTTTGTTATTCCAGAATAATCAGTAAAGGACTGTTTATCGTTTTTTATTTTAATGATATCGCTTATAGTATTGTCTAGTATAGCATTAGATTCGTAATAATCTCTAACAGCATCCGCAATATCATACCAGCCGTCTTCGCCATACTTCTTAATCATAGCTTTTTGCCATTGTGCTGGAGACAGTGTCTTTTCTGCTATAATTTCGTATACTTTCATTTCTTTTTCTTGCCTTTAGGTTTGTAACCACTAGCAAAAGCCGCTCTACGTTGTGCATCACTTGCAAATTTTTCTTCTACAGGTTCTTGCATATGTTGTTTAATATTTTTGGCAGTGCGTTCAAACTTGTGATCTTTGTGTTTGAAACCATAACCTCCGGCAGCTTCCCAAGCATTAATGTTTACACCATAATCATCTATTAGTATGTTAGGTGTTCCGTCTGACTGTGTAGCATACTTCGCCTTATCGTGTGTAATAATAATATCTTCTGGAGGGAAGAAATTTAGATTATTCCCTATCCATTCTTTTTTGTGCGGCTCGGATCTAGGATCGTTTGCTAAAGGACTAGAAAGTATTTTATAGCTTCCTTTTACATCTTTGATAAGCCCTAACAGATTTTTAGCATTTTTAGTTAATGGAAGATTAAGCCAAAAGTTGTCTGTATCTCTTATTTTTTGTAGTGCATCTTCTATATCGTGTTCTTTAGGAATATCTGTAAAGTGTTCTACACCCATTAATTTAGCCCAATCACCGAAGAAGTCTGCAAGCACACCATCCATATCAACATATATTTCTGTTGATTGTGCTATTTCTCCTAGTGCTTCTCCTAGTTCAACAAACTTTAGATGATCGTAATAAAACGGATCTTCTTTGATATGATCCATAGCAATCTTTAATGCTAGTTTAGGATCGTCTGTATGCTCCATTTCTACTTCAATGCCCATCTTTAATTGACGAGTCATTTGTTTAGACATTTTACTTTCGGTCAGACCTAGATTGAATAGTACGTTTGTTGACTTGCCTTTTACTTTTTTGCTTAGTGTAGGCGGACGTCCGTCTTTGTCTACTTTATTGCCAAACTTACCTGCTTCGATAGGAATTTGTCCAACACCTACATCAACTGTAGTGTTAACACCCTTTACAATTCTACCATCTTCGCGTAATATTTCGTAAACTCTCATTTTTTCTTACGCCCCCTAAATTGTACAGATCCTGTCATATATGGTTTACTAAACCATAATTTAAACCATTCTGGATCGCCAGGTTTAACACCCATTTCGCGTTCTTTTTGTTTTAATGCAGTAGCAGTTTCGCTTGGATTTTCTTCTAGTTTGTACTCTGAATAACCTGTAAACTTATTTCTTATACCTGCAAGATGTTGAAGATCCGCAATGTCCATTAACTTATCCTCTTTTGTGAAGTGCGTCTAAGGCCATCCTCATTGCTCTTTTAGCATCAACAGGTTTAATGTTAGGAAATTGTCTCATTAACATTTGTTCTGTTCTTCTATCTCCATAACGACGAATATTCTTTAATATAAAAGGAATATAATCTGTTGTCATAGGATCATCAAACCCGTGCTTGAGAGTATTCCAGGCATTAGAAATCCAACTGTTTTCTTCTTCCTCTATACTTTCACCTTTTGCACGTTTAGTAGCAACAGCATACATTACACTTTCGGCATCATCGCCATAGCGTTTTTCAAAGTCGCTTCTATGTTTTTTGAGTTTTCTAAAGTTTACTTCTCTGCTACGTCTTTCATCCCTACTAAGTTCACGTTCGTCTGTTTGTATACTTTCAAGTTGCTGATAACGTTGAAGTTCATTAGCAAGAGTATCATTAGCAGTATCAGTAAGACCGTTTGTTGCAAAACGATTTAGACTCTGTAATTGTGTTATTAATCTTTTAGCTCTAATTGAGCCATCATCTATCGGATTAAGTTGTCGCCATAATGCTTTATTTTTATCATTAAGCCAAGACGGCATTTCAATAGGATCGTCACTGCTAAACCAACCTTCATTCTGTGGTGAGGGATTGCTATCTGCTGGCGCTTGAGGGCTATTATTGCCCTGTTGTGATTGTATTTTAATGTGAGCACTTACTGTTGCTATATAGTTTTTACCATTTGCATCAACTGCTCTACCACCATATTTAATTTCGTTCATAGTTATACGTAGGTTTTGTACATTGTTTCCGAACTGCTTGGCATATATTTTTTTAACTTGTAGTTGAGCCTTTCTCATTGCCATATTGAGACTGTTTGATTTTGACTGTGCAATTACAGTTTTAAATCCTTCTGGTGCTGGACCTATTTGCGGTGGCTTTGCTGGATATACCATTGCTTGTTGTTGTGCGGCATTATTATCTAATGGACCTGTAAGTCTGTCACCTCTGTTGGCTGTTAGAACATACCATTCTGCTTCGTCAACTGTTTCAGTAATACTTTCTGCAGGTACAGCATCTTTGATACCCATACCTTGTCTTACTGCGGCAAACATCTCATCTGCTACTTCTTCACGAGGTACACCTTGTTTAAATGACTCTAGATCATTGTCAGCGGCCGCTTGACGCATCTTGCTGGCGCTCATACCTTCTGCACCATCTGCATCTGGATCACGTTCGCCTGCACTTACAACCTGTATATTTTTAAAACTATAATCATCGCTTCCGTTGTATTTGTTAATTAGTTCTTCAAATGCTTGTACACGATCTGAGCCTGCAACATAGATTAAATTATCATATCCTAAGTCGCTTATCTTTTTAAGAGCTTGTATAATAGTTTTTACTTCAGGATGTCCTATGCTAACTTCTGGAAAGAAGAATTTAGCATAACGAAGTTTATCTTCAAATGCCAATGGGTCTGTTTTTGGTTTTTGTGATTGGCTCAAGAATACGTAAGGATCACCAGGTATACTTTTAATTTTATCAACTAGTTTTTGATGTCCGATAGTCGGAGGATTCATACGTCCAAATGCTATAACAGCAGTTCTAGGCTCTTCAAATAGTTGACGTAGTCTCATTTGTATTCGCCCTTTTGTATTTCTTCCATCTCTTCAGAAAATATTTTACTCATTAAAGTGTGCCTATCTTCTAAAGTAAAAACTTCATCTGGCATTTCTGATACTTTATATTTTCGACAATATTCAGTAATACCTTGTTCTATCATATTTGATAACAAACTATGTTTATTGCATTTTTCGCCAGCTCTTGTTAAATCTGCCATTTTAGAAATAGCTGGAAAATATTGCTTTCGATAAAACATAGGATCGTTGCGCATAAAGACAACTACATCCTCAACTATATCGTAATTTAAATCGTCACCTAATGACTCGTTAAGGTCTACTAATTTTACCATTTTCTACAACTCCAGTATCTTGCCTTGTGTCTCGGTCCTGGATTATCACAGTTATGTCTTGCACGAAAACTTCTACGTCTTGCAGGGTTTGACTTTTTAATTCGCATTTTTTTATCACCAAAGTTAACTTTAACTACATTACCCTTAGGATTGCGAACATATACTTTAAACTTTTTAACATCGCCACGCATTGGCTTGCCTAGTTTTACTTTGCGTCCACGATATTCTGCTTCGTCTATCTCGTCATCATCATTATACCACATAACACCGTATTCTTCAAAGAAGTCATCGCCGTCGTATGTTTCTTCGTCTACTTCACCAATAGGATCATCTGTACTAATTTCGATATCAAAATCATCATAACCTTCTGCAAAGAAATAGTTTGCTATTTTTTCAGCAAGTTTAGCAGATTGTTCTTCGTTAAGTGACTTAGGTAAAGGGATTTGAAATACTGTTGCACCTTGTGCTGATTCAAGTATTTCGTATGATGGGAAAGCACTTTCATTTAAACTAATGCTATCCTGTTTTTCCATTACTACTCTTACAAAATGTTCCATTGTTCCTACCCTAGTGATTCAATTGTATGCTGTTTACTGACCCATCTGTCCAGTTGCTTATGTATGCTCTAATCCATACATAATTACCAGTAAAGTTTACAAAGTTACTTTTAGTTGTACCTTCGTCATTAACTACTGGATATGCTTGTGTATATACTGTGAACCAGTCATCAGCAGTTGGATTAACAGCCAACGTTGCTTGAATATTAACAGTACCGATAAAGCCTGTAATATCGTATTGAACAGTATGAAGCCCGTCACTACGACTGTAGTAACCGTCTCCTTTGTATTTGTCTCCAGTTACAGTTTGTATACTACTGTCACTTGGGTGTGTATTTGCTGATAAAATAGTTTCACTCTGTGCCATATAACTATTTATCTAAATTAGGCTTCGTGACTAATTTGTCGACACGCCTAATATTATCTAGCATTAAGTTACATAGTTGTAGAGTTCTGTCATCTCGAGCATAAAAATACATATTATTTACATATCCGTTATGCTCAAGTTCTTCCATAAGTACAGGTCCTACACGAATTAAATTAGGATTTGTTTTAGCAAAATTTGAAAATCCAGAGGTAGGAGCTGTACCTGATCCTAGAGTTACTTTATATTCATAACCATTGTTATTTTCAACAATTATTATATTTTGTGCTAGAGTTTTAATATCTTCAATATTTGGCTCCCAAAATTCTAATAGATTTTCTTTATGTAATGCACTTTTAACAGTATGCAACCATTCTCTATTATTAGAATATATTGAAGTAACAGATCTTTCTATTCGTAAAGTATAATCGTTATATTTGCTTAAAAACTTATAAAGTTTTCTTGCATCAAGAAAATGAGATTCCTTTATAATATCATACCTTCTAAATCTTTCTATCTTTAGCTGGTCGCCTGATTCGTATTGTGATTGAAGATTATCAAGAACCTTCCTTGCATAAGAAAGGTTCTTGCTACGAAAAATAGATCCTACACTATTTGATAAGACAAATTTATAAAGATATTTGTCCCAGAATAATTTAGTTGTCCTGCACTTCTTCAACTAGATCACCCTCAATCTCTAGAATAAGATTGTCCTCTTTAATATTGATTTCAAGTTTACCACCATTCTTAAGTTTACCAAACAGTAGTTCTCTTGAGAGAGGACGTTTAATTTCAGCATCAATGACTCGCTGTAAAGGTCTTGCACCCATCTTTTTATTAAAGCCTTTTTCTACTAGATAGTCAAGGGCCTCGTCAGATACGCTAATAGAAACATTTTTATCAACGACCATTTGTTTAAGATCAAGCAAGAACTTGCCAACGATCTTCATCATTACTTCCTTGCCTAGTTTAGCAAAAGTAATTGTAGCATCTAGTCGATTTCGGAATTCAGGTTTAAAGAACTTTTTAAGCTCAGAATCTTCGTAATCTTTTTCTACATCATCATTAAATCCGATTGCATTCTTCTCTGACTCTTGAGCTCCAAGGTTGGTTGTAAGAATTAGAATACAGTTACGTGCATCTGCTTCCTTACCGTTTGAACCTGTAACTTTACCATTGTCCATTACTTGTAGTAAAATCTGCGATACGTCTGGATGTGCTTTTTCAATCTCGTCTAACAGTAGTACACAGTTTGGTGTTTCTTGTAATTTTTCAATTAACAAGCCACTAGTATCTTCGTGACCAACATATCCCGGAGGAGCACCAATTAGTTTAGCAACACTATGCTTCTCTTGATACTCACTCATATCAAATCTTATAAGTTTAGTTCCTAGTGCAGATGCTAGTTGTTTTGCAGTTTCTGTTTTACCTGTACCAGTTGGACCCATAAACACAAATGAACCAATTGGTTTGTCATCTGGTTTAAGTCCTGCTTGTGCTACTAGGATTTTATCAACAATACTTTCAATTGCTTCGTCTTGACCAAACACTGTTGCTTTAAGATTTTTTTCTAGGTTTTCTAGATTTGAAGTTTCTCTCTCCATAATCTGTTCTGCTGGTAGATTTGTTACTTTAGCAAGTTCGAATTGTATTTCACTTTCCCCAACAACTTTTTCTACCTCTGGTTTTAAATTAAATCTTGAACAAGCTAAATCAATTAAGTCAATTGCTTTATCAGGCAACTTTTTATCTGATTGGTATTTTACACTTAATTTAACAGCCGCTTCAATTGCATCTTCTGTAATTGTTGTTGCGTGATAATCTTCGTAGTACTTTTTAATGCCACGTAAAATATCTTTTGCTACTTCGACGCTAGGCTCATCTACAGTTACACGCTGGAATCGACGCATAAGAGCACGATCTGTTTCAAAGTATTTACGATACTCTTCCCAAGTTGTGCTTGCAACTACTTTTAGATTACCTTTGGTAAGTGCCGGCTTTAGCATATTAGCAAGGTCGTTTGACTGGCCGCCACCTCCGGCTCCTGCACCATTCATCATATGTGCTTCGTCAACAAACATAATTGTTTTACCCTTGCTTTTTAAGCCTTGTAATACAAGTTTAAAACGTTCTTCAAAGTCGCCACGGTATTTAGAACCAGCAAGCATACTACCAATATCGAGCATATAAACACTGTATTCTTTTAAAAACTCTGGAACATTGTTATTAACAATATTAAACGCCATACCTTCTGCAATAGCAGTTTTACCTACACCTGGATCACCTACTAGTAGTACATTGTTTTTACCACGACGACCAAGTGCAAGAGCTATTGTTTCAAGTTCATCACTACGTCCAATAATAGGATCAATTTTATTACGCTTTGCTTCTTCATTTAAATTAGTTGTGAATGCACGAAGTGCTTTAGACGCCGCGCCTGAAATTTCTTCATCTTCAAATTCAGCCGCTAATTCGTTATTAATATAATCTGCGAATTTCTCTCTGGTGATTTCTGCTTTTTCTAAATAATATGCCGCGTGGCTTTTCTTTTCTGATAGAATACTTAGTAATACATCGCTTAGTTGTATTTCTGAACGCCCTGCAAAAAGTACTTGTGTAAACGCACGATTAAGAACACGTTCAACTGTTTGTGTTTTTTTAGGCTTATACTTAGTTTCTTCAACTTTAATATCTTTTAGATTATTTTTTAAATAATGTTCAAGATTAGTTTTAACATATTGAGCATCAACGCCGCTTCCACTAACTAAGTTAAAAAACTCGTTTGAACATAACATTGCAAAAAGCAAATGTTCTAAGGTTACAAATTCGTGTTGTAACTTACGAGCATCCTTCATTGCTTTATCAAAAACTAATTGTAATTCTTGTGACGGTTCTACCATTCTGCTACCTTCTTTTTTAATTTAGATTGTTTTTTACGAGCCATATCTAGTTTGAGTCTGGATACTCTATTTGTAAACTCGATTCCTTGTAAATGATCATATTCGTGTAAGAAGCATCTCGCATCTATATCGTATAATTCTATTGTACACTCTTTAGCATTAATGTCAAGATAGTGTGCTACCAAACCTCTTGGTCGATTTACATTTAAAAATAAATTTGGATGGCTTAAACATCCTTCTGGAAGCATATCTTTATCTTCAGTAACTTTTTCTATCATTGGATTAATAATTACTAAAGGACTGTTATCTTCTAATAAGTGAGGTTTCATAACAAATATTTGTGCATCTAGTGCAACTTGATTTGCACTAAGACCTATGCCACCTTCTGCAATCATCGTTTCGATCATTTCGTCACCAATCGACTTTGCATCCATTTTTTCAAAATCAAATGGAGCAACAACTTTTTCTAGCCAAGGATTAGGTGATATTACTAATTTCATCTTTTATATCTCTTATTTTATTTAATATCTTTTCATCGTCAATCTTAGGAACTAATGCATCTACTTTTACATAAAGAACTCCTCTATGCTGTGTTCGAACATTAGGCGCACCATACCCAGAAACGCTAAAAGTTGTTCCTGGTTTTGTTCCTTGTGGTACTTTGATTTCTAATTGTTTGTCGTCTAGTGTAGTTATTATTATACTACATCCTAGTAATAAGTCAAGAACATTTACTTCAAAACGATGATATAAATCATCATTTTCTCTTTGCCAGTTACGCTGATTTACTACCTCTACTTTTACAAACAAATCACCTCTTGGAGCTCTAATAAAATTTTCTCCTAAGCCGTGATATCTAATTCTATCTCCGTTTCTTACTCCTGCTGGTATTGAAATATCAACAGTTTCTTCCATACCGTTTCTTAGTTTATATGCCGCAACTACTTTCTTACCTTGCAAAGATTCACCTATTGTGATTGTTGCCTTGATAGTTATATCTGGATTTCTTCTAGGTGCCTGTCTTTGCTGTCCAAACATACTTGAAAATATATCTTCAAAGCCGGGAGGCACACCTCCAAATGGATTTCCGTTAAATTGTGGTTGTGGATTATCGTAAGCCGCACGTTTTTGCGGATCTTTTAAAGTGCTATACGCTTCATTTATTTTTTTAAATTCTTCTTCATTCCCACCACGATCGGGATGGTGTTTCATACTCTGCTTTTTATATGCAGATCTTATATCTTTATCAGAAGCGTTTTTGTTAACACCTAAAATAGAATAATAGTCCATACAATTACTTATCGTATAGACTATTGGAGTTTAGTTAGTAGTGATTTACTTTTTCTTAGCTGAAAAAGATTGAGCACCAAAGAATGCCGCTACAATCGCCGCTACTGAAACAAAGTATGTTGCCGCCATATCACCTAAGATTTTACTTGCACTTTCTAGTCCAATTAAAACTGATAGTACAACAGCAAATGGATATAATAGCATTCCAAATAATGCAAACCACGCCATATTACGTTGTGCGTCACGCATTGCATCTGCATCTTCTAGTTCTTTTCTACGAAACTCAAGATACATCTTTTGTTCTTCTGGCGATACTTTTCCGTCTCCATTAGTATCTGCTGGATGATGTCCTGCTGATTTAATATCTTCTTCTGACATATTGTTTACCCCTCTCTAGTAAGTATTAAGTATTTATTTATGACTGACTATTTTCTTTGCCAGCGACATACATTTCTAAGTTAGCAATATAAAAATTCATTCCGTGATCACTAAAGTTATCAATGGATCCATTTTTTAAACCCATCCATATACCACGCCAGCGATCTTTAAAACGTTGCCATCCTGTCATCTTACGAACATTACCATAAGCATTCATATAATGCTCAGTACCATTATGTCTATATCCCATAATTGCTAATGGAACACGAGTAACTATATCATTGTTGTTTACCCAACGATGATGATCAATGTTCATCGCTTTACAATACCCAGACCAACCTACTCTCGGTGAGCCATAAGTATAAACTTCTTCTGGGTCTCTAATTGATTCTTCGTAGTAACAACGGCTTGCCATAATAGTAGTCATTGCCGCACCTAAACTATGTCC
>Ga0181568_10002079_pt1 | contig 18218 bp, 16 predicted proteins | sample 101ome_20_FD_133758 | JGI IMG/M metagenome (GOLD analysis project Ga0181568, IMG submission 133758) | Coastal salt marsh microbial communities from the Groves Creek Marsh, Skidaway Island, Georgia - 101404AT metaG (megahit assembly) | ecosystem: Environmental > Aquatic > Marine > Intertidal...
CTGGGCAATCTGGCGGGGGTGGTTCTGTTTTCGTGGATGGCGGATCACGTCAACCGGCCGCGCCTGCTGGCCAGCATGTTTTTCCTCCGCGCCGCGGCATTCGTATTGTTGATGATCATCTCGGTCGATATCAGCGTGATGTTCGTGTTCGCCGCGATTTTCGGCATTCTCAACTTCGCGACCTTCCCGGTGATCGCCAATATCGTGGCGACCCATATCGGGGTGCGGATCATCGGACTGACGCTGGGCCTGCTGTTCGGCGGCCATTCGCTGGGCGCCGCCATCGGCGTCGTGATCGGCGGCTGGATGTTCGATATTTCCGCCAGATACGATTTCGTGTGGTGGCTGTCGGTCGCGCTGGCCGCGATGGCCGGCGTGTTTGCGATCCTGGTCAGGGAAACGCGCCAGCCGCCGTCGAAGGCGGTCCCTGCCGCCGCTTAGGCCCTATTCCGTTTTCGGGGTCGCCTTGTCGCCCGTCGCTATTTCGTCCGCATCAAGGGCATCCGCAAGTCGGGCGCCGGCGCTGCCGGGGCGCAGGGGTTGTGGCTGCGTCGCCGCCGGTGCCCAGCCGGTCATCCAGATGATCTGGAACGTCGCCGGAATGCGGCCGTCTTCTTCGGCGTAAAGTTCCTGATATCGCGCGGCGGCGGCGAACAGCGTGTCGCGGCGCAGACAGGATTTTGTGCGTGCGGCGACGGCATTGGTTTCTCCCATGCCGCGCAGGTCGCGCATCAGGGCGAACATGTCGTCATAGGTCACCGTCAGTGTGTCGGTATCGACGACCGGCAGGGCGAAGCCGGCGCGCTGCAGCAGCGATCCCGCATCGGCGATATCTGCGACCGGCGAGGTATGCGGGCTGGCGCCGCCCGTGGTTTCGGCTTCGGCCTCCAGAAACGAGCGGCGCAGTTCGATCAGCGTGTCGCCGCCAAGGAACGCCGCGAGGAACAGACCGTCGGGTCTGAGTGCCCGGCGGATCTGCACCAGCGCGCCCGGCAGATCGTTGACCCAGTGCAGCGCCAGGCAGGAGATCGCGAGATCGAACGCGTTGTCCGCGACGGGCAGATTTTCCTCGTCCATCGCGACAGCGCCCATCGGATTGGATGTGCGCAGAAGGGAGTCCGACAAATCGCCGGTCACGCGCAACTTCGGTGCCGGCGACAACAAGGTCGCGCCATGCCCGCCGCCGATGTCGAGAACAATGTCGAACGTACGGTTCACGTCCGCCAGCCGGTCGGCCAGCCGGTCGGCGATTTCCCGGTGAAGGAAATCGTGCTGGCCGAACGCGGCTGCCGCACGGTCGCGGTGCCGCCGGACGGCGGTCCGGTCGAACAGAACGATATCGTCGGTCATGGGCCGAACATAGGGGGCTTTAACGGCCTGGAACAGTGCATCGGAGCGGGGTGTGCTATCGTTCCCGTTATGTCGATACACGCCGCCGTGAAATCCGTCGCCCGCCACGCGGTCGACGCCATCCTGCCGCCGTGCTGTCTCAGCTGCGGCGAAGTGGTGTCTGCCGGAGGGGCGGTCTGTCCTGAATGCTGGAACGGCATCGATTTTATCTCGGAGCCGTACTGCGCCTGTTGCGGTCTGCCCTTCGCCTATGACGCGGGGCCGGACGGTCTGTGCGGCGCCTGTGTGAGCCAGGCGCCGGCCTTCGGGCGTGCGCGGTCGGCGATGGTCTATAACGACGTCGGTCGCAATCTCATTCTCGCCTTCAAGCACGCCGACCGGACCGACGCAGCGCCGGTCTGGGGCGAGTGGCTGGCGCGGGCCGGAGCCGAAATTCTCGCGGAGGCGGACGCGCTGGTCCCGGTGCCGCTGCACCGCCGCCGGCTGATTTCCCGGCGCTACAACCAGGCGGCGCTGATCTGCTTTGCGCTCGGCCGGGTGTCCGGCATACCGGTTTTGGTGGACGCACTGGTCCGCGTGCGGCCGACGCCGAGCCAGGGCCGGATGAACCGCCGGCAACGCGAAGACAACGTGCGCGGCGCGTTCGCGGTCCGCGACCCGGTCCGGGACCGGATCGCCGGGTCGCGGATCGTGCTGGTGGACGACGTACTGACGACCGGCGCGACGCTGGCGGCGTGTGCGCGCGCTGCAGAAAGCCCATGCTGCCGGTGTGGACGCACTGATGCTCGCGCGGGTTACCCGGACGGGGTAGGAGAGTCTACGTCTGTGCTCGGTCGCGGATCTGAATAAATTCCGCAGCGGTCGCGGTAAAGTCGATCAGATAATTTCTTTCGAATCCCAGAAATTCCGTTCGCACCTTGGTATCAATAATGCAGAAAGTACCAAGTCGGAATCCATCTTTGTCTAACAAAGGCGCTCCCGCATAGAATCGGATGTGTGGCGCGCCGGTGACCAGAGGTGAATCTTTGAAGCGATCATCTTCCAGGGCATTGAGAACGACGAGAGGATCCGGTTGCATGATCGTGTAGGTACAGAATGAAACGCTGCGCGGCGTTTCTTCGGCGTCCAGCCCGTATGCCGATTTAAACCATTGTCGGTCCCGGTCGACCAATGAAACCAGCGCGATGGGTACGGAGAATACTCGTGCTGCAAGCCGGGTTAAAGCATTGAAGGATCCTTCCTGGGGCGTGTCCAGTAGGTCGTGGGAATACAAAGCTTCGATCCGCTCATCTTCATTCGTAGGCATCGGAATCATTTCGAGCTCCGGCTGACAACGCAATGCAGGCGATATTCAATCGATTGAATTTAATTTGAACTTTCTAAACAAATTCACAATTCGCGCGAGAAGACGGCCCAGAGTTTTTCCTTCTAAGGGAATGAGGGTGATCTTCGGATTTTGGCCTCTGTTTGGTCTAGGTTGCGGTCGGGATTCGAAACGTTTGCTGGTTTGACTGCGAAGGTGAATTTCGCACGTCTCCATCGAGAAGGGAGATTATCAGTGCCGCTGGATGCCTGGTTCTTTGCGATCGCGTCGGCGGCCCTGTTCGGCCTCGGGCTGGTGATAACGCAGTTCGGCCTGCGCGATATGACGCCCGCTGTCGGCGCGATGTTCAGCATGCCGACGGCGGCGGCCGTGTTTTTTGCCGCAGCGCCTTTCGCCGCCGACTTCGCGGGCGCGCGCGGCGATGCCGTGCTGCTGTTTGCCGTTGTCGGAATTTTCTTTCCCGCCGCCATCACCCTGCTGACATTCGAGGCCAATCGCATCATGGGGCCTTATGTATCCGGCGCGATCGGCAATCTGGCGCCGGTTTTTGCCGTCGCGGTCGGCGTGTTCGTACTGGGCGAGACACTGGGCGGGACGGAATGGCTGGCCGTCGGCGCCATCGTCGGCGGGGTCACTGCCATGTCGGTCCGGCGATCCTGGCAGGACCGGTCCTGGCGGCACTGGGCCATCGCCCTGCCGCTTGGTGCCGCATTCTGCCGGGGGCTGGGTCCGCCGGCGCTGAAGATAGGCCTCGGCTGGTGGCCGAATCCGTTCGTCGCGGTTCTTATCTGTTATGCGGTGTCCGCTTTGGTGGCGCTGGCCGTCGGATACTGGCGCACGCGGGGGACTGAACGGCGGATCACCCGGCGCGGAGCCGGTTTTTTCGCGCTGGTCGGGCTCAGCAACGGTTTCGCGGTGCTGTGCTGGGTGTAGTCGCTGGCGCTGGGACCGGTATCGCTGATTTCGCCGATTGTCGCCTGTCATCCGATGTTTACGTTGTTGTTCGGTGCCGTTCTGCTGCGCCGGACGGCGATCGCCGGAAACCAGATCGTCGGCGTTATTCTGACCGTAACCGGGATCGTGATGCTGACGGGCAATTGAATCGCCGGGCAAGGCATGCGGATGACAAATCTCCCGATCGATCCCATATTGTCGACTTATCGGACAAGGAAAAGAAGGACCGCCGCCGTGGCAAAAGTCGAAATGTATTCCAGCATGTTCTGCCCGTTCTGCGCCCGCGCCAAGCATCTGCTTAGCCAGAAAGGCGTCGCGATCGAGGAAATCGACGTCGATACCAGCCCGGGACGGCGTGCCGAGATGATGGAACGTGCCAACGGGCGGCATACCGTCCCGCAGATATTCATCGACGACCGTCATGTCGGCGGATCGGACGATCTGGCCGCGCTGGAACGCGACGGCAAGCTTGACGGGATGCTCGGTCTCGCCTGATGGGCGCTCCCTTCCGCCTCGCCTGTGTGCAGGTCAATGCGGGCAACGAGATCGCGCCGAATGTGGAAGCGGCTTCGGGGCTGATCCGGCAAGCCGCGTCGGACGGGGCGGAATTCATCTCGCTTCCGGAATGCGTGGCCCTGCTGGAACCCGACCGCCCGGCGCTGTTCGAAAAATCGTTCGAACAGGCGGATCATCCGGCACTGGCCGCGTTCCGCGACCTGGCGGCGGAGCTGGAAGTCTGGCTGCATGTCGGGTCGCTCGCAGTCCTTTCCGGCGACGGCCGCATCGCGAACCGGACCTTTCTGATCGATCCCGGCGGCGCCGTCAGCGCCACCTATGACAAGATTCACATGTTCGACGTCGATCTTGCGGACGGCGAAGCTTACCGGGAATCTGCTACCTACCAGCCCGGTACGGCCGCAGTGGTTGCCGACCTGCCCTGGGGGCGGGCGGGGCTGACGATCTGTTACGATGTACGCTTCCCCCCGTTATATACGCATCTAGCCGAAGCGGGCGCGGACTTCATCGGCGTGCCGTCCGCCTTTACACGAACCACCGGGCGGGCGCACTGGCAAGTGCTGTTGCGGGCGCGGGCTATCGAAACCGGCTGCTGGATCTTCGCCGCGGCCCAGTGCGGCAGTCATGCGGGCGGCCGGCAGACCTACGGCCATTCGCTGATCGTCGATCCATGGGGCGAGATCGTCGCCGAGGCGGGCGAGGACCCCGGCTTCATCGTCGCGGATATCGACCCGGCGCGGGTTTCGGAGGTGCGGCAGTCGGTTCCGTCGCTGTCGAACGCGCGGCCTTATCGGCCTGCCGGGAGAATTAAACGGGCGGCGGAATAATGGTCGGCGCCGGCGGCGCGTTGATCGCGGCAATGCGCTGAACGACGGCCGGGGCCGGACGATCGATCCTGCCGGCCTCGTAGGCAACCACAGACAGTTTGCCGGCGACGGCGTCCAGCAGTTCGCCGTCGCGCAACAGGAAATCGGGATTGCGGGGCCGACCCGACGCTTCGTTGCCGGCGGCGAAGGTTTCGTATATCAGCACGCCGCCCGACCGCAGACTGCCGATCAGCACGGGGAAGAGCGGCCAGTACAGATAGTTCGTCACCACGATCGCGTCGAAATCTTTTCCCGCCAGTGGCCACGGGCTGCCGTCTTCGATGTCAGCTTCGATGCTCTCAATCCCGTCATGCGCGGGCAGGCCGGATACGTCGCGGTCGACCGCCGTGACCCACAGGCCGGCATCGGCCATCGCCACCGCGTGACGGCCTCGCCCGCAGGCTAGATCGAGCACATTGCCGCCTACCGGAATAAGCGGCAGAAAACGCATCACCCAGGGAGATGGCGGCGACAAATCCGGATTTTTGGACAATGTAGAAATCTAACTAATTGATATTTATGCTGAAAATAGGGCTTGGAAATCGGTAATTCTACCTTAATTTCTCTGTCATGATTGTTATCGACGTTAAATGCGGCAAAGGCCACGTCTTTGAAGGCTGGTTCAAGGACAACGCATCCTTCGACGAGCAGGTCGAAGCGGGGGCGCTGGCCTGTCCGGAATGCGGCAATACCAACACGTCCCGAGCCCTGATGGCGCCTCGCCTCGGCGGCATGCGGAAGGGCAAGGACGAGGCCGCACCCAATGCGGCGATGTCGCCGCAGGACCCGACCCTCAACGACTACGTCGAAGCGCTCTACGAGCTGAAAAAGCACGTCGAGGAGAATAGCGACTATGTCGGCGACAAATTCCCCGACGAAGCGCGCAAGATCCATTACGGCGAGGAAGAGCCAAGGTCGATTCACGGAGAAGCCACGCCCGAAGAAGCCGAAGAGCTGATCGAGGAAGGTGTCGACTTCCAGCGCATTCCCTGGCCGAAACCCGACGCCTAATTCATGATGTGCCTCGGCGGTGACGCGTCCGCCCGCCCGCTGCCTCCCATCCGTGACATTACCCGTTCTTAGAATCCGCAACCGGGATGCCCGCTGGCTGTGGCTGTCGTCGCAGGGGCTGACCGAGGCGCCGACCGGCAACCGCGAAACAATGGACATCATCCGGCGGCTCGGCTTCGTTCAGCTCGACACCATCCGCGTGGTGTCGCGTGCCCATCACCATATCCTGTGGAGCCGCAATCAGGCCTATCGTGAACCGATGCTGAACAGGCTGCTCGCCAATGACCGCCATCTGTTCGAACATTTTACCCACGACGCCTCCGTGCTGCCGATGGAGATCTATCCCGTGTGGCGGCGTCAGTTCCGGCGGCTCGCCGCCAAACGGGAACAATCCGGGTACTACAAAAACCTGCCTGCCCCGGCTTTCCGAGCCGAAATCAAACAGCGGATCGCCGACGAAGGCCCGCTGTCGACCCATGCGTTCGACAGCGGCAAAAAGGATCCCGACCGCATGTGGTCGCGTCCGCCGCACAAGCTGGCGCTCGATCACATGTGGTATGCGGGCGAGCTCTCGACCTCGCATCGCGAGAACTTCACAAAATTCTACGACCTGACCGAACGGGTGATTCCCGAAGAATTTCTGCAGCAGGAACACGCAGACGAGGACCAGATCGACTGGCTGTGCGACGCCGCGCTGGACCGGCTCGGCTTCGGGACGCCCGGCGACATCCAGCGGTTCTGGGACGCCGCCGACAGCCGGGAGGTCAGATCCTGGACGCAACGGGCGGCGCGGTCGCTGGTCCCGGTGGAGGTCGAGACCGCGGACGGCGTCTGGATGCCCGTGCTGGCGTCCGCCGATATCGAGGCACGCCTCGCCGCGCCGCGGCCGCCCACATCGCGGCTGCGGATTCTCAACCCGTTCGATCCGGCCGTCCGCGACCGGACGCGGCTGGAACGCCTGTTCGGGTTCGACTACCGGATCGAGATTTTCGTCCCCGCGGCGAAGAGGCGCTGGGGATACTACGTCTACCCGTTACTGGAGGGCGACAGGTTCGTCGGGCGTATCGAGGTCAAGGCCGACCGCAAGGCGTCCGAACTCGCGGTGCTCCGGTTCTGGCAGGAACCCGGCGTGCCCTGGACCGCCGCGCGGCGAAGAAAGCTCGATGCGGAACTGGCCCGGCTGGCCCGGTTCGTGGGGGTGAAGACGGTGACGTGGGACGCCGATTTTTCGACGTGACAGGCATACCGCGTCTTTCTCCTCCCTTGCTGTCACCCTCGGGCCACGACCCGAGGGGCCGCCGCTATGGCGAACCGGTAGCAACCTGAAACCGGGAACAGGCTTCACCGGTAGCGGCCCGAGCCCATTTTGCACACTATTTCATGTCTGAATGTTCTTTTTTTGTTCTGTACGTGGTATGCTGTTGAAACTTTTGCAAAGAAATCAATAACAGGGAGGAATGGGACCAGACATTTTCGGACAAGCGGATATGTCAAGACGATCCGGGCGACCAGGATTCCGGCGCTGCACCGGTCTTTGCCCATTCCGTATTCCGTGATGCGTAATACGGGGCTTCCTGTGCATGGGGTTGTTTTAAGGGTTTGCGGAAGTGCGTCCCCGGGCCGGATGAAAGCGGATAGTCAGCGGGTCCCGAACAGCACGTAATTGACCGATACGTCGCCGCTGATCCGCCACGCGCCGTTCAGCGGGTTGAAGGTCAGACCGGAGATGTCGTCGACTGCAACCCGGTTGCGGCGCAGTGCGCGGGCCAGTTCCGACGGGCGCACGAATTTCTTCCAGTCGTGCGTGCCCCGCGGCAGCCAGCGCATGATGTATTCGGCGCCGACGATGCCGAAGGCGAAGGATTTAGGCGTGCGGTTCAGGGTCGCAAGGACGATGGCGCCGCGATCGGCCATCAGGGCCGCACAGCCGTCGAGGAACAGATCGACATCCGCTACATGCTCGACCACTTCCATCGAAATAACGGCATCGAAAGACTCGCCAGTAGCCGCGAGGTCCTCCACGGTGGTTGCGCGATAGTCGATGTCGAGGCCGTTTTTTTCCGCATGGACCCGGGCGGTGCCGATGTTCTTTTCCGAAGCATCGATGGCGGTAACGGAAGCGGCCATGCGGGCCAGGGGTTCCGAGATCAGGCCGCCGCCGCAGCCGACGTCGAGGAATTTCAGCCCCTCGAACGGACGCAGGGATCGAGGATCGCGGCCGAAATGCGCGCACATCCGGTCGCGGATATACTGCAGGCGGACCGGGTTGAACCGGTGCAGCGGCCTGAATTTGCCGTCCGGATCCCACCATTCGTCGGCGATGGCGGAAAACCGGGCGACGTCCTCCGGGTCGATCGTCGTCGCGGCCTGCGGGGCGGTTGCGGCGGGCATGGCGGGTTTCCTTGCCTGTACTTGCCTGTAAAGGGTCTTCCGAGTATGTATGCGCCCGCGTCGCGCGGGGCAAGTAAGCCATACTCTCAAACACCGTTGAATCGGTCGGACGGGCGGTTTTCCGGGACCGGGTGCGACACTGCGGCGCAGATGAATTCGAGGAGCCTCCATGGCGCGTATCGTGCAGAAATTCGGCGGCACGTCGGTGGCCGATATCGACCGCATCAGGGCGGTGGCCCAGCGCGTGAAACGGTCGGTCGACGCGGGCGACGAAGTCGCCGTCGTGGTTTCCGCCATGGCGGGAACCACCAACCAGCTGGTTGAGTGGACGCGCGAAATATCGCCCATGCATGATGCCCGCGAATACGACGTCGTGGTCTCCGCCGGCGAGCAGATCACTGTTGGTCTGATGGCGATGGCGTTGCAGAATATCGGGGTCGATGCCCGGTCGTGGCTCGGCTGGCAGATTCCTATGGTGACCGACGACGTGCATGGCCGCGCGCGGATCGAGGACGTCAAGGCGGACGAAATCGTCCGCCGGTTCGGACAGGGCCAGGTGGCGGTGATGGCCGGTTTCCAGGGCATCGCCTCCGACAACCGCATCACCACGCTGGGGCGCGGCGGCTCGGATACGTCGGCGGTGGCGCTTGCCGCGGCGATCGATGCCGACCGGTGTGATATATTCACCGACGTAGACGGCATCTACACCAGCGATCCGCGCATCGTCACCCGCGCGCGCAAACTCGACCGGATCACATATGAAGAGATGCTGGAAATGGCGTCGCTCGGGGCCAAGGTGTTGCAGACGCGGTCCGTCGAGCTCGCCATGAACCACCGGGTCAGGCTGCAGGTGCTGTCGAGCTTTATCGACGCGCCCGGTACCCTGGTCGTAGATGAGGAAGAAATCGTGGAACAGGAAATCGTCAGCGGAATCGCCCATAGCGGCAACGAGGCCAAGATCACGCTGGTGCGCGTGCCCGACAATCCCGGCATCGCCGCCGCTATCTTCGGCCCGCTGGCGGAAGCCAGCATCAATGTCGACATGATCGTCCAGAACGTGTCCGAAGACGGCAAGGCGACCGACCTCACGTTTACGGTGCCGAAGGACGATCTCGCCCGCACGCTGGAAGTTCTCGGCGGCCAGAAGGAGAAGCTGGGGTTCGAACGCGTCGAGGCCGATCCCGACGTCGTCAAGATTTCCGTCGTCGGCGTCGGCATGCGCAGCCATGCGGGGGTCGCGCTACGCATGTTCAAGGCGCTGGCCGACAAGGGGATCAATATCCAGGTGATCTCCACCTCGGAAATAAAGATCAGCGTGCTGGTATCCGACGCCTATACCGAACTGGCGCTGCGGTCGCTTCACACGGCCTACGGGCTGGACGCGGTATAGGGGCGCCGGACATGGATATGATCTCGCCGCGCAAACAGCTCGATACGCTCTGGCAACGGGGCCGGGATTTTCTCGGCACCGAATACGCCATCCTGGGAGGGGCGATGACCTGGGTGTCGGAACGCAATCTCGTTTCCGCCCTGTCGAACGCGGGCGGATTCGGCGTGATCGCCTGCGGCGCGATGACGCCCGAGTTGCTGGATGGCGAGATCGTCGCCACCGCGGCGCTGACCGACAAGCCGTTCGGCGTGAACCTGATCACCATGCACCCGCAGCTGGACGAGCTGATCGACGTATGCCTGTCCCACAATGTCGGCCATATTATTCTGGCGGGCGGACTGCCCGGTGCGCCGGCCATCAAACGGGCGAAGGACGGTGGTGCGAAGGTCGTCTGTTTCGCGCCGACCCTCAGCCTAGCCAAGCGGCTGATCCGCCAGGGCGCCGATGCGCTGGTGATCGAGGGTGCGGAGGCCGGAGGCCATATCGGTCCGGTTGCGACCAGCATTCTGGCGCAGGAAATCCTGCCCCATATCGAAGACGTGCCGGTCTTTATCGCCGGCGGCATCGGACGCGGCGACGCGGTGCTGGCCTATCTGGAGATGGGAGCGTCCGGCTGTCAGCTCGGCACGCTGTTCGTCTGCGCGACCGAATCCATCGCGCACGAGAATTTCAAGAAGGCGTTCATCCGGGCGTCCGCCCGCGATGCCGTGCCGTCGGTCCAGCTCGACCCGCAGTTTCCGGTTATCCCGGTGCGCGCGTTGCAGAACGACGCGACACGGGAATTTCAGCAGACCCAGCGCGAGGTCATCGACGCGTTCGGTCGTGGCGAGGTCGATCAGACCGAAGCCCAGCTGAAGATCGAGCATTACTGGGCGGGCGCGCTGCGCCGCGCCGTAGTCGACGGCGATGTCGAAACCGGTTCGCTGATGGCGGGCCAGAGCGTCGGCATGGTCAAGGAAGAGAAACCCGTCGCAGATATCATCGCCGGACTTGTCGCCGAGGCCGTCGACGCCCTTGCGGCCCGGGAACAGGCCTCCGGCTGATGGACAAGCCCCGCGTCACCGGTCATCGCGAGGCGCTGCGCCGCCTCAGGCTGGTGATGGCGGGCTCGGGCTCGGCGGAGGAACGTCTCGCCGAAATCGTCCGCATCATCGCCGCCGAGATGGCCGCCGAAGTGTGCTCCGTCTATGTGCTGCGCGCGGGCAATATCCTCGAACTGTTCGCGACCGAGGGCCTCAATCCGGGGTCGGTGCACGTCACGCGTCTTCAGGTCGGCGAAGGCCTCGTCGGCACAATCGCGCTGACTGCGGCGCCCCTGAACCTGCCGGATGCACAGCGGCATCCCGATTTCAGCTATCGTCCCGAAACCGGCGAAGAAGCGTTCTCGTCGCTGCTCGGCGTTCCGATTATCCGCGGCGGCCGGGTGCGCGGCGTTCTCGTTATTCAGCACCGCGACCAGCGGACCTATTCGGAGGAGGAGTCCGAGGCGCTGGAGATCATCGCCACCGTGATCGCCGAGCTGATCGTCTCCGGCGAGCTGGTCAGGGAAGACGAACGATATCTGCCAGGCGACGGTCATGCCTTCCGGTCGGGCCGCATGGCGGGGCTGCGGGTGAACGAAGGCTTCGCCATCGGCGAAGCGGTGCTGCACGCGCCGAATATCAGCATCCGCCAGATATTCGCCGACGACATCGACGCCGAGCAAGACAGGCTGCGCGAAGCGATGACTGCCATGCACACGTCACTGGACGAATTGCTGTCGTCGTCCCGTCTGCACGAAGCCGGCGAACATCGCGAGGTCCTGGATACCTACCGGCGGTTTGCCGAAGACCGCGGCTGGTTGCGTCGGATCCGCGAAGGCATCGACAGCGGGCTGACCGCCGACGCCGCCGTCCAGCAGGTGCGCGAGGACACGGTCGCCCGCATGCGCAGCGCCAGCGATCCGTATATCCGAGAACGGTTGTCGGATCTGGAAGACATCGCCACCCGGCTGATGCTGCATCTGGGCGGCGAGGTGAAGACGCAGGATCTGCCCGACGACATCATTCTCGTGGCCCGCAATCCGGGCCCTGCCGAATTGCTGGACTACGACACCAGCCGTCTGCGAGGGCTGGTGACGGAGGAAGGGACGGCGACGTCGCATGTATCGATCATCGCCAGGGCGCTCGGCATTCCCGTGGTCGGCAAGGTCGAAGGGGTCATGCAGAACGTCGATCCCGGAGACCGGATCATCGTCGATGGCGACAACGCGCAGGTTTTTGTCCGGCCGTCCGACGACATCGAAGGTCACATGACGGAGACGCTGCGCGCCAGGGAACAGCGTCGGAGTCTCTATGCGTCGATGCGTGGATTGAAAACCGTGACGCGGGACGGCGTCGATGTTTCTCTCAACATCAATTGCGGCATTCTCGCCGACATGCAGTGGCTGGAGGAAACCGGCGCCGACGGGGTGGGGCTGTACCGGACGGAAATACCGTTCATGGTCCGGTCGTCGTTTCCCGATCTGACGCAGCAGACCGCAATCTACCGCGATGTGCTCGACAGGGCGGACGGCAAGCCGGTCCGTTTTCGCACCCTCGACGTCGGCGGCGACAAGCAGTTGCCTTACATGGATGTCAACGACGACCCTAATCCGGCGCTCGGTTGGCGGTCGATACGTGTCGGGCTGGACCGCCCGGGCATGTTGCGGCAGCAGCTGCGGTCGATGCTGCATGCGGCGGCCGGGCGCGATCTGTACGTCATGTTCCCGATGATCGCCGAAGTTGCTGAATTCAGGGCCGCCCAGCGGGTGCTGGAAATGGAACGTGCCCGCCTGGACAGACAGGGGATCGAACCGCCGGCCGCGGTAAGTGTGGGGGCCATGCTGGAAGTGCCCGGGCTGGTCTGGCAGCTCGACGCTTTGCTTCCCGATCTGGATTTCCTGTCGATCGGCAGCAACGACCTGTTCCAGTTCATGTTCGCGACCGACCGGGGCAATCCCCGGGTGTCCGATCGATATGACATTCTGTCGCCCGGCATGTTGTCGGTCATTCGAGATATCGTGGTCCGGTGCGATGCTGCGGGCGTGCCGGTGTCGTTGTGCGGCGAAATGGCGGGCCGGCCCATCGAGGCGATGACGCTTCTGGGACTCGGTGTCCGGTCGTTGTCTTTATCGCCGTCCCTGTTCGGCGCGGTGAAAGCCATGACCCTGACCGTGGATGTTGCCGAACTCGGCGCTTACATCGAGACGCTTATCGCAGCGCCCGATCACAGTCTGCGGCGCAAATTAAGCGCCTATGCCCTGGATCATGGGGTCGTACTGGAATCTTGAAGAGTTGTTTCGAACGCAGTTTGAAGTTGATATCCGATTGATTTCTTTGCTATTTCTCTCCCGCTTACAACGGGTAGGGCTACGGTAAGCGCGAATTTGTACTGGCGGCGGGGTGCGAGAAACCGGCCGCGAGACGGAATTCGGGACCGTCGCCCGGTCCGCTGCGCGTTGGGGGGACGCCTTATCATGAATGCGACGACGCCGGCCCAGACGGAAGAATTCGACGCCACCGAACTAGGCGCGATGATGCGCGAAATGCGCGAAAATCTCGGTCACGATCTAGAAAAGGTCGCCGATGATCTGCGCATACGGCTCGTATATCTCGAAGCGATCGAAACCGGGCGCCTCGGCGATCTGCCCGGAAACGCCTATGTCAGCGGCTTTCTTCGCGCTTATTCCGATTATCTCGGCCTCGACGGCGAGGAGATCGTCCGGCGTTTCAAGATGGCAGGCGCCGAGATCAGCAACCAGACGCAACTTCACCTGCCGTCGCCTGTTGAAGAGGGGCGGCTGCCGACGGCGTTCATCCTGATGGTCGCGGCCGTCATCGCGGCTGGCGCCTATGGCGGCTGGTACTATCTTTCATCGCAGGGCAGCGATCCGATGGAAACCGTGGCCAAACTGCCGAGCGAACTATCGGGGCTGGTCGAAGACGCCGCCAACCAGACGTCGCCCGCGCCGGTGCCCGCGCAGCAGGATTCTCGGGTGGAATCGACACAAGCCGTGCAAGCGCCGCAGACGGAAGACGCTCCGTCGGGCGCCCCGCAATCCGCGACAACGTCGGATGCGGTCCCTGCAGGGAACGCGGTGGCAGCCCCAGAGACGGCGACCGGATCGCCCGCAGCACCCGCGGATGCTCAATCCGGTGCCGTGGAGGCGAATACGCCGGGGGATACAGCCGAAGCGCCGATCACCCCCGACAGCCCCGAACAAAGATCTCCGCCTACGGCAAGCGAACCTGACCAGACGGCGGCGGCTCCCGCAGCCCCCGCCCAGCCTGAGACCCCGGCGGCGGAGACGACTGCCCCTGCTGTCGCTACAACCAGCACGGAAGCGCCGGAACCCGCACCTGCGCCGACGGCACGCGCAGAGCCCGTCGCCGAAACGCCACCGGCACCGGCGCCGGTTTCCGAACCCGCACCCGTGCCTGCTCCCGCTCCGACGGTGGTCGAAACACCGGTCCCTGCCGAAACACCGGACCAGACGGCCGCCGTTACACCGGCTCCCGCCCCGGCGCAACCGGCAAGCCGCATCCTGCCCGGCGATTCTCCCGACGTGGTTCGTATCGTGGTACGCGCCACCGCCGACAGCTATGTCGCCGTGAAGACGGCGGACGGGCAGCCCCTGTTCTCTCAATTGATGCGCCCGGGCGACAGCTACGAAGTGCCGTCGGGCGCCGACCTTGTGCTCGAAACCGGCAATGCCGGGGGGCTTCAGATATCAGTCGGCGACAGGCGTGTGCCCTCGCTCGGCCCCATGGGCCAGGTCCGGCGTAACATTCCGCTGGACGCCGAAGGGCTGTTGAGCGGCGCGAACTAGCGGTCAAACTGCGCCCTATGGCGTTGCCGGCGAATCGGCTATAACGCGCCACTCCGACACCTCGGTTTTCCGGCCCTTGAAATTCAGAATCTAAACATGGCGTCTCTTCAACCTGTCCGCGGCACGCACGATCTTCTCCCCGACGAGGCCCGGCGTGCACGTCACGTAACGGATACCGGCCGATCCATTGCCGAATGCTACGGCTATGAAGAGGCCGCCACGCCGATCTTCGAGTTCAGCGAGGTGTTCGCCCGAACGCTCGGCGAAACGTCGGATATCGTTACCAAGGAGATGTACACCTTTACCGACAAGGGAGGCGACAGCATCACGCTGCGCCCGGAAGGGACCGCCGGAATCGCCCGGGCGCTGATCTCCGGCGGATTGAGCCAGAACCTGCCGCTGAAGTTCTTTTATGCGGGGCCGATGTTCCGCTACGAGCGTCCCCAGAAGGGTCGATTGCGCCAGTTTCATCAGATCGGCGTCGAACTGCTGGGGGTGGCGGACCCCGTCGGCGACGTCGAGGTGATCGCCCTCGGCGCTGCCATCCTCGACGCGCTGGGCGTGCAGGGAAACACCACGCTGGAACTGAACACCCTCGGTAACACCGAAAGCCGGGCGGCGTACCGGGATGTGCTGGTCGACTATTTCAGCGACCACCGGGCCGGTCTGTCCGCTGACAGTCAGGACCGCCTCGACCGTAACCCGCTGCGCATTCTCGATTCCAAGAACGAAGGCGACCGCGCCATCGTCGCCGGCGCGCCCGAATTCGACGACAGCCTGGATGCCGAATCGCGCGACTTCTTCGCAGAGGTCTGCGCCGGACTGGATGCGCTGGGCATCGCCTGGCAACGGAATTCGCGTCTGGTGCGCGGGCTGGATTATTACTGCCACACCGCGTTCGAATTCACGACCGATGCGCTCGGCGCGCAGAGCGCGGTGCTGGCGGGCGGGCGCTACGACGGTTTGGTGGAACAAATGGGCGGCCCGTCGACACCCGGCGTCGGCTGGGCGTCCGGCATCGAGCGTCTGTCGATGCTGATCGGCGACGGTCCCGCCAGAACACGGCCCATCGCGGTCGTCCCCCTGGGCGAAGCGGCCGAGGCAGTGGGCTTGCAGCTCACCGACCGGCTGCGTCGCGCCGGCATCGCCGTTGATCTGGGATATCGCGGAAAGATGAAGCAACGCATGAAACGCGCCAACAGCATCGATGCCCGCGCCGCTGTCATCATCGGCGACGACGAGCTCGAACAATCCTCGGCGACTGTCCGCGATCTCGATTCCGGAGAACAGGAACTGGTGCCGCTGGACGATCTCCAAGCCCGTCTCGAACAATTTCTGTAGCGAGCCAATGTCTGACGAGCGGACCCTCAGCCGTCTCGTCGTCGTTGGTGCCAGTCACCGGACCAGCTCCGAGACGACGCGCGACAGGCTTATCATTGCGGAAGAAGACCTTCCCGGTTTTCTGAGCGCCATTCGAGCGGCCGGTTTCAGCGATGCGGTGGCGATGTCCACCTGTGCGCGCACAGAGATTTTCGGGCTTGCGCCGGAAACGGAAACTGCCCGCGCAGGCGCGATCGCGGCGCTGTCCAGGCTGGGCGGGTTCGACGCGGACGAGATCGAACCGCAGACCTACTTTCACGAGGCGGAGGATGCCTTGCGCCATCTGTTTCGGGTGTCCGCCTCCCTCGACAGTCCGGTCGTCGGAGAACCGGAAGTAACGGGTCAGTTTCGCGATGCGGTGCGGATCGCCGACGCAGGAAACTTTCTGGGGCCGGAACTCAACACAATCGTGCAGGCAGCCAACCGGACGGCCAAACGCGTGAGATCCGAAACGACGATAGGGCAGCGCCCCGTGTCGATGGCGGCCTGCGCGGTCCAGGTGGCGCGCGATGTCCAGGGCGATCTGTCGCGTGTCCGCGCGGTTCTTGTTACCGGCGGCGAGATGGGCGAACTGATCGCCGACCAGATGCGGGATGCCGGCCTGTCGCAGTTGACCGTCGTCGCCCGCAGCCGCGCCCGGGCAGAGATATCGGCACGCCGCTACGCATGCCACTTTTCAGCGCTGGACGAACTGACCGGCATGCTGGCGGATGCCGACATCGTGATCACGTCGATGGGTGCCGGACAGCATCTGTTCGGCACCGATAATGTATCGAAGGCGCTTGCCGCGCGCCGCCGCCGGCCGATGCTGTTCCTAGATGCCGCTATCCCTTCCGACGTGGATCCGGCGGTCAACGATCTTGACGGGGCGTTCGCCTATTCGCTGGACGACCTGGAACGGATCGCTCTGGAAGGCCGGTTCCAGCGTGACGAGGCGGCAGCGGAAGCGGAAGCGATCATCGAGACTGAGATGCGGGAGTATCTGCGGGCGGTGGCGGAGCGCGATGCAGTACCGGTTGTCTCTGCATTGCGGCAACATTTCGAACGCACCCGGCTGAACGTCCTGTCTGATATGGGCGGCGACGACCCGGCGGTCGATGAGGCAACGCGGCGGCTAACCAACCGTTTGCTGCATGACCCGTCCGAAACGCTGCGCAAGCTTGCGGCGGAAGACGTCGGTGCAGGGGCGGACGCCGAACGCCTGGTGAGACAATTGTTCGGCATCGCCGGCAAAGACGACAGCATGAAGGAGTAATCACGGTGAGCCTCGATGAAAGACTGGATCAGATCGTGTCCCGACATCAGGAGTTGTCGAACCTGATGTCGAGCGGCGACGGTGGCGATGCCGAGGAATTCGTGCGCATGTCGAAGGAATTTGCGGAACTCGATCCGGTCGTTGCCTGTATTGCCGAACTGCGCGATGCGCAGAGCGAAGCCGGCGACCTGGCGGAACTGATTGCCGATCCGGAAACGGACGCCGAAATGAAGACCCTGGCGCAGGAGGAGTTCCAGGAACTGACGGAACGCGTGCCGAAACTGGAAAAGAATCTTCAGATAATGCTGTTGCCTCGCGATGCCGCTGACGACAAGAACGCCATCCTCGAAGTCCGCGCCGGCACCGGCGGCGATGAAGCGGCGCTGTTCGCAGCCGATCTGCTGCGCATGTATCAGCGTTATGCCGACAAGAACCGTTGGAAGTTCGATATTCTCAGTTCATCCGATACGGGGATTGGCGGCATCAAGGAAGCATCCGTCGAAATCAGCGGCAAGGGGGTGTTTGCGCGGCTCAAGTACGAATCGGGCGTTCACCGGGTCCAGCGCGTGCCGGAAACCGAATCGGGGGGGCGTATCCATACCTCCGCCGCGACCGTCGCAGTGCTGCCGGAGGCCGAGGATGTGGACGTGGAAATCAACGACAGCGACCTCCGCATCGATACCTATCGGGCGCAGGGGGCAGGCGGTCAGCACGTCAACACGACGGACAGCGCCGTGCGGATCACCCATCTGCCGACCGGGATAGTCGTGCAGCAGCAGGACGAAAAATCGCAACACAAGAACCGTGCGAAGGCGCTGAAGATTCTGCGGGCGCGTATCTACGATGCCGAACGCGAAGCCCAGGCGAACGCCCGGGCGGAAGACCGTCGCAACCAGATCGGGTCCGGCGACCGGTCGGAGCGTATTCGCACC